>Ga0310121_10001490_pt1 | contig 23833 bp, 13 predicted proteins | sample CB27_Tmax_986_MG_FD_203504 | JGI IMG/M metagenome (GOLD analysis project Ga0310121, IMG submission 203504) | Marine microbial communities from Western Arctic Ocean, Canada - CB27_Tmax_986 | ecosystem: Environmental > Aquatic > Marine > Oceanic | place: Canada: Western Arctic Ocean | collected...
CTTCGGGATCACCTCTTCCGGACCGTGTTTCTTACCTCGTGGCATCGCTTGCCCTCCTTGAAATGCGTCCTGACACCCCGATTGTCTATCAGGGCGTGGACTCGTTTAAGGGGGCTGGGTCAGCACCGCCTCCCCGCTAAGCGTGCAGGCCGACCAGGTGGTAGAAACTCTCTCGCTTGTCCAACACCGGCCCAATGCATTTATCATTTAGAAATACTGGCCGATGGCAGCGACTTTGTGGTAAAATTCGAAATCATGCAAACGAAATATACGATCGGGCTGTTGAGTTGCACACTGTTTCTTCAGTCTTTCTCCGTCGCACGAACCAGCGCCGCACAAACTAACACGGTTTCAGCGCAGACGCTCGAACAACAATTGTTGGAGGAAGATCTGGAGCAACTTGTTTCAGACGCGCGTCAGCAGGGCGATGCCCAACGTGGGGCAATTGTCTTTTACCAGCCCTATATGTCCTGCACCAAATGCCACGTCGTGGGCAAGCAGAACAGCCCGCTTGGCCCTGACTTGTCCAAGCCGAGGCGCAACGTAACCGACGTGCAACTCGTTCAATCCGTGCTCCTGCCGTCGAAGATCATTGAAAAGGGATTCGAGTCGACTACGGTGGAGATGGTCGATGGAAAAACAATGGTCGGACTGCTCGTCTCTGACGACGCTAACAAGCTGGTGCTCCGCGACGTGTCGCGGAACGGTCAGCTTGTCACTCTGCAGCAGGACGCTATTGAAGAGCGCACGGCAAACAGGTTGTCGATTATGCCTACCGGGCAGGTGAATCAACTTGCCAGCCGACAGCAGTTCCTTGACCTGATTCGCTATCTGATTGAAATACGCGACGGTGGACCGGCACGGGCCAGGGAACTCCAGCCTGCGCCGTCGCTGTACGCCGCCCCACCGCTACCGGAATACGAGAAAAACATCGAACATGCCGGAATGATTGCCGACTTGGATCCGGAGAGTTTCCAACGGGGCGAGGCGATCTACAACCGCTTGTGTGCCAATTGTCACGGTACGCACGACAAACCGGGATCCTTGCCGACATCGCTGAGGTTTGCAACTGGACAATTCAAGAACGGTATTGACCCCTACACAATGTACCAAACACTGACCCGCGGGTTTGGCATGATGGTCCCGCAATCCTGGATGGTGCCTCAACAAAAGTACGATGTGATCCACTTCATTCGTGAGGATTACCTCAAGCATCACAATTCGACGCAATACTTTCACGTCGACCAGGCTTATCTGGATCATCTACCAAAGGGCACAACACGTGGCCCCGAGCCATCCGACATTCTGCCATGGGAGCAAATGGACTACGGGCCGAACCTGAACGCGACCTACCAGATTCCCTGGGACACCCGTAATTTCGCCCACAAGGGAATTGCCGTTCGTTTGGATCCCGGTCCCGGGGGTGTCTCGCATGGAAGGCACTGGATGGTTTATGACCACGATACCATGCGCGTCGCAGCGGCGTGGACCGGTGAAGGGTTCATCGATTGGCGCGGTATTCACTTTGATGGACGTCACGCCATCCAACCGCGAATCGTTGGCCGGGTTGAATTTGCCAATCCGATTGGTCCCGGATGGGCCAATCCGGATGACGGCCGTTTTACCGATTCTCGACTGCGCGGTCGTGACGGGCGCCCCTACGGCCCGTTGCCACGACAATGGGCGCATTATCAAGGACTCTACCAGTACGGTCACGAGATCATTCTGTCTTATACCGTCGGCGATGCAGCTGTGTTGGAGATGCCTGGCCTGGTTAACACGTCAGCCGCTGTCGTATTCACGCGCACATTCAATATCGGCCCGCGCAACAAGGACATGGTGTTGCAGGTCGCACAACATCGCAATGAAAAGGCAATGTTGCAGTCCATGACGGTCCCAGAGGGTGACTCTGGACAGCTCGCTATTTTTGGACCCGAGCCAACCGGAATAGTTGAGACACTCCGGGCAGAAAACACTCTTTCCTTCGATGGCCAAATGTATTTTGAAGTATCGGAATCCGATGAAATCGATATGACTAACAGTGATTATTCGATTTCTGCACGGATCAAGACTCGCAAGGATGGGAGCATTTTCTCGAAGACCACGGCCTCTCCCGATTGGGTAGTGTTTGCGAAAGCGCTGTCGGTACGACATGGCAAACTATGCTTTGGGATTTGCCGAGTTGGGACAGTCCAATCGCAGGGCACCGTCGTCGATGATCAGTGGCATGATGTGGTGATGACATGGCAACACAAAACCAGCCAGGTACGGCTATACATCGATGGCAAACTTGACGGCCAAGGCAATCTGAGGCCGCGCGAGGAAGTGCTGGGCCACGTGGTTCGTGTTGGTTACACAGCTCCGATGTATCCGGAGACCGAGTCATTCTTCGACGGGCAAATCGCCGACGTGAGGTTCTACCAAAAACGACTACCGCAAGAGGAGGTGCTTGAGCTGAAGGAGGGAAAAGATCCGGAAGACAGGCTGGTAGCGCAATGGGAGCTGATGCCGGTGAAAGGGGATCGGGTTGCCGATACCTCGGGAAACGGACACTACGGAAAAATTACGCGTGACGCGCTGGGGATTAATCTTGACGCGCTGATCACTGCCGGAATGACCAACTTTCCGCCGGGTGCCGAGTGGCTTGACACCGGAAATCGCAACTTGCGGTTGAAGATCCCGGCCGGCCAGGAGTCGTTGAAGTTCACCCTGTGGGTCACTCAACTCGCAAAAGCCGCTGATGTGACAGAACTGGTTTCTTCCCTGTCAATCGACAATGCGGCGATGGACTTGTCTGCGCTCACCCACGGTGGGCCGCAGCGTTGGCCGGAAGTACTGAAGACCTATCCGGTCATCGGCGATGACGACGGTCCGTTTGCCGTGGATGTGCTGACCCATCCTGTCGACAACCCCTGGTTTTGCCGCATGCGATTGACGGGGATCGACTTCTTTGCAGACAGTGACCGGGCGGCGGTTTGTGCTTGGGACGGAAACATCTGGCAGGTAAGTGGACTTTCCAAACTGCCGGCCAGCCACCCTCCCGCTACGACGGAAACCGCGGCGGGAGCAGCCGGCACGACGAACACGGTCGACGCTCAGCTCAGCTGGCGCCGCATCGCATCCGGTCTGTTTCAGCCGCTGGGCTTAAAGATCATTGACGGCACAATTTACGTCATTTGTCGCGATCAAATTGTCATGCTTCACGATCGGAATGGCGATGGCGAAATCGACCACTACGAAAACTTTAACAGTGACCATCAAGTGACCGAGCACTTCCATGAATTTGCGATGGGACTACAGGTCGACGACGAAGGCAATTTTTACTATGTAAAGTCGGCGCGACATGCAGCCGCGGCGCTTCTGCCTCAACATGGGACGTTACTGCGAGTGAGTAAGGATGGCCTGCAAACAGATATCCTGGCCACCGGTTTCCGAGCAGCGAACGGGGTCTGCGTCAACCAGGATGGAACGTTCTTCGTCACCGATCAGGAAGGACATTGGGTTCCCCACAACCGTATCAATTGGGTCACCGAAGGTGGGTTCTACGGCTATATGCTCGGTTACCACGATGTAACCGATTCCTCCGATGACGCAATGGAGCAACCGTTATGCTGGATCACCAAAGAGTTTGATCGCTCGCCGGCTGAAGTGTTATGGGTCGACAGCGAAGCCTGGGGACCACTCCAGGGATCGCTGCTCAATCTTTCGTACGGTTTCGGCAAGGTCTACGTTGTACCCCACGAGAAAGTCAATGAGCAAATGCAGGGCGGCATGTGCGAGCTTCCTATCCCACAATTTCCCACCGGGGTGATGCGCGGTCGGTTTCATCCGATTGACGGACAGCTATATCTTTGCGGTATGTACTCCTGGGCGGGAAGCCGGCAACAGCCCGGCGGAATCTATCGGCTTCGGTACACGGGCCAACCGGTTCACCTGCCGCTTGCCCTCAAGGCCAACCGCAAGGGAATGGCGATCACCTTTAGCGGCAGGCTGGATCGCGCGACCGCCACCGACGAGGCTAATTACGCCGTCAAAACTTGGTCCATCAAGCGTGTCGTCAGCTACGGCTCGAAACACTACAACGAGAAGCCGTCGCAAATCACGGGCGCCGTGCTATCGAACGACGGTAAAACCGTTTTTCTAGAGATTCCCCAAATCAGACCCACGTGGTGTATGGAAATTAAGTACTCGATCAAAAGTGAACGTGGTGAGCCGATCGATGGCGTGATCCACAATACCGTTCACCAGTTGCGGGACGAATGAGTTGGATACGTTACGGTAGGAATGGACCTTTCGGGCTGACCTCCGCACAGATCCCAGCAAGCGGAACTATCGCATCCGGCTGCTACCTCGCGTGGGTGACCTGCAGGCGCTGTTTGAGGATGACTGGTGTTCGGTTTTCTTGACGTGAAACAAACAGCAGCAGGATGCGGTCAGCGGCCGTGCGGGGGCAGAAGACCCGCGCCCAGCGCAACGGCCCAGCGGATCCGCCAGTCTGTTCCAAATGATTCACACACGTGCAGACCGGAACGAACAAACCTTGCATCCGCCGAAACTGTGGTGGTGACTTGCGGGGGACTCTTCCCACAGAGTGCGCCGGCGTTAGCAGCCCGCTCAGAGCGGTCGGGCAGGTCCCTTGGTGACTTTTGAAATCTTAGTGACTTTCATAACGTGCGTCGCCGGCCCCACAACGTGACGGCCAGCAGGCATAACGCCAGTGCCGTCGGTTCGGGCACTGCGGCCAGTCCTGCACTACTGCCGGCCGTATTGCCAAAGTTAGTCTTCCAGGCGTCGTAGTCAGCCACCCCGACAGGCCCCACGGCATTCGGATCACGATTGGCCAGATCGTTCGCGCCCAGGCTATCCCGCCAGACGGTGTAGTCGGCCGCATCGACCGCGCCGCTGTTGTTGTAGTCGCCGACGAGTCCGTCGGACGACTGAAACTGGACCAGGCCTGTATAGGTACCGATCGTGTTGGAATCGGACAGGTGGAACTCGAAAACTAAATCCTGTTTTGCATCGGGATCGTCGAAATCGTATAAGGCACCCAACGAAATTGGAACCCCCGTTGCCAGCTGAAGAAGCGTCTGGGAACCGCCGAGATTCAATTCTGACAAGTGACTGGATAACGGGTTCGCTTCTTCCCAATTCGCGTCGCTGTCGGCCAGACTCGTCCACCCGTTCGAGTCAAGCGATCCCGAAGGCGAAATAATCGAGTACGCATCCATGTCAACATCGAATTTCGTTGGATTGATGATGACGCCCGTACCTGTGTTCGGATCAACCCGCAACACCAGGGTATTGGCACTGAATTCCACCGTGCCCGATCGGGTCACGCCGTCGGCCGCATGATACTCAAAAGCCACCTCCGCCGCCTGGGCGAACTGGAGCGAAATGGGATTACCGAGACTAATCAACTGTTCCGTGCCAATGACGCGCGACCCCTGAAGATTCAACTCCGAGAGATGCTTGTTGGTCGGGTTGGACTCTTCCCAGCCCGTCTGACCGTCGTCCTGGAAGCTGGACCAGCTATTCATGTCCAAAACGCCGTCAGGCGAGTTGATGGAGTAGCCATCGATATCTACCGTTGTCGTGGTCGAAAGATTGTTAATCGAGACCGCGCCAGTGATCGAATTGACCGCCAGTTGCAGTTGATTATCAACGGTGGCCCGCACCACTTGACCGTTGGTGCCGCCCTCAACCGTGTTGATAAACATCGCCACGCCCGGAGCCACCGAGATGGAGGAAACGTTGAATCCGCCCGTAATTTTCGCCGCGTCGACCAGATTCCAGGAATTCCCGACCGAGGGCGTGATCCCGGTAAACACCGGTACCACTGAACCGGCCAGCTTCGCGGTGCCGGTAGTCGACAAGGGCGAGTGCGTGTTGGCGTCGGTAATTTCGGCCGTGAGCACGTGGCCACTGCCCAGGTTGAAATTGCTGGCCTGAAAAGTGGCGCCAGGACCGACGATGCGGGTGCTACCCTGGAGATTTGGTTCGCCGGCGGCAGTCAACGTGCCCCCGCTCTGGATGATCAAGGTACCCGTTACCCCGACCGTGATGTTGCCCACAAGACCGGGTCCCAAAACCACGTCCAACCTTCCCCCATTCTGGATCTCCAAGGATCCCGGCCCCACATTCAAACCGCCGGGGTCTCCTGCTCCAGTGTCGGAGTTCAAAAACACCGCATCGCCATTGTTAATCGATGCCTCCTCAGCGAACGCCACCTCGGGGACGGCTCCTCCGTCCCAATTTTGGCTATTGTTGTAGTCGAGGTCATTGGAGCCGGTCCAAGGGATATCAATGCCCAAGATCTGGCCCCCGGCCAGGGACACCAGCATTGCAGCGGTGAGGGCCATCACACGAGTCGTCGTGAAGGAGGTTATCGAGCTATCCACGGCAGGTCTCCTTTCGATGTTATTGTGCACGATGACCGCGGTGCCGCACCCGTAGTGCGACCCCGGCCAAGACCCACAGCGAAAGGGTGATGCTCGACGGCTCGGGAATACCTAGCGCGTTTGCAACTACCTCTGGATAGAGGCCCTTAAAATACCCAAAGTCATCCAGGTCGACATCGCCGTCCACGTCGATATCACCGTTGGCATAACCGACGGCATTCTCAAAATGGCCTTGCATGTGGTCCCGCAGGATGCCGAAATCGAGCTCATTTATCACGCTGTCATCATTGAAGTCGCCGAGAAGTGGGCTGGAATTCGTGCTGACCGACGTGAACCCGCTGAAGGGACCGCTGGTTAACTCTGTGATCGCGAAGTTGCTCGGGTTCGCCGTGAGTCCGCCGATCGTCATGATGCCGTTGTTGATCAGGCTCTCTATATCCGCAGCATTCCTGTTGCCTGGGTTGGCGGGCTTGGTGGGGTCGTCGTTCGTAAGCACGTACAGCACCCCGGTACTGTCCTCCGTGAAGTTGAAAAACGTGTTGCCTACGGCGTTGGCCTCCTGCTCGATATCGAACCGATCCGTCTGCAAAATTCCGCCCGCAAGGTTGTAGGTGGCTGCCTCCATCTCGCCGATCATCAACCGCCCGGTTGGGTGGGCAAGCACGGTGACGGTGCCGCCGTTCTGGTTAAAGGTAGCCGGCTGAAATCGACCTAGGTGCATTCCGTTTGCAATGCTGATTTGCCCATCGTTGAGCGTGTAGGTCGACGTGCCGGCCCCTGCACCTTGACCCCAACCGACGAAGAGGCGTTGTTCCATCAGGCCGCCGTTTTGGGTAATGTTGGAGTTCCGCATCTTCCACCCTTGGTCTGAATTGAGCTTCCCGCCGTTTATGATCAGATCGTGATTGTCCATGTAGTTAGAGCCATCCGGGGTCCCAAGCGCCTCGCCAGCGTTGATAGTGCCGGTGTTTCCAAATCCGGGTACACCGTTGTCCCAATTGGCGGCATCGAAGTAGTCGCCGCTGGAAGCGGTGAAGGTCGTTTGCGCCGTTGCCACTGTGGCCAACAAGCCCACGATTGCGCTCAAAACGACCAATGTCGTCTTCGCTGTTTGGAACATCGTTTACTCTCCTCGTAATCGTTGTAGATCGTTCACCAACACTTGGCCCGCAAAGACAAGTCGACCCCCTACCTATCGCCACGTTGACGATCTGACAAATCATTTCGTCGGTCGCACCCGATAACTTATCAATTCCCGATTCCGCTTAACCCGATTCCGCTTAATCTCCTGACTTATTTATCTTACACCCACAACTCCTGATTTGGGCCAATTGTAGAAGAATAATTGTCCATGCGAGAAAAACGGCTCGCTTGCGAACTCGGTTTCACAACAGGTGTTCTCGTGTTTTTGGTAAATTTGTCAACTCCATCTGGTAATGTCCCCCGACGGCCGGTTTATGACCGGCCGTCGGGGACGGATCCACTCGAATTTGCAGTTCAATTAACGCCGCCGCTGTGGGGCGACGAAAATGGATAACAGGCCCAGGACGACAAGAGCGCAGGTTGAAGGTTCGGGGATCCGTTTGGTCTCCGTGAACCCAGCGTAGACGCCAGTAGTTAACTCGGTGATCGAGAAGCTGCTCGGCGAAGTCGGCTCGCCGCCCAGCGTGATGACGCCGCGGTTGATCAGGCTCTCTATATCCGCAGCATTCCTGTTGCCTGGGTTGGCGGACTTGTTGGGGTCGTCGTTTGTAAGCGTGTATAGCACCCCGGTACTACCCGCCGTGAAGTTGAAAAACGTGTTGCCTACGGCGTTGGCCTCCTGCTCGATATCGAACCGATCCGTGTGCAAAATTCCGCCCGCAAAGTTGTAGGTGGCTGGCTCCATCTCGCCGATCATCAGCCGCCCGGCTGGGTGGGCAAGCACGGTGACGGTGCCGCCGTTCTGGTTAAAGGTAGCCGGCTGAAGTCGAGCTAGGTGCATTCCGTTTGCAATGTTGATTTGCCCATCGTTGAGCGTGTAGGTCGACGTGCCGGCCCCTGCACCTTGACCCCAACCGACGAAGAGGCGTTGTTCCATCAGGCCGCCGTTTTGGGTAATGTTGGAGTTCCGCATCTTCCACCCTTGGTCTGAATTGAGCTTCCCGCCGTTTATGATCAGATCGTGATTGTCCATGTAGTTAGAGCCATCCGGGGTCCCAAGCGCCTCGCCACTGTCGATAGTGCCGGGGTTTCCCGATGTGGGTACGCCGTTGTCCCAATTGGCGGCATCGAAGTAGTCGCCGCTGGAAGCGACGAAGTTCGTTTGCGCCATTGCAATTGCGGGAATCAACAGACAAACAAGGCTACCGATCCAAATAGTAGTCGAGCTCATGCCCGTTGCGACGTCTGCGGCCCGAGACACTACTTGGAAACTTGTCATTTTCCTCATCAGATCTCCCCCCTTCTGGGTTCAATGTTGCTAGTGGCCGACGGCAGTTTTACGAGATATAAAACCTAAAAACCGTCGCCGCTACACAACACCATCGTAAAAATTCGACAAAACAAACGCCATACCCCAATGCCGCACTCGCGACACAAAGGTATCGCCTTTTAGCACTTATTTCAGTTGAACAACGATTGGTCTGCAGTCAACCAGCGTGCTCCCCCGTAGCCGTATACTTGAAAAGACGATAATCACTAGCCGTCAACAGTAAGAATCATTATACAAACGGACCAAGTTTCAACCAGTACCAAAATTGTAAATTACTTTGAATGTTTTAAAATAAGTGTAACAATTTATGGCGTAAGAAGTTACATCAACCGTTGTAACCATGTCTGCAGCATGAAACCTTTGAACGGTCCTCATCGCGAGGAATCGACCCACAAATTCTCGTGGACGAGACGGAAATTGTGCGGAGCAGAAAAGCCTTGGCAAGCCAGATTGCTCGGTTGCCACGTAATGACATCCGGTTACTTCGCCAACGGCACAATGGGCGCGTTCCAGCCAGCCAAATCCTCCGGCCTGGTCCCTGGTGCACGGCGTCCACCGCCCCGTCCCCAGGTCGGCTGAAACGGGCCGACGAAGTCGACCTTTAGCTCGGGAGTGATCTTGTCTTCCAAGCCTACCGCCCAAATACAGCCGTTGATCAGCAAACGGCGGTAGCCATCGCTGAGGATGTCATTTGATGCTCCGTAGGTACTTGTAAAGACGCGGCCTGCTCTCCCATCGGTGCCGCTGTACGCACGTGTCCAGGCACCCGGGACCGGTGGCATCTCCTTGATTGGTGGAGCATCGGGCGTCATTCCCTCTAAGGGCTGCGCCATCGCGAGCACTTCACTTGGCTGCAGAGGTTTGGCCTTGTATCCCCCGCACTGGGCCCACATGTCTTTCACGCCACGGAGGATCGGGTGATCCTTTTTCTCTGGCACAATATCCAACCTCGTGCTTTGCACCTGATTTTTTCCGTAGTGGCCGGCCCACTTTTCACCCAACACCTGGCGACCGAAGCCATCTTTGTATTCATCGCCGGCGTATCCGTTGTTGTATTTCCCAAACGGCCCCGAGAGTCCCATGAATCCATGCGTGGATGTACGCAATCCAACAATTGGCCCACCCCGATCCAGGTAATCGACAAAGTGTTGCATCTGCTCCGTCGGCCAGCTTTGAAATCGAGTGAAAACGACCATCAAGTCCGCGGTCTTCAGATGCTCGATTCCCGGCACGTTATTGGCCCCAGGCTCAATTTCCCCTTTCTGATTGACCCCAAATACGACGGTACATTTGAAGCCATGGTGTTTGGCAAGAATCCGTGCCAAAGCAGGCAAGGTCTCTTCGCCTCGATATTCATGATCACTGGCAATAAAAACAAGGTGCTTGCCCTTACCAAGACCAGCGTCGCCCTCGTAAACAACGGGCTCGGCAAAAACGGGGGAAGCCATGATCAACAAAAGAAGAGAAATATAGGGTCTCATAATGAAGTTCCGTCAGATGTTCCGTCAAAGGTGCCAAGGTAAGGAATTTTAACCGCCGCAGCTGGATTTTGCAACGACGTGGCAGGCGTCTGGCTGGTGCGGAACGGCCGCAATTCCATTTCTCGACACGGTGCCGAAAGAGCGGCGTCACGAGTACGCGGTCTTCAATTCGCCGCATCTCTTGCAATGGCAGCGGTTGAGCGACATCCCGCTAACCTCCACGAACGACGGCCGCGTAATATTAACCGGCAGCTTCGTATTCGGCGATCAAAGCGCCGACCTCGATCGTTGCGCCCTGTGCGGCAACAATCCGCGTTAGTGTACCCGCCGCCAATGCCGGCAGCTCGGCAATCGCCTTGTCCGTCTCGACTTCGGCCAGAATGTCGCCACGGGAAAAACTCTCTCCGACGGCAACGCACCATTTCATGATCGTTCCTTCCTCCATGGTTTCTCCCAGGCGCGGAAGGACGATGCTTTCTGAATTCATGTTTTGACCAACCTACTCACTGCAGTTTCAATATCAACGACCGACGGGATCGCCGCCTTCTCCAGGGCCGGGGCGACCGGAATTGGAATATCATGCGCCGCCACCCGCACGACCGGTTCTTCCAAGGTATGGAAGCACGACTCCCCGATTCGTGCAGACAGTTCACCGCTGACGCCGGCGGTGAAACTGTCCTCGGTCACCACGACCGCGCGTTTTGTTTTGTTGACTGACCGGTTGACCGTATCCATGTCGAGGGGATTCAAGGTCCGCAAATCGATCACTTCCAGGTCAATGCCGTCGCTCTCAAGTTTAAGGGCGGCCTCAAGGGCATACGTCAGCATGCGGGAGTAGGTGACCAGGGTCGCATCGCTGCCGCAACGGCGAACGGCGGCCCGGCCCCACGGCAGGGCCGCGCTGGGATCAAACGGTGCTTTGCGGGTGTACAGGCTCTTGTGTTCGATAAAGACAACGGGATCCTCGGAGCGAATCGCTTCGCGCAACAGGCAGTATGCGTCGGTCACGGTTGCCGGCATCGCCAGCCGCAGTCCGGGCGTATGCATGATCCAGGCTTCCAGGCTTTGCGAATGTTGTGCGCCTGCCGAGCGGCCTGTGCCACCCTGGGTCCGGAGCACCATCGGCACAGCCATCTGACCGCCGAACATGTACCGAATCTTGGCCGCTTGATTGGCGATCTGGTCCATCGCCAGTGCCACAAAATCGACGTACATCAATTCCACCACCGGGCGAAGCCCTGTCATGGCTGCGCCAATGGCGGTGCCGACAATGGCTGCTTCTGAAATCGGCGTGTCAAAAACCCGCTCCTCGCCGAACCTCTCCAGCAATCCCCGCGAGACGCCGTAAGCGCCGCCGTAACGGCCGACCTCTTCGCCAATCAGAACCACGGTCGGATCTCCCGCCATTTCCTCTTCCAATGCCGATCGCAGCGCGTCCCGATAGGCTATCTCCTTTGCTTGCGGGAAAGATTCCGTCATTTCCGCCCCCCGTTCTGCGCTGCTGGTTCGTCCAAAGCGTAGACGTCTTCAAACATGCTATTCCGGTCGGGCTCGGGTGCCTCCAAGGCGTAATTTAACGCCGCGTCCATTTCCGCTTCGACTTCGTTTTCCATTTCCCGAAGCGCTTCTTGATCACACAACTTCTGGTCCAGCAGGAATTGTTTTTGGTGCTCAACCGGGTCGCGCTGACGACCCAACCGCTCTTCCTCCTCGGAGCGATAGGGACTTTTGTCTAATCTTGCGTGACCGTAAAACCGGTAACAGTCGACCTCCAGAAAGCAGGGATGGCCTTTGCGACAAGCGGCGATCAATTCTCCAGCGACTTCATGGATCTGCGCGATGTCAGTGCCCTCAACCTCTCTACCATCGAGCCCGAATGTCTTTGCCCGCTGGGCAAACTCAAGGGATGCGCTAGCGAGGTCGATTCGGGTCGCCATGCCGTATTGATTGTTAATGCAGACAAACATCACGGGCAGTTTCCATAGCGCAGCCAGGTTCATACTTTCGTAGAGAATGCCCTGCTGCATCGCTCCATCGCCGAAAAAGGCGACGGAGACACGATTCGTGCGCAAACACTTGCAGGAGAGACCGGCGCCCACAACAGTGGGAATACCCCCTCCCACGATGGCATTGGCGCCCAAATGGCCGAGTGTCGCATCGGCGATATGCATCGAGCCGCCCTTGCCTTTGCAGTACCCCGTCTTGCGTCCGGCAATTTCCGCCATCATCCGCTTGGGATCCGCTCCCCGCGCCAGGAAGATGCCGTGACCGCGATGATGTGTCGTGAAGGTGTCGCCCGCTTCCATCGCGAATCCAACACCGCACGCCGCAGCTTCTTCCCCAATGGAAAGGTGCAACATCGAACCGGCTGACTGGCCGCGGACAAAAAGCTCACCGACACGCTGCTCAAAAACACGGATGCGGAGCAATTCTTTGAAGTAAACCAGGTGCGTTTCTGAATCAGGCATGATTGGTTGGAACAGTGGTTAATTCGACAAGGCGAACGCTTCGCGTCCAACCCGCACAAGCTCAGTTGCGATCGAGACGGCAAACGAGACTGCGTCCCGCAAGGCCATGTTTGCGCTCAAACCATGAAGCAGGCCGGCATTGAAAGTATCGCCGGCGGCGACGGTGTTGGCGCCAGGGACCGGCGCCGTCGACAGGGTCCCTGTCCTGCCATCGGCGCAAGCGAATGTAGCCCCTGCCGGGCCCCTCTTCAAGACGACGACTTCGACACCACAGTCCAGCGCTGGCTGCGCAAGCGTTACGGGACCTGCCTCGGGAAACCAATCCCCTAACTCCGATTCGGTGGCGCTGAGGCAGTGCACCTTCGTAAACAGGTCGAACATTTGCGCCTTGCCAACTTGGTCAGCAAACCAGGGGCCAGGGTCGAACACAATTTTCACGTGCCGATCGCGCAGGTCGGTGAACAGAGAGTTCAGCGGGACTGCATCCGTTGTACCGATGCCGCTGTAACCCGAGGTGAAGAACCAGCCAAGGCCTGCCGCGGAGGTAATGGCCTGAAGGGAAGCTGCCCAGTCAATCGATTCTCCGGGGTAGATCATCCCCGTTTTCAAGCCACCCACTGCGGGGGGCAGGATACTGACCGCCGTCGCTGTTGCGTCCGGACCCACCAGGTCGACCCCGGCGAGGGCCAACTGATCGCGGAGGAACTCTCCGAACAGGTCATGCCCGACCCTGGCGTTGAGCTGCACGGTGTGCCCCATCTTCGCCAGCAGATAAGCTGGCCAGCCGGCATTACCGGCCAGCAGGGGGTTGGGCGCTTCGGCAAGGACCTGAAGGTTACATGTGCTCTGGCCGTCTCTTTTCCGAACGTTGCAGTCTGTGTTCTGAACGACCAAATCCACGGCACAATTTCCCGCCAGATGGACCGGGGGCAGGCTTTCGGTCACGACGGTTCCCCCTTGAGCCTGCCCAGAATATCTCCCCCGGCACGGCTGATAAAGCTCATGATCGACGTGGCGACGAGAATCTGCGCCCCCGCCGCCTTCCATTCCTGGAGCGCCTTTTCGTCTCTGGAATACACCGCGAACCACTTGCCCGAGCCCGCGCACGCGTCGCACACGGTCCTTGCAGCGCTGACCACGTCAGGGTGCGCGCTGTTGCCGGCAAGGCCCATGTCGACTGCAAGGTCGCTCAGGCCCATCATGGCGCCGCCAATACCTTCGACGGCAAGCAGTTCAGTGATGCGCTCCACGCCGGCGACCGATTCGATTTGCGGCAAGGTAATTACGTTGCGATTCCCCTCTTCGAGGATTTGGCCAACGTCCCTTTGCAGGTAGTCGGTGAATCCCTTCCGGTTGGTTACCGACCGCGAACCCAGTGGTGGAAACTTGGTAACGGCCACCTGCTGCCGAGCTTGATCCACCGTTTCAGTCTGTGCGAAAACGATGGCTTGTACCCCTGCGTCCAGCAGCGGTGTGATTCTCGCGTCTCCAGCCGACGGCACTCGAATGATGGCCGCCACATCGCACCGGCGCGCCATGCGCACGTGCTGTATGGCTGTGCTCAAATCCATCTCCCCGTGTTCCAGATCGAGCCAGATGAAGTCGTATCCCAATCCGGCAAGCAACTCGGTTACACACAACGGAAAGTCCGCGCCCATGGCCGGCCCGATGACACGCTCCTGTTTTTGCAAACGGTCTGTCAGCTTCCAGGATGTGTGACTCATGAAGTTGAATTTGATGGGGACGAAGAGACGTTGTCAATGATTAAAAGGGATCTGAGTCACCTCGGCCGGGATTGCGCCGGTTTGGACATGATCTCCGTATCTCCGTTGTTTGCCGGAGTCACCGCCAATGATATCGCAGCAAGTTATGCACTGCAACGTCAACCAGTATCCTGATCATTGTCGCGTGTTGGTAACAGCGGTCTGCTCTGCAGACGACCAACGAGTTCTGGACTGGCGTCCTCTCGCATCTCTTTGACCTGGTCGTCGGCTACCGGGTCATCTTTGTTGTTCCGCGCACGCAGCGGCGCGACCTCGCCAAATTGACCATCTGGACGCGTGCGGATGCGGATAATGATCCTCACTGGCAAGCCCAGAAGTGCGGGATCCACCGGGCGAAGTCGTGAGTGGGCATTTGCTAACGGGTAGACTCGTTAATATACGAAACGCAAAGTTGAGCTGCCGTCCTAATGTCGGTATTTGCCAAACGCACACCGTGAAATTCATTTCCTAACCGTAAAAAGGGCTGTGCTATGAACAGATCGAAACACCGACGCGAATTTTTGCAGCAGGTGGGGGGCTTTGGGCTGGGTGGTCTGGCGCTAGGAGTTAACGTGGAAAGTGCTCGTGGGTTTTCCGCCAACGACACGATCCAAATCAGCGCCATCGGCACGGGTGGCCGTTGCCTCCGGCTCATGCGTAATCTCAAACAGTTGCCCGGTGTTCGCCTAACGGCCGTGTGCGATGTGTACGACGCCAACCTGGAAGAAGCCAACAAGATTGCCGACCCGAACGCCTTCGTTACAAAATACTTTCCCGAGCTTCTTGCCCGCAAAGACGTCGATGCAGTCGTGATTTCCAGCCCTGATCATTGGCACGTGCCCATGACCATTGCGGCGTGCGAGGCAGGAAAAGATGTTTACGTTGAGAAACCATTGACACACATCCTGGCAGAGGGCGCACCGGTGATTGAGGCCGCGAATAGAACCGGGCGGATCGTTCAAGTGGGAATGTAGCAGCGGAGCTTGCCGCAAATTATCCGGGCTCGTGAAAAACTCAGAAGTGGCCAGATCGGCACGGTCTCGAAGGTGCATCTGACCTGGAACCGCAACCGGAAATTCGAGCGACCGAATTACCAAATTGACCCCAAGACGGTCGACTGGAAGGCCTTCCTGGGTAACGCACCCGATCAGCCCTTCGATCCTTATCGATTTCGCACCTGGCGTTTTTTTTGGAACTTCGGCGGCGGCATTCTCACCGACTTGATGGTGCACCACCTGGACGTAATCCATTGGTTCTTCGAGTCCAACCAGCCCGCGCTGGCCACCGCGATCGGACACAACTACAACACCGCGGGTCTATGGGAAACGCCCGATACTATCCATTGCCTGCTCGATTATCCGGACGAGAAGTACCAGGTCTACTTTGAGGGGACGTTCTCCAACGCCCGCAACCGCGTGATGATCGAAATCATGGGGAGTGACGCCACTCTCTACATGGACCGCGGATGGTATGAAATATTTCCAGAACATAAAGGTGGTAAACACGAAAAATGGGGGCCCGGCGACGACGTGCGTCGAGGGCTCGACTTCTACAAGAACCCCGATGGCGGGATAATTCACCTGGCCAATTGGCTCGAGTGTATCCGCACCGGCAAACAGCCAAACTGCACTGTGGAAGATGGAGTGCAGGCGGCAGCGGGAGCGCATCTTGGCAATCGCGCCTACCGGTCTGGCAAGGTCGTTCGCGCCGGGAACTGACTACAGCTCTTTGATCTCGATGTCCTTGTACCAGACCTCGCTCGGGGGGCCAGAATGGATCTGCAGTCCGATGAATCCATTTTGCTCAATGTCATCATCCGGTTCGACATAATCCACAATTCTTAATCCGTTTATCCATAACTGAACTCGCTTTCCTACGCAGCGGATGACATAGTCGTTCCAATCATCAGGCTTCAGTACCTTTTGCAGCTCGTTATCGTCGGGTGCCGCGAGTACCTTTCTGCGGCGAGATTCGTCGTAGAGCTTTCCCCACCAGCCGCTACCTACGTCGGCCTGGTAGCCGACCATCTCGTGATGATCGGGAACTCGTCGACTACGGATCTGAATCCCGGCGTTCAGGCCCTCGCCAACAGCACGGACTTTCAGACGCATCTCAAAGTTGTCGTATTCGGTCGTCGCACAAAGGAATTGATTAAGCGGAATCGATTCCTTTAAGGTACCGCCGACAATGGCACCGTCTTCGATACGGAATATTTTCCGGTTGCCTTCCCAACCTGCGAAAGACTTGCCATCAAATATCCGCACATAAGGTCTGCCGTTTTCGGCACTCGAAAATGCCGAAAGTATCAGCACAATCGCCGTTGAGATTGGTAAAGTACGCATCGTAAACCCTTGGCGCTGGAGGCCGCACTACATTCCCTTTGCGTGAGTGGGGTCATGGTGCTCAATCCGATTGAAACGTGATGAACTACGACGGTAACGTCAAGCAGATCCTATCTGCTACCACCTGATCGAACCAGATGGTGTGGTGCTGATAAAGCTACTCGACAACCCCACTTGCAAAGAGGCCGCGCCGGTCACGGCTAATCAGGCCGTCGACTTGGGTGTTTGGCCGGCTGGTGCACTGTTTAGCGGCCGGTCAACATACAGGGATCACGCAGCAGTACTGAGTCTCGATGCCGTTAACGTTATGATAGGTCCAGAACTGGCGAAGCTGTCACCAGCGGCCATTTGCAGTTACGGTCGCACTCCGGTGTGAGATATCGCGGTCGGTTGATGATATGATCGACATCGAATAGGTTAATAATATCCCTGCAATGCAAGATTTGTAAGACGCCTTGTCAAGGAGAACGGCTTACTTGATTAGTCTCCGCTTTCGGAACAGGTCTGAAGGGAAACGAATGAACATTGGAGAAGATATGACTGGAAGAACTGGAATAATGGCTAGTCGCTATAAGCAAATTTTTCGGACGGCTGGTTCGTCCAAACGCATTCAAAGCCATTTCGTTTTGGCCTTCATCTTGTGCGGCCTGTTTTTTTCGTTGGGGAGGCCGGCGGCAGGAGCCGACCCGGATGACTTCTGGAAGTTCTACGAGAAACATCCCCACATGCAGGATTACTTTCCCTTTGGTGTCTATGGCGGAGCCCAGGGCAACTGGACACCGTGGGGTCACTCACCCCAAGCGTACACGCGAATTCTCACCGGCCGCATGGCAGAGAACGGATTCAATGTTATCTGGGGAGGAAAAACTCCGTTCGCAATTCAGGAGGATGAGGGTGGCCCTTTGGTCCCTGCACCTTTTAACCGGTGGTTCTACGGGCAGGAACTTCCCTTGAAAGAGATAAAAATCTTTCCCACCCTGATTAACTACATGCGGTTTAATAATGGAATTTTGGCGAAGTTCCAGCGGGAAGCACCTCCACTGAACGAAGCGGAGCTGGCTGAGGTCGAGGAAGATCGAAAAGATTTTCTGGAGTTCGCCGGAAACCTGGGGAAAAAATATCCCGAGAGCATTATTGGCTTTATCTCCGATGATGAACCATTGCACCTCGCCCCGGGAATTGCCGCGATTCGTCTGATCGAAAAATATACCCAGCTTCCGGTGACCACCTGCAAACCCTCCTGGGGTGGCTTCAAAAGATTTGTCGGGCATATGCAGCCGATGACCGCCGACTGGTATCCTACCTGGGATGCGACCAGGGATAGCTGGTCGATCGCGAAAAAATTGCGGTGGCTGCGGGAAAACCACCCTGACCGGATCTTCTATTTTATTCCTCTGGCCGCGGCCTGGAGCATTCACGAACCTACCAAGCCGTGGTTAAAGGATTCCCGGCCCTCCCGGACCGAACTCCGTATGCAGTTCTGGCAGGCGCTTGCCTGGGGGACAAAAGGTTTCTTTTACTTCCATGTGGGGGGTCCGGTGATCCAACCTCAGTGGGCAGGAGGTCAGGACGGGCTTCTTAATTATCTCCTGTGGCCAAACGACGAACTCTGGGATGAACTGGGAAGTATTGGAAAAATGATAACCACCATTGGCCCGCTGCTTATTTCCTGCCGGCCGGATGTGAGCATGCCGCTGGAGGTCTTCAGTGGGCAGGTCCGTTATCCGGAATTTGAGGGCCCGGCCATTGATTATGGACTCCTGCAATGCATCAAGAATGACCGGTATTTCCTGATACCCTGGAACAACAGCCCCGACCGTCAGCAAAGCGGCACGATCCTACTTCCCGAAGCAATCCTGAACGGACGAAAGGTTTACGATCTCGTCAATCTCCGGGAGGCCGCCCTGGAGAACGAGGACGGCAAGCAAGGCGTGGCGTTGACCCTCCCGCCGGGGGGAGGGCAGATATTTCTGATCGCAAACGCTGAAGAGTTTGAACTCTGTCGCCAGACAATTCTGCGTCACAGGGTAAGGCATCCGCGAATCGTGGCCAGGATGCATCACCAGATAGCCGAGACCAATGGGCTGAACCTGAAACGGCCGGAGAATGTTACCGGGCTGTTGGAAGCAGCGCAAGAGGCCGAGTCAGGGCATAACTGGGTGAAGGCGGCAGAACTCTATCAGCAGGCCACCAATGCCATCAGGAAGAATGAAGCGGCGCTTCCGAATCGTGTACACGACGCTCGGGCCCACTTGGATCGGGTTGCCGAGATTCTAACCCAAACCGAAGACCTGTTCAGAACGCATACCAGGGTTCTCGATTTATCCTCAAGCTCGTCGTTATACGCTGCCCATGGGACCAACAAATACGCAGGCCATGAAATTCGAGAGTGGGCGGGTCTCACCAACATGTACCTTGATGCCTTGATCCGGAGCCGGGAAGGCACACACAGGGCAGCGTTGTCTCTGGCCTTCTTAAATACAGTCCTCACCCTGGAAGAGCTGGTGGAGAAGAATCATCAAGCAGTCAAGGCCGCCATCGAGAAGCGACTCGGTGAAATCCGCCAGCCGATCAAGCTGGCCTTCATAACTCCCGACAGGAACGAGGTTGGATACCACATGCTCCAGTCCTGGGCCTATGAGAATACTTCACCCACCTGGATAGCACCCGATGGGAAGGGGAAGTTGACCGATGAAAAAGGGACACCTGTGAATCTATCCGACTACGATGTGGTCTGGATTCATCAGCTGCGGTATGCCCAACCGGTGCCAGCAGGAGAAACCGTCGACCCAATGCAGGTACTGATGCCGGAACTGGTCAACGAGCAAACTGTCCAGGCGATGAAGGAGTATGTGAACCATGGGGGAGGACTGTTTCTCTCGGGCATTTCCGGCATTTATGCGCTATCTCTTGGGATAGAAAAGACCATGCCAAACCGCCTTCGGGAGAATGGCTACATGCTGAAAAGTTTAAGTATCGGCCTTATTCCTGCGACCGGGTTTGAGAAACATCCGGTCTTTGATGGGTTGGCCCAAGATGGCTTCTTCACCAACGGGAACTGGCCCGAAATGAATCTGGTTTCGGAGTGTGCGTGGGAGTCGAAACTTCCCTCGGGCTTTACTGTTGCTAACGAACTCGATCAAACTTACGGCAGAGTTCCCGGCTATGCTGCGATCGTGGAATACCGGCTCGGCAAGGGTACGGTCATTGTTTTCGGTGGCAAGTCCTGTGACTTCACTCCCGGGCTTGAGTTTTCGTTGCCGAAGGGGAATCACCGCAGTGCGTTTCGCCGCAGGACGCGTCAGATCGCACTGAACACTCTCAGCTATATTGCTTCTGAAAAACAATTCGAGTCGGATCCGGCTGCCATTGCCAAGGTCTCCAAGAAGGACGAGCGGATCTATCTCCCGGTCCATGACTGGCTGTTCCGCACCGACCCCGAAAACATCGGTATGAAGAAGCGATGGGACAGGCCCGGCTTCGATACCGGCAGCTGGAAGCCTATCCCCATCGGTGTCAACTGGGAGTCGCACGGCTATGACTACGATGGTTACGCCTGGTATCGACGGACCTTTACTGCTGCCAACAAACCGGGGAGTCGGGCAGTACTCCATTTCGGCGCCGTCGATGAGGAAGCGGTTGTCTACATCGATGGCAAGCTGGCAGGAAAACACCAGGAAGGGGTGGAGGGATGGCGCAAGCCCTTTGAATTTGACATTACCGATTTTCTGACCAGTTCGCCGGAAGAACACCTCATAGCAGTTCAGGTTCTCGACAGTACGGCTGCCGGCGGTATCTGGAAACCTGTCTTTATTTCGTATGAGTAGAAAGTTTTCGGCATTTGTTACCGTTGTGGGAAAGTTCACGATGCGAAAAAGCAACTTCATGCTGACATCCAAACGCATTCAAAGCCATCTCGTTTTGGCCTTCATCTTGTGCGGCCTGTTTTTTTCGTTGGGGAGGCCGGCGGCAGGAGCCGACCCGGATGACTTCTGGAAGTTCTACGAGAAACATCCCCACATGCAGGATTACTTTCCCTTTGGTGTCTATGGCGGAGCCCAGGGCAACTGGACACCGTGGGGTCACTCACCCCAAGCGTACACGCGAATTCTCACCGGCCGCATGGCAGAGAACGGATTCAATGTTATCTGGGGAGGAAAAACTCCGTTCGCAATTCAGGAGGATGAGGGTGGCCCTTTGGTCCCTGCACCTTTTAACCGGTGGTTCTACGGGCAGGAACTTCCCTTGAAAGAGATAAAAATCTTTCCCACCCTGATTAACTACATGCGGTTTAATAATGGAATTTTGGCGAAGTTCCAGCGGGAAGCACCTCCACTGAACGAAGCGGAGCTGGCTGAGGTCGAGGAAGATCGAAAAGATTTTCTGGAGTTCGCCGGAAACCTGGGGAAAAAATATCCCGAGAGCATTATTGGCTTTATCTCCGATGATGAACCATTGCACCTCGCCCCGGGAATTGCCGCGATTCGTCTGATCGAAAAATATACCCAGCTTCCGGTGACCACCTGCAAACCCTCCTGGGGTGGCTTCAAAAGATTTGTCGGGCATATGCAGCCGATGACCGCCGACTGGTATCCTACCTGGGATGCGACCAGGGATAGCTGGTCGATCGCGAAAAAATTGCGGTGGCTGCGGGAAAACCACCCTGACCGGATCTTCTATTTTATTCCTCTGGCCGCGGCCTGGAGCATTCACGAACCTACCAAGCCGTGGTTAAAGGATTCCCGGCCCTCCCGGACCGAACTCCGTATGCAGTTCTGGCAGGCGCTTGCCTGGGGGACAAAAGGTTTCTTTTACTTCCATGTGGGGGGTCCGGTGATCCAACCTCAGTGGGCAGGAGGTCAGGACGGGCTTCTTAATTATCTCCTGTGGCCAAACGACGAACTCTGGGATGAACTGGGAAGTATTGGAAAAATGATAACCACCATTGGCCCGCTGCTTATTTCCTGCCGGCCGGATGTGAGCATGCCGCTGGAGGTCTTCAGTGGGCAGGTCCGTTATCCGGAATTTGAGGGCCCGGCCATTGATTATGGACTCCTGCAATGCATCAAGAATGACCGGTATTTCCTGATACCCTGGAACAACAGCCCCGACCGTCAGCAAAGCGGCACGATCCTACTTCCCGAAGCAATCCTGAACGGACGAAAGGTTTACGATCTCGTCAATCTCCGGGAGGCCGCCCTGGAGAACGAGGACGGCAAGCAAGGCGTGGCGTTGACCCTCCCGCCGGGGGGAGGGCAGATATTTCTGATCGCAAACGCTGAAGAGTTTGAACTCTGTCGCCAGACAATTCTGCGTCACAGGGTAAGGCATCCGCGAATCGTGGCCAGGATGCATCACCAGATAGCCGAGACCAATGGGCTGAACCTGAAACGGCCGGAGAATGTTACCGGGCTGTTGGAAGCAGCGCAAGAGGCCGAGTCAGGGCATAACTGGGTGAAGGCGGCAGAACTCTATCAGCAGGCCACCAATGCCATCAGGAAGAATGAAGCGGCGCTTCCGAATCGTGTACACGACGCTCGGGCCCACTTGGATCGGGTTGCCGAGATTCTAACCCAAACCGAAGACCTGTTCAGAACGCATACCAGGGTTCTCGATTTATCCTCAAGCTCGTCGTTATACGCTGCCCATGGGACCAACAAATACGCAGGCCATGAAATTCGAGAGTGGGCGGGTCTCACCAACATGTACCTTGATGCCTTGATCCGGAGCCGGGAAGGCACACACAGGGCAGCGTTGTCTCTGGCCTTCTTAAATACAGTCCTCACCCTGGAAGAGCTGGTGGAGAAGAATCATCAAGCAGTCAAGGCCGCCATCGAGAAGCGACTCGGTGAAATCCGCCAGCCGATCAAGCTGGCCTTCATAACTCCCGACAGGAACGAGGTTGGATACCACATGCTCCAGTCCTGGGCCTATGAGAATACTTCACCCACCTGGATAGCACCCGATGGGAAGGGGAAGTTGACCGATGAAAAAGGGACACCTGTGAATCTATCCGACTACGATGTGGTCTGGATTCATCAGCTGCGGTATGCCCAACCGGTGCCAGCAGGAGAAACCGTCGACCCAATGCAGGTACTGATGCCGGAACTGGTCAACGAGCAAACTGTCCAGGCGATGAAGGAGTATGTGAACCATGGGGGAGGACTTCTCCTGACAGGGATCTCCGGTCTCTACGCAATGGTGCTCGGAGTGGAAGAAACAATGCCAAACAGCATCAGGGAAAACAGCTACATTACACCTGTGTTGGCCGCTGGATTTGCTTCCGCCGACGGTTTTGAGCAACATCCGGTCTTCAAAAACCTTCCGGCTGAGGGATTCTTTACGACTTGCAATTTCCCGTACCGTAACCTTTTAACCGAGTGTGCCTGGAAAGCAAGAATTCCCTCAGGCAGCGTGATCGCCAACGAATTTGTGGAATATAAAAAGGGTGACGATCCCAACAGCGGTTCTCCGAACAAGATTGGCGAGTATGCGGCTATCGTGGAATACTCACACGGAAAAGGGAAGATCATGGTTCTTGGGGGAAGGTCCTGCGATTTTACTCCACTAGCTCCCTATCCCGGTGAGCACTCCGACTTCTTGCGGAAAAGAGGCCGGGGTACTTTGCGAGACCAGATGAGGAAGCTGATGCTGAATGCTCTCATTTATTGCACCGGCTCGTCTGAGACAGATCTGAACAGGCAGAAATTTTGATTCTGCGTCTGACAAGATTACACCGGATATGGTATTCTCAACGTTGTGTTAGCAACGATTGTTAGAGGTTAGCAACGATTGTTAGAGGTTAGCAACGATTGTTAGAGGTTAGCAACGATTGTTAGAGGTTAGCAACGATTGTTAGAGGTTAGCAACGATTGTTAGAGGTTAGCAACGATTGTTAGAGGTTAGCA
>Ga0310121_10001492_pt1 | contig 23810 bp, 36 predicted proteins | sample CB27_Tmax_986_MG_FD_203504 | JGI IMG/M metagenome (GOLD analysis project Ga0310121, IMG submission 203504) | Marine microbial communities from Western Arctic Ocean, Canada - CB27_Tmax_986 | ecosystem: Environmental > Aquatic > Marine > Oceanic | place: Canada: Western Arctic Ocean | collected...
TCGACCTGATCACGAACATCGCGATGGAGCAGGGCCTTCGCTTCGCGATCCGCGAAGGCGGTCGAACCGTCGGCGCCGGCACCGTCACCGAGATACTCGAGTAATGGCCGCAACGAGGACGCAGATCTGATGATGATCAATGAGAAGATTCGGATCCGGTTGAAGGCATACGACTACCGGATCCTCGACCAGTCCACCGGCGAGATCGTGGACACCGCGCGACGCACCGGTGCGCGTGTGGCGGGTCCCATTCCGCTTCCCACGATCAAGAACCGCTGGACGGTGAACCGATCGCCCCACGTGGACAAGAAGAGCCGCGAGCAGTTCGAGATCAGGACTCACCGCCGGCTGATGGACATCTTCGAGCCCACGCCCCAGACGGTCGACGCGCTGATGAAGCTCGACCTGCCCGCGGGAGTGGACGTGGAGATCAAGGCTTTCGGTAAGGAGCATGCTGCCAAGTAAAGCGACAGAGGTTGACGTTCCAGGGGCGACACCGCCGGACGGTGACCCCGCAGAGTTCAACGACCTCGAAAGATCGCCGAGAGGATCACGAAAACCATGTCGGTCCAGGGAATCATAGGAAAGAAAATCGGAATGACCCAGGTCTTCGCGGACGACGGGCGGGCGTTTCCCGTCACTGTCATCGAAGCCGGGCCCTGCGTCGTCGTGCAGCGGAAGTCGAAGGACCGTGACGGCTACGCCGCGGTGCAACTCGGCCTCGTCGAGTCGCGAAAGACGAAGCGCATCACCAAGCCCATGAAGGGGCACTTCGAAAAGGCTGGCCTCCCTCCCTGCCGGGTTCTTCGCGAGTTTCCGGTTGCCGAGGACGCGGAGGCCGCGGTCGGCGACAAGATCTCGGTGGAGCTCTTCGCCCCCGGAGACAAGATCTCGGTCGTCGGAACCAGCAAGGGCCGTGGCTTCCAGGGCGTCATGAAGCGGCACAACTTCAGTGGTGGCAAGGCCACCCACGGATCGATGTTCCATCGCGCCCCAGGGTCGATCGGCCAGTCTGCGTACCCCTCCCGGGTCATCAAGGGGATGAAGAGTGCCGGGCACATGGGGAGCGATCGGGTCACCGTCAAGAACCTCCGGGTCGTCCGCGTGGATGCCGCCAACAACCTGCTGATCGTGCGCGGCTCGGTGCCGGGCGCGGGCGGCTCGTTCGTCGTGATCAGGAAGAAGTAGTCATGCCTGGGAAGAAGGACAAGAAGGGCGAGTCCAAAGCTCCGAAGGAGAAGCCGATTTCTCCGAAGGTGCCGGTCTTGAACAGCGACAACGAGACCGTCAGGGAGATTCAGCTCTCCCCGTCGGTCTTCGGGGGCCGCGTCAACGCCCACCTCGTCTACGAGGCGGTCAAGCAGTACCGGGCCGGGGGCCGCGCCGGAACCCACAAGACCAAGACCCGTGGGCTCGTGGCCGGCTCGGGGCGCAAGCCCTGGCGCCAAAAGGGCACGGGTCGCGCCCGGGTCGGCGAGGTTCGGAACCCGCTCTGGCGCAAGGGCGGCACGGTGTTCGGTCCGCAGCCGCGCGACTACTCGTACTCGATGCCCAAGAAGGCCCGGGCCGCGGCGCTTCGTTCCGCCCTGGCTCAGCGCCTGCAGGATGGGGCCCTCACCGTCGTCGAGGGCTTCGCGGTTGAGACCCCGAAGACGAAAGTGCTCAAGGGGCTCCTGGAGAAGCTGGGTGTTTTCGACAAGGCCAAAGGCAAGAGCGGGAGCAAGGCGGTGATCGTCGAGCACAAGCCTGCCGAGGCGCTGGTGCTCTCCAGCCGCAACCTGGCTGGCGTTCAGGTGATCGCCGATTCCCATCTCAACGCCTACCACGCATTGGACTGCGCTCACCTCCTGATGTCCCAGGAGGCGGTCGAGAAACTCGAAGAGCGCCTGACGCCGGAGCCGCAGGGGTAGGGCGATGAAGAACATCTACGAGGTCATCCGACGACCCCTCATCACGGAGAAGGCCGCCATCCAGAAGGAGACACAGCACACGGTCTGCTTCGAGGTGCACCGTGACGCGACCAAGCCCGAGATCAAGAAGGCGGTCGAGGCCCTGTTCGAGACCAAGGTCGCCAACGTCCGCGTTGCCCGGGTGCACGGGAAGGTGAAGCGGCAGGGCCGTTTCGTGGGCCAGCGCCCGGACTGGAAGAAGGCCTGGGTCGTTCTGAAGAAGGACCAGAAGATGATCGAGTTCTTCGATCAGGCCTGAGACGAGCGGATAGGAAACCATGCCACTCAAGCAGTACAAACCCACATCTCCCGGACGCCGCTTCATGTCGTCGCCCGACTTCTCGGGCCTGACGAAGAAGAAGCCCGAGCGCTCCCTCATCAAGCCACTCCACAAGAGCGGGGGGCGGAACAGCCTGGGTCACACGACCATCTGGTTTCGTGGCGGGGGCCACAAGCGTCGCTATCGGGTGATCGACTTCCGGCGGGACAAGGCGAACATCCCCGCCAGGGTCGCGGCCATCGAATACGATCCAAACCGCTCCGCCCGAATCGCCCTGCTGCACTACGTCGACGGCGAGAAACGCTACATCCTCGCCCCCGAAGGAGTGAACGTGGGGCAGACCGTCCTGAGCGGAGAGGGCGCCGACATTCTTCCCGGCAACAGCCTGCCGCTGAGCGCGATCCCTTCGGGGACCATGCTCCACAACCTGGAGCTCCGCCGCGGCAAGGGAGGCCAGCTCGTCCGCAGCGCCGGAGGCGCCGCGCAGCTCGTGGCGAAGGAGGGGGACTGGGCGCTGCTCAAGCTCCCTTCCGGAGAGGTCCGGCGGATCCCGGTGGACTGCAGCGCCACCGTGGGTCAGGTCGGCAACATCGACCACAAGAACGTGAATCAGGGTAAGGCTGGAAGAAGGCGGTGGCGTGGCCGCCGCCCGCACAACCGAGGCGTTTCCATGAACCCCATCGACCATCCGCACGGGGGCGGCGAGGGCCGGACCTCCGGTGGTCGTCACCCCGTGACGCCCTGGGGGAAGCCGACCAAGGGCGCCAAGACGCGGAACAACAAGCGAACCGACGGCTTCATCGTGAAGAGGCGGGAGAGGCGGAAGTAGGCCATGGCGCGATCGTTAAAGAAGGGCCCATTCGTGGACGACCACCTGATGAAGAAGGTGCTCGCAATGAGCGACGCCGGCGACCGCAAGGTCATCAAGACCTGGTCACGCCGCTCGACGGTCATCCCCGAGATGGTTGGGCACACGCTCGCCGTCTACAACGGCAAGAAGTTCGTCCCGGTCTACGTGACCGAGAACATGGTCGGGCACAAGCTCGGCGAGTTCTCGCCGACCCGGATCTTCAAGGGGCACTCCGCCAAGGTCGAGAAGGTGGCCAAGGTCGGGGGCCGTTAGGGAGGCGGGCATGCTCGAGGCCAGTTCAACGAACCGATACATCCGGACCTCCGCCCAGAAAGCGGGGCTCGTCCTGGATCTGATTCGGGACAAGAGCGCCGCCGAGGCGCTCAGCATTCTCCGTTTCACGAAGAAGTCCGTGGCTCGGGACATCGAGAAGACCCTGCGGTCGGCCATCGCCAACGCGGTGGTCGTTGCAGACCGGAACCAGAAGCGCCGCCTTGACGAGGAGTCCCTGTTCGTGTCGGCATGCCACGCAAATCAAGGCCCGGCATACAAGCGAGTGCGTCCTGCGCCCATGGGCCGGGCTTTCAGGATCCTGAAGCGCACAGCGCATATCACCGTCCGGGTGGCGGAGAGGGAGTAGCGAGATGGGTCAGAAAGTCCACCCCGTCGGCTTCCGGTTGGGTTTCAACAAGACCTGGCGGAGCCGCTGGTATGCGGACAAGGATTACGCGGATCTGCTTCACGAGGACCTCAAGCTGAAGAAGGACCTCAAGAAGCGCTTCGCCCATGCCGGCGTGAGCCGAGTGGAGATCGAGCGCGCTGCGAACAAGCTCAAGATCAGCATCTCCACCTCCCGGCCGGGAATCATCATCGGTCGCAAGGGGCAGGAGGTCGACAAGCTCAAGCAGGAGATCCAGAAGAAGACCGGCAAGGAGGTCTTCATCAACATCCAGGAGATTCTCAAGCCCGAGCTCGACGCGCAGCTCGTCTCGGAGTCGGTTGCCATGCAACTGGCGAAGAGGATCGCCTTCCGCCGCGCAATGCGGAAGGCCGTCGACGCAGCGCTGCGCTTCGGTGCGCGGGGCATCAAGATCAAGGTCTCGGGTCGCCTGAACGGTTCGGAGATCGCCCGCTCGGAATGGTATCTGCACGGGCAGCTGCCCCTTCACACGTTGCGGGCCGACATCGAGTATGGCTTCGCCGAATCCGACACGAACTTCGGCCAGATCGGCGTGAAGACCTGGATCTACAAGGGCGAGACCGAAACGAGCAAGTCGGTCCGGCCGCTGGCCTGATGGGAGACACGTCATGTTGATGCCCAAGAAGGTCAAGTTCCGCAAGGTGCACCGCGGACGCATGAAGGGCAAGGCCTGGACCGGCGGCCACGTCGCCTTCGGCGACTACGGGCTGAAGGCCACCGAATGCGGGTGGGTCAGCCAACGTGAGATCGAGGCGGGCCGAATCGCCATCACCCGCTTCATCAAGCGAAGCGGGCGGATCTGGATCCGGATGTTCCCCGACAAGCCGATCACCAAGAAGCCTCAGGAGACACGGATGGGGAAGGGGAAGGGCGCACCCGATTCCTGGGTGATGGTGGTCAAGCCAGGGCGGATCCTCTACGAGATGGAGGGGGTGCCCGAGGACACGGCTCGTGAGGCGCTGCGCCTGGCGGCCCACAAGCTGTCGATCACGACGAGATTCGTGACGCGTACGGAGGGAATGTGATGAAGCCCAGCGCCATCAGGGAGATGGGGCCGGAGGAGCTCGTGCACAAGCAGGAAGAGCTGCAGGAGCACCTGTTTCGCCTTCGGGTGCAGCAGTCCATCGGGCAGCTCGACAACACCATGAAGCTTCGTGAGACCCGTCGGGATATTGCCCGCGTCATGACCATTCTCCACCAGAAGCAGGTGTCGCGATGACCGAGAAGAAAGAGGCGGCAGCCCTGCCGCGACAACGCCAGGAGCGCACGGGAGTCGTCGTGAGCGCGAAGACGGCCAAGACGGTCGTCGTGACCGTGGTTCGTTTCGTGCGGCACGGTCTCTACCGCAAGACCATGCGCCGAACGTCCGCGTTCATGGCCCACGACGAGCTCGGCGCCCGTCGGGGCGACCGTGTCCGCATCGTGGAGTCCCGCCCGCTCTCGAAGCGCAAGCGTTGGCGGGTCACCGAGATCATCGAGCGCTCCGCCGAGAGCAAGCTCGACGCGCCGGGCGCCTGAGGCAAAGAGGAAGACGACATGATCCAGATGCAAACGGTCCTCCAGGTGGCCGACAACAGCGGGGCCAGGAAGATCTCCTGCATCCTCCCCCTCGGAGGCTCCACCGGCCGCTACGCGCGGCTCGGCGATGTGATCACGGCTAACGTGAAGGAGAGCACTCCCGAGGCCCAAGAGGCCGTTCGCAAGGGCAAGGTGGTCAAAGCCGTCATCGTTCGCTCCCGCAAGGAGCAGCGCCGGAAGGACGGCAGCTACATCCGTTTCGATGAGAACGCCGCCGTCCTCATCAAGGACGACGGCGAGCCCGTCGGGACCCGCGTCTTCGGTCCCGTCGCCCGAGAGCTGCGCGACAAGAAGTTCATGAAGATCGTGTCACTGGCCCCGGAGGTGCTCTGAACGCCATGGCGAAGCAGAAACTTCGGACGAAAGACCGAACGAGGATCCGTCTGAGAAAGAACGACCTCGTCGAGGTCATCGCCGGGCGAGACCAGGGCAAGCGAGGCAAGATCATCGCAGTCGAGCGCGCCGAGGCTCGCGTGCTCGTGCAGGGGGTCAACTTCATCAAGCGCCACACCAAGCCGAACCCCCAGAAGAACATCAAGGGAGGGATCGTCGAGCGGGAGGCGCCACTCCACGTTTCGAACGTGATGATCGTCTCGCCCGACGACGACAAGCGGACCCGGATCGGGTCGACGCTCCTGGCGGACGGGCGCAGGGTCAGGGCAGGCCGGCGAAGCGGCGAGGTGCTGGACAAGTGAGCGTGAAAGCTGTGCCACGAATCAAGGACTCCTACTACAAGGAGATCCAGCCGCGCATGATGAAGGAGCGAAACTACCCCAGCGTGATGGCGGTTCCCCGGCTCCTGAAGATCGTGCTGAACATGGGTGTTGGCGAGGCGACGCAGAACGTCAAGGTGCTCGACACCGCGGTGGACGAGCTCGGCCTCATCGCCGGCCAGAAGCCGACGATTCGCCGGGCCAAGAAATCGGTGGCGTCTTTCCACCTTCGGGAGGGGATGCCCATCGCCGCGGCGGTGACCCTGCGTGGCGACCGCATGTACGAGTTCGTCGACAGGTTGTGCAATGTGGCGCTGCCCCGGGTGCGGGACTTTCGTGGCCTGCCAACGAACTCCTTCGACGGTCGTGGCAACTACACGCTGGGCCTCAAGGACCAGATCATCTTTCCCGAGGTCGACTACGCCAAGGTCGACAAGCTGCGGGGAATGAACGTGACGTTCGTCACCACTGCCCGGACGGACGAGGAGTCGAAACAGCTCCTCGCGTCTCTCGGGATGCCGTTCCGGACCCAGTGAGGAGGTAAGGCGAGTGGCCAAGCTGTCTCTCATAGCAAAAGCGCGACGGAAACCGCGGTTTCCTGTTCGTGGGTACAACCGCTGCCGCCTGTGCGGCAGGCCCCGCGCATATATGCGCAAGTTCGAAATGTGCCGGATCTGTTTCCGGAACCTGGCCCTCGCAGGCGAGATTCCCGGCGTGATCAAGGCAAGTTGGTAGGAACGCCGGAGAGGTAAGTCCGATGAACATGACGGATCCCATCGCGGATATGCTGACTCGCATCCGAAACGGGGTGCGGGCAAGGCTGCTGAAGGTCGACGTGCCCGCCTCACGCTTGAAGGGTGACATCGCGCGCATCCTGAAGAACGAGGGGTACATCGCGAACTTCAAGGTGATCGAAGATCCCCGTCAGGGCAACATCCGCGTCTTCTTGAAGTACGGACCGGGCTGGGAGAAGGTGATCACCGATCTGCAACGGGTGAGCCGCCCCGGCTGCCGTATCTACTGTGGCAAGGCCGAGATCCCCCGCGTGTACGGCGGACTCGGCATAAACATCCTGTCCACCTCCCATGGTGTGATGACGGGCCGTGAGGCCGCGCACACCGGGGTGGGGGGCGAGATTCTCTGCAACGTCTGGTAAGGAGCGAGAGATGTCCCGGGTCGGAAAGAAACCGATCGTTCTCCCCTCGGGGGTGAAGGTGAGCATTTCGGACACCCAGCTCGAGGTGCAGGGTCCCAAGGGGAAGCTCAATACACCGGTTCCGCCGGGGATCAGCTTCTCGCTGGAGAAGGGCGAGCTCCTCTGCCAGCGGGAGAGCGACGCGAGACAGCACCGGGCCTTCCACGGCCTCGCCCGAGCCCTGGCCAACAACGCCGTCAAGGGTGTGACGGACGGGTTCTCCCGCGATCTCGACATCGTCGGCGTCGGTTACCGTGCGCAGGTCGAGGGCAGCAAGATCGTGTTTGCGCTGGGTTTCTCCCATCCCGTGGAGTTCGCGATTCCCGAGGGGATCAAGGTTGCGATCGAGAAGCAGACACATGTCACGGTCTCGGGCATCGATCGGCAAAAGGTCGGGCAGGTGGCCGCAGAGATCCGCAGGCTGCGCAAGCCGGATCCCTACAAGCAAAAGGGCATCCGATACGTTGGTGAGGTTCTGAAGAAGAAGGCTGGCAAGGCCGGGGCGACCGGCACCAGCTAGGCGGGGAGGAGCACGCCCGTCGAGGTTTTTGCGATGAAGGACAAGAGCAGATCGGCAGTCCGGCGGCGGATTCAGGTGAGGATCCGGAAGAAGGTCCGAGGCACGCCCAAGCGGCCGCGCCTCGCCGTTTTCCGTAGCCAGACGCACATCTACGCCCAACTCGTCGACGACGACGCGGGGAAGACGCTTTGCGCCGCCTCTTCGCTGGACAAAGACGTCCTTGCGAAGACCAAGCGCGGAGCCGGCGTGGCCGCTGCCAGGGAAGTGGGCGGGCTGCTCGCCGGCCGCGCCAGGGAGAAGGGTGTCGAGGGCGTCGTCTTCGACCGTGGTGGCTTCCAATACCACGGTCGGGTCAAGGCCCTTGCCGCGGCCGCCCGTGAGGGCGGTCTGAAGTTCTGAGGGACGAGAGCATGAAAGCAGCAGCATTCGACAAGATCGACATCTCGAGCCTGGAGTTCAAGGACCAGGTGGTCTCCATCAACCGCGTCACGAAGGTCGTCAAGGGAGGCAAGAACCTCTCTTTCACGGCCCTGGTCGTCGTCGGTGACGGGGCCGGCCACGTGGGCTTCGGGATGGGGAAGGCCCGCGAGGTGTCCTCCGCCATCAAGAAGGGCGTCGAGGCGGCGAAAAAGGGTGTGGTGAAGATCCCTCTCACGGAGCCGGGAGCCACCATCCCCCACGCGATCACCGGCCGGTTCGGGTCCGGCGTCGTGATGCTCAAGCCCGCCTCCGAAGGAACCGGCGTCATCGCCGGCGGAGCGGTGAGGGCGGTCATCACTTCTGCGGGCATTCAGAACATTCTGACGAAGAGCCTGGGCTCCACGACGGCACACAACGTGGTGAAGGCCACCATGGAGGGCCTGCTGCGTCTGAGGGCGCCGGAGACGATCGCTCGTCTCCGGGGCCGCACGGTGGAGGAGATCATGCACACATCGACCTCTGTCCCGAAAGCCCCGGCGACCACCTTGTCGTCGGCTGGCGAAGTGAAGGCCTAGGGGCCGGCCATGGCGAAAGCAAAGAAAGCCGCCAAGGCGGCGGGCAAGGTCAAGATCAAGATGATCGGCAGCGTTATCGGCTGTCCGGAGGGCCAACGGGCCACGGTTCGGGGGCTCGGGCTGCGCCGGCTCCACCAGGTGGTGGAGCGCGAAGATACACCGATGGTCCGGGGCATGATTCGAAAGATCCCGCACCTGGTCACCGTGGTCGAGTAGACACGAGCGGAGAGAATAGTGGGCCTTCACAATCTGAAGCCGGCCAGGGGCAGCGTTCGCAAGAAGAAGCGAGTGGGCCGGGGTCCGGGCAGTGGTACCGGCAAGACCGCGGGCCGAGGCGAGAATGGGCAGAAGAGCCGTAGCGGCTACTCGCGCAAGATCGGCTTCGAGGGCGGCCAGATGCCGCTGCACCGGCGGGTGCCCAAGCGCGGCTTCACCAACTCGCCTTTCCGCAAGGAGTTTGCCGAGGTCAACCTCGGGCGCCTCGAGGTGTTCGAGGAGGGCACGATCGTGACACCCGACGTCCTGATGAAGTGGGGGATCGTGAGGCGGCTTCGCGACGGCGTCAAGATCCTCGGCAAGGGCGATCTCACCAAGGCGCTCACCGTCCACGCGCACCGCTTCTCCGCCAAGGCGAAAGAGCGCATCGCGGAGGTCGGCGGCAAGGCCGAGGTGCTGGAGAAGACAGGGCGATGATACAGGTCGTCAAGAACATCTGGAGCGTGCCGGAGCTCAGGAAGAGGGTGCTCTTTACCTTCGCGATGCTCGCCATCTATCGGCTGGGCAACCACGTCCCGACGCCGGGCATCAATCCCGCGGCCCTCATCGATTTCTTCGAGCAGAACCGGAGCAACTGGTTCGGCCTCGTGGACATGTTCTCGGGCGGCAACCTCTCGAGGGTCACGATCTTCGCGCTGGGGATCATGCCCTACATCTCGGCCTCGATCATCCTCCAGCTGCTGACCGTCGTCTGGCCGTACCTCGAGAAGCTCAGCAAGGAAGGGGAGCTGGGACGGCGCAAGATCACCCAGTACACGCGCTACGGTACGGTGCTGCTCTCGGTCATCCAGTCGTCCGCCATTGCGGTGTACCTCGAGCGCACGACCATCTCCAACCAGTTCCAGATCGTCGAGAGCCCGGGACTGGCCTTCAAGGCGATGACCGTGCTCACGCTGACGACGGGAACCGCTTTCATCATGTGGCTGGGCGAGCAGATCACCGAGCGCGGGATCGGCAACGGGATGAGCCTCATCATCTTCGCCGGCATCGTGGTGGGCTTTCCTGGCGGAGTCATCGACACTTTCTTCATGGTCCAGAGGGGTGAGCTCGGCCTCATCTCGACTCTTCTCCTTCTCGCGGGAATGGTTGTGGTCGTTGGGGCGATCGTGTTCGTCGAGCGCGGCCAGAGGCGCATTCCGGTGCAGTACGCCAAGCGCGTCGTCGGGCGCCGTGTGTACGGAGGACAGACGACGCACCTGCCCCTCCGCGTGAACACGTCTGGCGTCATCCCCGTCATCTTCGCGTCCTCGATCATCGCCTTCCCACAGACGATCGCATCGTTCTTCCAGGGGACCGGGGAGTGGATGCAGACGGTGGCCGAGCAGCTCCAGTGGGGCATGCCGCTCTACAACTTGCTCTACGTGTCCTTCATCATCTTCTTCTGCTACTTCTACACGGCCATCGTATTCAACCCGGACGACGTGGCGGAGAACATGCGGAAGTACGGGGGCTTCATCCCAGGCATTCGCCCCGGGAAGCGCACCGCCGAGTATCTCGATCACATCCTCGGGCGTATCACCTTTGGAGGCGCGATCTACCTCGCCCTCGTGGCCATGCTGCCGGAGTTCCTGATCAGCGGCTTCAAGGTTGCTCCGATTCCGGTGATCGGTCCTCCGCTCGACATGTTCCTGTCCGAGAACAACCTGGGCTGGATCACGGAGGGACTGAACCTCCGGTTCTATTTCGGCGGCACGTCGCTTCTGATCATCGTCGGTGTGGCGATGGACACCGTCTCGCAGGTCGAGGCGCAGCTCGTGATGCGTCACTACGACGGGTTCACCGGCAAGGGGGGCAAGAGGATCCGTGGACGCCGCTAGCTCCAAGGGGCAGGTTGCCCGCCGAGGCGTGATCTTCCTGGGCCCTCCGGGCGCGGGAAAAGGTACCCAGGCGGCCCGGCTGGCTGCGCACCTGGCGGTGCCGCGGATCTCGACCGGTGACATGCTGCGAGAAACCATCTCCGAGGGATCGCCCCTGGGCAAGGAAGCGGATCCGCTCATGGAGGCGGGCAGGCTGGTCCCGGACAACCTGCTGATCGCCCTGATCCAGGAGCGGATCACGCGGGATGACTGTGCCCGCGGCTTCATCCTGGACGGCTTTCCGCGGACGCGGGCCCAGGCCGAGGGCCTGGGCCACATGGGTCTCGGCGACGCCTCGGGCTGGGTCGTGTTCGAGGTCGACGTACCGCGCGAGGAGCTGCTGCGGCGACTGTCCGGTCGACGCTGGTGTGCCAGGTGTCAGGCGACGTATCACGTCACCAGCCGCCCCCCGAAGCAGGAGGGCGTGTGCGATCTGGACGGCACGGCGCTCGTTCAGCGCGCGGACGACAAAGAAGCGGCGGTGGCCCGACGGCTTCGAGACTATGACGAGCGAACGTCGCCCCTCGTTGCCTACTACAGGGAGCGGGCGCACGTGCTGAAGATCAAGGGGAACCGCCCGATGGATGTGGTGTTCGCCGACTTGAAGAGCGCCGTGGAGATTCCAGCGTGAGCTTGCAGAAGTCCTGGGGCGAGCTCGAGACCATGGCCAGGGCGGCGCGGCTCGTCATCGACACGCTCGATATCCTCGAAGAGGCTTCGGTGCCGGGAACGACCACACTCGAGCTCGATCGGATCGCCCGCGAGGCGATCGAGAAGGCCGGGGCCCGGCCGGCCTTCCTCGGCTACCGCGGCTTCCCTGGCACGCTGTGCTCGTCTGTCAACGAGGAGATCGTCCATGGCATCCCCGGGTCCCGCAAGCTGCGCGAGGGCGACATCATCGGACTGGACCTCGGCTGCATCCTCGGCGGATTCTTCGGAGATTCAGCGAGGACGGTGGGGGTAGGACGGGTGAGCGACGACGCGAGCCAGCTGATGAACGTGACCCGCGAGGCGTTGCACGCCGGCATCGAGCAGTGCTGTCCGGACAAGCGCGTGGGCGACATCGGGCACGCGGTTCAGACTCACGCAGAGAGCCACGGCTACACGGTGGTTCGGGAGTTCGTGGGCCACGGCATCGGGACGAACCTGCACGAGGAGCCCCAGGTGCCCAACTACGGCCCTCCGGGTCGTCGGGAGCGGCTGGTTCCAGGAATGTGTCTGGCCATCGAGCCCATGGTGAATGTCGGAGGGCCAGAGGTCGAAGTGCTCGCAGACGGCTGGACCGCGGTCACTCGGGACCGCCGGTTGTCCGCGCACTTCGAGTACGCGGTGGCGGTGACGAAGCACGGTCCCTGGATCCTGAGCGAGCCCTATCCGTACGGCCAGCTCGAAGCGGAGGCCGTGAATGCCTGAGCCGGCGGAGCGTGAGGCTCTCGAGGTGGAGGGGACGGTGCGGGAGCTTCTTCCCAATGCCCTCTACCGCGTGGAGCTGGTGAGTGAGGAGAGGCCCTCGGTCACGGCGCACGTTGCCGGCGGGACGAGCCCGACCCGCCTGCGGCCGGGAGACGGGGTGGTCGTTGCGATCACCCCATTCGACGCGGGACGGGGCCGCATCGTGAGGCGGCGATGACGTCAAGAGGATACGAAAGTGAAAGTTAGGTCGTCAGTCAAGAAAATGTGCGTCAAGTGCAGGGTGATTCGCCGCCGAGGTGTGGTGAGAGTCATCTGCCCTAACCAGAAGCACAAGCAAAGGCAGGGGTAGAACATGGCCCGCATCGCAGGCGTTGATCTTCCTCGGCAGAAGCGTGTCGAGATCGCCCTCACCTACATCTACGGGATCGGAAACACCCGCAGCGGCCGGATCCTCGAGAAGGCCGGAATCGATTCCGGAGTGCGTGTCCAGGATCTCTCCGAAGAAGAGGTGAGCCGCATCGCCAAGGCCCTCGACGCCGAAGGGGGAGTGGAGGGCGACCTCCGCCAGGAAACGTCCATCAACATCAAGCGTCTGATGGAGATTGGCTCGTATAGAGGCATGCGGCACCGCAGAAACCTGCCCGTGCGTGGTCAGCGGACCCATACAAACGCCCGGACTCGCAAGGGGCCCAAGCGCACGATGGTCCGCTCGAAGTCCAGGCCCTGAGGAGTCGCGAGATGAGCACGAAAGTCGTCGGAAAGAAGAGCAAGAAGGAAAAGAAGAACGTGGTGCATGGTATTGCCCACGTGCGCGCCACCTTCAACAACACGCTCGTGACCATCACCGATCTCGAGGGCAACGTCGTCACCTGGGCAAGCTCGGGCAGCATGGGCTTCAAGGGGTCCCGAAAGGGAACGCCCTTCGCAGCCCAGCAGGCCGCGACCTCCGCGGCCGGGGTGGCCCGGGACCACGGGGTGCGGTCCCTGGACATCCGCGTCAAGGGCCCCGGGAGCGGGCGCGAGTCCGCAATTCGTGCCCTCCAGGCCGCAGGTGTCGAGATCAAGTCCATCAAGGATGTGACGCCCATCCCCCACAACGGATGCCGCCCGCCCAAGCGGCGCCGCGTCTAAGGAGTCGAAGTTTTGGCGAGATACAACGGTTCGGTCTGCCGCCTCTGTCGTCGCGAGGGGATGAAGCTGTTCCTCAAGGGCGATCGCTGCTTCACCGAGAAGTGCGCGATCGAGAAGCGGAACTACGCCCCGGGAATGCATGGCAAGGGTGGCGGTCGCATGAAGAGGAAGGTCGAGGGTTACGTCCTCCAGCTGCGCGAGAAGCAGAAGGTGAAGCGCCTGTACGGCGTCCTGGAGAAGCAGTTCGCCCTCACGTTCAAGCGTGCCTCACAGGAGAAGGGCGTCGTCGGCGAAGTGCTGCTGCAGAAGCTGGAGCGTCGGCTCAGCAATGTCGTCTACAGGCTGGGTCTCGGCAACTCGCAGGCGGAGGCCCGGCAGATGGTTCGCCACGGCCACGTTCGCGTGAACGATCGCAAGGTCGACATCCCGTCCGCCCAGGTGCGTGTCGGTGACGTGCTCAGCCTCACGGCGAAGGCAGCCAAGAATTCATTCGTTCAGGCGTCCGTCGAGGCGGTGAAGGGTCGTGGCGTCCCGAAGTGGCTCGAGCTCGATCCGGAGAAGTTCACAGGAAAGGTGCTGGCATTGCCTCAGCGCGACGACGTGAGCTTCCCGATCCAGGAGCAGTTGATCGTCGAGCTGTACTCGAAGTAAACGAACTCGGCCTGGGTTGGCCCCGGGCCTCCGGAGGACTGTAGAAGATGCTGTGGAAAGGATTCCAGAGGCCGAAGCGCCTAGAAATCGATCACGACTCGTTGACCGAGCACTACGGTCGATTCTATGCTCAGCCTTTCGAGAGGGGCTTTGCCACCACCGTTGGCAATGCCCTGCGACGCGTCCTCCTCTCGGGTATCGAGGGAGCGGCGGTGACCGCGGTCAGGGTCGAGGGAGTGCTCCATGAGTTCTCGCCCATCCCCGGGGCAATGGAGGACACCACTGATCTGATCCTGAACCTCAAGCGGGTTCCGCTCAAGATACACGTGGACCATCCGAAGACCCTCATGCTGAAGACGTCGGAGCCGGGTGAGGTTCTTGGGAAGCACATCATTCCCGATCCGGACATCGAGATTCTCGACCCGGAGGCGTACATCGCCACCCTGGGCTCGGGATCGACTCTCTCTGTCGAGCTCCGCGTCAAGCTGGACCGGGGCTACGTATCCGCAGACAAGAATTTCGACGAAGACCTGTCCATCGGGTGGATCCCCATCGATTCAGTGCACTCCCCGGTGAAGAAGGTGAACTATTTCGTCGAGCAGGCCCGCGTGGGCCAGGCAACGGACTACGAGAAGCTCACCGTCGAGGTGTGGACGAACGGAGCCGTCTCGCCCCGAGACGCCGTGGGCCTCGCAGCCAAGCTCATGAAAGATCATCTCCAGATCTTCATCAACATCGATGAGGAGGAGGAGGAGAGCGAAGGGCCGACGGTCGAGGTCTCCGACGAGGAGAAGAGCGTCCTGGGGGAGAAGCTCCACAAGAGCGTGGACGAGATGGAGCTCAGCGTCCGCTCCTACAACTGTCTGAAGAATGCCAACATCCGGACCATCGGCGAGCTGGTGCAGAAGACCGAGGCCGAGATGCTCAAGACGAAGAACTTCGGCCGGAAGTCCCTGAACGAGATCAAGGAGATCCTCGGCGGAATGGGGTTGTCCCTCGGCATGAAGATCGACGACTGGCCGCAGCTGCAGAAGTGAGGTCCGTCAGGAACCTACAATGAGACACCGCGTCGCCCATCGGAAGTTGGGGCGTACCACGCCTCACCGTATTTCGCTCCTGCGCAATCTCGCGACCGCTCTTTTCGAGCGGGAGCGGATTCGCACGACCCTCGTGAAGGCCAAGGAGGTGCGCCCCTTCGCGGAGCGACTCATCACCCTTGCGCGCCGTGAGGATGACCGCCTCCATGCCCGTCGCCTGGCAGCCCGGGATATCCACGACCGAACAGTCGTCAAGAAGCTGTTCGACACCATCGGAGCCCGATTTGCCACGCGGCCCGGGGGTTACACGCGCATCCTTCGGCTGGGCCCGCGCCGCGGGGACGGCGCCGAGATGGCGATCCTCGAGCTCGTCGGCTACGAGTTCACACCTGCGGGCAAGGCCGATACGAAGGCGGGCGAGAAGAAGCCGGCCGAGAAAAAGCCGGCTGTGAAGAAGGAGGCCGCCCCCAAGGCCAAGAAGAAGCCCGCCGCGAAGAAGGCGGTCCCCAAGGCGAAGGCCAAGGCCAAGAAGTCGGCGAGCAAGGCGGCGGCCCGGAAGAAGAGCACGGCCAAGAAGAAGGGCTGACTCGCCGTGGGTCGGATCGGGCTGGTGTGGGTCCCGGCCCAGTCAGGGCGCCGCCCGCTCCGTTGTTCAGCGCCGAGGCTGTGGGCGCACCACCGCGCTCGAGAGGTCATCCTCGTACGTGAACACCGCGAGCAGGTAGGCTCGGTCCGCCCGCGTCCGTCGGAAGATCCACGACTCGACGGCCTGGGTGGCCGCCGGTTGCAGGAGCTCGGGGCCGTTCAGCCTCTGGACGGCCGTCAGGCCACCCGAGCCCACTGAGAACTCCACCTCGACCACGCCCTGGACCGACGCCATTCGTGCGAAGGGCGGAGACACAGGACGGCGTCCTCGGGTGAGATCGGGGACACCAGGCTCGAGCAGCACTCCGCGGATCGCCGAGATCCCGTTCTCCGGCGGCGGTGGTGGCGGCGCGGCGCTCAGGATCTCGATCGGCGGAGGAGCTGTCGGGTCGGCTCCCGCCGCAGGGCCGCCCGTCGCCTCGGGCGGCGCCCCCCCGGGCGGGGCCGCGGGCGGAACAGCCTCGGCTGGCTTGGGTGCCGAAGACGGCTGAGCCGCCCTAGGGGGTTCTGGAGCCGCTTCCGCCACCCGAGCCGGTGTTTCGGGCGTCGGTCCGGGAGCCGCTTCAGGAGCGACGGGCGCCTGCTCCGCGGTCGGCTTCTCGTCTTCTCCTTCGGTTGGCGCGTCTTCTGCCTCTGGAGTCGAATCCTGGTCCAGGGGCGCTGGAGTGGGGATGAGAGAGCCGGTGTCCTCCGGAGCGCTTGGCTCCCCGGCCAGGGCTGGCTCCAGGTCCGCCACCGCGGTCGGCTCCTCGGGCTCCGGAGCGTCGAACAGCGCCGTCTCCCGCAGGCTGGTGAGGCGGAGCTTGACCGTTCCCTTGTCTCGGTCCGGGACGAACTCTGCCTGGACCTCGAATGACAAGCTGGCATCGATCGGCGGCGCCCTGAAGCGCCATGTGCGCAGAGCCTGCAAGAGGGAGGTCGACCACGGCTCTTCTCCGTGGACGATCCGGGCCAGCCCGATCCTCCCGTCAGGATCGAGCGTCACGTCGGCGGTCGCCTTGCCCCCGCGGCCTCCCGCTCCCGTCGGCCAGGGCGGCGTGACACCCTGGCGCAGCTCCGGAATCCCCTGGGCCCGCGAGACATCGGGCAGCTTCAGCGCGAAGGTGATGGGCACCGTGAGCCGCACGCTCACGAGCTTCCCATCCACTTTGACCGGCTTGTACAACCATTGGCGGGCCGCAGCGATGGCCGCCTCGTCGAGCCCGGGAATGCTCCTTATCGTGTGGATCTCCCCCACCCGCCCCTCGGTGTCGATCACCAGCTCGAGGATGACGATGCCCCGGACTCCCTCGGCCAGGGCCTCCTGCGGATAGGTGGGCTGGACGTGCTTCTTCTTCTTGGGGACCGGGACGTTGTCCGTTCCGGCCGCCAGGGGCTGCTCCTGGGCCCCCAGCGGAGCCGGCCCTCCAAGCAGGAGCAGAGCCAGCCCCGCCACCACGAGCATGGGCAGGGCCAGCCCCGTCTTCAGGGGCACGGGCGGGGCAATGACGATGTGGGGAGACCTCATACAAAGAGTCTAGCGTAAATGACGGGGTCGGGAGAGGGGGCTCACTTGCTCTCTGCCGCCGCTTCCCGCTCTTCCCTGGCAGCGGCCGCGACCCTCTCCTGGAGGTGGCTGGGGACCTCGTCGTAGTGGTCCAGCTCCATGTGATACGAGCCTCGACCGCCGGTCATCGAGGTCAGCTCAGCGTCGTAGGACAGCATCTCGGAGAGGGGCACCTGGGCCTTCACCATCTGCAGGTTGCCCCTGGGCTCCATTCCCTGAGGTCGTCCTCGCCGACTCGAGAGGTCCCCCATCACCGAGCCGGCGAACTCGTCCGGCACCGCGATCTCGACGCTCATGATCGGCTCGAGCAGGGTCGGTCGACACTTGACCACGGCATCCTTGTAGGCCAGCGAGCCCGCCACCTTGAACGCCATCTCGGAGCTGTCCACGTTGTGATACTGGCCGTCGTAGAGCTCGACCTCGAAGTCCACCATGGGGTAGCCCGCGACGTAGCCCTTGATCCGGGCCTCCTGGATCCCCTTCTCGACCGCGGGGATGAAGGTCTTCGGGATCGATCCTCCGAAGATCTTGTTCAGGAACTGGAAATCCTCTCCTCTCGCCAGCGGCTTCATGCGGATCCGGCAGTCACCGAACTGGCCGTGACCGCCGGTCTGCTTCTTGTGGCGTCCGTGGCCCTCCGCCGATCCCTTGATCGTCTCCCGGTACGGGATCTTGGGCTTCTTGAGGTCGACTTCGACCTTGTAGCGTTTGCGCAGCCGGCCGACCACGACCTCGATGTGGAGCTGCCCGATGCCGGAGAGCAGCATCTCGTGAGTCTGCGGGTCGCGGGTGACGCGCAGGACAGGGTCCTCTTCCATGAGTTTCTGGAAGGCTGTGCCGATCTTGTCGTCATCGCCGTGTGTCCTGGGCTGGATGGCGAACGTCGTGGCGGGCTCGGGAAGAACCACGGCCGGGTAGACGATGGGCTCGGTCTTTTCCGAGAGGGTGTCGCCGGTCTGGGTGTCCTTCAGCTTTGCCACTGCGACGATGTCGCCCGCTCGCGCTTCGCTCACCTGCTCCTGACTCTTGCCTCGCAACAGGAGGAGAGAGCCGATGCGTTCGTCCGAGTCCCGGGAGGCATTGTGGGCCGCCGAGTCCGACTTCAACGTCCCGGAGTAGATACGAAAGACCGAGATGCGGCCGGCGTGGGGGTCGATCATCGTCTTGAAGACGAAGGCGGAAAACGGCGCGTCGTTCCCAGGATCGCGGGAGGCCTCGTCCTTTGTCCCCGGGGCCGTTCCCTGGGCCGCCGCCCGGTCGGCCGGTGAGGGCGCGAGGTCGACGAGGGCATCGAGGATCACGCTGACGCCTGCGTTGAGGGCGGCAGACGCCGGGATCACCGGGAAGATCGTCCCGGCCGACACCGCCGCCCGGAGGCCCTTCACGAGGTCGTCCTGCGGCAACGTGCCCTTCTCGAAGAACTCCTCCAGCAGTGCTTCGTCGCTTTCGGCCACGATCTCGACGAGCTTCTCTCGCCAGGAGGCCGCCGCCTCCTTCTGAGCCTCTGGGATCTCCCCTGTCTGAGGCGGCGCGCTCGTGTCCTCTCCCCAGGTCAGCGCCTTCTCCGTCACCAGATCCACCAGGCCGTGGAAGGCCTTTGCCTCGCCGATCGGGATTGCCAGGGGTGCGGCGGTGCGGCCGAAGTGCTTCTGGATGGACTCGAGGGCCCGGTCGAACGAGGCATTCTCCCGGTCCATTCGATTCACGACGATGAGCCGTGCCAGCCCGTACTCCTCGGCGTAGCCCCAGACCTTGTCGGTCTGGACCTCGATCCCGGTCACGGCGTCGACCACGACCAGGGCCGTGTCCGCGACCCTCGACGCCGCTCGGGCCTCGGCGGTGAAGTTCGCATACCCCGGGGCGTCGAGCAGGTTGATCTTGGTCTTCTTCCACTCTGCCCAGGCCAGCGTCGTCTGGAGGCTGATCTGGCGTTCGATCTCGTCGGGGTCGAAGTCCGTCGGGGCTGTCCCGTCTTCCACCCGGCCCAGCCGGCTCACCGCGCCTGCGTCGAAGAGTAGCGCCGAGGCCAGCGTCGTCTTGCCGCTCCCGCCGTGCCCGACCAGCACTACGTTTCTGATGTTTGGGGCGTCATACACCTTCATGTTCCGTCTCCTCAGGCTATTCGGCCGATCATACACCGCGTCCCGGCCCCAGCCGAAACACCCCGGGGACCCCTGAAATCCGGTGGTCGGCAGCAGTAATATGAGGGTGTGGGAGTGTTTGGAAAGAGTCTTCTCGTGGCCCTCGACGCCGCCTCGGTGAGCGTCGCGACTCTCGGCCGAGGGCCCCGCCGGAGGCGCTTGTTGGGGTTTCGCCGCGTCGCACTCCAGCCCGGAGCTCTGGCGCCCTCGCCAGCCGGACCGAATGTCGTGCGCCGGGAAGAGGTGCGCGAGGCCTTGTCCCGAGCCCTCGAGGAAGCGGCCCCGGCCGGCGGTCCGGCAACACTCGTCCTGCCCGAGGGCGTCGCCCGGCTGGCGATGATCGAGGCGCCCTCGGGGTCGGAGCCGCGGGACTACGTGCGCTTCCGGCTGGCAACCTCCCTGCCCTGGCCGGCCACGGAGGCGATTGTCGACGTCTTGCCGATCCGCCAGGGTCGAGTCGTCGGCGCGGCGGTGCGCCGGGCCACCGTGGCACAGTATGAGCAGCTCGCGGCCTCTGCCGGGCTCGCCGTCGAGCGGGTCACCCTGGCGCCTCTTCTGGCGCTCGGAGCGCTGCTGGGGCGCAAGGGCCGTCGTGGCCCGAACGCCGTCCACGCCCTGCTGGGGGATGTGGCGTTTTGTCTTGCCCTGATCCGGGACGGGGATCTCGCCGCGCTGCGGTGCCGTCGCCGCGATCCCTCCGAGGGAGAGGGCCCTCGCCTGCTGGCCGAGGCGGCCCGCACGGTGCGCCAGGCTGGCGATGAGGACGGCGCGGTCCCCCTGGTGGTCTCGGGCTCCGGCGCTGGCCCGCTCCGGGAGTCCCTCGGACAGGCGATCGTGGCCGGAGGGCTGGAGGGCCCGGGTGAGTGGCCCGAATCGGTCGAAGCGGCCTGGCTCGGCGGGGCACTCGCTTGAAGAATCAGCCCGACTTCTCAACGGTGCCACGCTCCCGGCGGCCTCCGCTCTGGGAGATCGTGGCGGTCGTGGCGGCTGTCGCTCTCCTGGGCGTCGCACTGCGCACAGCGTGGACCACCCGGCGGGACTTGCGCGGCGCACGCGATCGGCTGGCCGCGGTCCAGAGGGAGGTGGTGTCGATGCGGTCCCGTGTCCAGGCCTACGGTGGCCGCGTCCCTGTGGGAGGGGGGCTTCTGACCCAGGCCGCAGCGGCGGGAGAGTCGCCCCCGGAGAGGATCGTGGCCCAGCTGGCCCGTGTGTTGCCCGAAGCGGCTCGTGTGGAACGTCTGAGCATCGTCTACGGCGAGGAGGTCGCCCTCGAGATGCGGGTGGTGGCCCGGGATGCGATCGCCTGGGATCTCACCCTCGAGCGTCTCGAGGAGATGCGCTTCCTGGAAGAGGTGAGCCCTGGCCCCGAGCACCGCGACGGCGAGGTGCGGACGACAGTGAGCGCCCGGTGGGTGGAGCGCTCGAGGTGAAGCGATACTCGGTCGCCCTCGTGCTGGCGGGGGTGGCGCTCGCGGTCTTCGTCGTTTTCGTGCCCGGGGCCCGCCGGGAGAGAGACGCCACACGCGAGCAACACGCGCAGGCTCGTGTGGAGCGGGAACGGCTTCGCCTGCGGCTGGCCGACCTGAGCCGACGCACCACCGGAGACGAGGGGGCGACGGCCGCAGACGGGTTGACCGCGGCTCGCGGCCTGCGCCTGGCCTTTCTCCGGGCGACGGACGGGCTCGAGGTCACCGGGGTCGAGATCCAGGTGAGCCCCGTCGGGCGGGGCTCGATTGCGGCGAGTGGTCGCTTTGCCGCCGAGGGGCGGTTCGCCGTCGTTCTGCGCCTCGCCCGCAGGCTCGCCAGTCCGTCCTCGGGCCTTCTCCTCCAGCGCATGAGCCTCGGCGAGGCCCGCTCGGACGTGCGTCTCGAAGCGCAGGCCTTCATCCTCAAGGAGTCTCCGTGACCGGGCGCCCGGCGCTCTGGCTCGTGTCCCTGGCGCTTCTCGCGTCGGCGGAGGGGCGTGGAGAGCCGCCGCGGGACGGCTCCCGATCGCCCGCGGCCACATCGAAGGCGCGCCCAGCGCCCTCGGACTCCGACCTTCTCGAAATTCGGGACATCTTCCGCTATGCCGACGAGCCCCGGGTCGTCCCGACGCTCCCGGATCGACCTGCGGACTCGCAGGGCACCGCCCTGAAAGACGAGACCGCACCCCAATCGGCCCGTGCCCGCCTCATCGGCCTCGTGCAACGCTCCTCTGGCCAGGTGGCGGCCGTCATCATCGGCGGCGAGGTGCTCCTGCTTGCCGAAGGCGAGTCGGCCCTGGGCTTCACGGTCCTCGACATTCGCGAGGAGGCCGTCCGTCTTCGGGACCCGGAAGGGAGCGAGGAGACGCTGGAGCTCCCGTAGGAGCCCGACAAGTGGCCTCCGGACGGTTGCCAGAGTCAGTCGCCTTCCCGTAGGCTTCAGCCTGCTTCGATGCCTCGCAAGGAGAAACTCGGTAAGCTCGTCCTCCTCGAGGAGATCGCTGCGGACCACGTCGGGGTGTCCTATCTCGCCGCGCGCCTGGGTCCGGGCGGCCTGGATCGCATCGTTACGTTGCTCCGCTACTCAGAAGCGGTCTCAAACCACACGGAGGCGCGGGCCCGCTTGATGGAGAAGGCCGGGCAGACTGCGCGTCTTCCCATTCCGGGGTTGCTTCGGGTGCTCGGCATCGGGCGTGCCGATCGCTCCTGCTACACATCGTACGAGCTCATGGAGGGCCGGACGGTTCGCGCCGTGATCGGTCGTGCCCGCCAGGAAGGCTTCCCCTTTGCGGCAGACAACGCGCTCATGGTGGCGAGCCGGGCGGCAGTCGTCCTCGAGGCGCTTCACGCTCGCAAGGACGAGGCCGGAACGCCGCTCTACCACGGTCTCGTCAAGCCCTCCCATCTGATCATCTCCTGGGAAGGGGAGGTGAAGCTGACGGGATTGGAGCTCTGGGCGGGCCTGCGCGACACCGGGCTCATGGGGGAGGACGAGGAGCGCTATCTTGCCCCGGAGCAGTCCGCGACCGGGCAGCCTGGCGACTCGCGCTCGGACCTTTACGCGCTCGCCCTGGTGCTCCTCGAGATGCTGAGCGGGCGCCGTCCAGAGGGCCCCGATCCTCTCGCGACCCTGAGCGCTGCGCGCCACACGACCGCCACGGGCGAAGAGGAGGCGATCCCGAAGCCCATCGAGGAGATACTGCGCCTCGCCCTGGCGCCTGAGCCCTCCGAGCGTTTCTCGGGGATCGCCGAGATGAGAAGGGCGATTGACACGCTGCTCTTCTCCGGCGACTTCACTCCGACGACCTTCAATCTCGCGTTCTTCATGCACTCGCTCTTCCGGGAGGACATGGAGCACGAGTCGGCCACCCTCGAGGAGGCCAGCCAGGCGGACTACTTCGAGTATCTGCCCGCGCCGGGCTCACCAGCGAGCGAGAGCGGCCCCGAAAGCGGGATGCTGGACGAGGCCGGTGCGCCCGTGACGGTCCCTGCCGAGGCCGAGCCCGGGCACCGGTGTCTTTCCCAGAACCCGAGCCCGCCGCGGAGCCCAGCCCCACGGGCTCGGACAGGGCGCCGGGGGACTCGTCGGGCTCAGGTCGGCGCCGGTCGAGCTCGGGGACCCGGGCGACCCGCCCTCGGGAAGGCTCGCTCAGGTTCGCCCGGGCGGCCGCGCCGAGGCGACGAGGCCCCAGATTTGCCCTGGCAGTGGGTCTCGTTCTTGCCGTCGGAGTGGGCGGGAGCCTCGGCACTCTGTACTGGGCCCGAAAGGACCCCCACCCCTTCCAGGGCACCCCGTCCCCGCGACCCTGAGCCCGGATGTGGCCGCGAGCCAGGCTCGGGTCCGCGAGCTCGAGGCTCTGCTCGCCGACCTGGAGCGTGAGAACGCCGAGATGGCGGCGGAGGCCGAGAGCCGGGGGCAGCAGGAGGCCGCGGTGGCCTCACCCGCCCCGGATCCTCTGGCCGAACAGCGGGCCGCGGAGAGTGCTCGTGCCGAGGCCCGCCGGCGCGCCCTGGCCCGGCAGGCCCGTCGAGAAGTGGAGATCCGTGAGCTGGAGAGAGAGCTTCGCGGGGCGGAGCAGCGACTGCTCGCGGAGCAGCAGGTGACCCACGAAGCCCTGCAGGAGGACGTTCTCCAGACCACTCTCCCTGCCGTGTCCACGCCGCCGCCGGTTCGTCCCGGTGATCTCATCGATTCCACCGACCCCGGCCTGACTCTGCCCAGGTTCGTCAGCGGCCGACCCGTCAGCTACCCTCCGGCGGCCCAGCGGTTTCAGCGAACGGGGACGGTCCAGGTCGAGGCTCTCGTCGATGAGAAGGGCAGGGTCGCCGAAGCGAGAGTTCGCGAGTCTTCGACTCCCGGCCTGGGGT
>Ga0310121_10001493_pt1 | contig 23807 bp, 18 predicted proteins | sample CB27_Tmax_986_MG_FD_203504 | JGI IMG/M metagenome (GOLD analysis project Ga0310121, IMG submission 203504) | Marine microbial communities from Western Arctic Ocean, Canada - CB27_Tmax_986 | ecosystem: Environmental > Aquatic > Marine > Oceanic | place: Canada: Western Arctic Ocean | collected...
CACCGCCTCGAAACCCGACCGTTGGAATGTTGAGCGCACCCAACACGCCCCCTTCAAATCGTGTCCAAACCCCACCATCGGGATCAACGCCGGCATCGGCGACAATGGGATTGGCTTGCAAGGCCGCCATGGCCTCAGCCCTTGCCTTCAGCGCAGCATTGGCATTTCCAACGGCCACCTCGGTCTGATACACGCTGTAGTACAACGTAAGAGCGTCGTTTTGTGCGCTGTGCATCTTGGTGCATTCCACGCTGGTGATCGGATCGACGATCTCAATGGGAATGATGGGCGAAAAGACCGTGTGCAGGCTGCCTCCAACATCGATGTCCAGCGTAACACGAAGGTATTTGGTCGTCGCCGTGTTGCTCTGCAGCTGCGCGCAGCGTGAAAAAACGCCGTCGTCTTGAATTTCGTCGCAGTTGGGCGCTGATGTGTCGCCGGTATCGACCATACTACCCAACTTCGTACCGTTGTTGCCCTCCTTGTCCACTTCCCACAGAGCGACGGTCGATGGCAGCACATTCTTGGAAGAGACAGGGATGGTCACCACAACATCCACCGGTGTGTTGGTAAAAAATGCCGATGGACGGGCTTTGGCCTTCCCGTCAAAGAAGAAGCCGGGGTTGTATGTGATGACAATACGATCTTGAGATTCTTCGTTTTCGCCGATGGCGGTGACGACAATCTCGTTGTCTCCTGGCACCAAGGTAATGGGTGTGGTGTTCCAAAATTTGGCCACTTTCGCTTTGCCCGTTTGACCCGTATTGCTGGTCCATTGGATCTCTTTGGCCGAGCCAAAGAGCGTGCCCGCGATATACGTGGCGCCACTTCCTACGCTCACATGATCGGCGGACGATGGACCCATAATCTGGAGGAATAATTCCGGGGACGGGAAGCCGCCTATTTGGGCTGGGGGCTCATTAATGACGGCATCGATACCCGCCGGTTCGGATCCACCAGCGTCCAACCCTTGAGAGGTGTCCGCACCGGGTGGATCAATATTGATGGGAGGCCCCGGAGGTTGAAATGGTTCGGTACCACCGCAGTACAGTAGAAAAGAGCACAACAACAGCGTCAGCAGGGATCGAAAGATTGTCATCAGCGCAACTCCAGTTTGGCGCGACTCGGCGGAAGACTGTCGCCACCTGGGAAGTTTGAAAGATTACGACCAAATTCCATGATAATACAAGGATAATCTGTATCCGGCGTGGACTGGAAACCGATCCAAAGGAATTCAGTGCCGCCGGATCCCAACAGACATCCCGTCGCGGACACGATCCGTAGGGTCTCCATGGTATGGACGGACGAGCAACCTGCTCATGAGACACAAATCCACCGAATCCGTTGAATTCGCTATGGCGTGGTGGGTGGTGGTGACTGACCCCGTCGCTGGTACCACAGTCGCCAACGAGACCGATCACGACCCCAGAAGGGGCGCTCACCGCTCGTCGGGGGAGTATTCAACCACTCGGAGATCAAGGATCGGGGTGGAAGCGTCGTACTGTGTACCAGTCGATGCAATGCAACAAAGCTCGCATCACGCACTGCCAACACCTCGTCGTTGATACCCGCGTTAATCAAGGCATCAACACCCTGCTGGGCGTTCAATTGACCCAGCGCATAGGCCGCCGCCGACCGAACACGCGCATCACCGTCACGGATCAATTGACTGAGAGAATGGACAAAACGTACGTCACCGGTGTGCCCAGCGACTATGATCACACGCCAACGCAGCTCCGCGTCGTCTTTTTGTACGAGACGTTCCACCGCCTCCACCACATCGGTATTGGACAGCCGTATACCGCGGTCGGCCAGGGCCAATAACGACGTCACAACAGCCATTTGAAGGTTGGAGTCGCCGTCAATGGACAGCTTGGCGAGCGCACCCAGTGCACCGCGATCCCCCAACACAGCCCGGACCTTGTACAGCGCATGGGCCGTATTATCGTCCACCGATTCGCCGACCATATGCAGCGCTGTGGCCAACCGATTCTTGTGGCTTGCTGACATGCGAGACGAGACATGAAACACCAAGACCGCCACATGGCGGCGAAGTTCCGGATCATCGCTCGCCAGCACCTCTGTCAGGGCGTCCACTGGCGCCGATCCCTGGGCAGACGGCCGAGACATCGCACAGACGGACAACACCGCACGAATCGCCCCTTCTTCATAGGATGGGACGCGTTGCACTTCGTCTTGAAGGGCACGGGCAACATCCGGTGAAAACAGGGACGGCTCTCGACAAATCCCAGCCAAGACTTGCATCCTCTCGGTCGCGGATGCCGCGTTTTCAACCGCATCCAAGAGCCAGCGAGTCGTCTCGTGAGGAGACAGGCGACCGAGCAAAAAAGGCCAATGCGAAACCGCACCGCGTCGTATCCACACATCTTCTTGGGTCAATGCACGGTCCAAGTATCGGCGTCGCTCGTCGGGTGAGCGGGCCCAAAGAAGAGCCTTCGCCCGCTCAGCCACAGGCGTATACAAGTCGTCCAAGAGACCCAGGGCCAACATGGGTGCCTGGTCCGGGATGCTCTTGTCGGCCACATTCAGCGCTGCCATTCGAATCTTGGGGTGGGTGTGCTTGGTCATCTTTTTCAACGCTTCCCATCCCGTGCCTTGTGGTGCATCCACGGTCCCAATAGCCACTGCCTCTAGCAAGTCGGTGTCAGCCATACCCATCGAGAGATCGGGTTGGCTGGGAGACAACCACAACACGGGCTTCCCCGTACTGCCCGGAGCGCGACTGACACGAGACCAGGTCTGCACCGGCTCCATGGAATGGCTGCATGCAATCAGCCATACCCACGCCAGAGCCCAAACGGAGTGGAATCTGCCTTTTCTCATCATCAATAACCGTTTCATGACCCATAGGGTGTATGCCGTCGACACGCAAAAGACCAGCTTATCTCTTGACACCGGTCAAAGTCTCCCTATGTTTCTCATGCCTTTTGGTGGTGCGGCGAACCTTGAACGAAGAGGGCATGCAACGACACACCAGAGCCGAATGACCAGTAGAGAAGGAGGACAGATCATGGGCAAAATCATCGGAATCGACTTGGGAACCACAAACTCGGTTGTGGCGGTAATGGAAGGTGGCGATCCAAAAGTGATCCTCAACGAAGAAGGAGCACGAACCACGCCGTCGGTCGTTGCATTCGACGAAAAAGATTCCATATTGGTCGGCCAAGTCGCTCGCCGACAAGCCGTCACAAATCCGGAGAACACCATTTATTCGGCAAAGCGCTTCATTGGCTCGAAATTCAATGACGTCAAAGACGGTGTGGGGCGTTTGCCCTTCCTGATGGAGGCCGCGAAAAATGGTGATACCCAGTTCACTGTGAGAGACAAGCATTATTCACCGTCTGAAATCAGCGCACGGGTGCTCCAAAAGCTTAAGCGCGCAGCGGAAAAGTACCTGGGTGAAGATGTGACCGACGCCGTCATTACGGTCCCTGCGTACTTCAATGACAGCCAACGCCAAGCCACCAAAGACGCCGGCAAGATCGCAGGTCTCGAGGTGAAGAGAATCATCAACGAGCCCACCGCTGCCGCGCTGGCATACGGACTCGATAAGAAAGATGACCAACTCATTGCAGTGTACGACTTCGGTGGTGGCACATTTGATGTCTCCATCTTGGAAGTCGGTGAGAATGTAGTCGAAGTGGTGTCCACCGCCGGTGACACACATTTGGGTGGTGACAACGTCGACGAAAAAATAATCGACTATCTGATCGCCGAGTTTAAGAAAGACCAGGGCATCGACGTGTCCACCGACAAGATGGTTCTTCAGCGTCTCCGCGAGGCTGCGGAGAAGGCGAAGATCGAGCTGTCTTCCACCATGGAAACAGACATCAACTTGCCTTTCCTGACAGCCGATGCAAACGGTCCCAAACACCTCAATTTGAGGTTGTCACGAGCCAAACTTGAACAACTCATTGACTCCCTTGTGGAACAGACGTTGAAGCCCTGCCGTCAAGCGCTGAAGGATGCCGGAAAGAAGCCTTCTGACATCGATGAGGTGATCCTCGTTGGCGGATCCACGCGCATCCCCAAGGTGCAGGAAATGGTCACCAATTTCTTTGGGAAAGAACCACACCGGGGTGTGAATCCCGATGAAGTGGTCGCGATCGGCGCGGCGATCCAAGCCGGTGTATTGTCGGGTGATGTCAAAGACATCTTATTGCTCGACGTCACACCGCTGAGTCTGGGTATTGAAACATTGGGCGGCGTCATGACCCACCTTATCAAACGCAATACAACCATTCCGGCTCGGAAAACAGAGGTGTTCTCCACCGCTGCCGACAACCAGCCGTCGGTCGAAATTCACATTCTCCAAGGAGAGCGTGAGATGGCTGCACACAACCGGACGCTGGGCAAATTCCATTTGGACAATATTCCTGCCGCTCCCCGTGGGATCCCACAGATCGAAGTCAGCTTTGACATCGACGCCAACGGGATCTTGAAAGTGGGCGCTGGCGACAAAGCGACGGGACGGGATCAATCCATCACCATCACGAACTCCAGCGGCTTGGATCAAGGTGAAATCGACCGCATGGTCGATGATGCCAAAGAGCACGAAGCGGAAGACAAGAGTCGTCGCGAAATGGTGGAAAGCCGAAACCAACTCGACACGCTCGTGTACCAAACCGAAAAATCCTTGGTTGATTACAGGGACAAACTGGAAGGATCGGATCTGGAGTCGCTCGAAACGGCCATCAAGGAAGCCAAAGAGGCGCTCAATTCGGAAGATTCCGAAACCATGTCTCAGGCGATGGAAGCGCTGACAAAAGCGTCTCACAAGCTCGCTGAGTTGATGTATCAAGAGATCAACACCAACGAAGCGGCCGACAATGCAGCGCCGGACGGAGCCACAGGCAATGACGATGCGGACGCCGACAACGCCCCTGCCGATGCGGACAACGTTGTGGACGCCGAAGTAGTCGAAGACTAGAAAAACGGGATCAATCGTGCCGCACGACGCTGGCTATCCAGCGCGGGGCACCATTGATCTCAAAACTTTTTTCTTCCGTCATCGCCCAGCCATTGGGTGGTTCAAACCCCGGGTCACGGGCTGCCATCAGGACCAACGACCCGCTCTTTTTAACCAATGCTCCTACCCGATCGATCATTTGGTCGGGGGAAAACGTCGCTCGACTCACAGCAAGTTCATACTGACCGTGCATTTGTGACGCAGGCACGCGACCCTGAAGCCAGGAAGCGTTCAAGATGCCTGCCTGCGAGAGGGCCTGGGTCAAGAACGCGCCACGACGCTGTCGGGGCTCCAACAGCGTCCAGCGTGCGTCCGGACACGCAATGGCCAAAGGAATGCCGGGAAAACCCGCTCCCGATCCCACATCCACTGCGGGTCCACAACAGTCACGGACACAGCTCAATCGAAGCAATGACAATGAATCAATCAGGTGCCGTTCAATGACCCCCGTCTCGTCCGAAGTGCTGATCAAATTGATTTTTTGTGACCATTTTTCCAAGAGACGGGCATGGATCTCCAGGGTTCCCACCCAACCCGGATCCAACGCAACACCAATGGCATCCAAACCAGCACTTAATTGCTGCTCAAACGCCTCGGTCGATTCAGGGAGCATTGGAGTCTTCAGGTTTCGTTTCGAGCGATTGCTCCAGTGCATCGAGCTGACTGCTCACGTCTTTGTACAGCACCTCTGCCGCTTTTGGATCCGATGCATGCTTGATCATCAGTGCTCGTATACGTTGTTCATCCTTCGTCTGCCGAAGGCGCCGATACAACAACGCGAGATTCATTGCATTCTCGGACTGACTGGGATCCGCGGCCACTTGCTCCTCCAAAAGGAAGAGTGCCGGCTCTAACATACTAATTTCAATGAACATTTCAGCCAACGCGATCCGGCTATTCGGATCGGATCTTACGAGCCGATCGATCGCTTGTCTTGCATCCTTTTTCTGACCCAAACTGAAATGAGCCAAAAACAAAGCCTGGTGCAGATCGACGTCCTGTGGATGTTTCTTGAGCGCTGTGTTCACCAGCACAATCACCCGTTTATAGTCCTCAGAGAACAATGCTTGCTCAACCAACACCATCGAGCCCTCAATCCGTCCGGGAAATCGTGCGACCAGCTCGTTTCCGGCCTTGAGCGCTTTGTCGGTTTGCCCGACCGTCTGATAGGCACGAACAAGCTCCGCATGGATCAGTGGGTCAAAGGGGGCCGATCTTGCGGCTTGTTCCAGTGCAGAGATCGCTTTGCTCGACTCCCCCTGATCGCCATGCAACGAAGCCAAAAAGAGCCATAAATCCGCCTCATTGGGCTGGTCTTTGACCGCTATTTCCAATTGTGTGATCGCTGTTTTCGCGTCACCGCCATGTACAGCAAGCTCGGCGAGAAAGGCTCTCAACACAGCCGGCTCATCACTGGTTTCGACGGCTTTTGTCACCAGACTCTTCGCCTTTTCACGTTGATCGGCGACCAACAAACGACGTGCTTGAAGCTCAATGAGACGAGCGTAATTGGGATCAACGATCATCAGTGCGTTTTCGATATCATCCAGTTCTTTATCAATTCCGGCACGTTGGTCCTTTTCGCTCGTTTGATATCGTTCCAACGCCAAGAAACCTAGTCCAACCCATGCATCCACGTTCTTCGAGTCGAGCGTCACAGCCCGACGCAACGCACGATAGGCCTTGAATGACTGCTCCATTTCGATGTAGGCGATGGCCAATTGATGCTGGCCGATTGCATCTTCTTGGGCGTTCACTGCCTGTTCCATGTCCAACAGACCCGCCTCTGGATCGCCTTTCAAATAGGTGGCTTTTCCACGCAGGAATCGCAACGCTGCTTCGTCCGGCGCGCGCTTAAGCGCTGCGTCGATTCGATCCAGTGCACGATCAAAGCGATGGGTTTCAATCCAATGAAGGGCGGTGATTCCATCCAGCAAAGCGGCCCGATGATCCCGGGTAATGGCGTCAGCCACATCATTCTCGTCGATCCCATCGGTGTAGATCCCTCGGGACTCTTTGGGACCTCCATCACCCCATTGGACAGCCACTGTTCGGCGTCGAAGCGACGTCCTTCCACCATGGCCGTGCAGTGTGACCAGCCGTCCTCTTACACCAAGGGCCTTCATCAAATCGGCCATGAGAAACCCGGCCTCCAACCCCGTTAGTACCAGGGGCGTCTTGGTGTCCATCAATTGCTTGGCGAGCTGCTCGCCGACCAGCGCTTCCCTTCCAATGGGCTTGGCACTGTCCAGAAGGACTGTGGACGAACGAAGACGGGTCAATAATGCATCGATTCGACTCGCTTCCCTTTCTTCATCCGACCCCGCTCCCCATTTTTTTGCCAACGCCAACACGACAGGCGAAAGCGACACCGATGGCACGACCGAAGAATCCCTTGCTTGCGATTTGTCGGAAATCCCCGCCGGCTGCCGTGAGGGCTCGTCGGTTTTGCGACAAGCGATGACGACTAGAATCACAATCAACGCGACACCGATCATTCGCCCGCTGCGAGGCCAAGAGTTGGGGTCGAACTGGTTACGCTGCCTCATTGGTTCGCTCACTTCGTTGGGTGGACCTGAACGTGCCCTGTTTGGTCCAAAAGATAGAGCACCCGTAAGAGCGATGTCTGCTCTTCGGTGCTCTTTGTGTTCAGTTGGAGAATAACGGAGATGGTTTCTGACTGACCTTCAATGATGTTTCGATAGCGGTATTCTCTACTGTTCAAGCATAATTGAGTGATGTCAAAGGGGCGGTTGTCAACCGGAGTCACGAAATGGCCCATTGTCGAACCATACAAACCCTGGAGGATCTCCAACGAGACGGTTTTCCGAACCGCTTCCGTGATGGCCCTATGGGTTTCGAGTCGAAATGGAATGGCATCGCCTTCCGGCTCGTCCCCCTCAAAAAACGCAAAGGCGGCATCCTGCCATTCGAAAAGTTGATGAACCTTGTCCTGAAATTGCTCGTCCAAGAGTTGAAACAACTCCAATTGCTGAATATGTCCCATTTGAACCAGGGCATGGCCCAGAGGCCACCCGTGGTCCCGTGCTTGTTTCATCGCATTCAAAAGCACGTCTTCACTCACAATCGCTCGCTCTCGAAGAAGCGATCCAAAAAGCTCGTTCTTTAAATTGGACAGCACACTCACCACGTAGCCTCGCCGAAAGAACACTTCTTTGCGTCGGTCTTCCGATTTAACCTGCAAACGACCGGTCGCATTCCTGACCGCCAACTCCGAGAGGATCCGGGCGACACTTTCTATCCCAAACACACCTTGCTGTGTGGGTTCGCGTTCTGACTCCAACTCGTACACATCGTTGACCAAATGAGACAGTGACGACACTTCTCCAAGAGGCCGCCAATCCTTGTCGTTGATGCTGATCATTTCATCGGGCGACACCGAGTGGGAACGAAGCAAGTTCAGTAGGTTTGGGTACGTCACAGGACCGAACTCTTGGCCCATGGATGAACGGAATCGAAAGGTGCTTTTTTCCAGACCCGCGCCAGCAGATGGCGATGACGGAACGGTGCGCTCTGAGATAGACCACGTGCTGTCGTTGTCGCTGTCCGTGTCCAAGACCACATCCGAACCGATCTCCAAGGGCGCTAATTCGATGATGTCCACGGGCGTTTCGAAGAGCTCGCTAACAAAAGATCCCAGTGCGCGACGCGTGACGCGAAGTCGGTTGTCGAACAGATATTGACCGATCTCCTCTTCCATGGCTTGGGCTGATCTGTATCGATCCTTCGGTGTTTTTGCCAACGCCTTACGCAGAATAGACACCACGGGAGCCGGCAAATTTGGGTGTGCCGAAAGCGAGCTGTCGATGTCCGCATTGCGTACTTTGGCCAACGTGGCGATGTCATTCGTGCCAATGAACAAACGCTGGTGTGTGATGCATTCGAACAAAACGATTCCCAAGGAGAACAAATCGCTTCGAAAATCCGTGGTTTGTGAGGCGACTTGCTCCGGTGACATGTACCCCAATTTCCCTTGCAATTGGCCTGTCACACCAATGGTCTTGCCTTCCACGCTGGCACGCGCCACACCAAAATCCGTCAACTTCACATCCCCATCTCGACTCACCAAGATGTTGGCCGGTGATACGTCCCGGTGAATGATGTTCAACAACTGCCCTTTTGCGTCCGTTGCATGATGTGCTTCTTCGAGCCCCTTGCACACTTCGCCCGCGATGAAGAGACAGAGTTCGATAGGAATGTGCCGTCTAAGATGGCTGGCGCGCTCCAAGATAGCCAAGAGATCGTGGCCTGGAACGTACTCCATCGCGATAAAATATTGCCCACTCTCCTGGCCCAACTCGTAAATTTGAACCACATTCGGGTGTTGAATGTGGCTGGCCACTTTCGCTTCCTGTACGAACATTGTGATGAAGGAACGACTCCGGGCGTATTGAGGCAGGATCTGCTTAATGACGACCTGTTTTTCAAAACCATCGGCACCGCTCAGGCTGGCGCGCCAGATTTCAGCCATACCGCCAGCCCCGATCTTCTCAACCAGGGTGTATTTCCCAAATTTCTTCATTGATCGAAGTCCGAATGTCGCTTCATCGGAAAATGACGATCATATACCACGATCATAGTGGCGATAGCCCCTTACTCGGTCTGTTTTTCTAGGGCTCGGATGAACTCAAGATTCTGTTTGCATGCCAGTCGATCCTCATCGGAAGCATGTCTTGCCACTTCTTTGAGTTCAGTGCATGACACCACAACATCCTTGATGCGTTCGCACCGTGCGTGTGTTTTCTCCATCTTGTTGGGATCGTCGGTGGGTACCCACTGCGTCTCGCACGCCAACTTGTCCGACCCCGCCTTGTCGCACATCCGCTGTGCAAACTCTTCACACGGATTGGAGCATCCGCTGAGTCCAACCAAACCGACCAACATGCAACCCATCATGGCTTTGCGCCAAAGGATGACTAGCGAAGTCTGCGTGCTTGAACGTATGGTTTTCATTCTGTTTGAGACCTATATTACATCGGAGTTCTCAGCGTATGTGCGCGCGATTCACGGCACACGAACCAAGAGCACGGTTATGTTATCGATGCCTCCAGCACCGTTGGCGGTGTCCACCAAGTTCTTGCACCCATCGTCCAGTTTGTCGACCGAGAGTATCAGGTCGCAAATCGTCTCGTCGTCAATGAGATCTGTCAAGCCATCGCTGCACAACAAGTACACATCTCCAGAACGTGTGGTCCGATACAATGTATCGACTTCCACGTACTCGCTCAGACCCAACGCACGCACAATGATGTTCTTGAATGGGAATCGAGGAAGATCTTCTTTGCGAAGGATCTTCATCTTGATGTATTCATTGGCCAACGAATGATCTTCGGTGATCTGGCTGATGATCCCATCACGTATTCGATAAACGCGACTGTCTCCCACCGTGGCGACATAGACCCGTGATCCACAAAACATACAAGCCACAACCGTAGTGCCCATGTCTTTGAGGTGGGCATGCTGATGAGCGGTTTTGTAAATTTGCCGATTGGACTCCTCGACGGATTTCCACAATAGATACTCATCAAAGGATTGGCGGATTCTACCCACTCCCTTTTCTTTTCGATGTTGCTTATGGGTCTTGCTCCAATGACGAATCAAGCGCTCATCGGCGTAAGAATTGCGGATGGACTCCACGCAAATTTGACTGGCCACATCACCACGATTGTGCCCACCCATTCCATCCGCCACAACAAACACATTGTGATCGGACACCACCACTGCGTTGTCTTCGTTTTTTTCTCGCACACGACCGACGTCGGACATCACTGCATATTGAAAAGTATTCTTCATGCGATCCCAGCAGTAGCGCACAGACGCACGGTTCGCAAATGAAAGTCGGGAAAGGTACAACTCAAGTTCATTTTCAACCAGTCAGCAAACCACACGACAATGACAACCTCGCGTTCATGCCAATGCCAGGCTGGCCATCCAGGAACAGGCCGAAATCACAACACCCATGCCCCACGGGATCGCTTTGGATCGGATGAAAAGTCCCGTGACATCGTCGAATCCATTCCGAACCAGCCCCAACAAACAACCACACCACAATAGAAACCCAAACACTGCGCCCAACGACCATCCAACAGCGGGTGCATAATTCTTTTCAAGCAACGACGTATGATGTGCTTCTCGATCCGCGCGCGTCTTGTTGGCTTGTGACGAACCACTCATTTCCTGCTGTGCCATCAAATGCGCTATCCGCTGATTGGCCACCTTCAAATCATCCTCGTAAGGCTGAAACACACTTTGTACGCCCAAGATCCCGGTGCGCAGTGCACGGTACGCCAAGAGGGCCTCCGCCTGTTCTCCGGACTCTTCCAACTGCCGTCCCAATGCTTGAAGACGAGTCACGGCGGTCTGTACAGGAGCTGATCCCGGTGTATACCAACGGATCGTCCGTCGATAGCACACGACTGCAAACGAAATATCGCCGACTTCTTCCAACGCTTGTGCCTGGGACAAACTCGCACCCGCTTCGATCCGCACTTTTAACCAAACGCCAGCGAGGCCTATCACAACCGCGATCAGGACCAACACAAAGGAACGTTTCATGAAACGAATCACTGGGATCAACCCTACCCTAGATCACGACGAGAAAAGAAGAGCGCTGCGAGCGTCAAAAACACCACCGTGAATGCCACCGCGTACCCCATAGACGCCAGCACATAGCCCCCATGCACATCGATTCCCAGCGCAATTTCGCCGCTTATGTTGAAGACATCGAGATCCGGCACGATGTACGTGAATCCATTGGCGATGTTTCTCAATGGACCCGGTTCTGCCAACGGACCTTTCGCAGCACCCAAGTATTCTCGTAGCAAATACATGTTTCGACCCATCACGAAGTAGCCAAACGTAAACACACCGGCCAGAAATGGACGGGTCCAACTCGAGAAGAGCAAGGCAACACCCAAGACGATCATGGCTTCCCCGATCATGAGAACCATGCCCATCAAGCAATCGTCCCAAATGGCCACCCCACCCACATGCAAGGCGTCATGGTACCAAAGGGTCCCAATCCAAGACATCCCCAGGCCGATGACCAAAAACACCAAGAGCGTCAGCAATCCCCAAAACTTGCCCAATACAATCTCGAAACGGGCGATTGGCTTCGAGACGATGGTGTAGATCGTCTTTTTATCGAGCTCTTTATGGAGCAAGATGATCCCGAGCATGATCGCGGTAATCGCACACACGATGGCCACTGAAAAGTAGCCAAAATCTTGAATCACTTTGGTGGCTTGATTGCGAACGGCCAGTTTGGAGAGCAACAACCCCGCCCCATTGAGGAAAAGCCCCAACAACACAAGAACCAAGAACGCGCGATTTCGATAGGCTTCTTTGCGCGTGTTGGCGGCAACAGCCAGAATACGACCGATCATGACTTGCCTCCCGTGGCCCGAACAAACAAGTCTTCCAACGAATCTCGGTGGGGTTGGACCTGCTCTATGGTACCGCCGGCAGTGTGCACGGACTCAATCGCTTCTCGAACCCGCCCGGTGTCGATCACAATCCGACTGGATGCACCCAATCGAACAGCCTTGACCCCCAGTGTGGACAATACGGAGTCAATCTGAACTGGCTCCGCGCGAATGAGCAGCTCTGTTTGCCGTTTCTCCGACAGGAGCAGTTCTTCCAAAGGGCCCTCACTCACGACGTTTCCGTGATGAATGATCGCAACCCGATCACACAGATGCTCGATATCACTCAAGATATGAGACGAGAAGAAAATAGTCGCACCTCGATCCCGCTGCTCGATGATGATATCGCGGATCTCTTTTCGGCCCATCGGATCCAGACCACTGAGCGGTTCATCAAGCACCAGCAAATCGGGTTCATTAATGAGCGCTTGCGCGATGCCCAAGCGCTGCAGCATGCCTTTGGAAAACTTCCGAAGCGGACGATTGCGAGCGTCGCTGAGGCCCACGCGATCCAAGAGCGCATCGATTCGCTTTTTCCGCGTTTCCCGGTCGATCCCAAAGACCCGACCAAAGAAGTCCAAGATCTCCTGTGGTTTTAGATAATCGTAAAAATAGGGATGCTCGGGCAGGTAACCAACACGCTGTTTGGCCTTTCGGTTCCGCGGATCACAACCGAACACGCGGACGGTTCCCTCGGTGGCCTTGATCAGATCCATGCAAACTTTAATGGTGGTGGTCTTGCCAGCACCATTGGGACCCAAGAAACCGTACACCTCACCCCGCTGGACTGTGAATCCCACGTTTTGAACCGCTTCAACCGTGCGAAACATTTCACTCGGTTTCAATGCGAGCAAGCGTTCCAACTCCACCACGCCAAAGCTCTTTCGGAGCCCCTCGACGTGAAGAACGGAGCCATCCGATCCATTAGAATTAGTCACGGTCAATGCGCCACCTGTGTCGCCATCTTTTTCCTCAACACAAACCCTCACGCAATCCTTGAACAACCCGGTCGACTTGACCTTGGGACATGCCTGCCCACAGGGGCAACGTCAGGGTCTCTGCCTGGGCTCTTGTCGATTCCGCCAACCCATCCTTCGCCTGCTGACATCGATCAGAATAAGCGCTTTGCTGATGGATGGCGTAGGTGCCCAATGTGGATTCGATACCACGCTCTCGAAGCGTGGTCATCAAGCGATCCCGCAAGTGAGCCGTTTCAACGCGAATCACCAGCGATTGATACACCCGATCCGGATGCCATGTCGCATCGGAAACGATCAGCCCATCGACACCGCACAACGCCTCTCGATACCATTGAGCCACCTGGTGTCGGCCGGCTAACAGGGCATCCAATTGGTCGAATTGACCCAGACCCACCGCCGCATGGAGCTCTGTCATTCGAGCCGACATTCCAACATGCTCAAACTCCACACCGATGGCGCTGGGGCGCATGCCATGATTTCGTAAGGTTCGGAATTGATGGGCCAATGCTTCGCTCTGTGTACAAATAAGCCCACCTTCACCGGTCGTAATAATCTTTCGAGGGTGAAAGGAAAAGCATCCTGCTTCTCCCCAGGTCCCACAAGGTCTTCCATGGTCCACGGCGCCCAGCGCGCAGGCCGCATCCTCCAACACAATACAAGGCAACGCCGACACCAACTCCTTGGCCCCCGCCGGAACACCAAATTGGTGAACGAGTATGACCACTTTGGTACGCGGAGTGAGCGCACGTTCAATCTGAGCAAGCCCACTGTTGAACGTCGATGGATCGATGTCGCACAACACGCAATTGGCGCCGACCGCCAACACGGACGCAGCCACAGATGGAAAGCAAAAGTCCGGAACGACGACATCGTCTCCCCGGCCCACCTCCAACGCTGTGAGCGCCACGTGAAGCGCCGACGTACCGCTGGACACAGCGACCGCGTGTTCCACATGCAGACGCTCTTGAAGCCTCTGTTCAAATTGCTGAACAGTCCCGGCCTGGACCAACTGGCCGCTCTTGAGTACCTGAGCGATCCGATCCAACTCGCTCGCCCCAAGCGACAACTTCATCAATGGAATGTGATCCTTTGTCATCCCCGCATGCTCTCTCGATACCAATCAATGGTCCGTAAGAGCCCCTCTTCCAAATCGATTGTGGGTTCAAACCCAAGCAAGCTGCGGGCTTTGTCGATGTTCGGAATTCGCAATTCCACGTCCATGTGATTCCACGGCACGAAGCGAATGGTTGAGGTGGATCCCGACAGGCGCACAATCTCTCGCGCCAGGTGGTAAATGGTCAGGGTGCTGCGCGGATTGCCAATGTTGAAGGTGTGTCCCACCGCTTCCTTTTTGGTCAGCGCCAAAAACACACCCTCGACGATGTCATCGATGTAACACCAAGATCGTATCTGACTACCGTCGTTGTGAACGGTGATGTCTTCACCAGCCAATGCCTGACGAATGAAGTGATGAATAGCGCCCATTCCCACTTGTCGGGGACCGTAAATGTTGAACGGGCGAAGAGCCACCGTCGGCAGGCCATATTGCTTGTGATAGTTGTACGTCAGGTGTTCCGTGGCCAGCTTGCTGACCGCATAGGTCCAACGAGCCTCGCCCACAGCACCCAGTGTCGTCACATCTCCTTCGCCCACATTGTAGGCGTATCGCCCGAACACTTCGCTGGTGCTGAAATCAATGAAGCGCTCTACACTTCCACTCTCCCGGCAGCTGTGCAACACGTTGACCGTTCCATACAGACTCACCTCCATGGTCTCCACAGGCTTTTGCATCACGGTATCGACACCGGCGATTGAGGCCAAGTGGATCACGTGCTGAACCCCATCCACCGCATTGCGCACACAACTTTTGTCGCGCACATCACCCTCAATAATGGTCACAGTCGATGCTTGTCCGAGTGGTGTCCCTGCCAATGCATTGCGAGACATGTTGTCCAAGATCACAATGTCGTTGTCCGAGTACAGCCGCAACGCAAGGGTCGTACCGATAAAACCCGCGCCACCGGTAATCAAGATCCGTTTTCCTTGAATCACGATTTGTCCCCTTCCAGCATCGGTGGACTGTGAAGGCCATCCAAGGCCTCAAAAAATTCGCCCAGGCGATCCCAACGCTGTGGAACCGTCAACTCATTGGCCGATCCCACCATGCGGTAGAGTTCGGGGCTTATGAAGGGCATTTCTTGTTTGTACATTTCCTCGGCTTGCTGAAGCTCGCTGGCTTCCGTGTCTCGGCCCGCGATCTTGAGTCGCTCCAGCAGTTGAGCACGATTCTGCGGACTCACGTCGAAATACAATGACCGAGCCATATGCACCGCCGCTTCCGTTTGATCTTGCTTGATGTACAAATCAAAGAGAAAGACCGGATCGACGGTGCTGTGCGGCAACATCGCAGCGGTGGTGTAATGCACCAACGCTTGCGCTTCCAATTCGATGCGCTTTCGCCGAATGCCGTTCATCTCATTGAACGCACGGTCTCGTTTTGCCAGATCGCTTGTGGCAGCGATTTTGTCGCGCAAGGCTTGTTCTCGATCCAAGAGCATGGGACGGAGCTCAAAATAGAGATTGAATCCCACGTGTGCATAGAGCCGCGCATCGTCCGGAAATCTCTCCAACCCTTTTTCAGCAAATTGGTTGGAGCGAGCGATGATCTCTTCACTGACTGTTTGGCCATACCGAACCACCTGACTGGCCCAATAATAGATTTCACGGTTGTCAGGATCCAAGTTGATGACCCCGTCCGCGTAGGTTTCGAGCCAACGAAAAATCTGGTCTCCATACATATGACGTAAGTAATAAGCGTGCGTTCGCACAAAGAGCATGTCGCCCCAGGTGGGCCCATACCCCAATGACGACATCTTAAGTACAGACGGTGGAGGCAAGTACACAATGTCGTCGTCGACCTGGGTCTTGAGATGAACCCGCTCGTGTTTGATCGATTGCCAGCCGTAGAGCGTGCCGCCCACACCGAGTACCAAGGTTGCGACAAACACGGCCGTGGCCACAGGAGACACCCGCCAATGAGCGCGGGGCTTTTGCGTCCGATAGAAGCCAAGAAATGGGAGCGGAACGATTATGAGGGTCGGTAGAATAAGTACGGCGCCCAAGGCTTGAACTGCCGCGACATACCAAAATCCCGTATCCGCGTACAACCCCGCTGTCGAACCCACATAGATCCAGATGGCGGGTAGGGCGAAAACAAATCCCAATGAGATGGCAAATCCACCAAGGACTGTAAGCCGCTTTCGTGCCCGCCAGAAGTCCATGAACACAGCGATCAGCAAGGTGGGAATACTGAACGCAATCCCGACTGCGACCACATGACCCACCAACGTAAAAGCCAGCGTGACCCAAGAATCGGTCGCGAACCATGAGAATAATGCAGGTACACAGAGCGCACCAGCCAGCACGACAAATGCGCCCGCCAGTCGATTAAGAACACGCCCGACTGCCCCCAATTCGGACACAATGGCTCGCGAGTTGGCCAACACACCCAGGCAAAGAAAAATCCCATAGGTAGAAAGGAGAGCTGTGGGGATCAGGATAGCGAAGGTCAACCAAACGGGCTCGGTGGGGTCACCTCCGCTACGAACCAAGAATGACAACGTGGCGTTGGCGATGGCGAGAACGGCCACCGCACCTGCTTTGTTTCGGACAAAATCCAAGGGACCCGACAACAGCAGGCTCGAATCGTTTTGCCGCGTGGTTTCGTTGTTCATCATGAACGGTCTCGCTTGCGCCCTTGCATGAGCATGTAGCACAAATCCGGTCTCAATGTTAGGACGACAGGCTCTCGACTCTACTGATAACGTTGGATGTCCGTATCGGAGATGTTGTACTTTTCGAGCTTGTATCGAATGCTTCGAAAACTGATGTTCAACAACTTGGCAGCGTCGGTTTTCACGCCCCGTGTCAGACGCAACGCCTCGAGCAAATACCGCCGCTCGATGTCCGAAAGCAACCCTTCCATATCGAGGCCTTGGTTGGTCAGATCGATCCGCCCTATCCAACTGGGGGTGTCCTGCCTGGGTTGAAGAACCGACGCAGGCAAGCTGCTGACGGAAATGGCGTCGCCCAACTCAAAGGTAACCGCATGTTCGACAATGTTCTCCAATTCACGCACGTTGCCGCTGTACTTGTAGGCACAGAGCGCTTCCAATACATCGGGCTCAAAACCACGAAGAGGTTTGGCCATTTCTTGGGCGAACTTCTCCAAGAAGTGGTGAGCAAGAAGCGGTATGTCTTCTCGCCGATCCCGTAATGGAGGCACGGTTAGGCCAATGACATTGAGTCGATAATAGAGATCGTCTCGAAAGGTGCGATTGAGAACTTCTTCTTCCAGATTTCGATTGGTCGCTGCAATGATCCGAACGTCCACTTCCGTTTCTCGCAAGCCCCCCACAGGTTTGATTTTTCGCTCTTGCAACGCGCGCAAGAGCTTGACCTGTACCTGCAGTCCCATTTCACCTATTTCGTCGAGAAACAAGGTGCCACCACTGGCTACATCAAATAGACCCTTCTTGTTCACCACAGCGCCCGTGAAGCTCCCTTTGACGTGCCCAAAGAGCTCACTCTCCATGAGTTGGTCGGGGATAGCACCGCAATTAACCACAATGAAAGGGCGATCCTTCCTCGGGCTGTTGAAGTGAATGGCTCGTGCAATGAGTTCTTTGCCTGTGCCCGTTTCTCCCGAAACCAACACCGATGCCCTGGAAAGGGAAACGCGTTGAATGATATCAAACACTTTTTGAATCGGAGCGCTTTTGCCCAACAGCTTGTCAAAGCGGTATCGATCGCGCAGCTCGGATCGAAGCCGTCGATTTTCAATACTAAGCGCTCGTTTCTCCAGGCATTTCTCAATGATGACTCGGATTTCATCCACTTGAAATGGCTTGGACAAGTAGTCGTAGGCTCCCTTTTTCATCGCTTGAATCGCCGTCTCCGTGGTGGAGTAAGCTGTCATCACGATCACTTCAATTTCGGGTGCGGATCGTTTGAAAGTCTCCAACACTTCAATGCCCCCAACCCGTGGCATCTTGAGGTCGGTAATCACCAAATCGAAATCCTCGTTCTCACGAGAACGTTGAACTGCGGGCTCGCCACTATCCACACAAACCACTTCATGTCCCTCTTTGGACAAGAGGATCTCAAGGAACTCACGCATCGATTGTTCGTCATCGACAACGAGGATCTTAGCCATTCATGCCTCCAGAGACCAGTTGTTCAAATGTCACTCGAAATGTCGTCCCTTCGCCCACATCACTTTCAACGGTAATTCCAGCTTGATGATCCTCAAGAATACGGTGAACGATCGCAAGACCCAATCCCGTACCATTGTCCTTGGTGGTAAAAAATGGCTGAAACACCTTGTCCAACCGATCCGCAGGGATCCCTTCCCCTTTGTCGGTCACGCTCAGTTCGAGCGTGGATGATTCCATCGCATCGGAGGCACTCAATGTCACACCCACCGTACCTCCATCGGGCATCGATTGAGCCGCATTTGTCAACAGGTTCCAAACCACCTGTTTTAGCCGCGCCCCGTCTCCAACAACGTACAAGGAATCGCCCAAATCGTGCTCGATGGTGATATTCTTCAACGTACGGTCTTGGCGGAACATGATGATTGAATCTTCCACCAGTCGATTCATATCGAGCTGCCTCTGATCCATGGGCGTCGGCCGTGAATAGGACAAGAAATCGGACAACCATCGGTTGAGATTGTCGGTTTCCCGCAACACGATCGACATGAGTCGAAAATCGTCTCCCTCGAATGGCGTGGACTTGGACAATAGCTGTACGGCGCCAGAGATGGCCGCCAATGGGTTTCGAATTTCGTGGGCAATGGCGGCAGCAAGTTCCCCAATGGCGGCCATCTTCTCCGTGCGTTGAACATTTCGTTCCATCGCCTTGATGTGGGTGACGTCCTGAAACATCAACGTGTGTCCAATGACCGTGTCAGAAAAATCCTTGAGCAGTGAAATGGACCACCTCAAATACACATGCCGTTTGCCTATGAGCTGAATGGTCTCCTCATACTGCATCGCCTTACCTTTGTGGGGATTGGACAAAATGTGCTTCAAGTCGCGGAACACGTGAATCACATCTTTTCCCAGGACCTGAACTTGGGAGTAGCCCGTGGTCTGCTCAGCTACCTGATTGAAGAAGGTCACACGACGATGCTGATCCACAGTGATGAGTCCGGTCAGCAACGAATTAATGATGTTCTGATGCAGCGCCTTCAGATCTTCAAAGGAATGACGGTGCCGACGAAGCGTTAATCGACTGCTTCGAAGCTCTTCGCTCAGCCAAGACGACAACAAAGCCACACCGATAAACGCCATGCTGTTGAGTGTCACGTTGATGGCCACGCGATAGAAGATCTCCACTTCATCGAATTGAGGGTGAAGCTGCCCAGGAATGAACGCCGTACGAAACGCACGAAGGTACTCGCCGTAGGGCAAGACATCCATTTCCATCAACCCCATCAGTGCAATCACCGCCACAGCGCTCGATGCGATGAACAGAGCACCAACGCGATACAACACGATTGCACTGGCAAAGATAACCAACAGGAATGTAAACGTGAAAACGCTTTCCGTACCGCCCGTCACAAATACGAGACCGGCCGAATAGATGATGTCTACGCCAAATTGAATGTATGTCAGGATCCCAATCGCACGCGCGGAACGCAGAGAACGTAAGGCGCCCGTGTAGATGAAACACGCGGCGTACATGACAAGCGCCAAATAATACAAGTACTGGTAGATGTGCTCGCCACCTCGAGTGAGGTCGTGAAGGTTGATCATGATCGTAGCGATCAAGATCAGAGTGTTGAACAACACCCGAATCAGCGTAATCCACTTAAGGTGCTGGACCCGTTGTAACGCCTGATGGTCCTCGCTGGCGACCGAATTGATACCGTTGGTAAGCATTACTCGCTCGAAAGAGCATCACCCATGGAGAAAATGGGAAGGTACATAGCCATCATCACCGTGCCGATGATGCCACCCAAGAGCACCATGATCAGTGGTTCCAACATGGCCATCATTCCATCGATCGCTGCGTCCACTTCGTCGTCATAGAAGTCGGCAATCTTGTTAAGCATCACATCCATGGCGCCCGTGGTCTCACCCACGCCGATCATTTGAACAACCATCTTGGGAAACACACCCGATTCTAGCAAAGGAGCGGTCATGCTTTTCCCTTCAGAGATGCGGTCGCGTGTATGGAGAATGGCGTTTTCCACGACCTTGTTGCCGGCGGTTGCGGCCACAATCTCCAAGGCATCCAAGATCGGAACCCCCGATGAAATGAGCGTCCCCATGGTTCGCGTGAACTTCGACACGGCCGTTTTTCGAATGAGGTTTCCAAACACAGGAGCCCTAATGTAAATACTGTCAAATAAGAGCCGTCCTTTGGGCGTCGCATAGAACTTTTTGTACGCTATGATCAAAACGACGGCGGTCACTCCGATGTAGGGCATATAAAGTATCATCTGATCGGACAGCTTCATCATGAACTCAGTGATCGCGGGCAAGTCCTTTTTACCCATGCTCTTAAACATCGATCCGAAGGTAGGGATTACGTTGGTGATCAAACCATACGTAATTCCCAAAGAGACAATGAGCACCGTCATCGGGTACTTCATGGCCTTTTTCACCTTCATTTGTGTTGCCATCGACTTTTCAGTGTAGGAGGCGAGACGATTGAGAATGGTGTCGAGGATACCACCCAATTCGCCGGCTGCGACCAAGTTGCAGAACAGGTTGTCAAACACCTTGGGATGTTTTTTCAGTGCATCGGCGAAGGTCGTACCTCCTTCGACCGAGCCCTTAACTTCGATCATTACCTTCTTGAAATAGGGATGGGGTTCGCCTTGAGACAGAATGTCCAAACATTGCACAAGTGGTAGTCCGGCATCGATCATCGTGGCAAGCTGGCGTGTGAACACCACCAATGTCTTGGTGGGTACGCTCTTGCCGAGAATATCCAGCGAGAAGCCACCGCCCTTCTTGGTGATCTTTCCGGGTGTGAGATCTTTCTGTTTAAGTCGAGATTCTACTTCTTGGGCGGACGGTGCATCCATGACACCATCACGGATCTTTCCGTCTGCGGTTTCTGCCTCCCAAGAAAACTTTGGCATCGAACCTCCTCCTATGCCCTAACCACTATGCTGTGCGTCTCTTGTGCCGAGCAAGCCCTTTCTCTTTGATCAATCCGGAAAGCTCCTCGGAATCGTAGGATCGCATGAGACCGTCTTCCATCGAAACAATCTGTCGTTTTATCAAATGAAACAAACTCTGATTCAATGTCTGCATTCCCGTCTTGTTTTGGCCTATCTGCATTTGCGAATAAATCTGGTGAATCTTGTGCTCACGAATCATGTTTCGGATCGCCGGTGTTGGAATGAGTACTTCACACGCCAAAACGCGTCCTCGACCGGTCGCTCGTGGCACAAGTTGTTGACTGATTATTCCTCTCAAAACGAACGACAACTGAGCACGCACCATCTCTTGTTGCGCGGCAGGGAAGAAATCCAGAATACGCAGGATGGTTTGAACCGCGTTGTTCGTGTGCAGGGTACCAAATGCCAGGTGTCCCGTTTCCGCAATCTTAAGAAGCGCTTCCATCGAAGGCTGGTCGCGCACCTCACCGATAAGTACCACATCGGGATCTTGGCGAAGCACGTATCGAAGAGCGGTGGCGAATGATTTGGTATCCGTCCCCAATTCTCGCTGATTAACGATGCACTTCTTGTGCTTATGGACAAACTCAATGGGATCTTCGACCGTAATAATGTGGCCCCGATTTCGGCCATTGTAGGCGTCCATGAGACTGGCTAGGGTGGTACTCTTGCCGCTGCCGGTCGGACCCGTAACCAAAACCAATCCATCGGTCTGACCGAGCAATTCAGCCACACAAGGTATGATGCCCAAATCACTGAGGCTGGGGATCTCATTCGGTATCTTCCGAAAAACTCCCGCGATGAATCCTTGTTGCCGAAAAAAATTCGCTCGAAATCGAAATTCTTTCTTCCATTGGAAGCTCAAATCAATTTCGTTTCCTTCTTCAAATATACGCTTTTGTCGGTCGTTGAGAATGCTATATGCCAAACTAGCGATGTCCGAATCTGTTAGCGCTTTTGTCTTCAGGGGGAAGATGTTGCCGTCGATCCGCAAACTCGGTGGAGAGCCCACTGTGACGTGAAGATCGGACGCTCCCTGGTCCACCATGGTCTGCAACAAGCGGTGGATATCGACAATATTTCCGGATGATGATGTCGTACTCACCTCACCTCATTACTCGTTGTGGAGCCTAGTCTGCCAACGTCACCCGCAACACCTCGGATGTTGTGGTTTGTTGGTCTAGCAACTTATTGATGGCGGACGCTCGAAGAGTTTGCATGCCCAAACGCATGGCTTCCCGCTTTAACTCCATCGAGGAATATCCTTGGAGAATGCACTCCTTGAGTTCATCGGAGCACACCATCACTTCGTACACAGCGCGGCGACCCTTGAACCCTGTATTTGTGCACTTGCGGCAACCCATGCCTTTGAGGACTTCCGCTTCATTTGCCCGCTCTTCGTCCACACCGATCTCAATGAGTTTTTCCAGCGTTGCCTCCGGATCGATTTCCTTGCAGTTGGAGCAAATGGCCCGAACCAGACGTTGGGCCACAACCATGTTGAGTGATGCTGTCACCAAGAAGGGCTCCACACCCATATTCAACAAACGATTGATGGTCGAAGGAGCATCATTTGTGTGCAACGTGGACAACACCAAGTGGCCGGTCAAAGCAGCTTTAATAGCAATCTCAGCCGTTTCAAAGTCCCGAATCTCACCCACCATGATGATGTCTGGATCCTGACGCAAGAAGGAGCGCAACGTAGCGGCGAAGTTCAATCCGATCGATTCCCGCTGCTGCACCTGATTAATGCCCTCGAGGTTAAACTCGACCGGATCTTCGGCAGTAGAGATGTTCTCCGATGGCTTGTTGAGTTCAGACAAAGCCGAATACAACGTGGTCGTTTTCCCAGATCCCGTAGGACCCGTCACCAACACCATGCCCCACGGCGAGTGTACCGCCTGCTTAAACGAATCCAGAGGAAGGGGTTCGAAACCCAATTTCGTCATGTCCAACTGCAAGTTGGATTTATCCAAAATACGGAGAACGACCTTCTCCCCAAATAGGGTGGGCAACACAGAGACGCGAAAATCCACTTCCTTCTGCTTACCCAACACCAGCTTGATACGGCCATCCTGCGGAAGACGACGCTCCGCAATGTCCAATTCACTCATGACCTTGATACGCGATGTGATGGCGTTCTTGAGCTTGAGTGGTGGCTTCATGATTTCGTAGAGCACACCATCGATTCG
>Ga0310121_10001495_pt1 | contig 23799 bp, 25 predicted proteins | sample CB27_Tmax_986_MG_FD_203504 | JGI IMG/M metagenome (GOLD analysis project Ga0310121, IMG submission 203504) | Marine microbial communities from Western Arctic Ocean, Canada - CB27_Tmax_986 | ecosystem: Environmental > Aquatic > Marine > Oceanic | place: Canada: Western Arctic Ocean | collected...
GAGCCCGGTAGTCCGTGGGAGAACGGCTACAACGAGAGCTTCAACGGCAAGCTGAGGGACGAGTTCCTGAACGGCGAGATCTTCTACACGCTGTCCGAGGCCGTCGTCCTCGTCGAGCAGTGGAGACAGCTGTACAATACCGTTCGACCCCACAGCGCCTGCGGTGGGCGTCCTCCGGCCCCAGAGACGATCAGACCTTCGCCCTGGTTCCTCAGGATGCCTCAGCTCCAGGGGCCGCCGCTGGCTCTGGGTCTAACATAGGAAGTGGTACCGTACCTTGGGGCACGTCACTCGACCGGCCCGGCCTCCCGTCGGACGCCGCGATGCTCGCGGAGTTGACCGACCTGCCCACGCTGTTTTGCGGGGTGCTCTGGATCACGCTCGCGCTGGCCGCGTGCGGCCTCCTCTTCCGCTGGGCCTGGAGGCGGGCGTAATCTCGGAGATGCGTGCGCGTGCGCGACGACCTGGGCCGCTGGCCGGCCCGATGTTCGCGATGCTCGCTGGGGGACTGGAACGACAGGGGTGGGACTGCGTATCTTGGAGCCACGGGACCAGCGTTCGACACACAGGGTTCGGCCCGGAGGTGCGAGCCGGGTCCCGTCGGTGTTCCGCCCGATGTCCCACCCGAACCAAGGAGGTGATCCCTTGTATAGTCCGAGTAGTCTGTCCGGCCCGGCACGGGCAAGCGATCGCCGCTTCGGCTGCTAGCCGCTCAATTCTGGAGTGAGCTGGTAGCCGATCTCCGATCGGCGCTGTCCCGCCGGACGCGGCCATCGCGCCGGGTTCCGGACAGTCGAAGAACTCGGACGCCACCGGGGCCTCGCCCCGGTGGCGTTCGTCTTTACGACCCCGGCTGGTTGCCCGGCCGCCACTTGATGCTGCACCCGATGCTCGGGATCTGCTCGGCGGCCGGTCTCTGTCCCGCGAGCGCCGCCTCCGCGGCCGCGCGGAGATCCCGGCCCGTGGGCGCGCGCCCGCCGTTGGGGCGCGTCTCGTCGAACTGACCGCAGTACGCCAGCCTGAAATCCCGCTCGAACAGAAAGAAGTCGGGGGTGCACGCCGCGCCGTACGCCTTCGCCACTTCCTGCGTCTCGTCGAAGCAGTACGGGAAGGTGTAGCCGGCCGCGGCCGCCTCCTCCCTCATCCGTTCCGGCGCGTCGTCCGGGTAGGCGGCCGGATCGTTGCTCGAGATCGCCACGATGCCGAGCCCGCGCCCTCCATACTCGTTCCCGAACTCCGCCAGCGCGTCCCGCACGTGCTTCACGTATGGGCAGTGGTTGCAGATGAACATCACGAGCAGCCCTGGGCGGCCGCGGAAGTCGTCCCGGCTCACGACCTCGCCGGTGCGGACGTCGGGGAGCGAGAAGGAGGGAGCTTCCATGCCGAGCGGCGGCATCGTCGATGGCGTGCGGACCATGCGGCGCTCTACCCGCGGAAAGCCCTGTCGTGCCGCCCCGCGCGCTGCCCACACCCACCGCGCGGCGCTGCGCGGCTTGCATGGTGACGCGAGAACGCCGGAGCGGTCCGGCCACACCGCGGAGAACGGATGGACGCGAATCGGGAGTCCTACTGGCGGCACCGGCTGCTCAAGGGCGAGCTGGCGGCGGTCGACAGCTACGAGCACGCGCTGCGCGACGTCGAGGACCACCCGTCGCGCGGCACCACACCGTGGAGGCCGGTGAGCGTCCGGATCGGACGGCGGGCCTGGGGAGCGTTCGCGCGGGCGGTGGAGACCGCGGCGTCCTGGATCGACGACCCCACCACGCTCAAGGCGCTGAAGGAGGGGGAGGTCCACGGTGTGGACGAGTATCGCACCGCGCTCTCCGAGAACCATCTCTCCCCGACGCTCGAGCACATCGTGAGGGAGGAGCTGCTCCCGCTCCAGAGCGAGCACGTCGAGGAGCTCGATCTGTTGATCGTGCGGTTCGAGCGTCCGAGGCTGGACGAGAGCTTGCCGAACCGGATCGAGCACGCGCGGGCGCACTGAGTCCGGCGGCCGCGGCCTTTTGGCCCGAGAGCGCGCAGGTCGGTCCAAGGGGGAGTCGCCGCGGGTGTGGGGTAGCTCAGCGTATGCGCGTCGTCTCGCTTGCCTGCTCCAACACGGAGATCGTGCACGCGCTCGGCTGCGCCGAGCGACTCGTCGGCGTGGACGATCACTCCGATTTTCCCGAGCTGCTCGTCGCGCGGCTGCCGCGGCTCGGGCCCGACCTCGATCCCGACCTCGACCTGGTCGCGGTGCTCGAGCCCGATCTCGTGCTTGCCACGTTGACCGTGCCGGGTCACGAGCGGGTCGTGGAGGCGCTCGCCCGCCGCGGGGTCCCCTTCCTCGCCCCCGAGCCGGTCTCGCTCGAGGACGTCTACCGCGACATCGTGGAGATCGCGGGCCACCTCGGCGTTCCGGAGCGGGCAGGCCCCCTGATCGCGGATATGCGCGCCGAGCTGTCGGCCCCTCCCCCTCCCGCAGACGCGCCCCGCGTGCTGATCGAGTGGTGGCCCAAGCCGGTGATCACCCCCGGCAGGCGGAGCTGGGCCACCGACGTCCTCCACGCGGCCGGCGCCCGCGGCCTGCTCGAGCATGAAGAGGTGAAGAGCCGGCCCCTGGCGGACGACGAGGTGCTCAGGCTCGCACCCGACGCGTTCGTGGTCTCTTGGTGCGGGGTGCAGCCGCAGAAGTACCGGCCGGACGTTGTGCTCCGGAATCCCGCCTGGGCGGAGCTCCCCGCGGTGCGCGAGGGACGGGTCTTCTGCGTCCCGGAGGCCTACCTCGGGCGGCCAGGTCCGCGGCTGGTCGAGGGGGTGCGGGCGCTACGCGGCGTGGTGGCGGGGCTCGCCGCGCCGCGCGGGTGAGCACGAAGTCCATGAGCACGGGCCCGGGGGAGAGACAGACGTGGGCGCAGTCGGGCGGTCTCCCTTGACGGAGTAGTTCGGCGCTCCTGTTCATACAAACGTATGAACTCCGAAGCGCGCCTCCATCGGCGCCCCGCTCCCACCCCGGAGCGTCTGCTCGCCGCGGGGCGCGTCCGCTTCGCCCGCCACGGCTACGACGGAGCCGCCATCCGCGCGATCACCCGAGACGCGCACGCGAACCTGGGCGCAGTCACGTACCACTTCGGATCCAAGCGAGCGCTGTACGAGGCTGTGCTCGAGCAGGTGCTGGCGCCGCTCGCCGAGGGTGCGATGCGCGCGCCGGGAGAGCCCCTCGATCGGGTCGAGGCGACCGTGCACGCGTTCTTCGAGCACCTGCAGGCGAACCCGGACATCCCACTGCTCATGTTCCAAGAGGTGGCGGCCGGCGGGCACGCTCCGCCCCCCGTCGCGCGCGTCCTCGGAGTGGTGAGCGGTCACCTGGCCGCGCTCATCCGCGAGGGCCAGGCGAGCGGGAAGGTGCGTGAAGGCGATCCCCTCCTGCTCGGTCTCTCCGTCATCGCCCAGCTGGTGCACCTCACCTTCGTCCGCCGCGTCGCCCGTAACGTGGTGGGGCTGGACCAGTCGGATGCCGGGACCCGCGCGCGCGTGGTCGAACACGCAGCCCGCTTCGCGAGCGCGGGACTAGCCGCTCGGAAGGAGGATTCCTGATGCGCCGTTTCTCTCGGTGCTGGACCGCCCCAGCACTCGCGCTGCTCTTCGCCGGTCCGCTCGTGGCACAACGCGTCCCTCAGAGCTCCGCCGGCGAGCAGCCGGACGCGCTCACCGCCGCAGTGGAGCGCGACCCCGCACTCGCCGTGGCGCGCGCCGCGGCCGCGTCGACGAGGCGCGCGCGGACGTCCGCTGCGGGCGGGCGGAAGCGGCCGTGTCCGAGGACGCGCTGGCAGGCGCCCTCAGTGGAGCGCGGGCCGCAGTGCGCGACGCCGACGCCCGGGCAGCGGCACTCGCCACGGCCGCGGAGCGGTTCGAGGAGCTAGTGCGCGTGGAGGCCCTGGCGCTCGAGGAGGCCGGAGCGGTGCTGGTCGCGCGCGACTACGAGATCGGGCACTGGATCGCACCCGAGGAAATCGAGGACGCGATGCGCTTCGTGGAGGGGAGGGGGGAAGACCGACGCGAAAGCTAAGGCGCCGGCTGGGTGAGCAGCACGGCCACGGCGGAGCGCAGCTGGTCCACCGTGAAGGGCTTGGCGAGCGATGCGTCCGCGCCCAGAGCTTGGGCATCGCTCAGGGTCGACTCGCCGAGCATCGTGCCCCCGCCGGATACCACCAGGATGCGCACGTCGGGCGCCTCCTCGCGCAGCTCGACGATCGTTTCCATCCCTTCCTTGCCCGGCATCAGGACATCGGTCACGACCACGTCGGCCGGCTCCGCACGGAAGAGGCGAAGCCCCTCCGCCCCGTCCCCGGCCTCGCGCACGTCGTGTCCGTCCCGCTCCAGGATGCGGCGCATGCTGCCGCGCATCGCTGGGTCGTCGTCGATCACCAGGATCCTGCCCACGCTCACTCCCCTGCCACGCCTAGCTGCATCGGCAACGTCCGGAGCTCGAGGACCCGGAAGCGGCGCTCGCCGATCGGCAGCCGGACGACAACCTCATCGCCCTCGCGTGCGCCGAGCAGGCCGCAGCCGATGGGTGAGGCGAGCGAGACCTGCCCGGCGTCCAGGTCCATGAAGTCGCCCGCCACGATGGTGAAGCTCTCCTCCTCCATTACCGACAGGTTGAGGACCTTGACGCTCGACCCGAAGCCGACCCGGTCGTGGGGCATCGACTTCGGATCGATCTTGGAGAGCTCCCCCATCCGCCGGGTCAAGTGGTTGATCCGGGCCTGCACGAACTGCTGGCGCTCGAGGGCGGACTTGTAGTCGGCGTTCTCGCGCAGATCGCCGTGCTCCACCGCGATCTTGATCGCCTTCGGGAGGGCCACGGTGAGCTCGTGGGCGAGACGCTCGATCTCCGCTTCGATGCGCGCGCGGATTTGGTCCAGCATGGCCGTGCGGGGACAGGAGGAGGAAAAGCGCCGCCCCGGAACGGCCGGGGCGGAGGGGAGTCGGTTGGCTCTGGTAACCATAGGCCGGAGGCCCGACCGGGGGAAGCCCCGAGTCCTACCCCAGCAGCGCGTCCACCCGCTCCAGGGTGGCGCGCACCCCGGTCGGATCGTCCGCCAGGACGTTGACATGCCCCAGCTTGCGGCCCGGACGGGGGTCCTTGTTGTACAGGTGGAGCCGGACGCCGGGAATCCGGAGCAACGCGTCGATCGCCGGCAGCCGGCCGATGAGGTTGACCATCCCGGCGTACCCGAGCGACTCGGTGGACCCCAGCGGCAGGCCGCACACGGCGCGCAGGTGGTTCTCAAACTGGCTCGTGCGCGCCCCGTCCTGCGTCCAGTGCCCCGAGTTGTGTACGCGCGGCGCCATCTCGTTGGCGAGCAGCTCGTGGCCCTTCTGGAACAGCTCGAGCGCGAGCACCCCCACGTAGCCCATCGCCTCCATGAGCGCGCGCAGGTATTCCTGAGCGCGCACCGCCAGCGCGTCGGTCACCACCGGAGCCGGCGCCTGCGTGAGGTACAGGATCCCCCCCCGGTGCTCGTTCTCGACCAGCGGATAGAACGCCACCTCGCCCGCGTGGGAGCGGACGCCCACGATCGACAGCTCGCGCGTGAAAGGCACGAACGACTCGAGCAGCAGCGGCTGCTCGGGGCCGCCGCGCAGCGCCTCCCAAGCCGCGTCTACGCGCGCGGGGCTCTCGATCACGACCTGGCCCTTGCCGTCGTAGCCGAAGCGGCGGGTCTTGAGCACCGCGGGGAGGGCCACCCGCCCGATCGCCTCCTCGAGCGCGGGCCGCGAGTCCACTGGATGGAAGGCCGGCGTGGGGATGCCGAGGCTCACGAAGGCCCGTTTCTCGGCGAGCCGGTCCTGGGCCGTGCGGAGAGCCACCGCGGCGGGATACACGGGCAGCAGCTCCTCGAGCAGCCGCGCGGTCGTGTCCGGAACGTTCTCGAACTCGTACGTCACTACATCGAGCCCCTGCGCGAAGCGGCGCACGGAAGGGAGGTCGTCGTAGGACGCGCGGACCACCTCGCCCAGCCCGTCGACAGAGGCGGGCCGGAGCGGCTCGAGGAAGCGGAAGCGGAGACCGAGCGGGTAGCCAGCGAGCGCCAGCATGCTGCCGAGCTGACCGCCGCCGAGAATACCGACCTTCACGAGCTGACGTTCACACGAGTGGCGCGTTCAGGAACGGCGCGCGCGGGGATCGGGATCCTCGAGCACCGCGCGGGTGCGCTCCTCCCGCCAGCGTCTGACCGCCTCGCGCACCTCCGGGCGGGTGGAGCCGACGATCGAGGCCGCGAGCAGGGCGGCGTTGACCGCGCCGGCCGGCCCAATCGCGAGCGTGCCGACCGGGATCCCCCCGGGCATCTGCACGATCGAGAGCAGCGAGTCCATCCCCTTGAGCGCCTTCGACTCCACCGGCACGCCGAGCACGGGCAGCACGGTCTTGGACGCCGCCATCCCGGGCAGGTGGGCGGCCCCCCCCGCCCCCGCGACGATGACCTGGATGCCTCTTCCCTCCGCGCTCGCCGCGTAGTCGAAGAGCAGATCGGGCGTGCGATGGGCGGAGACGACCTTGACTTCGTGGGGAACGCCGAGCGCGTCCAACGTCTCGACCGCGTGGCGCATGGTCTCCCAGTCGGAACGGGAGCCCATGATCACGCCGACCAGCGGCTCGGCCATGCCTGTGCGCGTCCGTTCGAGGAGTCGGGTGAAAGAGGACGGACAAGGAGGACGGATGGTGACGCGGGCCGGGGGAAGGGTCAAGAGTCGGGGCGGGGGCGCCGGAGCGACCGGGGCGCCGACGCGCGCGGGAACCGGGCGCTCCCGCCCGGTTACTGGAGCCGTTCCCTCTCCATCCTTATTCCGCATTCCGCCCTCGCCTTTTCGCCTCGAATGGCGCGCTCCCCCCATTCCGCCCACGCGGCCGGGTCCTCCCCGTCCGAACTGACCTGGCCGAACGATCGGCCCGAGCTGCTCCCCTTCCTCCCGATGGTCTACGCGGCCTGGTCCGACGGCATGCTCTCCACTTCGGAGCTCGCCACGATCCGGAGCTGCGTGGCCGCGCAGGAATGGCTTGACGCGGACGCGCGCGCGGCGCTCGCGGAGTGGCTCGACCCGGAGCGGCCGCCCCCGGTCGCCGCGCTGATGGGGATGCGCGAGCGGCTGCGGGCCCTGGGGAGCCGAGCGGACGCGCAGACACGCCGCTCTCTGGTCGAGCTGGGGTTAGCACTCGCACGAGCCCAGGGGGGCGAAGACGTATGGAGCCAACCCGAGGCCGAGCGCGCGCTGCACGATCTCGAGCGCGAGCTGGGGATCGGCTCGGAGGAGGTGGTCCGCCGCATCCTGGCCGAGGCGCACCCGGAGGCGCGCGCGCCCGCGCGCCCGACCCCTCACTCCGCGGCGCCGCGCGGGGCGGGGATCGACGCGATCGGGGAGCTGCTCACGCGCCCGCACGCCGAGGTGCGACGGCGCGTGCTCGAGCTGCTGGAGGAGGACGCCTTCGTCTTCCCGATGGAGCTGCCGCGCGCGGAGTACCGCGAGCGCGTGCTGGCCGCGGTGAAGAGGTTGGCCGAGGAGGGTCTCGGCGCGCTCGGCTACCCGCGCGAGGTGGGCGGCCAGGGCAATCCCGGCGCCGCGCTCGCCGTGTTCGAGACGCTCGCGTTCGGTGACAGCAGCGTGCTGATCAAGTACGGCGTGCAGTTCGGGCTGTTCGGCGGGAGTATCCTGAACCTGGGGACGGAGCGCCATCATCGCCGCTACCTGCCCGATGTGGGCTCGCTCGCCCTGCCCGGCTGCTACGCGATGACGGAGATGGGGCACGGCTCGAACGTTCGGGATCTGGAGACCCTCGCGCGTTACGATCCGGCCTCCGGCGCGTTCGTGGTCGACACCCCCACCGATGCGGCCCGCAAGGACTGGATCGGCAACGCGGCCCTCCACGGGCACATGGCGACCGTGTTCGTGCGGCTGCTGGTCGGCGGCGAGGACCACGGCGTGCATGCGCTCCTGGTCCCGATCCGCGACGCGCACGGTCGTCCCCTGCCCGGCGTCGAGATCGCGGACCGCGGCGGCAAGGTGGGGCTGGAAGGCATCGACAACGGGCTCCTGCGCTTCACCGGCGTCCGGGTGCCGCGCGCGAACCTGCTCGATCGCTTCGCGTCCGTGGACGAGCAGGGGCGCTACACGAGCCCGATCCCGAGCGCGGATCGCCGCTTCTTCACGATGCTCGGCACCCTGGTCTCCGGCCGGATCAGCATCGCGGCCGCCTCGGTGAGCTCGGCCAAGATCGGGCTCATCGTAGCGGTGCGCTGGTCCGCGCGCCGCCGGCAGTTCGGACCGGCCGGCGGCGAGGAGCTCCCGCTTCTCGGCTACCTCTCGCATCAACGCCGCCTGCTGGTTCCCCTCAGCGCCACGTACGGGCTGCATTTCGCGGTGCGCGCGCTGGCCGAGCGCTGCACCGATCGCCAGCTCGCCGACGCCCGCGAGCACCGCTCTCCGCTCCCCCTCCCCGACGGGTCGAGTGCGGCTCACCCGGCACCCGGGGACGAGGAGGGGCGGCGGCTCGAGGTGGAGGCGGCGGGGCTCAAGGCCTACGCGTCGGCGCACTGCGCCGCGACCATCCAGGCGTGCCGCGAGGCGTGCGGGGGCCAGGGCTATCTCGCCGCGAACCGGCTCGGCCGGCTGCGCGCCGACACCGACGTCTTCACGACCTTCGAGGGCGCGAACGCCGTGCTCCTCCAGCTCGTCGCCAAGGGGCTCCTGTCCCAGTACAAGGAGGAGATGGGGGATCTGCGCCTCTGGGGGCTGGTCCGCCACCTCGCTGACCGCGCAGAAACGCGGCTCACCGACATGAACCCGCTCGCAGTCCGGCGCACCGACCGCGACCATCTGTGCGATTCCGACTTCCACGCTGCGGCCTTCGCCTACCGCGAGGAGCGTCTGCTCGCGTCGGCGGGACGGCGGCTCCGCGCCCTCATCCAGGAGGGGGTGGACTCCTTCGACGCGATGAACCGCGTGCAGGACCATCTGCTCACGCTCGCCCACGCGCACGTGGAGCGCGTCGTGCTCGAAGCGTTCCGGGAGGGGGTGGCGCGGGCCCCCTCCCCTGCGGCCTCCGAGCGACTGGCCTCGCTGGCTGCCCTCTGGGCGCTGGCCCGCCTGGAAGCCGACCGCGGCTGGTTTCTGGAGTGCGGCTACTTCGAGGGCGCCAAGGCGCGGGCGATCCGCGCCCAGGTGAACGCGCTCTGCCGCGAGGTGGCCGAGCAGGCCGAGGGGCTGGTCGACGCGTTCGGCATTCCCGACGCCGTGCTCCAGGCCCCCGCAGGTCTGGCGAGCTGAGGCGGCAGGCGAGAGCGGTGGGTGCGCCGCAGGAGCGGGTATCCGGCATCGGAAACACTTGGTTTTCCAGGCGCGCCCGTCCCATCTCGGACCGGCCTTCCGCCACCTGGTGGGGCCGGTCAACCAGACTTTTTTCGGAGGACCAGGCATGCGCGGCATCACCTTGCTCGTGGCGGCCCTCGCCCTCGTCGCCCCCGCCGGGGCCCAGGAGTACACCTGGACTGCTGACCGCCCGGACGGGGTCGCGTACCGGTTCGCCCGCATGGAAGCGATCGGGCTCAAGTTCGGAAACCAGCCCTTTTCCGAAGGCGACGCGCTCGACCTCTTCACCTTCGTCCCGCTGGAGCGCGCCTCGGAGGCGCACATCGTGACGGTGGGCCTCAGGCTGACCGACGCGATCACCCTTTCGGGGACCGGCGCCTGGGTCATGAAGACCCGCACCGCGGCCAACGAGGAGGTCTTCTTCTCGAACGAGTCTTCGGGATTCTCCGACGCCGAGGTGGACGCGCTCTGGCAGGTGCACGAATCCGGACCTTGGCGCGGACAGCTGCAGGTGGGCGTGGTCATCCCGACCGGATCGATCGAGCAGGAGGGGGACTTCCCCGCCTTCGACGAGGTGGTGGCCATGACCGACGCGCAGCTCCCGTACGACATGCAGATCGGCAGCGGGGCGTGGGCACTCGTGCCGGGATTGGGTGCCCAGGTGATGAACCAGTTCGGCTCGGTCGGCGCCCAGGTGCGCGCGTACTTCCCGCTCGCGGACAACGACCGGGGATGGCGCCCCGGAAATCGCGTGGATGGGCGGGCGTGGCTGGCCTACCGCTTCAACGACTTTGTGAGCGCCTCGGGCGGCGTGCGCGCGACGGCCTTCAACTCGATCCAGGGCGCCGATCCCGACCTCGAGACCCTGCGCGATCCCGGGGATCTCGCCCTCTCCTTCGCGGGCGAGCGAGTGGACCTCCCCCTCGGCCTCAACCTGCGCATCACCGAGGGTCCGCTGGCCGGGCACCGGCTCGGGATCGAAGCCGTCTGGACCGTGCACGAGGAGTTCGACGGCCCCTCGGTCACCTCCGACTGAGGCTTCATCATCGGCTGGCAGAAGGAGTTCGGGCTGGACTTCGGCTCGCTGGGAGGGATCTCGCCGTTCTGACCGGCGGCGCACGCGCGCCCCGCACGCTCGCATGAAGGGGCGCCGCCCGGCCGGGCGGCGCCCCTTCGCGCTTCGAGTGCACAGTCAGCCCACGAGCTTCAGCAGTGCGTAGTTCTTCTTCCCCCTCCTGAGCACGAGAAAGCGCCCGTCGATCGCGTCGGCGGCGGCGGCGCGTGCCTCCACCTGCTCGACGCGGTGTCCGTTCATGTAGATGCCGCCCCCTTCGATGGCGCGGCGCGCCTCGCCCTTGGAGAGCGTGAGCGCGGAGCGGACGAGCAGATCGACCAACGGAGTCCCCTCTGCGCCCAGCTCCGAGCGCGGCACCTCGCTCGAGGGGACATCCGCGAAGACGTCGGCGATCTCGTCCCCGCTAAGCTTCTCCAGCGCGCCGCCGAAGAGCGCGGCCGTGGCCTGGCGCGCGTGCGCGAGCCCGGATTCGCCGTGCACGCGGCGGGTCACGTCCTCTGCGACGGCACGCTGCGCATGGCGGGCGGCCGGCTCCGCGCGCGCGGCCTCCGTCACGCGCTCGACCTCGGCGTGGTCGAGCAGAGTGAACAGCCCCACGTAGCGGAGCGCGTCCTCGTCGGCCGTGTTGATCCAGTACTGGTAGAAGCGGTAGGGAGAGGTGCGCGCGGCATCGAGCCAGACGGCGCCCGCCTCGCTCTTGCCGAACTTGGCGCCACTCGTGGTGGTGAGCAGCGGGAAGACGACCGCGTGCGCCTGTCCGCCGGTCACGCGGCGTATCAGATCGATGCCGGCGGTGAGGTTGCCCCACTGATCGCTCCCTCCCAGTTGCACCGTGCACCCCTCGCGCCGGTACAGCTCGAGGAAGTCGTACGCCTGGAGCAAGAGGTAGCTGAACTCCGTGTAGCTGATCCCGGTCTCCTCCTTCTCCAGGCGGGTCCGCACGGCTTCCTTGCGCAACATGTCATTGACGCGGAAGTGCTTGCCCGTGTCGCGCAGGAAGTCGACCACCCGAATCTCGCCGAGCCAATCGTAGTTGTTGCGCATGCGCGCTGGGTTGGTGCGCGTCTCGAAGTCGAGGAAGCGCTCGAGCTGCGCGCGGATTACCTCCGCATTGGCGAACGCCACGTCCGCGGTGAGCAGCTGCCGCTCCTCGGTTCGCCCCGACGGGTCGCCGATCAGCCCGGTCCCCCCGCCCACCAGCGGGATCAGGTGATGGCCGTGCCGCTGCGCGTGCACGAGGCCCATGATCGGGAGCAGGTGCCCCACATGCAGGCTGGGGGCCGTCGGATCGAAGCCGGCGTAGCAGGTGCGCACGCCGGCCGCGAGGTGCGCGGCGGCGCCCTCGGAGAGGTTGTGCAGGAGCCCGCGCCAGCGGAATTCCTGGATCAGGTCGGTCATGGGGCGGGAAGGCTACCGGAAGGTCGGGGCCGGGTCCAGCGTCCACGCCGGGCGCATGGGGCTCACGCCTCGGCAAAGGTCAGGCGCGCGCGAACCCCTGCCGGACGGCGTCCCGATCCACCTTGCCGCTCGCGTTGCGGGGCAGCTCGGTGAGGAAGAGCCAGCGGCGCGGCACCTTGGCGGTGGTGAGCCGCGTGCGGGTGAGCTCCTCGAGCTCTCCCGGATCCGGATAGGCGCCCACCGAGCGCACCACCGCGGCGGCGACCACCTCACCCCACCGCTCGTCCGGCACGCCGACCACCACCGCCTCGGATACGCCCGCGTGAAGCCGGAGCACGTCCTCGATCTCGATGGGGTCGACGTTGACACCCCCGGTCACGATGCGATCGGAGCGCCGCCCGGTGATCCAGAGATGCCCGTCCTCGTCCAGCTCGCCGAGATCACCCGTCGGCAACCATCCCGCCGCGTCTAGCAAGGGGAGCTCGGAGCCGACGTAGCCGGCGGCGACCGTGGGACCCCGCAGGTACACCTCTCCGGTCTCGTCCACCTTAAGCTCGACTCCTTCGAGCGGAGTGCCCACGGTGCCGGGTTTGCGCCGGATCAGCTCGGGCTCGGCGGTGGCTGCCTGGGAGGTGGACTCGGTCATCCCGTAGGTGAGCGCGAGCGGCAGCCGCGCGTCGAGCGCCGCGTCCAGGAGCGGGCGCGGACACACGGCGCCGCCCACGAGCAAGCAGCGGAGCGCGGGGACCGGATGGTCGCCGATCAGGTCGAGCAGCTGCTTGAGCATCGTGGGCACGAGCGATGCGTGCGAGACCGCCCCGCCCTCGATTAACGCCGCGGCCTCGTCCGCGAGAAAGCGCCCGCGCGCCACCAGCAGCGCCCCGGTCGCGGCCGCGCGGAGCACGAGCACGAGCCCGCCGACGTGCGCGAGCCCGAGCGAGGCCAGCCACCGATCGGTCGCGTCGAGTGCGAGGCGGGCGGATGCGCCCTGGATGCTCGCCGCCAGGTTCGCTTCGGTGAGCGCGACCCCACGCGGCCGTCCGCCGGTCCCCGAGGTCCAGAGGATCACGCGCGCTCGGGCCGGGAGCGTCGGCCAGCCCGCGTGCGGGAAGGCGCGCCGCGAAGGCGCGTCCGAGTCGTCCCCCTCGAGCGCGTCGAGGGGAACGGGACGCACGTCCGCGCGCAGCACCCGATCCCACGCCTCCGGCGCGGCGAGCACCAAGCGGGGGCAGAGCACGTCCAGCGCGGGACGCAGCTCGTCGGCGGTGAGGCGCGGGTTGACCGGCGCGAGCACCGCGCCCGCGCGGAGCACCGCGTGGGCTGCCACCGCGCCCGCTCCGGTCGTCTCCGAAGCGAGCGCAACCACCTGCCCGGCCACGTCCAGCGCGCGCAGGCGCTCGGCCACGGCGCCCACTCGCTGGTCCAGCTCGCGGTAGCTCCAGCTGCGCGCCCCGTCGTCCAGGGCGAGCGCGTCGGGTCGAGCCCGTGCGGTGGTGGCGAGGAGGTCGTACATCTGCGTCAGCCGGGCGGTCGCAGGCCCCAGGCCACGCCCCATGCGAGCGCGGAGGCGAGCACCACGCCGTATGCGGCCACGCCGCGCGCGGTCTGCCCGAGCGCGGGAAGCAGGTCGTGCGGGCGGCGGTGGGTCCACACCGCGCCCAGCGGACGCGCACACAGGAGCGCCGCCGCCGCGCTGGCCGCGGCAGTGGAGACGGGCCAGCCGTATGCGCCGATCCCGGCCAGCGGCGCGAGCGCTGCCGCGGCCACGAGCAGCGTGTACTCGACCGCGCTCGCGGTCCGTCCCAGCCGGACGGCGAGGGTGCGCTTCCCCGCGCGCGCGTCGGTTTCGCGGTCGCGCAGGTTGTTCACCACCAGAACCGCGGTCGAGAGCGCGCCCACGCCGGCACCCGCCAGGAGCGCGTCGGACACGAGCGCGCACGCCTGTACCCAGTAGGTGCCGGACACCGCGACCAGCCCGAAGAACACCAGGACGAACAGATCGCCGAGGCCGTGGTAGGCGAGGGGGAAGGGCCCGCCGGTGTACGCAACCGCGCAGATCAGCGAGAGCACGCCGATCACGAGGATCGGCCACCCCCCCACCGCAACCAGGTAGAGTCCCACCACGACCGCGGCACCGATCACGACCAGCATGCCCCGCTTCACGTCCCCGGGCGCGATCAGCCCCGCCTGCGTCACGCGCACGGGCCCCACGCGCTCCCAGGTATCGGTGCCGCGCACGAAATCGTAGTAGTCGTTCGCCAGGTTGGTGGCGATCTGGATCAGGAGCGCGCCGAGGAGCGCGGCGAGAGCGGGAAGCACGCGGAAGCGGTCGTGAAAGGCGGCCAGCCCCGCTCCGATCAGCACGGGGGCGGTGGCCGCGGCGAGCGTCTTCGGCCGCGCGGCCAGCGCCCACAGCGCGAGGCGGCTCCGCGGGACCGCGACGGCGGTCTCGGCCATCAACGCGCCGGCGTGGAACCCATCGTCAGAACGGCCCCGCGTACGCCGTCCCGTACGGGACCGCCCAGCACTCGAGCCAGCGGTAGTGGAGGCGCGTGAGCTGGCGGATGTGGATGAGATCGTGCGCGAGCCAGGACGCGAGTAGATCGCCCGCGCGCAGCCGCCCGAGCGAGGGGTGCTCGTGGACGCGGTCGAGGCCGGCGTCGGAGAGCCCGAGCAGCCAGGCGACCGACCACGCGCGCGCGCCGAGGAAGCGCTCGATCGACTCGCCCAGGTCCCGCTCCAGGTAGCCGCGCGCCGCGGGCCACCCCTGCGGGTCGATCGACGGCCACGGGACCGAAGGATCGACCAGCGTCAGCTCGAGCCGGTGGCGGAAGTCATCGACCTCCTCGTCGGCCAGGTGGTTCACGACCTCGATGATCGACCACTGGGAGCGCTTGGGCTTCCAGACGGCCTGCTCGGGGGAGACTTCCGCGACCAGGTTGTCGAAGACCGGCGCGTTGGCGGCCAGCCGCTGTGCCGCCTCCTCGGGGGTGAGAGCGCTCATGTCGGCCTCACCAGGGGAGCCACGGGTACTTCCGGAAGTCGGGATCGCGCTTCTCCAGGAACGCCCGCTTGGCCTCCTGCGCCTGCTCCGTCATGTAGAAGAGCAGCGTCGCGTTCCCGGCGAGCTCCTGGAGCCCCGCCTGCCCGTCCACCGCGGCGTTGAAGGCGCTCTTGAGCAGCCGGATCGCGAGCGGGCTCTTGTCCAGAATCTCCTGCGCCCAGCGCCACCCCTCGTTCTCCAGCTCGGCGACCGGGACCACCTCGTTGACCAGTCCCATCGCGAGCGCCTCCTCGGCCGAGTACTGGCGGCACAGGTACCAGATCTCGCGCGCCCTCTTCTGTCCGACGATGGAGGCGAGATAGGAGGTACCGAACCCGCCATCGAAGCTGCCAACCTTGGGGCCGGTCTGCCCGAATACCGCATTGTCAGCGGCGATCGTGAGGTCGCAGAGCACGTGCAGGACGTGCCCGCCCCCGATCGCGTAACCTGCCACCAGCGCGATCACGGGCTTGGGCATGCTCCGCATGTAGCGCTGCAGCTCGAGCACGTTGAGCCGCGGGAGCCCGTCCCCGCCCACGTAGCCCGCGTCGCCGCGCACCCGCTGGTCCCCGCCCGCGCAGAAGGCGTACTTCCCGTCGGACGCGGGCCCCTCGCCAGTGAAGAGGACCACCCCGATCGACGGGTCCTCGCCGGCGTCACGGAACGCATCCTGGAGCTCGAGCAGCGTCTCTGGACGGAACGAGTTGCGCACCTCGGGGCGGTTGAACGCGATGCGCGCCACGCCGTCGGATTTGCGGTACGTGATGTCCGCGTATTCCTTCACGCTGCGCCAGTCCGGACGCTCGCTCATGTTCGCTCGCTCTCGTGCTCGGGTTCAATCCGCGTCCAGCGCGGCGAGGGCCGCCGCGCGCGCCCTCTCGATCGCCGCGTCGCGGCACCGCCGGTTCGTCTCGCGATCCGTGCGCACCTCGATGAGCCGCGTCCCACCCGCTGCGACGGCCTCGCGCACCCGCTCGGCCAGCGTCTCAGGCTCCGCACGCTCGTAGGATAGCCCGTAGAGCGCGGCCACGCGCTCCGGCTCGATCCCGTGGGGCGTGGCGAACAGGCGGGTGAAGTGCGGCTCGTGCGCACGCACGGGCAGGAAGTGAAAGATCCCCCCGCCATCGTTGTTGACAACCACGAACACGACCTGTGCGTCGGGCTCGCGGGCGGCGAGCAGACCGTTCGCGTCGTGCAGCAGCGCGATGTCGCCCACGAGCGCGACCACCGGCTCGCCCGCGCCGACCGCGACGCCGAGCGCGGTCGAAACGATCCCGTCGATCCCGCTCGCACCGCGGTTGCCCAGGACCCGCAGGGGCACCGCGTGCCGGCCACCGAAGGCGTCCAGATCGCGGATCGGCATGCTGCTCGAGACGAAGAGCGTGCCCGGGACGTTCATCGCGCGCAGGGTCTGCTGCGCAACCATTCCCTCGAACCGCTCGCCCTCCTCCCGGGACTGGAGCAGATCCGTGAGCGCGACCGAGGCGGCCCGCTCGAGGCGGGTCCAGAGCGCGCACCAGTCGGAGTCCAGCCGCGCGGGGCAACCGCACTCCGCCAGACGCGTCAGCGTGTCGGCCGCATCCGCCCGGACGACGTCGCTGGCGACCGCGAGGTGATCCTTCCACCGGAACGACGGGTCGATCAGGAGGTGCGCCTCGTGGGCCGCGTTGGCCAGGTAATCGAGCAGCGCCGCGGAGGTGGGGCTCCGTCCGACACGCAGCACCAGATCGGGTGCGAGCGCGGAGCGCGCGCGGGGCTCGCGCAGGAAGAGGTCGTATGCGCCGTAAATGCACGCTCCCCCATCCGGTCCATAGCGTACCCCCGACAGTGGGTCGGCGAGCACCGGTAGTCCGACGGCGGAGGCGAAGGAGACGACGGCCGTCCGAAGTCGGTCAGGCTCGGGGGTCGGGCCGACGACCAGGAGCGGTCGCCGGCTCGCGGCCAAACGCTCGGCTAGGGCGTCGATCTCGCCTTTGTCCAACCGGGGGCGCCGGGGACGCACCCGGATGTACGGGCGCTCGCCCGCGCGCCCGCGCGCCGCGCGCGGGCGCGCTTCGACGAGCGCGCCATCCGGTGCGCCGTCCGGTGTGTCGTCCTGCGGCTCGAGCGGCACGTCGAAGGGGAAGTTGAGGTGGACCGGCCCGGCCGGCAGACCCACCGCGCTCGCCACCGCCCGCGCCGCGAGCGTGCGCAGGTGCCGGAGCGCGGGGCCGCCCACCTCGGCGGGGGCGACCTCGAAGAACTCGCGCACGAAGAGCCCGAAGAGCCGGAGCTGGTCGATCGCCTGGTTGGCGTCAGAGTCGCGCAGCCGGTGCGGACGGTCGGCGGTGAGCACGAGGAGCGGGCTCTCGGACTGGCTCGCCTCGACGACCGCCGGGAACAGGTTGGCTGCCGCGGTGCCGGAGGTCGTGATCACTGCGGCGGGTGTGCCGGTGGCCTTGCCCACGCCCAGCGCGAAGAAGCCGGCCGAGCGCTCGTCCAGATGCACGCGCATGCGGAACGCGCCGAGCCGCGCGCACGCGAGCACCAGGGGAGTGGAGCGCGAGCCGGGGGCCACGCACACGTCCCGCACGCCGGCATAGGCCAGCTCCTCCGCGAACGCGCCCGTCCAGACGGCGTTCCGGTCCGGCTCGCTTACCGAAGGCATCGACCGCGGCTCAACGCCCTCCGGGGTCGCCCGCGGCGGCCCGGAGCGCGCGCAGCACCGGCTCGAGTTTGATTCCGCTCTCGATCCACTCGGCGTCCGCGCTGGAGCCTGCCACGATCCCGGCGCCCGCATACAGGCGCCAGCCGCTCTCGGACAGCACCGCGGTGCGGAGTGCAGGCGCGAACACGCCGGTCCCATCCAGGTCGAACCAGCCGACCGGGCCCGCGTACCACCCCCGCTCGAACGGCTCCTCGCGCCCGAGCAGCTCGAGCGCGGCGTCGCGAGGCTCCCCACAGACCGCAGGGGTGGGGTGGAGCGCGGCGAGCGCGTCCACCACCGTCGTGCCCTCCTCCAGCCGCGCCCGGATCTCGGTCTCCAGGTGCTGGATGGCGGGAAGCACGAGCACGTGCGGCTCCTCCTCCGCCCACACGCTGGTGGCGAAGCGCTCCAGCCGCTCGACCATATCCTCCACGGAGATCCGATGCTCGGCCAGGTCCTTCTCGCTGGCGAGCAGCCGGGCGGCCAGCTCCGTACGTTCCCCCTCGCTCGCGCCGCGGCGGATCGAGCCGGCCACGGCGGTGGCATGGAAGACGCCGCGCCGCACGGTTGCGATGGTCTCGGGGGTGGCGCCCAGCATTACCCGTCCGGGTCGCGGCTCGAAGTAGAAGACGTGGCTGTGCGCGTCCCGGTTCGCCCACCACAGCTGCGCGAGCACCTCGAGCGGATCGAGCTCGGGATGCGGAACGTCGACGGTGCGCGCGAGCACGACCTTGCGCACCCATCCCCGCCGGATCGCATCGAGGGTGCGCTCGACGGCCACGTCCCACGCCCCGCGGTCACTCTGGTTCGAGCGGAGCTCCGACCCGTGGGCCCCGGTCGAGCCGGCCTCGGGCGCTTCGTCCTCGGGGGCGCGGAGCCGCGCGGCTAGCTCGCGCATGCGCTCCTCGAGCCGCTCGCGCAGCGCGGCCTCCGGCTCGCCGTCACGCGCCAGCGCGCGCACGTGGAGCCGTGCGATCCCCTCGGCGTCGCCCTCGAGCTCGATCGCTGGGAGATGGAAGAGCGCCGGGGGGAAGCCTACCCACAGGTGCGAGGGACCAGGCTCGTCCTGGAAGGAGAAGCCCCCGAAGAAGCGCGGGCGTCCGGTCAGCCGCGAGTCGGCCCCAGCCGGCCAGCTGGGGCCGGGCTCAGGGGTGGCGATTGCGGTCGCGCGGCGCACCTCCGCGAAGCGGTCCGGACCCGGCTCGGCCTCGACCGAGGCCACCACCCCCGCGTGCGCGACCCAGCGCTTGCCGCGGGCCCAGAACCCGCGTGCGCCCGGGGCGCTGCGCAGCAGGCCCAGGGGCGAGGCGCCGGCCAGCTCCATGGACATGCTGGAGAGGCGGCCGGGCGGCCGCCTCTCCAGCACGGGGACGGCTTCGTGCCGCGCGGTCGAGCTGGTGCGAACGTTGATGATGGCGCCGGTCCTTCCCGAGGAGTGGATGCGGGAAGGGAATATAGGAAGGCCCCTCTGCGGGTCTACGCCAGGGCGCCACCCTCGAGGGTGTCGCGCTCGGCCCCGCGCTGCGCCTCGTCCAGCACCTGCTGCATGCGCCGGATCTCGTCCGGATCGACCTGCGACGAGAGCAGCAGATGGCTCACGATCTGGGAGGGTTTCCCCTCGAACAGGTTGTCCGCCAGCTCACGCACCATGTTACGACGCACCTCGCTGCGGGTGACCTTCGGGCGGAAGACGTGGGCCCTCCCCTGGCGGCGGTGGTCGAGCACCCCCTTGCGCTCGAGCCGGGACAGCAGAGTCGCCACCGTGGTGAGGGCGAGCGAACGGGAGGGGAGCAGCGCCTCGCGGACTTCACGGCTCGTCGCTTCGCCGCGCTCCCAGAGCACGTGCAGAATTGCGAGCTGGAGCGCGGTGAGACCGAAGGTTTCGTTCACGGGACCCCCGCGGGTCGACCCGGCAGCCGTCGGCGTGGGAAGCCGACCGGACCGGACCAGGGACAGATGTAGGAACACTATCCCGCCAGCCGGACGGCGACAAGCACCGCGTGCGGGATCCCTTCCGGCGTCGGAATCTCCTCGACGTCCGTGTCGCCGGCCTCGCGCCCGCATGCCCCGGTCGCGCCGATGAGCAGCACGGCACCACTGGGGCGGCGGCTCGATCGTGGGCGCGCGCTCCTGAGCGGTCAGCGAGGGCGGGGACCCGTTCCTGCGCGAGCGGCCGCCGGGCTGCTTCGGGGGCTTGCTGGCCATGCCGCCGCCGAGGGCAGAATCTGTGCCGATCGTGCCCCGGATCCCCCTCGCTAGCCAGCGGCCCAGCGCCGCCAGTTCGCTTCGTCCAGCCCCACCGTGAGATCCTTGCCGCGCCGCACCAGCGGCGTCTTCAGGATGAGCGGGTCCTGCTCGAGAACCTGGAGCCAGCGTGCCTCGCCGTAGCTCGCCTGGCAAAGGCCGAGCGCCTGGAAGCGCTTGGACTCACGGTCGATCAGCGCCTCCACGCCGAACTTCTGCGCGAAGCGCTTCAGCTCCCCCCGTGAGGCCGCGCGCTCGTTGAGGTCGACGAAGTGGGTCGGGATGCGGCGCTCGCTGAAGAACCGGAGGGCCTTGCGGGTATCGGCGCTGCTCTTGGTGCCGAAAATCTGGACGTCCATGGCCAGCCCAAGCGGTGGGCGGAGCACGGCACGGCCGGAAGCGACGAGCTACCGGTAGTTGCCGAAGTTCAACTGCACGCCGAAGTCCTTCGACTTCAGGAACGTGATCACATCCTGTAGCGTGTCCTTGGAGGGGCTCGACACGCGGAGCTCATCCCCCTGGATCTGCACCTGGACCTTTTTGAAGCCCTGGTCCCGGACCTCCTTCGAGATCTTCTTCGCGGTCTCCTGGTCGATCCCCTGCTTGAGACCGATCCGCTGCCGCGCCCGGCCCATGCTGCCCAGCTCGACCGTGCCCTCGTCCAGGTTCTTGAGCGGCACGCCGCGTTTGGAGAGCTTCTCGCGCAGCACCTGGAGCACGGCCTTCGCCTTGTACTCGTCATCTGCGTCCAGCTTGATCGCACCCTCCTTCCGGTCCAACTCGAGCGTGCACTTCGTGCCCTTGAAGTCGTAGCGCTGCTGGATCTCCTTGGTCACCTGGTTCACCGCGTTGTCGACCTCCTGGAGGTCGACCCCGGTGCTCACGTCGAACGCGCTGTTCTGCGCCATGGTCGTGTCCGCTCAGGCTCAGGGGACGGCCGGAAGGATGCCCTCGACCTCGACCCGCTCGACCACGTCGATCATGTCGCCGACGAAGAGACGTCCGACGCGGCGGAAGCGGAGTGGAAGGTCGCTCACGGTGAACTCCCGGATCGGCTGCTGATCGGAGGGGGCGAGCAGATCACGCTCCCGCAGGACGCGAGGCACGTCGAGTACGGTCTCCTCGGCGGAGTCAATCAGACGCACGGCGGGGCCCATCACCTCCCCGATCAGCCCGCGCAGCGCGGGATAGTGCGTGCACCCGAGCACCAGCGTGTCGATGTCCAGCTCGCACAGGGGCGCGAGGTATTCGTGCGCGATCAGCCGTGCGGCCTCGTGGTCCGCCATCCCTTCCTCGACCAGCGGCACGAACATCGGGCACGCCTGCGTATACACCTCGACGGCAGGCCGGAGAGCGCGCACGGCGCGGTCGTAGGCGCCCGACGCGATCGTGCCGGTGGTCCCGATCACCCCGATCCGTCCGGTCTCGCTCGCGTGGTGGGCCGCACGCGCGCCCGCCTCGATCACCCCGAGGACGGGCACGGGGGTCTCGCTCCCGAGCACCTCGAGGGCGTGTGCGCTGGCCGTGTTGCACGCCACCACGATCATCTTGACGTCACGGCCGAGCAGGAAATGTACGGCCTCGCGCGAGAAGCGGCAGATCGTTTCCGGGGATTTGGTCCCGTAAGGAACGCGCGCGGTGTCGCCGAAATAGAGGATCGACTCGTGCGGCAGTCGGTCGACGAGCTCCTTGACCACAGTGAGCCCGCCCAGGCCCGAGTCGAAGACCCCCATCGGACGGCGGCGGCGGTCGGAGGAGCGCGGGTGGGAAGTCGCCCCCGCGGTGTCCGAACCTGCCTCGGCTGCCGGTGGGACGACGGTGGACTCGTCCAAAGGAGCTTGCCTTCCTGTGATGTGGCGCTCTTGTCGGGTTGGATTCTGTCGCAGGAAGGGTAAGGCTCCGCGCGACGCGACGGGACCGTGCTACCAGGGGAAGGGACCTTCGGTTCCGAATCCTCGACCGCTGTAGCCGGGACGCCCGGAGCCGGATCTCCACCGCCGCCAGCCGGGCGCTCGACGCCGACTTCGGGGCCCGTGTCGCGCGCCCCGGACGGCGCCGGCCCACCGGAGGCCGGGCGTCAGGAGAGCGCCTCAGCCGGTCCTGCAGGACTCGTGTAAAAACGCCTCGCCCACTGGCGCGGATCTCGCCTACCAAGAGGAGTGCACGTGCCCGGTCGAGACGGGTCGGACGGCTGAAGGCGTGCCTGAAGGCATGGATGGAGGAGATGAGAACAGGATGATTCCCGAGGACAGACGGAGAGCTCTGGCGAGGACGCGCGCCGCCCGGGAGGCATGGCGGTTGGCGGCGGGGCAGATGCTGGTGCTGTTGGGTGGAGCCGCCGCGCTCCTCCTGTTTCCGGTGGTCTGAGCCGGGAGACTAGCCGGGAGACTCCTGTCCGCGGGTGGGCCTCGAGTCAGCCGTCGGCGGTTCAAACAGGCAGACTATAACGGACTCTCAACGAAGCTTCCCGTCCCTTGACAGGGACGGTCCCCTGGATGAATTTAGGCAAGCCTAATAATTGGGTAGCCAGAATCTTCCGGGGGGAGCCGTGTCGAAAGGCGCCGAGGTCACGCTGAGCCGCCGCGACTTGCTCAAGGCGGGAGCCGCCGGCGCCGTGGGAATCGCCACGGTCGGCGGCGCGACCGCCATCGTCCGCCCGGCGGTCGCAGGGGCGCAGGACCCCCACGTGGTGCGCGGGGGGCGCGAGCACATCCATGCGATGGGTGCCGGGGGCGACGTGGACACGTCGCTCTTCGATCCCACGACCTTCCTCGAGCGCTTCGACTGGGGCACCGTCTCGATTCTCCCCGACGGCCGAACGCTCCGGCACTACCAGATCACGGCGCTCGATCGCCCGATCGAGGTCGTGCCCGGCGTGCACTTCGAGGCGTGGACATACAACGGCACCGTGCCGGGCCCCACGCTGCGCTGCACCGAGGGAGACCGGCTGCGCATCGACTTCACGAACGCGGGCAGCCACCCGCACACGATCCACTTCCACGGCATCCATCCGGCCAACATGGACGGCGTGTTCGAAATCGTGAAGCCGGACGAGAGCTTTACCTACGAGTTCGATGCCAAGCCGGCGGGCGTGCAGCTCTACCACTGCCACGCGGCGCCCCTCAAACGCCACCTCCACAAGGGGCTCTACGGCGCATTCATCATCGACCCCAAGGACCCGCCGCTCGCACCTGCGCGCGAGCTGGTGATGGTGATGAACGGGTTCGACACGAACTTCGACGGGGAGAACGAGGTCTACGCGGTCAACTCGGTCGCCTTCCACTACCAGCGCCATCCCATCCGGCTCGAGGTGGGCGAGGCGGTGCGGCTATACCTGGTGAACATGACCGAGTTCGACCTGATCAACTCGTTCCACCTGCACGGCAACTTTTTCAAGTACTGGCGGACCGGCACGCGTCCCGATCACTACGACTACACGGACAACGTGATGCTCTGCCAGGGCGAGCGTGGGATGATGGAGTTCTCCTTCGAGCACCCGGGACTGTTCATGTTCCACGCCCACCAGAGCGAGTTCGCGGAGCTCGGGTGGATGGGGCTGTTCGAGGTGACGGGAGGCGTCGTTGTCTGAGGCGACCGTGGCCGCGCTCGCCGAGGAGCGCACGCGGGACGGGCCAGCGGAGGCCGCGACGCGTACTCCGCTCTGGCTCAAGGGCGTGCTGCCCCTGCTGCTACTCGTCGTCCTGCTCCTGCTCTTCCTGAGCGCGGGCCCGCTCGGGGTCTTCCGCACAGCCTTCCCCCCGGTCGAGGAGTTGACCCTCGAGCGCATCTCCTTCCCCGAGCCCGGGCGGATGCGCATCCACGTAGTGAACGGCGGTCCCGAGCCCGTCACAATCTCCCAGGTGATGGTCGATGACGCCTATTGGGCGTTCACGCTGGCGGGGAACGCCACCCTCCAGCGGTTGGACGACACCACGATCGAGGTGCCCTATCCCTGGGTCCGTGGCGAGCCGGTGACGGTGACACTGATCTCCTCAAGCGGGG
>Ga0310121_10001496_pt1 | contig 23798 bp, 49 predicted proteins | sample CB27_Tmax_986_MG_FD_203504 | JGI IMG/M metagenome (GOLD analysis project Ga0310121, IMG submission 203504) | Marine microbial communities from Western Arctic Ocean, Canada - CB27_Tmax_986 | ecosystem: Environmental > Aquatic > Marine > Oceanic | place: Canada: Western Arctic Ocean | collected...
AATTGTTCCACCTTTCTGGCGTATTGTATCCTCATGTCTCTTGACAATCTTTTCATGGTTTTTCTTTCTTTGCTCGTATGATAATCTTTCAGTCATTTCGATTCATCCTTATCCAATTTTCTAGTTATTTCCTGTATCTCTTTTTCACATTTTTCAACATACTTTATTCTTAGGTCACAATCCTCTTTACTGTATGGGTTTCCTATGTAGAGATATTTAGTAAACATAATTCGTTGTTCGTCATTCAAGAAATCCCTTTGTTTATGAAGTTCACAATATTCTTCAACTTTCATTTCGATTCCTCAAAGCCTTTGGCTATTTCTTTATCTATAGCATCAAGCACATCTTCATGATCCTCTTGTAGATGTGGTAAAATATCGGTGTTCAGATCTAGTGGGAAGTCTTTTTCACAATGCTTACATACCCATCTATCTACACCATCGTAATATTCATACTCTCCATGTTTTTCCCAATCTATATCTTCATTGTTCATTTCAATTCCTCGCCTTTGGCTATGCATTTATCTTTCACTTCATACATCACATTATCTACTTCACATTCAATGACAGACCAAAACTGTTCCATGACATAATCAGATCCTTTACGAACTAACCTTTGAAAGATATGTTCTATTTGCTTTTTCGTTAATTTAATATCATGTTCTTCAGCATAGCCACGTATGTCATCTTTTGCACAGATAAGTATTATGGTATCCTCTTTGTCGTCTGACACTGTTCCCTGTCGTAATTCTATTCCTTTGTATTTCATTTCGATTCCTCCTTATCCAGCTTTTCCAATTCCGCATTGACGTTCTCCTTTGCTCCACGAATCACTTTACCATTTTCATAAATATACACAACACCATTGTCAAATTCTACTGTAATTCTAGCTTTATGTACATGAGAATATTTTATCATTGCTGATAGATCAGTCATTTCAATTCCTCACATGATTCTACTTGATAGTTAGAATCACTATCATCATAGTTCGTACTTGTAAAATCAACACCCCCATCTCTTGCCATAGCTAATGCTATCTTATTTGCTTCATCTTCGTTTTTGGCTTCTACAATAACATTGTCATTCCATGAAACAGCTAGGAATCCTTTACTTACATTTAGTCTATACTTCATTTCGATACCTCACCTTTGGCTACTGCTTTATCACGTTCTCCCTGTTTTTTCCATCTTGCTTTCTCTTTAAGTATATCAATTGCTTCCCCATCAAAACTCTCTCCAGAATCAAATGACACTTCGCCACCCTCTTCATATCCACTTCCGTATAAATATTCCATACCGCCTAACCAGTGATTAGTGCTATCTTCAACACTCAACATTCTTTTACAGTTTGGGCATTCAACTTCTATTGTTGGTAGTTCTAGTCTTATCTCAAGATCTTTAACTGGTGTGTCATCCAGTGAATCACGTTCAAGTGATTGTAATGCCTTAATCAGATCACCTACTGTTCCGACTTTATTCCAATACTGTGTCATTTCGATTCCTCCTCGTATCCTGCAAATTTGTTATACTCTCTTTGTAGATTTTCATCCTTTGAGCATGGATGTGCATCTGGAACTATCCATCTTTTCTTAACATACTTCACACCACACTTCTTACATTTGATAACTGTTGTATCATCAGCCCAATCTGTCATTTCAATACCTCACCTTTGGATACTGCAGTAGCAATGCATTCAGGACAGAACTTTTCAGAATGTTTGAACCAACTCTCGTCTATCAGCTTACAGCATTTTGTACAGATCTTTGCTGTATCTGGATTTCTAGTTAACATGTCTTTTACCTTGGTAGTTCTTGTGTCTCTCCTGTGTATTTGTAATTCAACATCATCATTGCCAACACCTCTATGATTTTGTTATAATCATTAACTGTTAATTTCTCATCCATCATATGTCTTAGATCACGCTGTAGGATTGCACTATCCTCGAAGTCTTCGGTTATCCGCCAGGCATGCCATTCCCATTCTTCGGTATATTCCCCATTTACCCAATATTCATCATCCTTTAGGTGTTCTCTGAATTTAATTATTCTATCAATTCTTGCAATACATTTTCTACATAATACTGATTCTTTGTTATCTTTAACTACATGGTCCCATTCCTGTTTCTCATCTTGTGTAGCTGGTATTCCGCATTTCGAGCAGTTTAGAGGATTTGCTGTTGCGAATGGTTCAGGCATCCTTTTGCCAACACCACTTGTGATAATAACTGAATGAGTTTTTCGTTTGTTCATAATTAGTCATAATATGTGATTCGTTTAGATCTATTCTCCATCCACACTCAGTGCAGGTTATTTTATTCTGCAATGGATGTTCTTCAAAGTTTGATTTTCTCCACTTACGTACTAAGTGGGTCATTTTACATCTCTACGCCATAAGCTTCTGCAAAATCTGCAAATTGCTTGTATTGTTCCAAAAACATCTTACCTCTTGGCGTAACAACAAATGTGTGTTTTCCGTCATATTCAATCTCGTTTATCAATCCAGTCTCTGTAAGCTTTCCTAATAATTTCTTTAATCTTCCATGAGATATGTTTGCCTTATGACATAACTGTGTAACTGCCACTCCATGTCTATCACTAGAATTTGTGACAAGCAATACGTCACTTAGTATCTGTGTGGTGTTTCTATAATTTGTCATTCCGTTTCGTCTGAGTCTTGTTCTGATTCTTTTTTTGGTGCTTTCTTGTCATTGAAACATTCATTGCATAATCGCCCTGAAAAATCAGAACTTATGATACTATTAAACTTCTTACCACAATTCGCACATTCCCCTTTACCGTCAGGTCCAAATGTAACTTCACTCATTTCATTTCCTCTGAATCTTTGGCTACTTGTTTATGCAATTCAATCACTTCATCTATCTCTTTGGTATTATTAAGTAGTATGCAACTGTTAACGAATCCTTCATTATCTGCAATAAGCAGCCACTCTTTATCTTTTATATCAACAAGCTGGAAACCTAAGTTTGCTAGCTTATTTCTTGTATCTTCGCTCATATCTTTAACCTTATTTACAATAAACACAACAAGATTGTTTAGAAATACTAGGATTGTTCATCATTTGGTTCAGGGGCAAAGACCGACTGTGGTTCTTGTGCCTGTGTATCTTCAGCTTGCTGTGGTTCTGTACTCTGTTCAGTCTCTTGACCTACAACTCCTTTGGTATAGAACTCTTCAACTTGCTTTAAAACATCCAACTTACCTGTCAATTCTTGTATCTGTGTTTCTTTTCCTGCTACTGAATTGGTTACTTGTCCTATCTCATTCTTTAATTGAACAATAAGACCAGCAACTCTTTGTTGTTCTAACTTTATGTCATCTACGAATTTTCCTGTCATATCTCTCAACTTTTATCTAATATACTAGTATAAAAACTATAACTATATTGGCTGTGCTTTTAGTAATGCTCTATGTGTCTTACAATCTGAACAAATACGCTTACCATTATACTGCTTCGGATTGAGTTTTGCGTCTTTAATAATAAAAAGAATATTAGTTGTGCGTTTGCACAAAAAACATTTTTTAGACTGAGACTCGCTCAATCGAAAACACGCGTGCTAGTTTGCTCTAATGGCTCGTATTCTTTCTCAAATTCCACTCTGTAATAGCCTTTAGGAATACTGATTGTCTTGTGTTCCTGATGGGTTAACTCTGTCTTTTGGTCAACTCTAAATGCTGTTGCTTCCTGTGTTTCAGGACTAACTAATACTTGTGCAGTTCCTGATCTAGCCTTTAGTGTGTGATGATGTCCTGTTACTTCCCCATATGCAATCGTTAAATTGCTTTTTGGTAAGCCAGACAAATTGTCATACTCTTCCTTGCTAATTTGATTGATGATTACGTCACCATGTCTATACCATTTCATACTCTCATTGTTCACCTCCTTGACTGAGAAACAAATCGTTATAAGTATTTGGGATTTGTACCCTTGTTAATTCTAATTTCATATTTACATTCCTCCAAATCCAAACATACCTTTGTCTTTACCTTTTTTTGTTGCCTTAACTGGAAATCCAAACATATCTTTTTCTGGCTCTTTCTCTGATTCTTGCTCTTCGTCTTGCTCTTCGTCTTGCTCTTCATCTTGCTCTGATTCTTGTTTTGTATCTTGTTCGCCTCCAAATCCAAACATATCTTTGTTTGAATCTTTCTCTGATTCTTGTTTTGAATTTTGTTTTTTATCGTTGCATTTGTTACATAATCTTCCTGAAAAATCATAACTTGTAATGCTATTATACTCCTCACCGCAACTCTCACACTTTGATGTGCCGTCAGGTCCAAAACTAAGTCCAGTCATTATGCCTCTACCTCCAATTCACTATAATACTCATCTTTTGTCTTTCCAAACTTCCATGCCATAGCCTCGTCTGGATCTGTTAATTCACGACTGTTCTCATCAGTCATTCTTGTATTATTATCACCTATCTCAGTCTTACCGTCAGTGTATAGTCTTGCTGGCACGAATGAATTATACTCTCTGGTTGTTGATGGATCTTTGTAGTTAAGAATTTTAATATCTAAACTCTGACTATTCCTTGCTGGATCTTCTGTTGGTGATATTGCATTTCTGATCGTTATCAATTTATTATTATGTGGTGATTTTTCTGACCATTCTGCATTTGGATGCTTTGCGAAGCAGTCTGCACCTCCTACCTGTGATACTACACGCCTCTGTTCCATGTTTTTAATCTTCAAGAATTTATCAAACGTTAGTGTTTTCTTGACTGCCATATCCCATTGGTCTTTTGTTACATATACACCATGTAGGTAATACATACTCTTTACATCTCCAGATACATATGATGGTTCTTCCATTGAATGTAATTGTAAGTTACCATTTGGTAGTCTAACATAATTTATCATTGGTGCTAATAGCACATTTACCTGGTCAAGTCCTACTGAAAACGCTGATATACCATTTTCAAATATTACAGATATGTCGGATATTTCCTTAAATTTGGGTGTTAATTTTAGTTTTAATCTTGCAAATATCAATTCTAATATCCTTGTTGCAATTACAAAGTCGCAACGCCATACTGTCTGAACTTGTTGTTTTGATACATAGTAATCTTGAGGTACAGTTGGCGATTGACTATCATCTTGCTGTGTCACCCTTGTTACTTCTGAGTATAATGCTACGAATGCTTGTAATTCTTTACTGAATGACGTGTTTGTATATGGTAAATCATCAACATATACATTCTTGATAAAGTCGTTTCTATACTCGTCAAAGAATCTTTGTAGGTAAGCTATTCTATTATCAACAATATCTTTTTCGTTTGATGCTTCAATGAATGATTCCCAAGTCTCGAATGTCTTTATCTTGCCTTTAAATGGTTTATTGTTAAGTCTTGATATTACATCACGTAATTTCTTATTAACAGATGTTGTTTTGTTTTTATATAATTTTGGCTTTGCCAATTTCTGTAGATAATCACTTGTAGTCACATTAAGTAACTCTGTGAACTGTTTGTTATAGGCTTCTCTCACTTCGGTGATATTACCTTTCTTCAATCGTTTATTTGATACCTTTACAAGCTTAGCATACCCAGCTGATTTTGGGTCGCATATGTTTATGAATTTACTTAATGTCATTTGTAATACCTTCTTTTTTTGCGCCGAGTTGTTTTTTTCTTACTACGCTTTTTTTTACCCGACACTTTATTGGGAGAAAATACTGAATTATCAGTACTCCAAGCATTACGAGTTGCCTTTGTCGATGATTTATCATACGTTTGTGCCATCTTTGATATGCCATTCATACCTTTCATAAATGACGCAAACCCTACACCTATCTTTTCCATAACACTGCCGTCTTTCTTTACATGCTTACCACTCTTTAATTTGATTACTGACTGCACTACTTTACCATGTGAATCAGTTAATACGTATAGATAATCAGCTGCTCTAGGTGTTAGTTTTTTTGCGTCTATTCCTTCTATGATGAACCCCTCTCTAACGAGATCAATATCATCTTCAATAACTCCATGTGTTTGTCCTTCCGCAAGTGTTGGTCCAGTAAACAATTGTATGTAGCCTGCCTGCATACATATAGCAAAGTAATACTGATACCCCAAGTCTGTTATATCATAAACCGAACGTATCTTTTCAACGTTGTATATCTTTGATAACCAACCCTCTGCCATTAACTCTGCTCTGGTTCTATCATAGTCTTCCACAATAGGTGCATCGTTCTTAAAGAATTTCATTTTAATTTCTCTTTTATCAAGTTATTATACATCATGTCGTCAGCAATTTGAATTTCTCTTTCAGCAACTTTCTGCATAGCTATTCTTTTCTGTTCTTCAAGTTTTTGATCGCAGAATGTGTGTGGGTCATCATGCTTCAACTTTTACTTTTATATTAGCTAAGCCGAGATCCTTTAATCCCTTAAACCTGTTTCTGATTGTAACTTCTGTTACGCCTGCAGCCTCTGCAATCACACGCTGTGTTTTGTCCTCACCTAGTTTTATACATGCTAGATATAATGACGCAGCTGCTAAGCCCATTGGATCTTTGCCTGCCACTTCATCTTTCTTTCGTGCTTGTTCTAATACTTTAATGGCATATCTCTTTGTTGATTCCTGAGTGTTGATAAGACTACTAATTCTTGATATACAGTTAATTGGATCAACAACATTCATTTTCAATTCAAGATTCTTAACTATCATTCTATAGCATCTCGCTATATCCTTTCTTTTGATATTCGCAGCTACTTCAAGATCTTTTAGATTTCGTGTCATGCCTGAATTTCTACAAGCTGCGTATACTGACGCAGCCACTACTGCATTGATACTTCTACCTCTAACTAACTTTGACTCTAATGCTTTTCTGTATATGTAAGCTGCATCTTCTATTGTTGCTTTACTTAATGATAATCTATCAGATAATCTACTTAATTCCCCAAATGCATGTATGAAGTTTCTATCTACTGGTGTATTCTTTGTTCGTGAATCCCACACTTTTAGTCGCTTCATTGTGTAACGCATTTCTGATGATAATGCCTTCCCTGTGGCATCTCTATCTGCCTGACCAATCTTAGTTGATAACCCATGGTCATGCATTGCTAATGATGTTGGTATGCCTGTCTGTGACTCTTCTACTGCTCTTGACCCTGATGACGTCCTCTCTTCTGGTTTTTGTTCTACTACTAGTCCACACTTTGAACAACATGTTTCATTTGTTTCTTGTATTGTTATCAGTGGTCCTTTAGTACATCTTGGGCATTTTGTCTTATCTAGTTTCTTTTGTACCATTATCTCCACGGGTCCAACTTTGAGTTAGGTATGATATTCCATGAGTTCATATACTGCCTATTTCTATTTTCTGGAAATCCAATTGTGATTGCACGCTTCTTAATGAATTTCAATGCTTTCTTGTAATCACCTTTGTCTATATGTGCATTTACTATGGTAGCGTCAACTGTTTCCATAGTTACTTCGTAATACACTGCATGTCTCTGCCTGTTAAGTTCTGCTCTCATTATATATGGAAATTCATCTTTGTCTTTCTTTTCATATGCTAGAAATGATTCAATACCATGTGCATCTGCTATACCATAAAATTTGTCTGTCATTCTAACTCACACTCATACTCAGATTCAAAATCTTCAAATCCATCACTATCAACAATATCATCATCAGTAAAACATACCACACTGTCATCACACATTTGCTCTGCTATGATCTCTGCATCAGCTTCACTTGTTGCTATAATTTCTATTGGTTTACTATAATGAACTGTCTCGCTTGCCTTAAAATTAAATTCATACTTTTTAGACGTGCCTGTAATATCTTCAGGGTTTATTACATTCTTTAAGTATTTTTGTATATTAGTCATTTTATTAAAACCTCACATTAGTGGTTAGAAATACTTGTTTGTCATACTTGATTAAACTCATTTTCTGTCAGAAAGATCATTTCATCTTTCTCATCTTCAGTGCATTCACATGCTATGAACTGTCCATTACAATGACGATGTTCAATTGAATTGTCTTTACAATGCCCTGCATTACTTGGATCGCAACATTTTGGACATCGCTCTATATCACATCCCCAATGATGAATATTTCCATTTACTATTCCACAATCATGACACTCTTCATTTACATCATAATATGATGTGATTCTTTCGTATACTGTATCACCCATCTTTACATATCCATGTGTGCATGTTGATGGCATGTCTGTTAACGCTGTAAACTCTCCTTTACATTGATCGCACATCATTACGATTCCACTACCTTAAATTCTAAGTTGTCTGGTTCATCATTATCAATCATGCCTTCGTCTTCATCAAATTCGTGGTTGTAGTCATCATCAAATATTTCTCTTGCTTTATCCTCTGCCTCATCTTCATTAAGTGCTAATACATCAATCTCTTTTGTGTACCAACACGTTTTCTGTCCACTAATCTCAATATTATATTTCTTAGTCAAACCAGTAACATCATCTGGGTTTTCTACATCTAAGTGTTCTTCCATGTCTGTCATTTCGATTCCTCAAATCCTTCAAAGGTATAAACCTCAACGCCAGTTTTCTTACAGCTAACACAATGCACATCAACAACATGTCTATCATTATCATCACTATATGGAGCAGAGCCTCTGTTTCCATCTGAATAACACCAAACGTGGTTACAAGTCATTTTGGTTCTCCTTTACCTAAACATTTAGGACAATAGAATGTACCATGTCTATTAAGACCAGTCCCATTACATCTATCACAATCTATCATTTCGATTCCTCCAACTCTCTTAGTGCATCATCAATATCTTGAATCTGACTTGAAGACATGAATGACTCTAAATCAGTGATATTTTCTGTCTTTCCGTTATCCCATTCAACGTGTAACGACCAACCAATTATTGATTTCTTTTTACTCATTTCGATTCCTCTGGTTCACATGTATGTCCGTCAGTCCAACTAACACCCATCGGTGTTCCATGATCACTATAATAGACCTGTCCACATGAACACATGTATTTCTTATTCACCTTTAATCGCCCTCATCATACCAGTCATACCCATTGTCACATCTTTCTTTTTTTTCTTGCTATACTTTCCTCGTTTATACTTTGGGTACTTGTTATTGTATTTTTTCTTATAGTTGTCATTACTACTACCACTACTGCTACTTCTATCATCGTCTATGATTATTTTAATTGTCATTTTTACACCTCCTTTCCATAACTCGCTCGCCACTTCTCATCATCACCTTCAATATCACTTACAACATCAATCATGACATAGTAATCATTTGCCAATCTCTCAAATATTGGTTCTGGTGGTGACCATGCTGTGTGAAATACCGCTCTTAGTGTTTTCTCATCTAAACGATCCATTGTCACTTCACCTGCATCCCATTTAGTTCCCCAATTCTCAATATTCCATTCATACCAACTATCAGTTCCATACTTCTTTAACCATGATTTAGCCAATTTTGTCTCTGCCTTGTTTAGTTGTCTGTATCTCTCTCTGTCTGTTCCTGTATGTCCAACTCTACCGCCAATGTTACTGCCTACATCGCATTTTGTACACCGTTTATGATTACCATTTAATGCAACCAACTCTCGTGATTTGCATACTGTACAATACTCTTCACAATCATCTACTAACGCCTGTGGCGGTGGTATTATTTTTGTAAATTCAAATGCAGTCTTTTCAATCTTATCAATCATTTCTGGTTCACCATACACTGTTACTTCGTTAACAGACCAATTTGGCATCTTACAGCTCACCTTTTAATTGCCAGTTATGTCTTCGCTTAACTTCTTTCTGACTAAGTATATTTCCATTCTTATCATGGAATCCTACCCATGTGAATTGTTCACAATCACATTGACTGCAGGCTCCGTGACCTTTCTGGAAATGTGTTTTATGCTCTCCATGTTCTGACATTCCTCCAAAGTGTCCGCAATCGCATACTTCATGTAACATATTATCTTCATTCATTGTAATCACCATGTTGTCATCTCCATTGGTTTTGCCAAATCTGTATCACTTAGATCATCACCTTGCTGAAACTCATCAACGAATGTTTCCATCATTTCTTTGCTCTTTCTCCATTGATACTTCTTACAACATTCAGCACATAGTAATCGACTCTCATACCACTCCATATACTCTAATGCTTTAAAATTCTCATCTGTCGTTGCTTTATTACATACATCACATACCACACAATCTTTTGGTATTACAGTCCTTGTCACTTTTGCTCCTGGTGGTGGACTGAATGGATCTGTCATTTTGAGAATACCACGTTTAGCAGGTACGAAATTATTTGCATATCTTAATACTTTCTATATCCTTTCTTTTTCTGTTCTTTCTTTCTGTAACTATCAGCTATCACTTTGATAATCGCATAACCTGCAAAATACAATATCATCAATGTAGAACTTGCCATTTTTCTTAGCAAGTCTGGTCCTGGGTTTCTTGGTCCAGATGTTATTGCATCTGTATATATCTGAAAGAACTCATAACCATATTCAACTAACTCATACTTATCTTGGTCTGTTTCAATATCATATATTGGTCTAACCATATCTTCCTTTACTAACCAATCTTTTGCTTGGTCGTATGCTTCTGATCTTGTGAAGTACTCAAGTTCCTCATTAGTGAATTTTGGTCCTTTGAATAATCTATTTCTTTTTGTTAATTCTAATACTGCTTTGTATGCTCTTATTCCTCTAGGTGTTGGTCTCCAATAATTCTTCCCAGTATCTGCTATTGTTGTTATAGTGATGAACCCAGTATCTAATAATCTATTTTGTAATGTAATCCAATAACTGTCATCCATCTCTCGCCTTTTCAACTTAACACCCAGCATGGGTGATCTTACTTAAATCAAGAGCCATCAAGACTGTTGGCAGAAAGTAATTAATGTCTTGACTGTTTCTTACTTCGCCAATGAGCTCTTGCTATTAGCCTTACTTTCCCATTACAACATTTACATCTAAAATTCTCAAGTCCTGTTACTTTGTCTAACCATATTACACATATGCTACACCAACATGTATTTTCTGTGTATCTTGGTGTATGCCTACCTCTGCCTTCACCTTTACCCCAATCTGGTTTATGTCTATGACAAACATTTCTGCATCCCATATCATCCAGCTCTGGTAGTAAATTTGCCAAATCTTTCTAATCGTTCAAATTTATTTGTGGTTGGGTTATAACTAGTGCGTAACACGTTTTTTACTGTATATGATAATTTATCCCATTCAAGACCTGCATTTTTCAAACACCATGTTCTTGGTAGTATATCAAGTGAAAGTAACAGATCCCCGTCACGAGGGCTACGTGATTTTTTGTTATACATCAATCGTAGTTTATTCCATTGTGATTTAATCTTTGTCTCAATTTTATCTAACTTTTTCTTGAAGAACATTGTTCTTGGTGATAATACCATTGACTGATGTAATCTATCCAAATCTCTCTCACTCATATGCTCAGCTGTCATATCACATATTTCATTAACTAACTCTGCATCAGTTCGTGCTGTGTCCCTTATTGACCAATTGTTTCTAACTAATTCGTCACGTTCTTCATAACATAACACTTTATCCCATAGCAATATTGCCTCATACATTGTTAAATTATTCATTTATCTTTACCTCATTATTTTCATCGATTGTAATATCTCCACGCATTAATGCTATTTGCTCTCCATTAGATTGGTTAGACATGCTTCTATCTACTTCTACTACTTTGCATAAATCTTCTAACCGCATTTGTTCTTCATCTTGCTCTCTTCTCATTTTGATTGTTTTTGCATAACTAAATTTTGACATGCCATGCATATATTCAATCTCATCCCATTTTATATTTCTTAATACGTGATACAAGTATCGTGGTAGCACTAAGTCTGCTCTAGTAATACTGATAACGATCATTCTTTACCTATTGATTCTGTTGCGTCCGCAGCTAATGACATCCTACCTATTACCATTCTTCCATCTTCCATGAATGTGTTTTCTGCGTCTCTTATAATTTCTAATAACCTCTGTCCTAAAGTTACATCTTTTGTATCTCCAATATCTTTGACGTTATTACTTTCTGTAATTTTGTCTGCATTGTTTTCAATTGTAGCATCAAAATACCATTGTCCTTTAGCAGTGGATTTTGCGTTTAGACGTATCCGTAATCCTTCGATAGAAATCTTATCCATATTATTATCACTCGATTATTTTATTATTGATTGTCGCTCTTTTCTTTCAGGTCTTTGAGTAATGCGTCAACGTCTACATCAGGTTTTTTCGTTGGTTGTTCAGTGTTTTTTGGTGCGTGTTCTTGGCTTGACTCTGTGTTTTCTGGTTGTTTTACAACATTTTCTGGTGCTTGTGTTTCAGGGTTTATCTTAAACTCTGTCTTTTCAACAATCTTGGTTTTCTCTTTTTGCCATTCTTTCTTTTTATTTCGTATCACTCTCTTTCTTAATGACATCACTATTCCAGTTACTGCAATAGAAAAGACCACTAAGGAACCTGCCTCTAAGGCTGTTAATTCTATGTTCATCTAAATCACTTTTTACCTACTAGTATATTAATTGTTATAACCATATAAGCGTCACGAGTAACGCAAGAAAGTTTACAACATGTCTTATTTAATTGCATGACTTTTCCTCCGTTTACGTTTCACCTTATTAGTTTTCCTACGTGGATCATCTTTAGACCATCCTGTATTACCTTTCTTTCTGCGATTAGCCCAACACTTCTTACCTCTTGCAACTGCATCACTGTGTGATATTGTACGTCTTTGACTTGAACCATGTTTAATACCTAGAAAATCTTCAAATCCTTTCCAACCTTTATTCCCATATACTTTTTTAGGATTACTTGGTATGTCGAATGGTAATTTATGTTTCTTTGACATCTCTTTCCATTCTTTCATCCATACTAGATTCAGTGTATGTGCATACTTTCTAGCTTCTTTAAATAATCGAAACTTTCTTTTCTGTGACTGTACGTTACCACTACCTGTAAAGTCACCCCAACTTTTCCAGTATTTTGCATATGCTATTGATGGTACATATGGTACACCGATTCTCATATCTTTCTTTTTATCGATCATGAATCCTATTCTACCCAAATGATTTTGTTTTTTTGCGTATTCATTCCAAATTCGTTGGCTAGTTAGTTTTAACTTTTTAGCTAATCTTCTCGCTTCAGTGTAATCTGCACGTTTCACACCTATGAAATCATTCCAGCCTTTCCAATATTTTTCGTAAACTTGCTGTGGAACTCTTGGTATGTTACGTGGTAATTTTGATTTACGATCAAAGTATGTTCGTGTAACACGTCTTTTACGTTTCGGTTTAGCGTCAGCTTCTCTTCCCTGAAGTTCTAGCTTCCTAACATACTTTCTTGCTTTTTTAAACGGTAGATATTTTACTCTATCTGATGGTTTGTGATAATACTCTGACGGTGTTTTTGGTAATTCATTAGTTGGTATTAACTTTCGTCTGTAGGCTTCTGCATACTCTTTATCGCTCTCTATACCACTCTTTCTCAAGAACTTTTCAAACACATCTAATGTAACGTATTTCTTTTTACTTTTTCTTTTTGCCATGTTTATTCCTCAGTTTTCTTGATGCAATTGCTTTCAATGACTTTGATGCCATACTCTCTATATTTTTAATTAACTTGGCAGGTAACTTCTTACCTCCACTTGATGACTGTCCTTTTGTCATCTGACTGATAATCTTCTGCATTGTATATTCAGGTGGTGATATATCATCAGGCATTTCTCCATTTGTAATCATGTTATGAATTACTCCCTTGTAACCAATTCTATTTGATTTGACTATTTTGTCATATTTGACTCCGTTTATCACTGCTTCAAATATAATAATTTTAACTGGTTTAGTCTGTCCTGTCCTATAGATTCTACCTATTGTTTGCTCTCTCTCTGTGAATGTCCAGCCTTGTCCAATAAACCATAACTCACTGCAATAATCCTGCAATCTATCAATTCCTTCTGATATTGCTGATGAAGCAATTAGCACTTGTGATCCATTGTAAAACTCCTGCCTACCTGTCAATCCACTCTTGTCACTACCTGTATAGTATGTATATGAGATCTTATTATTATCACACACCTCTGCAATTCTATTAACTATACCTGTCACAAATTTTGTGAATATAATCACTTTATGCTTTCTCTGTTTTAGTTCTTTTAACATACGTGGTAACTTTGTTTCTAATGCAATTTGCTCCATCCCTAAAAATCCTACATTGTTTAATTTCTTGGAATGTTCTTTCAGAATGTAATTCGCTTTAACTTCAATTGTCTCTATGTCAAGTTTTATTACACTTCCTTTCTTATTCTTAAACCTCTTTTTATATCTCAATGAATGCAACTGCAGTGCAGAGTGCATCTTTGCCATATTCTGTAAGGAATTATATGACGTGATTTTGTTATATCCTTTCTTAATCCCTGTAACTAATGTCAGTAATGATTTACCCTCAGATACTGTATTTGGTACTGGTGTAGCAGTTAGCATCAATACTTTAGTTCTTGGTTTCACTAAACGTATATCAGAGATCATACTTTCTAGTTTTGTTCTACATTTACTTGGTGTCGTATCATCTCGTATCTTGGTCCTCTGACCTTCATCAATACATATGAAATCAACACCCTGTCTCTTTAACCTGTTAAGTATCACTTCTCCATTCTCTCTACTGATGAAATTATAGCTTATCAGGTAGAATACCCTTCTCTTATTTTTCTTATCTTTGCTTATACTTTTCTTAAAGTCTTTCTTAAACACATCCTTATTCTTATAGATCGATGCATTCTCGAATGCGTTCTTTATGTAATTTTCCCATTGGCAGTTATTGATTATACCTGCTGGTGCTACTATCAGATTAAATTTTGTGTCTAGTTGACTTATTGTATGTAACCCAGCGTCACTCTTTCCTGCACCTGCATCTGATAGATCAATAAATCCTATGTTCTTTTTAACAAACACTGGCATTAATTTCTGATGTAATGTTAATTTCGATGCTTTGCCATCATGTATTACAGATCCATTATAATCACTAGACCATCCACTTTCTATATCATCTATGAAATCATTCTCTTCAATGAATTTCTCGCTGATGTCTTTCTGTATATCATTTAATTTTCCATTAGCAAATTCCCTGTATAGTTCAACCACTGATTTTGTAAAGTCTACCTCGTCTAAATCTAGGAAGTCTTGCCACATCTGTAATCCTGTCAGTTCGACATGTTCCCAATAATACTTGTCATGTACTAACTTTGGATATTTTCCTAGATCTCTAAATCTCGATGCGGGTGTAGGTATTTCTTTTGATGGCTTTCGGAATTTTGGGTTAACAATATTTCTATTCCATTCCTGTGAATTGGGTGTTTTACCTTTTCGTATATTAGTGAGTATCTCTTCAACAATATCTATTCCTTGTTCTAGATCTTCTAACTGCACGAATCTGTGAACATATAATCCTGCATCTTGGAATAGACCTGTCATGTTTTGTACTTTCTTTCTTTCTGCTTGACCTCTAATGAAATCAAACATGAGTACTCCGTCCCAATGCTGGAACATTGCTTTGTTACTGTTATAGTTTTTCTTAAACCACTCCCAAAATTCTATCCTGGTCATTTTCTTTATTCCAGTATGGGCTTCCCATGAGTCCCAATATAGTTTTTCTTTGCTTGTCATTTTATATCATTAATTTTAATAATTGTTTGTAACTTCAACACCTAATACCATTTCATATTAGATAAAGACACAACGTGCCGTTCGAGAAAATATTACATATCCTAAGACACGTTCTACTTTCTCTATTAGGGGTGCTGTGCCTCTTTCTAGCACAATTTGATTCAGCATATCTGTTAATCAGGTTATTGTCCTATAAGATGTTCACCGTCTACGTCAATCCTAGCCTGATCACACCACACTTGTCCTGAGACGTTGGTGGCGGTACTGCAAGACCTCTCGGTCCTTTCGGGTTTGGATGCAAATCCAATATTAACAAAGTCTAATGATAACACATCTCTACTAACAATCTTGTATTGCCGTAGCATCAAGCCTGTCTTGTCGGTACTTGCTAGAGAACTTACTGGTGCGTGGGGCGCGCTGTATTGTACCAGCACGAGTATTGAAGTGCGTAGAGTATGATCAAGCTCTATCGGTAGTTCTGTGTTATTATCATGTTGAGATTTTAGACTGGTTACTTTACTCACCTGAATCGCACTACTAATGCTAGGTCGATCTTCTGACCCTTGGTTTTCGTGTGTCTCAACGCAAGATGCTGCGGGCAGACTGACTCTTACGTCTATAGGGCAGGCACATCTACTAGCCTGAGCGTTCGCTGTGCTGAAATCCCTATATTCAATATTGGGCTTTGTAGCCCCGTTTATTGATTTTACATGCTTACTATAATTCATTTTTTTACTCTCATCTTTTTTACATATCCAGATTCTAAACCTTCTTCGATGAATATGCCTATCGCTTTTTCAATCTCAGCTTGTAATTTATCTGGTGCTTCTATTGGAATGATTAATTCATTCTTTAAAAAGTTTGTATTAACTTTATCCCATAACGCCGAGAACTTTCCTAGTTCATCTTTTGTATATAACTCATCATAAATTATACCGTTGTTCCATAGGTGTCTTTCACTCCCATCAAATCCTACCTGTATCAATATTGACTCATCATTAACATCTGTCTTTATTACAACTTTTTTACTGTAACCATTCCTATCTGGTTTACTATCTGCCATTAGTAGTAATCCATCTATTGCTCCTTGGTATTCTTTAAGTGGTGTTGACTCGTTAACATCTGCATTCAAATCAATGCCTGACTCTACTTTAAACTCTGCATTAGAAAGCTGACTAGCTATCTGTCCTAATTGTGTAACTGTCGCTCTACTATATGCCCAATCTGAATTTTCATTCGCCCACTCTGGGTAATTATCATCTTTAAAATTATACATTATTCTTTCACTCCCTGCATTACTTTTGTTAGTGTGCTATTGCAAAATGATCCATCAGCATATGCTTTTCTCACAAATCTCTCTCCTTTTAATGTCAAGCAATAACCTCTTTTCGTTAGTGACTCTTCTAGTTTTTTCTGACTTGATGCGATGATTTCTTTTCCTATCATTATATCAAATGTTTTATCATCGTTACGTCTTATTGTTATTGCACCGTTCATTAATGCATGTGATGACATTTCTTGACCCATCAATTTTACTAACTCAGTTGCTCTTTTTGTTGGTGCATATCCTTTTGAACGTAGATCCTTTAGCAAGTCGTTCAGTTTACTAAGTTCGACCATTATGCCACCGCTTTTATGTGGCAAGAAATGAATGTTGCAATATCGTTGATTAATCTATTTAATCCACTCTTATAGCTACCTTCGTCAACTATCGTATAATTACCTGGTCCGAATATGTACCTATACTGTTCGTCCATACCTTGATCACATATCCCTATTCCAAATACGTGTAAATTATTACCTCTTGCTATCTCTACCTGCTCTCTTGCAAGTTCTGTACTAAACGCACCATCACTTACAAAGAATATCACCTTACTAACTTCAGGTTGGCGTTGTAGCCATGTTGATGAATACCACAATGCATTTGCCTCTGGCGTACCGCCATAATGATCTAACACTGTAAATTTGTTAATGTCATCCATTGTTGAATGGACTGATATTCCTGTTTTTACTCCGCCTCCCCATCCAATCATACTCATTTTTATCTTTGGTTCTCGTTCTAATGACTTTTTTATTGTCGCTGTGACATCTCTAAGTAATTTTAATGGGAACCCATCCATCGATCCACTACAATCTGCTGAATACACTATATGTAATCCTGGCTCGTCTTTACTACTTACAAAGATGTCATTATCCTTATAGGCTGATGGTAACTGCTGAATGTATGAATCAATATCAATCTCTTCGCCTTCCTCATCAATAATCTCTCTTGTTGCACCTTTGGCTTGTTGCCAAATACGCATTAGTCTTTGTACAGTTGTATGGTCGATCACATATGGATCACATGTCATGTGTCTAGTTACAATGTCAAATGTTTCAGGATCAAAGTTGTATGCTTCAAGTGTTTTATCTTTCATTAGTCCTTTTGACACTAGTGCGTTTCTTATCTTGTTGTTTCTTTCTCTCCCTCTAGCTCTCATTTTCTCAAGCTTTGTTGGATCAAACATATCGTAACTCTTACCTTGACCTCCTCCTATGCCTGGCTTTTCACTAAATTCACCAATCGGATCACCTTTGTTTTTTCCTGGTATGGTTTCTGTTGCACATGCCTTACCTTGATTACCTTCTGATGAAGGCTTGAATGTTGGATTACCTTGCATCTTGTTTAAATCAATCTTACCTTCTGCTAACATTTTTTCAATTTGTTTTCGTTTCTTATTGTTTAGATTGGTTTGTAATCCACGATGATCGGTAAATGCATCGTGTTTTGATCGCACGTCCTTTATTGATTTCTGTAATGCTTTTAGTATATCCTCTATTGATGGACTATCATTCTTTTGATTTTTCTTTGTCTTTTGTTTACTACTCTTGTTATCTTTACTGTCTTTACTTTTTTGTTTACTATTCTTTTCATTCTGATCAAAATTCTGCTCTTTAAGCCATGGTAATATCACATGCTGAAAGTATTGCTTCTGCAAATATAATCCTCCAGGATAATCAAGCCCCTTGGCTTTTGCTATAAACTCTGCAGCTACCTGCGACATTTCACTATCATCTGTCTTTCCATTGTATGCACGCCATAATGCATCTACTGGGTTCTTTACATCACCTTTCATTTGTTTGGCAACTTTGCTTTGACACTTTTCATAGTCTTGCTGTGTTCCTAAGTAAAGTTCTCCCCATAGGGAATTTACCCTTGTATCCTCTATTATGTCGAATACATGTCTAATAATATCTTCACATAAATTACAATCTGGTGATACTGCAAGTTTATCATCCTTTAATTTTTCAGGTATACCTGCACCTAATGATAATCTATGTGCCTGTAATCTCGATTCTTTTATCGGTGTATCGTATAAAATGTGTGATATGTTATGTTCTACCTTTGCTTCATTCGTTAAGTATTTCTCATTTGTCGGATTGATATTCAGATAGTAATCAGTTCCTATTGATGTTAGTTGATTGTGTCTAAATCCAAACCTACTCTTTTTCTTATCCCTCTCAGTAGTTGACTCAATGATTCTTTCCTTAGTCTCTTCATCTTTTTCAGCTTGAGTTGCTATTGGGTCTTTTTCAAATGTCAGGTGGATGGCTACCTTTTTGATTTCTTCAAAAGTCTTTGCTGTCTTTTTTAGTTCTTCCCATTTATCAAAGTATGGTGACCATGTATTACTGAATCCCCAGGTATCACCTGATGATATATCATAAATATTTTCACCTCTTGGTAACCAATCCCATCCGAATGGATTGCTGAAATATCTAACCATGACTAATCGTCATCCATTGCATTTGCATTAACATTCACTCCAAACACTCTTTGCATTCTACCTGCAACTGTTTCAGACTGCTTTGGTGATTGGAATTTGTTTAGAATTACATGCGTTAACGCAAGTGGTAAAGCTCTATCTTTTAATTTTTCACTGTCATTATACACTCTATATGCATCACAAAACATTTGATTTGTTCTTGGTGATGGTGAACTGTCTAAATCGCCTGAAGCCTGTGATGCTCTCAACTCCATTCCTAACTGAATGAGGCTTCTTACAATATTCTCAGGCATACCATCATGTTCTAAAATCTCGAACTCTTGTTCTGAACTTGGATATGGAATCTTAAATGGTGTAAACCTATCTTCAAAGTCCTTGTTGAGTTCATGTGTTCCTCCATATGTTGATGGATTCATTGTTGCATAAATCATCAATGACTTTCCTTTCTCTAATGAATAGATCTTCTGTAATTCTGGTATGTATACATGTCCTCGCCAATCTAAGAATTGATTCACAATCTTTTGCATTGATGGTGATAAGCCATTTACTTCCTCGAAATCAATTCCTGCCTTGCCTGATTCTGTCGTATTTGCTACTACAATTCCCATTGGTAATATTCCTAATTGATACCAAACTGTTCCATCAAGTATAACAAATCTTCCAATCAGATCTGATTTCTTTGTTCCTTCTGAACAATCTGCTTGTATTAATGGATCTTTATTCAGACTATGATATGCTGCAACTGCTAATGTTTTACCAGTGCCTGTTGGTCCAATCATACAGATTGGTAATTTATGCACCAGTCCTAATTTTGCTATTGAGGATGAATGTGCATCAAATAAGTCATATTCAATTCCTTTACCGTCTGCACCTGGCTTGTAATATGGCACATAACGTAGATCGTCATTTACAACGAATGTTGTAGGATCAATCGGTAAAACTGGTATCTCTTTCCTGTCTACTGTTTTTAATACATTAGCAACTTCTTGCTTTGTAGCTGTTTTTAATTTTTGTTTTATAGCCATTTTATTTTACTCCAATTTGTAGAAAACTCAACAGTGAAACTGAGAGAAAAAACTTAATTTTCCCTTTCTCCAAATCTCTTTCCCATCACATTGATTATACTATTATTACCAATCTTATTTTTATTCGAATCGACTTCCAAGTCTAATGTTACATAGTCTCTGCCTTGTATACTTGGATCACGCTTAATCACATACATTGTCATTTTATCTATTGCATTTCCTTTAAATAATTCGGGTTTACCGTATACCAACTCTGGTATCTCTAATGCACTTGATGCGATGAGCAACATATCCTGTTTACATGGATCTTTCATTACATCATCAATTGATGTGTTTCTGATGTCTTTTCCTACTTCTTCAATCATTGATGCATCTTCACCGAACTCGGTGTCGATTTTATCTTTTGTTGATTTCTTTACTGATATTAGCCTCTTTACCATTGCCACTTTTCCGCCTATGACGAATGCTATTGGCTTATGTTCATCAATCAATGGTTTTACATTATCAAATGGGTTTTTGGCTTTGGTATCTAGTTGGTGTGATGTTGTAGTCTTAAAATCAGATTCTAGTAACCACACTGTTAATGGTAGGTGCTCTTGTCTTGAGTGCTTACAAATATCTTGATATAACTCTGTATATGTTGACACGAATCTATCAATTGATTCTTGTGGTGTTGATCGAGTCATATTCCATTCTCTATTTCTATTGAATAATCTTTAACAGCTTGTTCTGGGTTACCTTCAAAATACTCTAAGAAGTCTGCTACTTCTTTGAATGTTAATGAAGTACCAATAACTTGAACTCCCTTACTCCAATATGGTGAGTTCTGATCGTAACACCACACTCCAATCTCAAAACGTCCTTCCTGATAATCACGCACTGCGTAATTACAAACTACACTTATGTGCCATTTGTTATCATATGATCTATAATATTGATAGTCGTTTGGTCCAGCCCTTGCTGGCAATATTGTATCCTCTGTCTCTCGTTTTGGATGTATTGTCTTAATTACTTTCATTTTTCTGTATCCTACTTTTTTTCTTACGATATGCAATTTGCCCCTTTTCAACCTTTGAAAGTGGTCTATTGAGTACATCTGCAAAACTAGTCCAATATCGTTTTTCTTTAATTGTCATTTTCATCATCCTCATTTAGTTCCTGTATTTCGGCTTCAACTACTTTGGTCTTGTCCTTTCTTGGAATGTCTGGTATGAGATCCTTTGGATAAATACCAGTTCTTTTATTGAGTTCTTTTAATCTGTCTATTACTATTTTTGGTAATTTACCATCGTCCACGATTGGTGGAACAAACTTGTGTATTGGTTTACCTTTACCAGCCAAGTATGGTTCTCTTATATCATGTCCTTCCATGACTCGCCAAACCATCCATAAGTGATTTAAGAACTGTTTGACAGTATGCCTTTTGGCAGCTTCAAAGTGATGTTTTGGGTTGTGCTGTAATTTCTTTACGCCACGAACATCAATCTTTCCAGCTTCTGGATACTTTGCATCTATCTTTGCTCTTTCTTTATCGTATATTGCTCTATACCATGCTTTTGATGCTTTCTGTTTTATGAAACTACTACCAATCTTCCATCCTAATGTCTTGAATTTTGGATTCCAGTTTATCTGAAGTCCTGCTACTCTCTGTTGCGGTGCAACTACTAAATGAAGTCCATTACCACATTTGTTGCAGATCTGCGATCTACCATTAAGCCTTTTTGCTTTGGTCTTTGTTACTTTGCCTTCTCTGTCTGTCCTAGGAATCTCAACTTCATCATATGCCCATTCTTTGCACTCTGTGCAAAACTTGTTCATTCCATATCCAGCATTTTGCCATAGCTTTGATGTTGTTGCATACTTACCTGGATCTCCTATCCAAGCAATCAAGCCTGCTGAGATGACAGGTCCTATGCCTTTAATCAATGATAAATAATCTCTATAAATTGGTCTATTAGCCAAGTCTGCTTTTAGCCGTTTTTCAATGTTTTTCTCAAATGATTCTGCATCCTTGAATAATTCACTAACACCATACTTATCCATGTCTTCCAATGGAATGACATTTCTTTCAAAATTCATCTGAGTTCTATTACTAGTTCTAATCCTAGTATTCTGAAAGTCATAATACATTTCTACTAATGTCCTTAAAACTGGGAATGGTATTGGTATTGGGTCAGTGGGTTTTTTTACTTTCTTAACTACCAAGATTACTCACCATTATGTAAAGAAAATTTACAGCTATCATTTTGATTTCGTATAGAGTTGTTGGGTTTCAAGTTTTTAATGACTCGTATGAATCTTATGGGCTTCAAGACAAATCTGACTCGTACTGTTACTATGGGTTTCAGGTAATATTTGACTCGTATTGATTCATTGGGTTTCAATTGGTTGGTGACTCGTATCTTCTATGTGGGTTTCAAAATGCTAATGACTATCGTAATGCTTCTGTTGTTTTGCGATCAAAACTATGATTTGGTCTTCCTAGTCGCCATTGGATAGTCGCTATAGCAACTGATACTACTGCCAATGGTATCAAACTGTGATTGTGGTATGCATCAGGGTTATTCTCTTCAACAAAGAATATCTTATCTGACGGAAATCCGAACTCTGTTAATGATAATGTTGATACTGTATTCCAAAGTATGTGCTTTGCAAATGTACAATCCTCATTCGCATTTTTGTTGTCAATTGCATTTGGGCAATCATAACTATATTCTGCGAATGGATATATCGCCACAAACACTAGTAGTAATAATGGGATGATGAAGTATCTCATTTTTTCTTTAGCCAATCCCATTCGGGACGCTCTTCGTCATCTGTGATGTTGTTTGACTTCATCTACCCAATCTCCCCATCATTAGTTAAATTGCTAGTATAAGATATTTTATTCAATTTTCTAAAACCTCATCAGCGAGGTTAGAAAATTCTTCATCGTTCATACATGTCTCACATGGAACTTCCATACTACCATCATCACTATCATCTCCTAGTTCCTGATTAACACCGCCAATTGTAGTAATACCTACACCGTTACAGTCTGGGCAAAATGGGTCACTCATTTCTACCATTCCTCTCTAAGTACTCTTCTCCAGTTTCACCACATTCTCTTTTTAGAATGAAATCGCATATATCGATAAGTGTTGATCCGATATGTTTTAGTTGTATGTCAACAGTGTCTTTTGCACTCTGTTTGATGTCAGTGCTGTTTTGCACTATTGTGTTTAGATCCTTTATCTCATTTAATACGTCCATCATTGTCGGCATCTCTTTTTTCTCAGTCATTTCGATTCCCTCTTTATCTCACGCTTGTC
>Ga0310121_10001497_pt1 | contig 23793 bp, 20 predicted proteins | sample CB27_Tmax_986_MG_FD_203504 | JGI IMG/M metagenome (GOLD analysis project Ga0310121, IMG submission 203504) | Marine microbial communities from Western Arctic Ocean, Canada - CB27_Tmax_986 | ecosystem: Environmental > Aquatic > Marine > Oceanic | place: Canada: Western Arctic Ocean | collected...
GGGGACATGGGTAGGGTCAGCCCTGTGGTTTAACGTGAAAGCGAACCTGCTATGGGATGCGGATGCGGACCTCGATGGGCTGATCACTGATTTCTGCGACAATTATTACGAATCGGCCGGGGGCACGATGAAGCGCTATTACAAACTGCTGGACGCTTCCCTCAGTGAGGGGCCGGGGCATGCCGACCGCTCCCTGGACGTTATGAGACCCCAAATCCTTGTCAGGGCGGGGCGGCTCCTCGAGAAAGCGGCCGGGGAAGCGCTGAGCCCCGAGGCAAGGCACCACGTGCGCGAGGCCCGCGTATCGTTCCTGGCACTGCGCATCAGCCAACTGGAGCAAGCCGGTCAGAAGGATGCAACGGCATACAGACAGTACGAGACTGCGGTCCAGGAGGCACGGGATCTCATCCGTGACGGCAAAGCGCAGATGATGATATCCCCGCAGTTCCTCTCCCAACTGTCCATGGTATATCGGCCGCCGTTCGAGGCCATGTCGGGGGAAGTGGTCGAAGAGTTGCCCATCTTGTGGAAGTTCAGGACTGACCCGGAGGATGAAGGAGAGACATCCGGATGGCCGCTCACCAAGACTTTTGATGGATCGTGGAAGGACGTTAGGACGGACGCCTCATGGACGGAACAGCAGTATCCGGGGAACTATCACGGGGTAGGCTGGTACGCGCTGGACTTAGCCGTCCCCCGTGCCGACGAGGGCCGCCTGTGGCTCCTGTTCGGGGCCATAGACGGAGACGCCTGGTTCTGGCTCAACGGCGTCGAGGCAGGGAGGACCACCGCGTCTCCCGGCGTCGCATGGGACAAGCCGTTCGGGCTTGATATCACTGAAAAAGTAAGAAGGGGCTCTTCCAACAAGCTTATCGTGAAGGTGAAGAAGGACATGTTCGCCGCCGGGATCTGGAAGCCGGTGAAACTCATGCGGGCCGGCATCGTCACTGATGACATTGCGAACGAGGACGTCGACTGACCCTGCGGCCGGGCCCATCAGCCATCGGGTTCAAGGTAGTTGGGAACGTCCGGAGCAGCCCACTGCATGCGCTCCTTCTTGATCAGTGCACAGTCGCCATGATGTGAGAATGATCCGATGCCGGTGCTCACCAGAAAGGAGCGCTGCCAGCAAGCTCCGGACTATCGAGAAAGGCGTCCCATTCGTATTCGACCACGGACGAGTCGGTGAAGAGAAAGTTCCCTGTGCGCGCACCGGAATGGCCCCAGCCGTTGGTCATGCTCACTGATAGACGTTTTAAGGTCCGAAAGGTCCTCCCCGGAAAGGTCCACGTTATTAAGTACCGCGTCGGGACCAAGCCAGTAGGCGGCGTAGATGTTCCAGACATCATCGTTCCCGTCACCATCGCTTTTCCAGACAACGTTACTGCCGGAGATCTGGGGGTATGCGTTCTCAGCCCCGTTGTTCGAGAGGTTGGTCACGCTCGTGCCGTCGTGCAGGTAGATGTCGTAGTTCCCGTCGGCATTGCCAGTCCAGACAACGTTCGAGCCGGAGATCTGGGGGTATGCGTTAGAAGCCCCGTTGTTCGAGAGGTTGGTCACGCTCGTGCCGTCGTACAGGTAAATGTTAAAGTTCCCCTGGGGGCCGCCATGCCAAACAACGTTCGAGCCGGAGATCTGGGCGGAGCCGTTATCAGCCCCGTTGTTCGAGAGTTTGGTCACGCCCGTACCGTCGTGCAGGTAGATGTCGTGGTTCCCGTCGGCATTGCTCCGACTGATAGACGTTTTGACGTGCCGGCTTGCCTAGAGTGACGCGCGGGCGCGTAAACTGATAGACGTTTTGACGTGCCGGCTTACTGATAACTGATAGACGTTTACGCTTGGCGTCCCGCGTCACCACGTCTGAATCATGCTGGATTGCCGCAAAATTCCAGCACGCCAGCGTGGTGAGTTGGCGTTCGCGAGGGTTCGATGCAAAGAGCCGCAAGCCAGAACGCATGGCGCAGGTTGCCTGTTACACCGACATCATCTTCAATCATTCCAGAAAGTCGATTCCGGGCCAGGAGCATAGGCGATATTCAGATGTGGTGTCGGTAGTGGTTTCTCTGACTGAAAGAGACTGTCAACACCACCGATCACCATGCCCGATGTCAGCAACGTACGCTCTACCGGGTAGGGGGATTTTCCCTCAAGGATCGTCGTTTCAATGTGCCTTGCCAGTGGATTGAAGAAGTCCGCTGTCGTTGAGCCATGGCTGGGCATCGGCAGATACATTTGGCAGGAAATCACTTTTCCATCTTCTGTCATTCCCGCATAATTAAAGTCCCTGATTCCGGTGAGCAGCATCGTGGTTCGCAGACCGTCACGATGTTCCACAAGATAGCCGGTTGAATTGGGCATGTTGCTTTGCAGCCATTCCATGGAAACCGGAGCGGTGGGGAAGCCTTCTTTGACGGGCAGGTTGTGACTGCGTGTGAGTGCCGACACGATCAGTTTTCGCGTCGTTTGGCAGTCGTTTGCAGCCAGACGGTTCCAGAGATTCTCACCCCGTAGCGCATGGATCTGCTTGACGCCGGTTTCACCGCCCTGTCTTCGTTCCGACATGCACTGGGCTGTTTCCAAGGCGTGGATGTCATAGCTGTCGACGCCGCCATAAGCCACGCACACACTTTCTTTCAAGCGAGTACCTAGTGGCATGTCGATCGCAGGCATCCGGCGGGTCACCGGAAGTGAGGAACCTGCCAGGAATGCGAAGCCGAGTCGTCGTGAGTCTTCGACCATCTCAACGCATTCGTCCCAGTTGGTTGACAGGTGTTTGTCATTGAAGACGGGAACACTGCGGCCACTGTCTTCAAAAACTTTGACGACCTTTTTGAACCAGTCGTAGCGGGGATACAAATGCTGGCCCTTCTCATTGGTTGGGTAATCGCCATGTTCCCCAATCAGGACGACGCCATCGACAGCCAGTTTGCTTCCGCCCAGAGTCAGTGCTTCTTCGATGGTCGGGTACAGGTCAAGGTCATGACGTTTGATCCTGCTTTTTGCAAGATCCTCCTTCGGAAACTGATCAATGAACACCGAACCCACTTCGATGCGTGGTTCCTGCCACCTGCCATTCCATGTGTAGCCCAGCGTGTGGCGATCGAGAAAATGTTGTGCATGTGAATGTCGCCTTACCACCGTTCCCAGAAATGCGATTCTTGGGCGCCGCCGAGTGTTGGCCGGAGACGCGGTTGCGTTGGCCGGGGCAAACGAACCAGACAAGGGAGCAGCCAGAAAGGCACTGCCGATACTAGCAGACTTCAGAAAGCGACGACGTTCCATGGTTTGACCGTGGTTGGCGTGTGGGTTCTTGAAACAGGAAGCTTGGCCCGCATGACTGGGATACGTTGCCAACCATGCCGCCTACCAGTTTAAGGCTTCTGGACCGATGGATGGGAACGCGTTTTCGTTACCGTGGACGCACTGGGATGATTGTTGATGCGAGTCATCCTCCGATTCAACCGTCCCACGACTGGCCGTCCCAGCGGATCACGCGTTGGATCAGGTCGGTGACTCCTTGAGAGAACAGGCCCAGCAATTCCTCGCCCTTACGAGCAGAAGCGTTTGCGGGGATCCAATGTGACCTGCCTGCGAACGATCTGGCATGGTCCAGGCGCGCTGAGCCGGTTGGAATGCGTTTCCTGGTGGAACAGGAGCAACTTCCTGAAATTGCTTCACGAGGTCAGGTCGAAGGTGCAGAATCATCGATGTTTCCCATTCACAGGCGTGTCCCATTTCATCCTGTTCCAGTTCGGCGGCCAATGATGGTGGCGTTTCTACTGATAGACGTTTTGACGTGCCGGCTTGCCTAGAGTGACGCGCGGGCGCGTAAAAAACTGATAGACGTTTTGACGTGCCGGCTTGCCTAGAGTGACGCGCGGGCGCGTAAAAAAAACCGCGATTCGACCGTGCGCACGCGACTGATTCGTGGTGTTTTTCGGTGTGTACGAGTCGCTTAAGCAGAACATGGTCGTGTCAGTAGCGTCCTTTGACTCCAGAGCATGGCACTTGACTCCAGAGCATGGCACTTATGCGTTTATCTTCATTCAACGGCGGTCCCGAGTCAAGCATTTTTGGGTTTACTCGTCGATTTGAACATCTTCTGCGCATGGCCGGTCATCCGCGTCTTTGCCGATTTTGAACGAGACAGACATACCTTCGCTGATCACTTCAGCCTCCGAGTCCCCTCTCATCGCTCTCTTGTGAAAGAAGATCTCCTCCCCGTCGTCGGAAACAATGAATCCATAGCCTTTTGACTCGAAGAACGTCTTGATCGTGCCATGTCGAATTGAAGTTACAGCTGCGCCCTTTTGGGCGCTCTCGGTTTCCTTCTGTTCAGGCGTGGCGAGTTGTTTCCATTCAGATTCAATCGCATAATCAATCGCACCACGATTCTCTCGCAATGCTTCTTCTAGTGAGGGCAACACGGCTACAGCGTTGTGGAGAGTTTGTGCAGCGGCCGCGTTGCTGTCACGGATGGCCCACAGCCCAAGTCCTCCAACACCGAATACGGCAATCATCGCGATCCATAGGTGCGTGGTCGAAGGGCCTACTAATTGCAATTGCTGTTCATGTAACCGGGACACAAGCTTAGTATATTGGGTGTGCTGATTGTCGAGCGTTGATACCCAATGCCGAAGTTCCTCTATGCTGATGGTTTTGAGGTCCGCTATTGCCTGCCGCTCTTGCCTGTTGATGCGTTCCCATTCTCTAAGTGATTCCTCTCTCGCGTCTAATGTGGCGAACATCGGCCGGACCATAAAGAACCAGCAAACCAAGAGACCAACAGCAAACCCTACGACGCCTGCCGCAAATAGGTTTCCGATGTGAAGTTGGCTACCCACGCCCGAACTTGCGCGTGACCGCTGTTTTTGTCTCATACCTCACCTCCAATTCGCCGCAATTCGCCTACTTGTTTCATTGTCAGAAGGTTAAGTCGGTCTGAAACGCTTCTGTATTTCCAGATAAAGAGGCCCAGTAAACTCAAGGCAACACCCAGCAACACCGCAAACACCCAGACGTCATTTCTTTTGTGGTCAGCGACCGCATCTATGATGACTGGGTGATTATCAACAATTTCTGTCAATGCCAGGTTTTCACGTTCAAGTGCGCCCAGACGTAACCGCAATCCGCTCAATTCACTCTCCTTCGCGGCTAGCCGGCGGCTGTGCAAGTCTTTTTCCTTAGCGAGTTGCTCCTGATGGAGTTTTTTTTGTTCCTCCAACTTCTTCGTCGACTCAACAGTGTCCGCTGACCTCCTACTGTCGCGATCAGCAACCTGTTCTTGGAGAACCTGGTTTTGTTCTTGCAGTCCCGGAACTGTCTTTAACGACGTGTCGCTTGGTTGGCACCCCAACAGTGAGATCCCGAACAGAGACAAAACCAATATCAAAACACTCTTGTTCAACATTTTCATTGCCTTTACCTCGACATCTTTCGTGGGATGAGGAAAGTCACTGCCACTGGAAACATGCGTGACTGCGGGTTGGCGAACCGAGCCTTAATTGCCCTGGTTTCTCGTTTGATCTCTTCGGGAATCTGTTCAACGCGTTTCCGCAAGAAGTCCTTGTTGCGCTCGAGCTGATCACGCTCTGGATCGCTGAACAGTTCAAGCTGCAGGTATTCCGGATCGTTGAGTTCGCCTTCGATGGACTTTTTTAACTCGAGAAGAATGGCCTTGATATCCTTCGCTTCCTTTTCTGCCCGTTCCTGCAATCGTTTTTCAAGGCCCTTGGTTCGATCATTGGTTCTTGTCACCAGAGATTGTTGAAGTGATGATGACAGAGAATCCCACAGGTCAAGGAAACGCTGTTTCACATCCTTCGAGGGCTCGTCGTCGCTTGCGGATTCCAGCGCCTCTGCGGCCTGACCGACATTCATGCGGCTGAAGCGACCCTGCTTGATGAATCCGCCTGCGGTGATGATCTCTTCGTGCAGTCGATGGCTGTCTCCACCGATCACGACCAATCTGCCGTGAGCAATTATTGCCGGGGAAGACAACACCTTGTCAGGCACCACTCGAGCTTCGATTCGGTGCATGTTCTTGCGGCCTTCGACCGACCATACCTCGGCCCGAAGCAATCGCAAGCACATCTGCACCAGACGATGATTCAAATGAACGAGTATCACGTCGTCTCGGCCTTTGGAGACATCGGGGTCAAACGTAATTGGCCGAACCTCCTGCGTGTGAGGATGGGCCAATCCCTCTGCGCAAGCGGCCCAGCTGCCTTTCAGATTTGGCAACTGGAAAACCGGCTTGCCATCATCGTCCTTGACAGGAAGTAATGGCGGCTGCTGAGCAATCTCGAGCCCCACCTCAACGACCTTTTGAATATTGGCTGGCGACAACCGCATTTCTCGTTGAGTTTCACGGTACTGATCGAGGAGGCCTTCGATCTGCTTCACAAGATTTCGCTCGAACTTGAGCATCTTGCGCACGGGTTCACTTCCCTTTTCAGCAGTGTCTGTCTGGCCGAGACTGTACCCTCGACCAAGCATGGCGTGCTCAACTTCACCAGCCAGAACCTGACCCACGCTGCCCAAATCCTCTCGAATTGTCTCCACCTTCTGGGCAACACGCATCAAGAACTCGAGGTCAGCGTCGAGGTCGCTTGCAGCGGTAACCGACGCGCCCGCCTGTCGCCTCTTGTATCCTTTGGCGACAAAATGATATACGTCAACCTGGTTTACTGATAGACGTTTTGACGTGCCGGCTTGCCTAGAGTGACGCGCGGGCGCGTAAACTGATAGACGTTTTGACGTGCCGGCTTGCCTAGAGTGACGCGCGGGCGCGTAAAAAAACTGATAGACGTTTTACAGATACGTGCCTCAGCCTGGATGTACACAGGCGCGCTGGAGAATCGGCCCGAACTGGTCGATCGGGTTGCGCGGATTTTACCGCTTTGGGGCAATGCAGGATCCGTCCTGCAGCAAGTGAGAAACCCGGCAACTGTTTGTCGGGCTTTAGCCGACGCAGGCCTGGCTGTGCCGCCGATCCGGATCTCGGCTGATGACGTCCCACGTGACGGTACCTGGCTTATCAAACCAATCCGATCGGCTGGAGGATCTGGTATTGAGCCGTACGGACGCAACGCGATGGATCCGACTCGCAGTTACCTGCAGCTGCGCATTGAAGGCAGGCCATGTTCGGCCGTCTACGTCGCTGCGGCCGGCCGCTCAGTCCTGGTTGGCGTCACCGAACAGCTGGTCGGTGTGCCGTGGACCGGCGCCGGCCCGTTTACATACGCCGGATCCTTGGGGCCGTTTGAGCTCGATGTATCGCAGACCGATCAGTTCCGACTAATCGGCGAGACATTGAGCGGCGTATTCGAACTGCGTGGTTTGTTTGGAGTAGACGCCGTGGTCAACGAATCAGGAGTGTGGCCCGTGGAGGTAAATCCCCGCTATACGGCCTCCTGCGAAATTCTGGAATGGGCCTTCGGCATCGATGCAGTCGCGCTGCACGTGGCGGCATGCAACGAAAACACATTACCCGACGACGTGACCCGCTTGTCCCGCGGAATGTCTGGCAAGGCGATCGTGTACGCCACCGCGGACGTGTTGGTGGGAGACGAATTCGCCGAGCACGCCCTCCGATCGCAAACCGGACCCAACTGGCCCGGGCTGGCCGATGTTCCGGCACCCGGCACTTCCGTGTGCTGCGGTCATCCTGTGACCACCGTCCTAGCCCAGGCAGCGGATCGGGATGCGGTAATCGACGTGTTGCGAGCAAGAGCGGCCCGGGTACGCGACATCCTGGAACCTAACCCGCGGTTTTTCATTAATTGAACTTTCCAAGACCCGTCATCGAGCTGACCGACGGTCGGCGACCCCACGCAGAGCACGCCTCCCGGCTGGCTGCAGGAACAGGGGACGCCGGTACCGCACGGGGAAAAGATGCGGTGGGTGTTCCGGTAAGGAAAAGAGCCTCGCGCCGACCAGGAACACGGGTTGCCTGGACAACACCGCGGGCTGTTGCCGGTATTGCGTGCGCCCGACCATCACCCCACCAGGACGGCGATGGCATTGCCTTTGCCAAGGACAGGGCATGGCCATCCATTGACGGCCCTGCATCTCCGTAGCACAGGTGGCCGGTCTTTCGGAATATGAATCACTGCTTCCGAATGCATGCCGGAAGCGGCAAGATGCACCAATCTATTGCCAGGCCTCGTCGGGCGGGGAGCCGTAGTCGATGCCCTGGCAGTTGTACACGGCGGTCGGGTCAAACGGGAATTGCGACTCGATTTGCGGGGTAAGCGTGACGCCGATCCCCGGCGCCGTCGGGCGGAAAAGACGTCCACCTTCGATCCGCATCTGATCACCCACCATGGCTTCGCGCAGCGGAAAGGCAAGCATGGGATACTCGACAAGTGTTCCATTTCCGGCGAAGGCGGCGTGGTAATTGGCCATCAGGGCTGCCGGGCCACCCCAGGCGTGAACGACCACTTCGGTACCTTTGCCCGCTGCGGCATCGAATACCTTCATCACGGCCCCGATGCCGCCGATGACCGATGCGTCTGGTTGCACAAAGTCGTAAATGTCATTCTCGATCCGCTCGATCATTTCCGTGGAGGTCGTGATGATCTCCCCGCCACAGACCCGCGGTACGACGCGTTCTCGCAACGCCTTGAAGCCCTGTGGGCTGGCAGGTCCAATCGCTTCTTCGAGAAAGACGATTCTTTTATCGGTGATCCGGTGCACGCTTGACACATAGTCCACAACGTCTTCGACAGGTTGTGGTGGTTGCGCCAGGTTCTGGCACATGTCCACGCCGACCTCAATACCGTGTTTGGATGCTTCTTCAAGAATCCAGGTCGTGCGGAAAATATCCTGCTTGACCGCACGGATTTTGTAGAGGTCGATGCCCATCGCATCCAGCATGGACAACTCTTGCCGGAAATGTGCCTTTGTTTCGCAGCACCCACCGCTGCCGTATATGCGGATCGACTCGGCCGGCGCACCGCCGAGTAGTTCGTGAGCTGCTACGCCAATGGTTTTTGCCTTGGCATCCACCATCGCGATTTCAAACGCACTGGTGACGTGCCGGGCGGCACCCTGCAGCGACCAGTAGTCACATAGGCCGCACAGGTCGCGAACGCGATCATCGATCCCAAAAGCGTCCTTGCCCAGGAGATAAGGAGTGCACAATTCGACGATGGCCTCGAAAACCCGTGGCGCAAACACGGCCAGGTATCCTTCGCCCAGGCCGGTCACGCCGTTGTCCAGTGTTACTTCGACCATGCCAATGGTGCGTTTCGGTCCGTTCGGAAAATTGCATTTGATTTCCGGTTCGTCTGCGTCAGCATAGGGTGAACTGAGTAGGATGCTGCGGATTTGTTGGATGGTGGGCATGCAGATGTCTTCATCCTTCCTTGGCACCGAGCGAACCGCGCGTGATCATGCCCGCGCATGGCCGCACGTGGGCTTCGAGATCGGGGCCGATGGCGTCTTCAATATCCCTTCTCCCAGTCCACGACTCCGATCATGGGTTCTCCAGACCGATAGTGGCTCATGTTCCGGGCAAACATCTCGATCTTGCGATCGACCTCGTCGGTTGTGCCACCACCGGTATGCTGCGTGAGGATGGTGCGGGGACATTGCCAGAGCGGATGATCCTCGGGCAGCGGCTCGGTGTCCGTGACATCCAGCACAGCACCGCCGAGTTGGCCCGATCGCAGGCTCCGTGCCAGGGTGTGCTCATCCACGATGGAGCCGCGTCCAAGATTCACGAAGATCGCCCCCCGTTTCATCTGATCAAGGAGTTGCTTGTCGAAAAGCCCTCTTGTCTGATCGGTATCGGGTGCGGCGCAGACAACGATATCCGCACCAGGAAGCAGCGACACCACGTCGGCTGTCGTGGATCGACTCCGCAGCGTGGTGATGTGGCAGTGGAAAGGCTCGAGTAGTTCGGCGAGCCGGCGGTTGATCGATCCAAAGCCGACCATGAGGATGGCTGCGCCGTCCAGCAGGCGGTTTTGCTCTCGCAAGGGATCCTTTTGCCAATCCATTCCGGTTTTCAATCGCGACAGTTCATCGATGCCGCGAACCAGCGAGAGAATGCCGCCAAGCGCTGTTTCAGCGACCGGATGTGCAAAAAATCCGGCGAGGTTGGTCACGGTGATCTGGCGGGCGAGTTTCGGCCAGTCCAGGTGCGCGTATTCACCAAATCCGACCGAGATGAGCTGCTTCCACTGCAGCCTCCTGGTCCTGGTCAGCCAGGAGGCGGGCAGGTTGCCGAAAACGACTTCACAGTCGGGGAATACATCCGGCATGTGATCGTCATTTTCAAATTCGCCAAAGAAGTGGAGAACATCGCCATCGGCAATATCCTGCATGCGCTTCCGCTGCACATCCGTGAAGTCGTGGCTTGAAAAGATTTCCATGAGCGGCTTCGATCCTGTCCCCTGAACTGACTGGCGGCAATATGATATCCGGTCCCGCCTCGGTCAAGGCCGAGCCTCCCATGGAGATGGGCGTCTGGCAACCGGGATTTCCGCCGTTCAATCACGCATAGCCAATCAATAGCGGCTCCCTGAAATCCCACGCGACGCTCAGTATCCAGCAAACGTGAATCTTTATTCCCGATGCGTTCCTACTCCGTCAACACCTCGATCTCTCTGTCCCCGTACTTCAACGGCAGTTCCGTCCATGCCGCGTGTTTCGCACTGGACGCGTGACAGGCGACGATGGCTTCGAGCGTGTCGGAAGACGCCATCACAATAAAACAAACTCGCCCACGGTGATCTGGCCCAACGAATTCAAGGAGACACCGAATTTCGATGCCTGTATTCGTCGTCTCCGTAAATTTACCCGGACGGGCAGGAGTGCCCGTCTTGATTTAGTTTGGGGCGTGCTGCAGGACCGTGTAGCCAGTCTACCAGAACGCACGTACAGACGGCGAATAAGGAAATGACTCCATGCTGTCTGCGACTATCCGGCCAGCCGCGCGATTCGATTGGTCGGGTGGAACGGCGCAAGCTCGTCGGACTGATAGAGGAACGCCATCAGGTAGGCGTCTTCCGTAGTATCGTCGTAAAAGTCGCGCAGTACCACCGTCGCTCGAAAGCCGCTACTCCGGAAGAACAACTGCGCCGCCAGATTTGTCTCGCGAACTTCAAGCAGGATCTTCGTGCGTCGCTGGGGAGACAGCTTGCTGACCAATTTCTGGATCATCTGCGTGCCGACTCCCAGCCGGCGGCATTCCGGATTGACTGAGAAATTGAGAATGTGGAGCCGCGCCTTATGCAGCTCATAGATCATGAAACCGACGACGTGCCCATCGTGTTCGGCCACCATGCCTATGCAGTTCCGTTGTCGGAGACAGACTGATAGACGTTTTGACGTGCCGGCTTGGCTGCGACCCGATAACCTGAGGTTGCTAACGAGACCGGCGTCTACCCATCACTAAGCAGAGTGCGGCTAGGGCTAGTGCGGAGGTGGTGGGTTCGGGGATGACGTTTGACGAGATGAACACCCTGTCAAGGACAAACCCTCCACCGTTATCGCGTAAAGATTGTCCGCCTGCCACAATCTCGATTATTAGGATTCCCCTGAGGTCGAGTGCCGAAGAAAACTCGCTGAGTGGAAACGATAGGTCGCCACCAATAGTCGACCGCGAGACCGCTGACCCTGATCCGTCCGAAAGAAGTAACGTCGTCTGCAGTGGATCAGTGGAGACGAAGTCAAAGTTGATAGCCAAAGCAGAAGAAAGGTCGAACGGGTCTGCAGCGGTAGTTTGCCAAGCTATCGCAACGGAGCTGAAATTCTCCGCATTCGTTGAAAAGGTAAGAATTCCCGGATCTGGTGTTACGTTTCCTTCGGACTGGCCAACGGCAGGTAGGTCACCTCGTGTCTTAATTGAAAACGTTCTTTGGCCCTTCAGTACGTCGCTCAAACCGGTTTCGGTGAAATACACATTAGGACCAAATGGCGGGAGCGTCGCCGGCCACGGAGTTGGATCGCCGACCGAAGTGAAATCATCAATGATCGTGATAGAGGCCTCCACTTGCCCCACACCAGCCAGAACCACCACCACCGCCATCAATCCAATTCGTCTCATAGCTCGTCTCCCCTTAGGTGTGAACGCCACTCTGGACGCATAGTGCCTGCCGACTGATTAGCGTTTCGTCCTAGATCCTACACCTCCTAAGGGCGGATTGCGAGAATATCCCCCCTCCTTCCGTCGCATATGCCACACCACTGGTAGGTTCAGGGTGGTACAAGCACACCAACGGCCTGATAGGTGTGCAGAATCGCTCGCATTTGGTCCATTGCCCGCACACCCTTGCGTCCTGGGTCACTTTCTAAAGCTATCGACTGACCAGCGAACTCATGCAACAACCCCCAAGTGCCGTCGCTGAGGTACTGAGATGTGTAATCGTCTAACTCGATCCGATTTGCTGCAGGAGTTTATCCAGCGCTCGATTACTAAGTTTTGCAATGCGCCGAAACACCTCTGGTCGTTCTCGAATCCGTTTCCTGATTCCTGCTGGTATTTTATTTGCCATCAGCAACAGCTCCTCTTCATCGCCATCGAGGGCATCAGCAAGCCTGTGGATTAACTTTTCTGATGGAGCATCACCAAAGCCGAGCTTGACCATCGAAGAGAGTCGGTTGCTTGCCGACGGTATCGACCGATATGGCCGAGTGTATCAAGCCGGAACGCAACGCCGCAGCATTGAGAATTTTCAACTAGCGGCGCACTTGGCCCATTCCGGAAAACTTGGTGAGCTGAAAGAGGTTCACGCTAACATCTTGGCTCCACTGACACATAACCCGTGGCTGCCCGCCGAGCCGGAACCTGCCTTTGAAGAGTGCGACTGGAACCGGTGGCTGGGGCCGTGTCCATGGCGTCCGTACAACTCCAAGTATGTCCAGGGTGGATGGCGCGGCTTCACCGACTTCCACGGCGGCGGTATCCTCGAATGGGGCTCGCACACGATCGATCTCTGTCAGTTCGCGGCCGGAATGGATGATTCGGCCCCAGTCGAGTTCTGGGCCGACGACTACAACTTCGGAATCTATCACTCAGAATGGAGAACGACCATGGCCGCCCCGAAGACCAACGTCATCTATGGCCGATATGCCAACGGCGTGAAACTGGTGATGCGCGACGGCGGTTGGCAGGGACTTGGAACCTGCAGCGTCAAATACGTGGGGACTGAAGGCTGGGTCGAAACGGGCGATAGCGGTGCGATTCGAGTGGCGCCGGATTCTCTCCGCGGCGAAATGAGCGTCGTTACCATGGCGGGAACCGATCCGTCGACGCACGTGAGGAACTTCCTCAACTGCGTCAAGTCAAGACAATTGACTCGAGCAAACGCATTAGCAGCTGCTCAGACGCACGTCGCCGCGCACGCCGCGTACGTGATGGCAACGCTCGGACGCCCCCTCAAATTCGATCCGAAAACCGACACGTTCCCGGGCGACACCGAAGCGAACAAAATGCGCTCCCGCGCATGGCGAGAACCGTGGCACGTTTAGCCGACTACTAAAGATGTCCCTAGTTTCTTAGATCACTGTTACGAGATTGCACAAATCGGTACGTCAGACCAGATGCCTACGTGACCATTAGCATTCTCGGAAGGAGAGTATGCATGCGCTCTATTCTCGCTATTCCGACCTTCTTCGCCTGCCTGCTTGGTGCGACGGCGGTAGGCGCCAACGATGCAGCGGAGCTACTGAAGGTGATTCAGTCGAACGAAACATCCGACGTCGATCGGGCCAATGCCTTCCAGAAGATCGGCGACATCGCGGGCGAAGATGCCGTGGAACCGTTGGCCGGCTTCCTCAGCGACAAGACATGGTCCCACTATGCACGTTTTGCGTTTCAAAAGATGGAAGGAGAAAACGTCACGAATGTCCTTCTCCGATCGCTCGATAGTCTGCAGCGCGAGCTCAAACTTGGGGTGATCGATACGATCGGCCGTCGGCGCGACCCCATTGCCGTTGCACCCCTTGTAGAGCTCCTTACAAATGCCGATGCGGAAGTCGCTGCCGCTGCCGCCGTCGCCCTTGGAGAGATCGGAACAACGGACACCGCCGCGGCGCTCACCGAAGCGCTCAGCTCCGAGAAAGATCCTAATCGCAGAGGGTCACTTGCCTCCTCACTGCTCATGGTTGGACAGCGGCTCGCGAAGAGGGGAAACACTAAAGCCGCCATTGGTATCTTTGATCGTCTGAGAAAGGCGGAAGTTCCCAAACCTTACCGAATCGGAGCCACGCAAAACGCGATTCTGGCACGCGGCGCCCAGGGCGTCGACTTGATGGTCGAGCAACTGAAGTCGTCTGATCGCTATTATTTTCAAACCGGACTGACCGTCGCCCGTGTTCTTCCCGGCGAACAAGCGACGAAAGGTGTTACCGATTCGCTCGAGACAGAATCGTCGCCTGATCGACAAGTCCTTTTGATCCTCGCGTTGGGAGATCGCGGAGATAATCAAGCGCTTCGCGTGATTCTGGAGAAGCTTAGTAATGACTCACCGGCGGTACAATTGGCCGCGATCGACGCGATTGGCACGCTTGGCGACGACTCCTCGGTGCCAATCCTGTTGTCAGTCGTCAATGCCGCAAACTCCGACGCCGTGCTTGGTTCTTTGGTTGCCCTGAACGGCTCCCGTGTGAACGCGGCCTTGATGAAGGCAGCAGAACCGCCGAACACGTCGACGGTTGCGGTCAAAGCGTTGGGGCAACGTCGCGCGAAAGAAGCGGTTCAGCTGTTGTTCCGGCTATCCACCGCCGATTCTGCGGCAATCCGTCACGAGGCGATTGTTGCTCTCGGGATGGCCGTATCGCAGGACCGGTTTCTTGACCTGTTCGCATTGCTGAAAACGACCAACAGTGGTGACCGCAAAGCGGCAATTCAAAAGGCGATTCACTCCGCGGTCTACCGGAGCACTCAACCGGACGCCTGTGCCGAAGCGCTTGGCACCATGATTTCGAGGTCCAGTGGCGCCGATCATGAATTCCTTTTCGAGCAGGTCAGAACGGCGGGCGGCGCAAAAGCCGTTGCGATCATGCGAGAATTTGCGACCGGTTCGGACGAAGCTCTGCAGGACGCCGCGACGAAGACGCTTGGTCGTTGGCTCTCCGCCGACGCGGCTCCCATTTTGTTGCAGGTCGCACAAGGTGATGGAAAATTCGCCAACCGTGCCTTGGGGGGATACGTTCGTATCTTCCGTCAGTTTGAGTTGCCGGAGACCGAAAGGGTGGCGATGGCAGCCCAAGCCCTCAAGGTGGCACGTCGGTCGATAGAGCGAAATGCGGCAATCGAAGCGATGACCCGGTTTCCCGGTGTGGGAGCGTTTGAACTGGCTCTGGAGCAACTCGATGTTCCTGGTAGTGAAGCGACTGCGGCAAAGGCCGTCCTGACGATCGGGCGGACGGTTCTGGACCTCGATCCGGAAACGGGCAAGGCGGGACTCAAGAGACTGATCGAAGCAGATGTTAGCAAGAGCATGACCGACTCGGCCAAGGCGCTACTGCAATAGGTGTTTCCCGTGTATTTTGGATCAGGTACGTCCGCTGCCACCGACGGTCGCTATGAGTTATTCAAGACCACGCAGTATTACGCTGCGTCGTAGTGAATTAAGGGAGTCGTTTTCGATCGTTGTCGCGGCGGCGCCTGACATGAACTAAACCTTTCACGGTGGAAAAACTGCCAAAGACTCATCTCGATGGCAAGACAATCGTATGGACGACGACTTGCTCTCCTTGGTCGCTTGCTTTGGCAGCCCACTCGCCGTCGGGAGTCAACACGCCTGACGGGGCGGAGCAAGGAATGTTCATGGGGAAACAGTTGTCGGCACTGACTACCCAAACCCCACCCGCGCTAGCGCGCATGCGCATGTTGGTTTCGTGGTAGGGCCAATAAACTTGTTTTGACCAATCACCGCCGTCTCGCCCACCATTGATCGCAACAAAAATAACCTGTGCCCCGGCGTCGGACAAGCGTTGACTCAAATGCGGGTCGGGCATGGATGTACATTGTGGATTGCCCCACATGTCGTTGCAGATTAAACCGCCGACACAGATGCCTTTAATCTTGAAGGTCTGCAACGCTCGGGTGCCGTAGTTATTGATTTCCCCAGTCGGCGGGTCCGTCAGTGAACCGCATAACAACGTCTTCGTGTGGAAGCCGAGAAACTCGCCTTGGGCATCGTAAAAGCGGATCTCGTTGTAGCACTGGTTGTCGTCGGGTTCAAAGAAGCAAGTGCCCAAAGCAAGCGAGATCCCGGCGGAACTAGCTCTCTCTAAAATCCCTGCAAGATGTTTCTCGACTTCGGCCTGATCGAATTCGTGAGTATAGCCGCTCAAAGAACCTTCGGGGGTGAGCAGGATGTCGGCCTTTTCCGCAATCGCGACGTTTAGCGCTCGGTGAATGGTTTCTGCGTTTGCCTCGATGTCGTGCTTGACCGGTATTTGAGCAGTGGCCACACGGAGCGTTGCGTTGGTTCCAGCTGCCAAGCTGGCGTCCGATAATTGCGTGACTACCAGCATAACTGCGCAAGCGTAGAACAAGAATCGTAGAAGTGTCATGTAATTTTTCCCTTTAGCCGGATTCCCCGATGGACCTGCGAACTGGTGCAGGTCGGAATGCCACCTATCCTAACAGCCGCGCTAAATGTTGGCCACACTCATTTCGCCCAATCGGGAGTTCCAAACCAGTCATGCATTTCTTTTGTGAACGGTGCCACAATCTCTTCCGGTTCTCGGATCTGGCCTCGGTCCCCCGTGTCCGACACCCAGGTATCCAGTGCAGCCCGCATTCGGACGAGCGTTTCACGATGCTCCGGCTGATTCGACTCGGCCAAATTGTTGATTTCGTACGGGTCACTCCTCGTATCGTAGAGTTCTTCCTGTGGCTTTTGCTTTGCGAACCATCTAGCCGCAGCGCCAGTTAACTTGCCTTCGCTGTGCAACTTGCGCATCAAAGGATTTACTAAAGAAGCACTTTTTCTTATAGCGATTGAAGTAACAGTTTAGTTCTTTTGGCAGAACTTGTCGGTATCAATTCAGTTTGGATCGAGGTGTCATTGGTGAGTCATCGCGGTGGTTGCAGATTGGGATTTATTGTCTGCTGGATTGGCAATCGGTTGTGACAAGGAGCAAGTTTTACAGTAGTGCGCAGCAAGGAAATCAATTCCGAACCAACGACGCTCGGGATCGTCTGGTTTTTTCGAGAAGTGTGCGGCCGTTGCGGGCTTCACGCTGGGCACGCATCTGGTCAGGATCGTCCGTTTCCGGATCGGCTCGATGCGTAGAGCCGCCGCATCACGCGGGTCGGAGGCCGCGAGTAGAGTTCGTAGAAAACCTCGCTGGATCGGTGGCCGTGCCGACGGGCCGTCTCCGCGATCGTCATGAGGCTGGCCATTCGTCTTGCGCCGTCACCGCTGCGATGGCCAAACGTAATCTTTCGCAAGATGACGAGCGGTCGCAAAGCTCGCTCAGCCAAGTTGTTCGTTGGCGGTACGCGGGGATCGTCCACAAACACCAGCCACTCGTTGTAGTGTCGCAGCACTCTCGCTTGCAACGTGACCGCTTTCTCGTGACTGACGTTGCAGTTGGTCAAGTAAGACAATCGCTCGCACAGCCAGGCTCTTTCTGTCGCCTGTTTCTCTGCGCTAAGCTTTCCCTCGCGGCGGAGACGATGAAAATCACAGCCCCGTTTAACGAACTGTCTGATCTCTTCGAAAAACGAAAAGTCGGGTGAGCCCTTCTTGGTCAGCTTTTGCCAATCACGAGCCGAGCGTGCAAGATGTGCGAGGCACTTTTGTTTGGCACCCGCCACGTGCGCAAAGTATCCGGAATAGCAATCAGTCACCAACGTACCGGTGAAATAGGGGCCCCACAAATCACGCGAGACTTCACCGGCGCGTGACGTATCGAACTGAAAGTGAATGAACTTTTCGTCGCTATGCACCCCAAAATAGGCGCGCTTGCCATCGAGCGTCCAAGAAGTCTCGTCGGCATGGACCGGGCCGTCGCTGCGGGAAAGTGTTTTAGCAATATCGTCCACGACCGGCTGCGCTTTCTCAGCCAGCATCGTTTCAAAACCAATCAAAGCTGCCGGTGTGAAACGGATGCCGAACATCTCTTCGATGACCTGTGGAACCTTGCGGTAACTGATTCCAATCACATTGCGCAAGAACACGGCAGTACTTCGGAGATACGGCCCGATGCGACTCTGCAGAATCTCGCCTTCGCCGGCCTCCTGGACCCATGCGTCACAGGTAGCGCAGTGAGCGGCCGGATGGCGATACAGGACGACCCGATACTGGCCATCGAAAATGTCCTCTTGGAGATGTTCGGTCGGCTCGTCTGCCTCGACGATGTCGACGTTACCTTTACAATGGGGACAACGACGAGGAGCCGCAACATCGATATCCCAATCGTATTCTTGGGACGTGGGACGATACCATCCAGGATGGCCAACGGGAGCACCCCGTTTTTTAGGAGACGATGGATCGTCAGGTTTGCCGGTGGACTGATCGATGGCGGCTTCTGACTGCTGTTGGTTGGTCGCAAACTTGTTTTGTCGTTCCAGCTTCAATTCAAGCTGGACTTGCTCTAACTCTTTTTCCAGTCGACTGATAGACGTTTTATGCCATCGATGTTATCCGGAGTTTTCTCCTCCAGACCTGTCATGGCTAGCAGCGTGGGCAGCCAGTCCTCCAGGCCGGTCATGAAGCTGTTGATACTTCCCGCCTCGACCTTCCCCGGCCAGCGGACAATCAGTGGCACCCGGATGCCCCCCTCGTAGAGTGAGCCTTTCAGTCCACGCAGCGGCTTGACGCTTTGAAAAAAGTCGTAATCGACCTCTTCTTTCAGGTGCGTGGTGCCGTTGTCGGAGGTGAAGACCACGATCGTGTTCTCTTCCAGTTCCAGTTCTCTTAGAAGGTCGAGGATCCGGCCCACGTAGCGGTCCATGCGGGTGATCATCGAGGCATAGGCGGCACGCGGGGTGAAGTGGGGCGTGTAGCCGTAACCGCCCGAGCGGGTGAAGGGGGGATCCTCCCACTTCTTTGCCAGGTAGGGTTTGAGTTCCTCGTCCGGCCCGTGCAGGGCGACATGGGGGATGACCGTGGGATAGTAAAGGAAGAAGGGTCGCTCTTTGTTTTCGCGGATGAAGGCCAGGGCCTGCTCGTTGATCCGGTCGGGGGCATAGTCCTGCCCCTTGAAAATATCGTAGCTTGCCGGATCCGCGGGATCCGCGCCGTCAGCCAGCGAGGCATGGCCGGGAACGGGAGGATTGTTATTCAGCTCGATTCGCTTGTCGTCGCTCCAGAGGTAAGAGGGATAGTAACTGTGCGCATGCCGCTGGCAGTTGTATCCAAAGAAACGGTCGAAGCCCTGGTTGTTTGGATCTCCCACGGAGCCGGGGTTTCCCAGTCCCCACTTGCCGAAGGCACCGGTCACGTATCCGGCTGACTGGAGAATTTCCGCAATCGTCACTTCACTCTCTGGAATCGGCCGCTGTCCTTCCGGTTTCACCTCGCTGTTATTCCTCACCCAGGCATGGCCCGGGTGCTTGCCGGTCATCAGCACACACCGCGAGGGTGCACAGACTGCGTTGCCGGCATAGTTGCGGGTGAACCGCATGCCCTGCCTGGCCAGCTGGTCCAGGTGGGGCGTCTGGATTAGTTTCTGCCCATAGGAGCCGAGTTCCGAGTAACCCAGGTCATCGGCCATGATCAGCACGATGTTGGGGCGCTCGGCTGTTCGGGCATGAACAGGCTGGAAGAGAAGAGCTGCAAGGAGGAGGATCGTGAAGCGAAATGGTGAAAACATGATGGTCTTTCTTCAAGCAGTAAAAAGTTATCGTGGGCCTGGCTTGTTGATCCGGTCGGCCCCACGGTCGGCGCCAGGCGGGTCACCGGGGACACGCTTGCCAGCATTCTTGTCGAGGGTCCCCAGGTCGCGGTCAAAATAGTCCCCTGAAATATTCTCTGGAACCGAATCCCCGGTCACATCTTGCCACTGGTCCATCACGCGGCGCAGCTCGGCCAGCTTTTTCGAGTGGGCCTTCACTCCCACGAGGTTCTCCAGTTGTGCCGGGTCGTCTGTGGTCCGGTAAAGTTCCTCACCGGGACGGGGTGCCAGCAGGACATCGGCTTGTCCCCTGGTCAATCTGCCAGCCGCGTCTGCCGCGACCAGTGCCTTGTGAGAAGGAGACCTGACAGAATCAGCCGGGCCCGCCCAGGCTTTCTCCGGTCGGGCATTGCGAATGTAGAGGTAACCGCTCCTGTCACGGACCGCGCGGCCGTGTGCCTCGTAGTCGTGCCAGTTGTGCTCGGAGAAAGCATACTTGCGGATTGGTTTTACAGGACCGGCCAACAGGGGTGCAAAGCTCATGCCCTGGACCTGCTTTGGAATCTCGACCCCGGCCAGCCCGAGCACGGTCGGGCAGATATCGATTGCACTCAGGAGTTGATCCGAACTGGCGCCACGGGCCCCGATCCCGGCTGGCCAGTGGGCGATGAAGGGGGCTTTCATCCCGCTGTCGTGAACGCGGGTTTTTGCCCTCGGAAAGGGGCTGCCATTGTCCGCCATGACCATGATCAGCGTGTCATCGAGGGCATCCTGTGCCTCGAGCTCCTTGACGACCTGGCCGATGAACCAGTCGAAACGGGTGATCTCGTTGTAATAGGATGCCAGGTCCTGGCGGGTCTCGAGGGTATCTACCAGGTAGGGCGAGACAACAACTTTTTCCGGTTCATGCCTGGGCCCGTACTTCTCCTCGTCCCATTCCCGGTCGGCATCCCATCCGCGGTGCGCGTCAAACGAGGCGAACCAGAAAAAGAAGGGTTGATCCTTAGGGCGATCCCTGACAATCTCCACCCAGTGGGCCTCGCCCCCCGAGTTCCCCTTGACGCGGCCCCCTTTCTTGAGATCCCAGACCGCCTTTTCATTTGCCTCTTTCTGAGGCATGTGATCCTTGCCGGCAATGGCGGTGTAATAGCCGGCCTTTTTCAGCAGCGCGGGGAACTTGACCAGGTGCGCTGAGAGCGGCCGGTGCAGCTCGCAGGCCTCGCCGTTGTTATGGGGATAGCGACCGGTGACGATACTGCAGCGGCTGGGGCTGCAGCTGCTTGCGGTCAGGTAGAAGTTCGTGAAGTAGGTGCCGCCGGCCGCTAGCTCGTCAATACTCGGCGTGCGAGCAGATGGGGGGCGATCGTAACAGCCAAAATCATCCCAGCTGACATCATCGGCGATGAAGAGAATAATATTGGGTCGCTCTTCTGCACCGGCAGAGGTGGCAAAGGTACAAAGCAGGGCGACAAGGGCCAGGCGTCGAATGGACATGGGGTACCCGGGGAAAAAGGAAGACCCGCTTTCTGGCGAGTCACTGCCAACATCCTAACCTGCTACTGGTTGCTCTGCACGCTCGGTGATTGCCGCATCAATCCGTGCTACCATGCGGATGAGGATTTGTCCTGTCGAACGCCCAATTACCATCATCAGGAGTGATTTGATGTTCCGTTATCGTCTATTCACCGTGCTGGTACTCCTTGTGCCGGCAGTCTGCCATGCCCAGGCACAAGTCGAGCTTCCACCAGGCGTGGACTATCCCCGCGTCAATGTCGGCACCGGTTACCAGGTGGATGAAAGCTGGCCTGCTGGAAAATCAGCTTATCCCTGGAAGGCCATGCCGGGTATTGCCATTGATGCCGAGGGCATGATCTGGACGGTCAACCGCGGCGAAATGCCAGTCCAGGTTTACAGTCCCGATGGGAAGCTCGTCACTCAGTGGGGCAAGGACTACTTCATCAGCCCCCACCAGATCAAGATCGGCCGCAGTGGCAACGTTTGGGTTGTCGATTCCCATGCCCATGCGGTCTACAAGTTCACTCGCGAGGGTGATAAGCTTCTGACGATCGGTATCCCCGGTGAGCCGGGTGATGATGACACACACCTGAAGATGCCGACCGATGTGATCGAGTCTCCCTCCGGCGATCTCTTTATCTCCGATGGCTACCGCAACAACCGCGTCGTGCACTGTAATGCCCGCGGCCGTTTCATTCGCACCTGGGGTGAACTGGGAGTGGAGCCAGGGCAGTTCAGCCTTCCCCATGCCATCGACATGGACTCCCGGGGCCGAATTTACGTGGCCGACCGGAACAACTGCCGCGTACAGGTCTTTAGCCAGCGGGGCAAGTTCCTTGCCGAGTGGAAGAACCTCTGCATGCCCTGGACGGTGCGCGTGACCAGCAAGGACGAGGTGTATGTCTGTGGCGCGTCGCCATCACAGTGGCGCAGCGACGATGTTCAGCTGGGGATTCCTCCCAAGGACCAGGTGGTCTTGAAGCTTGATACCACGGGTCGGCTGCTTAGCTGGTGGCACTTCCCCAGTGGTCCGGATGAGGTGGACATGGGAGTCAAGCCCGGTGAGCTCTCCTGGGTTCACGGGCTGGCGGTCGACGCAGAGGGGAACCTCTACCTGGGTGATATCATGGGTCAGCGAGCCCAGCGATTTATGCTTACCAAGTAACGTGAAAGGACAGACCAGATGAACAAGTTGGGATGGCTGCTGGTGCTGGCAACCTGCTTTCGCCCTGCAATGGCGAGCGCGGCGGAGCAGAACGTCGAGGTGCCGAACTTTATCATCATCTTCTGCGATGACATGGGTTACGCCGATATCGGGCCGTTTGGTGCCGAGGGCTACAAGACGCCGCACCTGGACCGGATGGCCAGGCAGGGGATGAAGTTCACGAACTTCTACGTTGGCCGCTCCTACTGATACTGATAGACGTTTTGACGTGCCGGCTTGCCTAGAGTGACGCGCGGGCGCGTAAAAAAAACTGATAGACGTTTTGACGTGCCGGCTTGCCTAGAGTGACGCGCGGGCGCGTAAACTGATCCTGCTTATCCGCGGGTGAATCTGCCTCGCGACTTTCGGCACGCAGCAGGTGCGGCAAAGATAATCCGAGTGTAGTCAGACCTCCGACCGATAGGAGTTGTCGCCGTGTCAACAAGGTTGGAGAATTCACGTTGCTGGATGCCCGCGGGGGCTGACAGTGGATTGCTTGCGGATTGGGTCTTAACCGTCCGCGGTATGCACGGATGCGACAATAGATAACGTCAATACTAACTCGTCCACAGCACGCAATCAATGCGGTCCATAGTTTACGTCCGTAAACCACCAGCTCTGCTGGTGCGAACCAAAAAGGCTCCGCCGTTCTTTTTAATACAAGCTCGACTGGTGAGAATCGTAAAGGCTCTGCCGTTTCCTGCGTGAATTCCGTATGAATGCGATTCAATAAGGATCGAGCCCCATTTAAAGGTTTCCTCAAGCCACCGACGCCGAAGTGGTTGCTGACTGACCTGCGGTGATTCAGTTGCCATCGACTGACACCAGAACCATCACCCGGTAGTCCCTTTGTTCGTTCAGCGAACCGGACGTCATGACGATCTGTCCCCTCCTCGAAGTGGAAGTGACGCCGGTCGCAAGCATTGCCTGTGGCCGAAGAGCGGCTTATTATATGTGGCGAGCATGGTGGTAGCTAACGTGCAGGCATCCATTCAGGTCTCCAGCAACGGTCACGGACCCCTTCTGCCAGCCTAAAGCAATCATGAGCGCCAAACTACCACCATCGTCGCTGGCCATCGTTCTGCAGTTGATCATTGCGTATCCCTTGTATGCCCAGCCGCCCGGCCTCGCCAAGCCTGGCCAATCCGGCTATGTCTCGTCCGAGTTGATCTACGCCATCCAGGCCGCGCCGACCCCCGAATGCCATGCCTCCACGATCGCCGAAACTCCGGCGGGGCTCGTCGCCGCCTGGTTCGGCGGCAAGC
>Ga0310121_10001498_pt1 | contig 23770 bp, 19 predicted proteins | sample CB27_Tmax_986_MG_FD_203504 | JGI IMG/M metagenome (GOLD analysis project Ga0310121, IMG submission 203504) | Marine microbial communities from Western Arctic Ocean, Canada - CB27_Tmax_986 | ecosystem: Environmental > Aquatic > Marine > Oceanic | place: Canada: Western Arctic Ocean | collected...
CGCGACGCACCGATCTGGGCCCGACCATCACATGCGGTGAGCGTGAGCGCACAGAAAAGAGCGAGCGGTGCCAGAGCTCCATGGCGACCGGCTGGGCTCTTCATGTTTTCCCTTCTCCTCGCCTGCGGTGGGTTCTCTCTCAGGCGGCGCGGAGAAGATGCCTACCTGCTGCGCCTCTCGCCATGCAGCGTGGCGGACGCGCTGGACACTCGATACCAATACCTACCGACTGAAGACATCCAGAACGGACACATGATGGAGACCCTCCGAGCCCGCATCCAAGACTCTGCGGCCGAGCATCCCTGGCTCCCCCGCGCGCTCGCACTCGCGTGGCTGGTGTGGATCTGGTTGGGCTTCTTCGGCGGGGAGCCGCCCTCGTACTTCAGGAACCCGTTCGGGGCCATGACCCTGATCGTGCACGAGTCGGGACACGCAGCGTTCATGTGGTCGAGGAGTAGGCTTTGGACGGTAGCGGCTGGGACTCTCTTCCAAGTCTCAGCTCCGATGCTCGTCGCCTGGCTATTCTGGCGACAGCGCGACGTTTACGCTGTCACGGTCGCGCTATTTTGGCTGGGCACGTCTCTGGTCGACGCAGGGATCTACGCCGCCGACGCACGCGCGCAGCTTCTGCCCCGAGTATCGCCCTAGGGAGGAGAGGACGATGTGTTCAGCCACGACTGGACGTACATGCTGATGCGGTTCGGCCGCCTCTCGCGGGCCGAGGTCATCGGCGCCCGGTTCCGCATAGTCGGGATGCTACTGATGCCCTCGTCTCTGGCAGCAGGCGCCTGGGTGGTGAGCGTCCTGGCGCGCGCCCGGAGATCGAGTACTTAGGAGGTCGGGGCCCCGACCCAAGACGGCGCCACCGCCTGCTCGGCCTCGTAGCGCGCGATGGCGCCCTCGTGCTCGAGCGTGAGGCCGATGTCGTCAAGGCCGTTCATCAGGCAATGCCGGCGGAAGGGGTCGATCAGGAAGGGAATGCGAAGCCCGTCATCGGACTTGATCTCCAAGGTCTCCAGGTCGACCGTCGCCTCATAGGTACGACCGGACACACGGTTCATCAGGTCCTCGACGTCGGCCTCGGGAAGCTGCACGGGCACGATCCCGGTCTGATGGGGCGTGCCAGCGCAGGCCGCGTCACCCTCGACTACTCTGCCATCACCGGCACTGGAAAAGGCCCGAAGTCGAAGGTCTGTGTCAAGACGTTATAGAACGCGACCTCCACGGCGGTCGGCCCAGGCGCGATTCGCATCAACATCCCTGCGAAAGCGCCCGCACGGGTAAATCTCAGCAGCTCGGGGTCGAGCGGTGTCAGCGTGAACTGATAGTCGTCGAAGCCCTCCACCAGGAGGTTCCCTAACGCATCGTGAAACGTCGCGGTGATCGTGGTAGGGGTTTCGGCTGTGATTATGACTTCACTTATTATTTCGGACAAAAGTTGAGCGCATTCAGGGCATCCGATATCGATTTGGCCACCTGCCCAGACATCGACCAACACGGCGTCAAACATCACTGCGATATAGCCGTCCTCAAAGTGAAGGTCCACCGGGGCCACCGGGGCCACTGGGGTCACGACCACATCTTGAGGCCCGACGGGCTCATCGGCACACCCGACCATGAGCATCGCTGTCGTCACTACGTAGGGGAGAAGTTCCGCCCCGATGCCGCGCACCCCGGAAGATTTGTCCATGCTTCAGTAGAATTCACCCCCCAGGGCCCCCTCCAGGGCGGCTTACCTGGTCCGGAAGCTAAATCCCGCTGTGAGGGCCGCCGTGGTCGCTGCACTAAGCAGTTTGAACCCCTCATTCGAGACCCTCTGAAGCACCTCCGCATCGGCTTCACCAATCGGCGACCAGCCAAACTCTCCGTTCAAGAACCAGGTCAGCCCATCGCCCGGCTCGATGACCAAGCGCAGACCTCCTGTTCCAGACAGGTAGGTATGACTGAAATTCCAGGGGAGGCTCTCCCAATTCGGGACACGGCCTACGACTTGAAAGTCGTCGCTGCGGAAGCTCGAAACGCCTACGCGCACGTACGGTCGCAGGCTGAGCATATCGGACGCGACAGCATCGACTTCCGCCCCCACCTGGTAATGGAAGACATTCGTATAGGGAACGTACGCGTGCTGTGTACGGCCAAGACGATCCCACCCGACATCCAAGAACAAGCCAGCCCGCTCACTGACTGGACGAGCAATGGTAAGCCCAAAACTGGGGCCAGCCTCGAAGTACTCGGCGAAAGTACCGATCGGGACTATCATGCCGCCATATATACTCACGTCTAGATCGGAAAGCTGTGCCTGTGCGGACGGAACAGGACCTATAGCCATCAGAAGGAATACGATCCAGCTCCGTCGGACGATGGACTTCTGCATATCCCCCCCAGGGAAGAGTCAAACCAGCCATAGTACCAAGAAACTATATGCCTCTCGGTGATGCGCCGCTACCAGCGTTTCCTCAACACCGAGCTGCGTCCCCTTGCGTCGATGCCCGTAGCTGAACGGCTTACGTACGGCCATGCAAGCCGCTCAGCGTCTCCCCCTCAGATGAAGTTCACTGGCCTCTCGTGCTGAGGACAGCCTGTGGCCCGATCTGTTAGGCCCAAGTTCGGATTCAGTTCGAACTCGCTATCAGGCATGATCATGCGGACCCCACCACCGTAGGTGTTCCGGCCGCTAAACTGCGTCCCCTCGTCTCTCGGGAACCACAGAAGGTCCAGATTCTTGAGCTTCGTGAAATAGTACCGCCCCTCGACATACAGCGCCCTCCGCCGCTCCTCGATGATCATGTAGCGGATCTGTTCGCTGTTGCCTGGATCGGCGTAGGTGACCAGTGGCAGCCCTTCCGCGGCTCGAAGCACGTTCACCATGTCGATCGCCCCTTGGCCCCCCGCGGCCTCCGCACGGATCAGAACCATCTCCTCCCAGTTCACGAGCGGGATGTTCTCTGACTCGGACGTGTACTTGCCCACATAGTAGCTCGGAAAGGATTGACCCTGGGTGGTCCCCCAATGGTGGTCCACTCGGTGATCCTCGACCGCAGTGTCCTCGATCGGCAGCCGATACTTGCCCTCCGTCTGGCCGGGGGCCGCGTCGATCCGGATCGGGTGCCCTGTGTCGTCCCACACGGCCCGCCCGTCGGGCAGGATCCCCAGGTTTGCGTACCCCGTGAACGGAATCGCGTCCGGCCACGCCATCCCCGTCACCGGGTTGATCTCGCTCCCTGGAGCCTTCGTAGGATCAGCCGTCCACCAATCATTGATCGGGTACAGGAACGCATACCGCGTCAGGACGCCGTCGAAATAGGCCTTGTTCCTGCGGAACGGCCCGGTATCCCGTGTCACATAGGCCAGAAAGTCCTGGGGCACCAGCTGGGCGTCCGAGCTGGCCCCGGCCAGGTCTCCCTTCGCCCACCGCACCTGCGCCCGAAGTCCAAGGGCCATCGCCTTCGTGCTGGACGCGATGCCGAAAGGCATCGGGAAGTCGCCCACGGCGTCGATCTCACTGATCGCTCGAGTGAGGTATGTCTCGGCCAGCGCCAGGGTCGCGTCCACCGTCATGAGCGCGCCGACGTTGACCGTTACTTCACACAGAGTCATACCCATCAAGCCGATCGCCGCCCCTTGATACATCGAGGCGACCGCCATGTACTCACCCCGATCCGGGACATCCGCGACGGTCCAATCCTGCGACAGCTTCTCATGGAGTATCTCGCCGAATCTCCGCGACGACTGCATGTGCGGGAACCAGTTTTGCGGTCTCGTTTGCCAGGTGAACCCACCCCGGTGGATGCCCGGGCTGCCCAGGATGATTTCGCCGCCGTCCTCCAGGCCGTGGTGAGCCCACATCATGTAGTCCCACGCCGACTCGAACTCGCCGATGACCGAGTTGCGTATGGTCTTAGCCCCTTGGGGGCTCTCCAGCGCTGCATCCGTGAGCTTTGCCGGAAGGTCGACGTCCAGCAGATCATCGCACCCGCCCAAGACAGCGACCGAGCAGCCAAGCGTCACGGCAAGACGCACCCGCCTTCCCCACCGCTCGATTCGATCGCGTTGCTTATCGTTCATCGTCTCCCCTCCTTGAATGTTCAATTTAAGGCATGTCTAGTTCAAAAGGAGATCAGAAGTTCACGCGCAGCGTCACGCTGACGTTCGAGCCCGGCGGCAACGTCCTAAAACCTGACTGACCAAAAGCTGTGCTACTACCTCCACTACCTCCGGCCGACTCGGGATCCGAGATCGTCATGCCCCCCAACCGCTTCCCGACCTCGTCGCCTTCTATGTTGCTCGCCCTCGTGTAACTCTGCTTCACCCAGAGAAGCGCGACTTCGCGTGCCGACACGGCCAGCGATGCGTTCGATCCCCCGATTCGGCTGACCAGCTCCTCCGGCAGCTGGTACCGGAGCCCGACCTCACGAAGCTTCCAGAAATCGGAGGGATACCGGTTCGAATAGCCATGCCCAGCCATGTCCGGCGCAATGCCACGGTACCTCCTCTCCGCCGTCTGGATCGGCTCGTACCAGGTTCGGTTGACATAGTCGCCGTTATAGCAGCACTTGCCCGTGTTGCCCCACTTTCCATACGCGCCGTCCACCAGAGCGCTCAACGTAAGGGTATTGTTCAGCAGGCTGAGCCTCGGGGCCACCGCGAACTTGTACGTATGGAAGAACCGGCCTATTAGGATGTTTTGGCTCCCGTCTACTTGGTCGCAGCCCACGACCTGCCCTCCGCGTACCGTGCCGTACTCCGGCCCGTCACCGAGCTGGATACCGGCGTCACAGGTCGCGGAGATGAGGTCTCCCCAATTGTTCGCCTTCGTGCCATTGGGATCGAACTTGGCGTCCACCACGACGATATTGTCAGTAAAATTCGGATACGGGAAGCCGACCTTGATGGCATTCCCCCGGGAGACTGAACCCTCAAAGTCCCCGAGGTCCTTGATCGCGTTGTCCACTTTCGAAGCGGTGAAATCGATGCCGAACCTGACGTCCTGACTCTCGTAGATCCTGGTGCTCAGGGCCGCCTCCCAACCCCAGTTGTCGAGCCGGCCTAGGTTCTGCTGGGTCGCGCCAGCGAATCCCGCGCTCGGCGCAAGTGGGACGTCCAGCAGGGCATTTAAATTCTTCTGAGTGTACCAGGTGAACTCACCCGAGATGCGGTCATCCAGCACTGCAAAATCCACGCCCAGCTCGAGCTCCGTGCTCGTCTCCGGGCCCACTTCCGCATTTCCGGGGCTGTCCGGGCGGAGAATCGCGTTCCCGCCTGGTCCCGGGACCACGGCGTATTGGTTCGTGCTGGCGAAGGTGCTGGGCTGGCGGCCCGCTTTACCCCACGCGCTCCGTATCCGCAGCGAGTTGACTAGATCGATATTCCAGAAGCTCTCCTCGGAAAGAACCCACGTGCCCGAGAGCTTCGGATACTTCTCGAAGGTGAACTCCGATCCGAACGCCGAGTTGTCATCGAAGCGCACCGCCGCCGTCAGGAAGAGGCGATCGTTGAAGCTCAGTTCCTCCTGGACGTAGAAGCCCACCGACTTGTTCTCGACATAGTCGTAATTGATGATCGCCGCAGCCGGCGGGGTCTGGTTGACGGTCGTCGACAGCGGAGAGGGGAACCCGTAGCCATGATTCTCGAAGCTCTCCAGCGACTCTTGGTAGTACTGTCCGCCGATCGACGTCGCCGTCCCCACCCCCGCCATCACATCGAACCGGGCGGTGGCTGACACATCCGTGCTGAGGTTCTCAGTCGTTGGCTTATTGATCGTGATCAACCCCGTCGCGGTCTCTTCGTACACCGGTGCCAGGTCGACTTCCAGCGGCCAGAGGTTGGTATTCTTGTCCCATGCTTTGTCGATACCGACGATGGCCCGCGCCGAGAGCCAGTCTCCGGACGTGAAGTTCAACGTCCCGCTCCCCGTGAACTTGCTGTACGCGCGCCGCGTGTCGAGCTTCCCGACATCATAGGGGAGGTGCTCCTGGTAGAAGTCGAGCCGGCCATTGCACGAATTACCCGGAACGATGTGCCCCCCACAGTAGCCGGTGCTCCAAATCATGTCCTCATATGGACCACCGTCCCCGACTGCCGGCGAACCGAACCGCGTCTCGCCGTCCACGAAACCCGTGGAGACGTCGAGCGAGAAGTTCTCCGAAAACACCATGCCCACGTTGGCCCGCATGCGATAGGTCTTGTTCCAGTTGTACCAGGTGAAGCCCTCCTCATTGTCGTGGCCGGCCGACAGGAAGTAGCGGATCCCCTCGGTGCCGCCCCGAACTTCCGCGTTGAAGCTCCGGCTATTCCCGTACTGGAATAGGTTATCGGTGGCCCAGGGGAAAAGGGTCGGTTCGCCCGGCCTGATCAGGGGGGTGCCAACGTCATTCAAATGCGACTCGCGGATCAACCAGTTCGACTCCTGGTACGGGTCGTACTGAATGAGGCCGTCCCCTAGCCGACAGGGGCCCTGGAAGCCGTCCCTCGTCGGATCGCCGAGGCTGTATTGGCAGGCCCACTTGCTGCCCAGTCGGCGGCTCGGGCTCCGCAGGAAGTTGACGCCCTCGCGCACCGTCACGCCAAACTGGGGAGCGCCCTCCTCACCCCGCTTGGTGATGATCTGGATCACGCCCGCCGACGCCTCGGTCCCGTACAGGGTCGCCGCCGCCGGACCCTTGATGATCTCGATGCTCTCGATGTCCGCGGGATTGATGTCCTGGAGGGGATTGACCTCCTTCCGGTCGCCGAGCTTGGGCCCCTGATCAGAGCGCCGGTTGACCCGCACGCCGTCCACGTAGATGAGCGGATCCGAACCCAGCAAGAAGCTTCCTACACCCCGGATCTCGACGGTCGAACCGGCGCCCACGTTTCCGGTGACCCGGCTGAACTGGACGCCGGGAGTCCGGTTACCCATCAGGTCCTGCACCGAGCTCACCGCCACCTGCTGAATGATGTCCGACACCGCCACCGACGCCACCGAGTTCCCGATCGCACGACGCTGCGTGCCGCCGGGCGTCCCGGTGACGATGATCTCGTCCAACCCGAGCGCTTCCTCCGCCAGCGCGAAGTCCCGGACCAGGGTCTCACCGGCGACGACCGTGACCTGCACCGTCACGGAACGATAGCCGATCCGCTGGGCCGTGAGCGTGGTCGCGCCCGCGGGGACATTCAGCAGCAGGTAGCGTCCGTTCTGCTGACTGAGCGCACCGATACCGGAACCGGCGATGAACACCTGAACCGCGGCCAGCGGCTGACCGGTGTTCTGGTCGGCCACTCGTCCGGTAACCTGCTGAGCACCAAGCTCTGGCCCGATCAACAGGACGGCGAGCACAACTGCACCGAAAAGACAAGATCTCAATCGCATAATTCCTCTCCCAGTTTCTCAACAACTACATATGGAGAACGCGAGCCTCCGACACCTAACTAAAGGGGGGGGGCATGATTGTCAAGCCACATTAGTTGGTGGCGTCAGCTCGGTCTGGGACGCTCAGAGATGCTCCTTCCTCCACCAGGGGCAACTTGACGAACTCCGACCGGAGCGCCAGGATCGGGCGAGCGTTGCCCTTCACGTAGGTGCCTCGGCATGAGCTGATTAGGGAAACGGCAGAGAGACGCGCGCCTCCCTGCGCTTGACCTCGGGCCCCCGACCAGATCTTTCCTTCCCCCTCCCCTGACCGTGAAGTGCCCCCCATGTGGAGGTGAGCGATGACCATCTTCCATCTTCCCGGCGGAACCAGACACATACTCCGATTGCGCCGGCAAGCAATCGTCGTTCTGATGCTTATGGCAGTCGTCGCCTGCGAACAACGACCGATCGTCGATCCGGGGGCGGTGCTGGCGCTCAACAGAGAACTGAGGCAGCAGCTCGCGATCTCAAGCGTAGTGCCGCTCGACGCCGTCACCCTGCAGGATCCTGCCCTCGTCGATCTCGGCCGCGCGCTCTTCTTTGACAAGATCCTCAGCGGCAACCGCGACGTCGCGTGCGCGACGTGCCACGATCCCCTCATGGCCACCGGCAACGGCCTGTCGCTCTCGATCGGTACCGGCGCCGTCATACAGGGCTCGGCGCGCGTGCTCGGCGCGGGTCGTCAGCTTCTGCCCCGGAACTCGCCGTCACTCCTGAACCTAGCGGGCGCACCCGATCTGCTCTGGGACGCGCGCGTCTCCGAGGGGTCCGTGCCCGGACAGTACCTTACACCCGTCGGCGCAGCCCTGCCCGATGGCCTCACGAGTCTGCTCGCGGTGCAAGCGATGTTCCCGGTGACGAACCGTACCAAGATGCGAGGCGACCTAGGCGAGGACGACATCTACGGCGCCGCAAACGAACTCGCGCAATACGACGATACCCAATTGGCCGAGATCTGGAGCGGGTTGATGCAGCGCGTGCTCGCGATCGACGACTACGTAGAGATGTTCAACGCCGCGTACCCAGACATACCGGCGAACCTCCTCGGCTTCCAGCACGCAGCGAACGCCATCGCCTCGTTCGAGGTGCAGGCGTTCACGTTCACCAACTCGCCGTTCGACCGATATCTCGATGGCCAGGACGACGCGCTCTCGGCCGACGAGAAGCAGGGCGCGCTGATTTTCTTCACTGGAAAGCGCTGCTCAGCGTGCCACTTCGGGCCTCTGCTCGGCTCCCATACCTTCGCTGCTACCGCGACGCCCCAACTCGGTCCCGGCGTGGGAACTGACGCGCCTTTGGACCGAGGGATCAAGCGGTTCCTCTTCCGTGTCCCGCCGTTACGAAACGTGGAACTCACCGCGCCTTACATGCATGCCGGCACCTACGCCACACTCGATGCTGTCGTGCGTCATTACAACGACGTCGAGAAGGCGGTGCGCACGTACGACGTGACTCAGCTCGATCCAGCGCTGCGGTCCGCATATCACGGCGACGAAGCGACGATCGACGCGCTCCTCTCTTCGCTCGACGCTCGCCTCCGCGAGCCGCTCGGCTTCAGCGAGGACGAGCTGAAGCAGCTCGTTACGTTTCTCAGGTCCCTGACCGATCCGGCCGTGCGCGACTTGAGTGCCGTTATTCCGCTTTCGGTGCCGAGCGGCTTGCCAGTGCGATAGTCTGGCGGAGCTTCGCTTTCCTGGAGTTATGCTCGAAAGTGAACCGGACCGGGATTGCGGGAACCCCAATGCTTGAGAGGATGGGGACATGGACAAGAGAACGCGGTACTCACCGGAGGTGCGGGAGCGAGCGGTTCGGATGGTGTTAGAGCATGAAGCTGAACACTTCCGCGGCTGAGCGCTCATGTGGTCCAGGAGTCCGCTCTGGACCGTGGCGGGAGGAACGATCTTCCAGATCGCCATTCCGGTGCTCATCGCCTGGCTCTTCTGGCGGCAGCGCGACGTCTTCGCGGTCACCGTCGCGCTCTTCTGGCTGGGCACGTCCCTCGTCGACGCCGGGATCTACGCGGCCGATGCGCGGGCACAACTCCTGCCCCGGGTATCGCCCTGGGGAGGAGGGGACGATGTGTTCAGCCACGACTGGACGTACATGCTGATGCGGTTCGGCCGCCTCTCGCGGGCCGAGCTCATCGGCGCCCGATTCCGCATAGTCGGGATGCTACTGATGCCCTCGTCCCTGGCAGCAGGCGCCTGGGTCGTGAGCGTCCTGGCGCGCGCCCGAAGGTCGGGTACTTAGGAGGTCGCGCTCCCGACCCAAGACGGCGCCACCGCCCGCTCGGCCTCGTAGCGCGCGATGGCGCCTTCGTGCTCGAGCGTGAGGCCTATGTCGTCAAGGCCATTCATCAGGCAGTGCCGGCGGAAGGGGTCGATCTGGAAGGGAATGCGAAGCCCGTCATCGGACTGAATCTCCAAGGTCTCCAGGTCGACCGTCGCCTCATAGGTGCGACCGGACGCGCGGCTCATCAGCGCCTCGACGTCGGCCTCAGGAAGCTGCACGGGCACGATTCCGGTCTGATAGCAGTTGCCGATGAAGATGTCTGCGAAGTTGGGCGCAATCACCGTGCGGAAGCCGTAATCATGAAGGGCCCACGCTGCGTGCTCACGTGAGGACCCGCAACCAAAGTTCCTCCCGGCCACCAGGATGCGGGCGCCCTCGAACTCGGTCCGGTTGAGCGGGAAGTCCTCGTTAAGCGAGCCGTCGGGGAGGAAGCGCCAGTCGTTGAACAGAAAAGCGCCGTACCCCGTCCGCTCGATGCGCTTGAGGAACTGTTTCGGAATGATCTGGTCCGTGTCCACGTCGGCCCGGTCCAGCACGGCCACGACGCCTTCGACCTTCCGCAGTGCTTCCACTATCAGTCTTCCCCCAGTTGGCGCACGTCGACGAAGCGCCCGGCTACCGCGGCGGCCGCTGCCATCGCGGGGCTCACCAGGTGGGTACGCCCTCCCCTGCCCTGGCGGCCCTCGAAATTACGGTTCGATGTAGAAGCGCAGCGCTGCCCGGATGCGAGCACGTCGTCGTTCATGGCCAGGCACATCGAGCATCCCGCCTCGCGCCACTCGAAACCAGCGGCCCGGAACACACCGTCGAGTCCCTCGGCTTCGGCCATCGCCTTGACCTTGGTGGATCCCGGCACCACCATCGCGTGCACTCGCGGATCCACGCGGCGCCCCTTGAGCACAGCGGCGGCGGCCCTAAGGTCTTCGATACGCGCGTTCGTGCATGACCCCAGGAACACCCGGTCCACTTCGATCTCCTGGAGCGGCGTACCGGGCTCGAGACCCATGTACGCGAGCGCCCGCTCCGCGGCGTCCCGGTCAGGCCCAGCCTCGGGCAAGTCCGGGACGGACCCGGTGACGGGTGCCACCATGCCGGGATTGGTTCCCCAGGTCACCATAGGTTCGAGTTGGGCGGCGGCGATGCGCACACTACGGTCGAAGCTGGCTCCGGGGTCGGTCGGAAGGTCTCGCCAACGCCGCTCAGCATCCTTCCAGGCCGCTCCCTCGGGGGCCATGGGGCGGCCCTTGAGGTAGTCCAACGTCACGTCGTCAGGTGCGACCATGCCTGCCCGAGCACCCGCCTCGATCGACATGTTGCAGACGGTCATGCGCCCCTCCATGGAGAGGGAGCGCACTGCAGCGCCCGAGTACTCGATCACTGAGCCAGCCGCACCTCCAATGCCGATCCTACCGATCACGCCGAGGATCAGATCCTTCGCTGTCACACCGAACGGGAGCTGGCCGTCCACCTGAATCTCCAACGTGTCCGGCAGTTCCATCGGTATAGTCTGGGTCGCCAGCACATGCTCGACCTGACTCGTACCGATTCCAAAAGCGAGCGCGCCGAACGCTCCGTGCGTCGACGTATGGCTGTCCCCACACACGATCGTCATACCGGGTTGCGTGTAGCCCATCTCCGGGCCGATCACGTGCACGATGCCCTGTTCCGGCGACCCCATGTCGTAGAACCGTACGCCGAACTCCTCTACGTTCTTGCGAAGCGTCTCGATTTGGGTGCGCGCGATCTGATCCACGATCGGCAACGAGCGGTCAGTGGTGGGGACGTTGTGGTCCACAGTAGCCACGGTCCGTTCAGGTGATCGGAGGCGTCGTCCCGCCAGGCGGATCCCCTCGAACGCCTGCGGCGAGGTCACCTCGTGCACGAGGTGCAGATCGATGTAGAGTAAGGACGGGCCGTTCGCCTCCTGCCGGACCACGTGCGACTCCCACAACTTCTCTAACATCGTCTTCGACATCGGTCCCCCGGTTCTACGTCGTGGTGGCGCCGAGGGAGGCTGATACCACCCGTGACGCATACTTGGCCATCACACCCCGCCCAAAGTGCGGCCTGGGCGCCTTCCAGCCCTTGAGCCGCTCCTCGAGTTCCGCCTCGTCCAATTCAACTTCCAACCTGCGCTTCTCCACGTCGAACACGACCATGTCTCCGTCCCGTAGCGCGGCTATAGGCCCCCCCACTGCCGCCTCGGGTGCAACGTGGCCCACCATCATGCCGCGCGTCGCTCCACTGAAGCGACCGTCGGTCAGGAGTGCTACGTGCTCGCCGAGGCCGGAGCCAGCCAACGCCGCGGTAACGCCAAGCATCTCACGCATGCCGGGTCCACCCACGGGACCCTCGTAGCGAATCACGACCACGTCGCCCTTCTCGACCTCACCTGCCTGTACCGCCGAGAAAGCATCCTCCTCGCGCTCGAACACGCGCGCGGGACCCCGGTGCTCGAGCTTCCCGGCGCCAGCTATCTTCAGAACCGATCCCTCGGGGGCCAGGTTCCCCCACAGAACGACCAGCCCACCCTCGGGCTTGAGCGGATTCTCCACCGAACTAATCACCTCCTGACCGGGTGTCTCGGCGGCGGCGGCGACCTCCTCGGCCATGGTGCGTCCGGTAATCGTGCGTGCGTTTCCGTGCAGTCGCCCAGCGGCGAGCAGCCGCTTGAGCACCAGCGCCGTGCCCCCCGCCGCGTGCATGTCGGGCGCCACGAACCGCCCCGCCGGCTTCAGATCGGCAAGGAGTGGGGTGTTACGACCGACGCGGTCGAAGTCGTCCAGCGATAGCTCTATCCCGGCCTCTGCCGCGACCGCGAGCAAGTGGAGAACCGCGTTGGTCGAGCCACCGGTCGCGTTCACGCATGCGATCGCGTTCTCGAAGGACTCCCGCGTGAGCCACCGGGACGGGCGCATGTCCTGCCTGACGGCCTCGACCGTAGCACGTCCGGCCTGGCGCGCTACCTCACTCCGCTGGGTGCCGAGGGCGGGCGGACCAGCGGTGCCCATCACGCTGATCCCCAGCGCTTCAAAGGCGGTCGCCATGGTGTTGGCCGTGAACTGTCCGCCGCAGGCCCCCGCGCCGGGGCAGGCCGCTCGTTCGATGTCGCCCAAGACTTTCTCTGAGATGCGGCCGGCGGCGTGCGCGCCCACCGCCTCGAAGACATCCTGTATCGTGATGTCCTTGCCCTGGTAGCTACCGGCCGCGATCGAGCCTCCGTAGACCATCACTCCAGGGAGGTCAAGCCGGACGATCCCCATCACTGTGCCGGGGATGGTCTTGTCGCAGCCGGACAGCGCCACCACGCCGTCGAACTGGTAACCCAACGCCATCAGCTCAACCGAGTCGGCGATGACCTCCCGCGACACCAGGGAGGCCTTCATCCCAGGCGTTCCCATCGTGATCCCGTCCGACACCACGACAGTGTTGAACTCGAGCGGCGTACCCCCGGCCTCGCGCACGCCCTCCTTCACCCACATCGCGACGTCACGAAGATGGAGGTTGCAGGGCGTGGTCTCGGACCATGTGTTGGCGACGCCGATCAGGGGTCGGTCGAAATCCTCGTCAGTGAGCCCGACGGCGCGCAGCATCGCGCGCGCCGGTGCGCGGTCGGGACCCTCCAAGACGGTGCGGCTGGGAAGGCGCAGCTCATTCACGCCCCGACTCCGGCCCGCTTCGAAGCTGCCGCACCAGGGGTGGGAGCCGAGCCGGCCGAAATGAGCCAATCGTGCAGGTCCGGGTGCTCGCCCCGCACCACCGCGAGGAAGCGCTCCTGGATACGCCCTGTAACAGGTCCACGACGACCATCGCCGACCTGCCAATGGTCCACGGAACGCACGGGCGTGACCTCGGACGCCGTGCCGACGAAGAAAATTTCCTCGGCACCGTATAGGGACTCACGGGGGACCCGGGCCTCGTGGACGGGAATTCCAAGATCACCGGCGAGCCGGATGACGGAATCGCGCGTGATCCCCTGGAGAAACGTGCCGTCGACCTCTGGTGTGTACAGCTCTCCGTTCTTCACTAGGAAGATATTCTGGCCGCTGCCCTCGCTCACCAGCCCGTCGACGGACAAGGCGATGGCCTCATCGAAGCCGTTGTTCTTGGCCTCCACCTTCATGAGAGAGCTGTTGATGTAGTTGCCCCCTGCCTTGGCCATGGTGGGGTGCGTATTGGGCGCCGGCCGGAACCAGCTAGACACGCCGGCCGCCACACCCTTCTCGAGCGCTTCGGCCCCCAAGTAGGCTCCCCATTCCCACACCACGATGAAAACCTGGACCGGGCTCTCCCCAGGATCTACCCCCGCTGCCCCGACACCGCGCAGCACGATCGGGCGGACGTAGGCCCCCTGCTCGAGACCGTTGCGCGCGATCAGGTCACGGGTAGCGTCGCCTAGCTGGTCGTCGGTCCACTGATAGGTCATCCGATGGATCGCCGCCGATTCCCTCAGCCGTTTCATGTGGTCATCGTAGCGGAAGAACATCGGGCCCTGGTCGGTGCCGTAGACGCGCATACCCTCGAACACCGAGCTGCCATAGTGAATGACGTGGCTCATGATGTGCAGGTTGGCGTCCTTCCACGGCACGATTTCCCCGTCCCCCCAGATCCACTCGGTAATGGGAAAGTCGCTCATGGTTTCTGCTCCATCCACGCCATCTGGCTGCGCAGACGCGCACCAACCTCCTCTACCGGATGCTCCCGAGCATCACTGCGCATGGCCTCGAAGTTATTGCCACCGCTCTTCGCCTCACCGACCCACCGACGCGCGAACTTTCCTGAGCGGATGTCTTCGAGTAATTCCTGCATGGCCGCGCGGCTGGGCTCGCCTATGACGCGGTCACCCGCTATGTAGTCGCCGTACTCGGCAGTGTCGCTAACGCGATTCCGCATCCCGGTGAGGCCACCCTCGTAGATCAGGTCCACGATGAGCTTCACCTCGTGCACACACTCGAAGTAGGCGACCTCGGGCTGGTACCCGGCGGCCACCAGAGTATCGAAACCAGCCCTCATGAGAGCGCTCACTCCCCCGCACAGCACCGCCTGCTCCCCAAAGAGGTCGGTCTCGGTTTCCTCGGCAAAGGAGGTGCGCATGGTCCCGGCCCGCGTGCTGCCGATACCCTCTGCGTACGCTAGCGCGTTGTCCCAAGCATGCCCTGAGGCGTCCTGGTGGACCGCGAGCAGCGCAGGCACGCCGCGGCCAAGAGTGTATTCGCGGCGCAGCATATGACCTGGGCTCTTGGGAGCGACCATGATCGTGTCCACGTACTCAGGCGGCGTAATCTGATCGAAATGCACGTTGAAACCGTGCGAAAAAAACAGCGTGTCGCCCTTTTCGAGGTAGGGTGCGATCTCCTCTTCGTAGAGCTTTGCCTGCACTGTGTCCGGCACTAGGATCGCGATCAATCCCGCCTGCTTCGCGGCATCACTCGGCGAAGCGACGCGTAGCCCAGCGGCTTCGGCCTTGACGCGCTGTGGACTCCCATCACGCAGGCCCACGACAACGTCCACCCCTGAATCCTTGAGATTCTGTGCCTGCGCGTGACCCTGGCTCCCGTACCCGATCACCGCTACGGGCTTGGCCCTGAGCCGCTCGCGCGCCGCTTCGGACGGCTGGGTCGGGGCCTGCTCGCTCTTTTTCCCATCGCTCACGGCAGATCTCCTGGAGTGTCGGGTTCAAACAGAGGGGTAGTTTCGCTTCGGCTGCGGTCAATCGCCCGCCGCCACGTTCACTTGTCGTACGTCCACTAGGGCGCCCAACTCCGCTAGCCAACGGTCGGGGATCGTCGAGCCACTATCCCCTCGGAGCGTGAGCACCAATTCGTCGTCTCGCCGGGACAAGGAGAACACCTTGAGGGACATCCCCCGCCGCCGGACCGTGCCAAGAGCACGCTCGAGCGCGTCCAGACGGTCGCTCAGGACGATCACGACCTCGGGGCTGGGGCCACTCTTCGACGGCGGCCCCCCGTTGCTGCTCTCGTTTTGGATCATGGCGCCGCCTTCTCTGCAGGCGCCTTCAGCCACATCTCGCTCAGACCCGCACCGGCGGGGACCATCGGGTACACCTCATCCGCCGCCGGAATGCGCAGGTCGAGCACGACCGGACCCGGCCACGCGGCTGCCCGGTCGAGCGCCATGTCCAACTGACCGGCCTGATCCACCATCTCTGATCGGATTCGGTAGGCGTTGGCCAACGCGCTGAAGTCGGGCGCGCCCAAATCGCTCGCCACACGCCGACCACCGTGGATCCGCATCTGCCATTGCCGCACCATGCCGAGGGCGCCGTTGTTCACTATCGCAACGCGCAGTTGGACCCCCTCCTGCACCACGGTGGCCAGTTCCTGGAGAGTCATTTGGAAGCCCCCGTCACCGATCACCGCCCACACCGGCCGCTCTGGAGCGCCGATCGCGGCCCCGAGCGCCGCAGGCAACGCGTAGCCCATCGTCCCGAGCCCACCCGAGGTCAGATGCGTGCAAGGGTCCGCGTCCGCGACCTCCTGGGCCAACCACATCTGGTGTTGGCCCACGTCCGTCACGACGATCGCGTGGTCACGTCTCACCACCTCGGCAATCGCGCGCGCGACCTGTCGGCCCGACAGTGGTCCGGAGGAGTCGGCCCCGTCCGTGGGGGCGGCCGGTTCACCTGCCTCGCGGCGCCATTCGTGGACGCGCTGCCACCAGGCCGCAGGCGCCTCGTAGCCCTCGCTCACGCCGCTCGCAAACGGGGGCAAGGTTTCACGCAAGTCGCCGAGCACGGCCACGTCGGTTCGGATGGTGCGGCCGTGCGCCCGCGGGTCGATGTCAAAATGGATGACCCCCGCATCAGGAGCGAACATGCTCACCTTGCCGGTCACCCGGTCGTCAAAGCGGACACCGAGCCCGATGATCAGGTCCGACTCCGAGATCGCCTGGTTGGCGCGCTCGGTGCCGTGCATCCCTGGCATTCCGACGCACTGCGGGTGGGTAGTGGGGAACGCGTCGAGCCCGAGCAGCGTGGTAACCACCGGCAACTTCGCCGCCTCGGCGAGTGCACACACCTCTTCGGCGGTCTCCGAAGTGATCACGCCGCGCCCCACCATCAGGACCGGCCGCTCCGCCGCCCGCAGCCGAGTCACCGCGGCGGCGATGGCCGCGCCTGTCGTCGTCCGCTTACCGTCGACGAACGAGGCGGCGAAATGCTCCTTCTCCGGGATGGCCTTGTCGCCGCGTGCGCGGCTCTGCGATGCGAGTTCGTCGGGGACGTCAGCCTCGGCGAACTGCACGTCCTTGGGAACGTCTATCAGCACCGGCCCCGGGCGGCCCGAGCGGGCTATCTCGAACGCTTTGGCCACGACGCCTGGGATGTCCTCGGCGCGACGCACCAGGAAACCGTGTTTGGTGACCGGCATCGTAATGCCGAGCGTGTCGCACTCCTGGAAGGCGTCAGTCCCCATCAGATTGCTAGGCACCTGCCCCGTGACCGCCACCATAGGCACTCCGTCCGTCAGCGCAGTGGCCAGCCCCGTCACGAGGTTGGCCGCGCCGGGTCCGCTGGTGGCTACGCACACCCCGACCTCGCCCGACGCCCTGGCGTAGCCGTCAGCCGCATGCGCGGCACCTTGCTCATGCCGCATCAGCACGTGGCGCGGACCCGGGGCCCCATACAGGACGTCATAGAAGGGAAGGATCGCGCCGCCAGGGTGACCAAACATCACACGGGTGCCCGCGTTCACCAGCGCCCGTCGGAGCAGCTCCGCGCCGGAAGCACGACCGGCACTCATCGGACGCCCCCCGCGACAGTTCCGTCCGCGGTGACGGACTCGAGTCGCTCGAGCACCGCATCGGTGAAGGCGTCCGTACCGACTGGCTCCTGTCCCGACTCATTCAAGTCTACGGTGCGGATGCCGTCCTCTAGAACAGCCTCATACGACAGCTCAACCCTCCGCGCGGCGCTTTCCATCCGGAAGGTGTGGCGGAGCATGAGGGCAACCGATGCCATCGCACCCAACGGATTGGCGATGCCCTTTCCAGCGATGTCGGGAGCCGACCCGTGCACGGGCTCGTACAGGTCGGTGCCGTCACCCAGACTAGCCGATCCGAGCGCGCCGAGTGAGCCCACCAATGCGCCCGCCTGATCTGAGAGAATGTCCCCGAACAGGTTCTCGGTCAGCAGGACGTCGAACCGCGTAGGATTGAGCATCAGCTCCATGGCTGCCCTGTCCACGAGCATATGATCCACCTCCACTCCCTCCCCCTCCTCCGCAGCGGTTTCGTCCACAACTCGCCGCCAGAGGCGTGAGACCTCGAGCACGTTCGCCTTGTCCACCGAAGTCATGCGACCGTCCCGTCCTCGGGCCAAAGACAGGCCCAACCGCGCGACTCGGCGCACCTCGTCCTCACTGTAGACCATCGTGTTCCAGGCTTTTCCATCCTTCTCGCCCCGCGGCTCACCGTAGTAAAGTCCACCGCCCAGCTCGCGCAGGATCATCACATCGGTGCCCCGAACCCGCTCCGGAGAGGCGGCCGAGACGCCCACCAGGGAAGGGGGCACGCGTACAGGCCGCAGGTTGGCCCAGCAAGCGAGCGCCTTGCGAAGACCGAGGAGTCCAGTTTCAGGCAGCCGATCGCGTGGCTGGCCCGCTGCGTCGGGGTGCCCGACGGCACCCAAGAAGACCGCATCGGCCGCAATACACGCTTCCCTAGTCGCCTCGGGAAGGGGGGAGCCCCCGTCGAGGACCGCCTTCCAACCGACCGGTCGCTCGGTGAGCCGGAGCGTCACGGATTCATCCCTGACCACCGCACGCAGCACTTGCATCGCAGCCGCCGTCACCTCGGGACCGACCCCGTCGCCCCCGAGCACGGCCACCTTGAGCTCGGCCCGGGGAGCCCCCTCGAGCTGCTCGGCCCCGGTCAGACCGCCCACAGATCCATCCTCGCGAAGGCTTTCTCTTCGAGACAGCGCGCGTGATCCGCCTTGTCCAAAGCGTTCAGGAATGCACGCGCCGCGGCGTCCACCACGTCAAGCGACGCGGCCCTTCCAGCGAAGGGGTTACCGCCCACGCGGAGCTGAAGGTGCACCTCACCCACAGCGTCCCTGCCGCTCCCTGCGGCCACGATCTGGAACTCTTCCAACCGGACCTTCCAGGGGCATAGCTCCTCGATCGCCGTAAACGCCGCGGCGATCGGACCGTCGCCGGTAGCATGCGCTTCCTGGACCGGGCCATCGTTGTGGGACAGATGTACGATCGCCTCAGAGGGGCTCCGTCCGCAGCGCACGTCCAAGTGCTCCAGCTTGAACACGCGTGGCGCGTCCTCCATCGTGCCCTCGAAATAAATGGCAAGCAGGTCCTCGTCGTGCACCACCTTCTTGCGATCTGCGAGCAGGATAAACAACTCGTAAGCCCGGTCCAGCTCCGCGGTCGACAGATCGTAGCCCAGCTCCACGTAGCGACGCATCAGGGCATGGCGCCCCGAGTGCTTACCGAGCACCAACCGAGAGCCCCTGGCCCCAACCATCTCCGGGGTCATGATCTCGTACGTGCGCCGGTCCTTTAGCAGCCCGTCCTGATGGATGCCGGCTTCGTGCGCGAACGCGTTCGCCCCCACTATGGCTTTGTTGGGCTGAGGCCTGATGCCGGTCACGTGCGCGAGTAGCTCACTGGTGGGGCAGAGCTGCTCGCTCACGATGCCGGTTTCGAATTTTTCGTAGTAGCCAGGCAGCACCTTCAGGGCCATGACGAGCTCCTCGAGCGACGCGTTCCCTGCTCGTTCGCCGATCCCGTTGACCGTGCACTCTACCTGCCGGGCACCGTTCTCGATGCCGGAAAGCGAGTTGGCAACCGCTAGGCCCAGGTCGTCGTGACAATGGACCGAAAGCACGACCCCATCGACACCAGTGCAACCGGCCTTGACCGCCTGAAGCATCCGTTCGATATCAGCCGGATGGGCGTACCCGACCGTGTCGGGAAGATTGATCGTCGTGGCACCTGCCTCGATCGCGGTCTGGACCGCGCGACATAGAAAGTCCAGATCGGTGCGGGTCGCGTCCTCGCAGCTGAATTCGATGTCCTCGACCAGCTTGCGACCGCGTGCTACTGCACGCTCGATCCTGCGCAGCGCCTCATCCCGGTCGATCTTGAGCTTGCGCTCGAGGTGAAGGTCCGAGGTCGCCAGAAAAACATGGATGCGCGGGTGCGCCGCAGCCGCAAGCGCTCCCGCAACCTTGTCGACGTCGGTGTTGGTCGCGCGGGCCAGGCCCGCGATGATGGGGCGCTCGACCGCTGCCGCGACCGCCGCCACCGCTTCGAACTCCTGCGGAGAACTCACGGGGAATCCCGCCTCGATGACGTCCACCCTCAACCCGTCGAGCCCCTGGGCGATCCTAACCTTCTCTTGGGTCGTCATGGTGGCACCCGGGGATTGCTCGCCATCCCGCAGGGTAGTGTCGAACACGAGGATCTTGTCCATGCCGCTTGTCTCCGTCAGGGGGTTGCAAACGAAGAGGCCCTCTCCGCCTCGGAGAGGGCCTCTCGCTTCGCCGCGTCCTGGTCCGGTCAGTTCGTCCGGATCACCGCGGGCACGTAGCGGCCCTCTCCCCTCCGCCCGATAAGGGCGAGGAGTACCAGGGTAAGGCTACTAAGGAGGCCGGCGTCCCTAATCACAATTCGATTCGCCCATCGTAAGGGGAGGAACGAATCCATGAGGGTACCTGTGAGCTGGGTCGAGGTCAAGTGTCCTGTTCGGGCGTGCACAGCGCCACTATGCGCCAGAAAACGTCCCGCACATGCTCCTCTGGCAACCCCGCTTGGCGGGCCAATTCTCCTGAACGACGGAGGACACTAGCCTCCCGCCCTGGATCCACGCCTCCAGCCCCTGCCTCCTTGCGGAGAGCCTGGGCTCGTCGGGCGAGCCGCATGCGCTCAGACAGGAGCAGGATCAACGCCTCGTCCACATCGTTGATGGCGTTCCGGGTGCGATCGAGACGGTCCTCCCAGGGCTCCATTTCCGGCACCGGTACGTCGGCTGCACCCTTGTCCTCAGGGGGAATGCCGGCAGACGCGCCGAAGGGCCCCCGCACCAGCACGGTCATGGCACACGCGCGCACTTCCTCGAGCCCGGCGGCCCCCTCGCCATCACGCAGGTCCGCTGTCACCTCGGCGACGAACCGATATGTCCAAGGGAGACGCCCTGGCCGCGATTCCAGTCGAGATAGGTTGAGCCCCCGGCGCGCAAACGCCATCAAGACCTCGACCAAGGCTCCGGCGCGGTCCCCGGTCTCGAACACCACCAGCGTCTTGGGGGCCGCAAGCGCGGGCGCCGTGGCCACCCGATCAGGGGGGGTCACGACGTAGAAGCGTGTGCTGTTGTCGGCCCTGTCCTGGAGATCACGGGCGAGCACGGTGAGGCCATAGCGCTCAGCCGCGGCTTCGGAGGCGATCGCACCGACAGACGGGTCACCTGCCTCGGCGACCAGGCGGGCTGCGCCCGCCGTGTCGTGCACGGCCACGGCCTCCAGGTCGGCTCGCTCGGCAAAAAAACGCAGACATTGGGCGAGAGCCACCGGATGCGACATCACCTTCTTCAGCCCCTCGGCAGTCGCACCCGGAAGAGCCAGCAGGCAGTGGCGGATGGGACGTACGACTTCCCTCACGATCTCCAGATCGGTCTCCAGGAGCGCATCGAGCGCGGGGCCCACCGATCCCGCCAACGTGTTCTCCACTGGGAGCATCCCGAACGAAGCCGCACCCGTGGTCACCGCCCGGGCCACGTCGCGAAATTCCCGACACGGGAGGGTCTCGACTCCTTCGCCGAACCAGGTACGCGCGGCCTCGTCGCTGTACGCCCCTAGCTCACCCTGGAACGCCACGGTGGGCGTCCGCCGCTCATCCTCCGCGCTCATCGCTTTTCCGCCTCCTCTAATGGGCAAGAACAAGGGGCCCTCCCCGCTGGGGAGGGCCCCTCCGAGCCCGAAGCCCGTCCTGGCTCTAGCGGACCGCTGGCGCCCACGCGCGCACCCGGCCGATCCTCTCCCCTGGCTCCGGCCGCAGGCCGGTAAATCGGAAGCCGGGGAGTTGGCCCGGGGCGTGGGAGACGGGAGCCATGCGGAGTATGAGTAGGAAAGAGGAGAGTATTCGTCAATGCGGGGTATGGGGAGTCGACTTTTAGTAGTCCATTCGGGAGCCCCGATGGCCCACCTCCATAGCCGCCAGCGGCGCTCGTGAGCGTCACCGAACTCCCGACCCCCGACGTCCTCCACCATCACTGGCAGGACGAGGCGGACGCCGCACACCTCTACCGCGTGCTCGCCGCGGTAGAGCCGGATGCCAAGAAGAGCAACGTGTACCGGCGTCTCGCCGAGGTCGAGGATCGGCACGTCGTGATCTGGAAGGATCTCCTGATCAAAAGCGGCACGCCTCCGGGCGAACACACGCCGAGCGGCGCCACGCGCCTGCGCGCGATAGCCGGACGTGTGTTCGGTCCGAACTTCCTGCTGCCGATGCTACTTCGGGAGGAGGCGCGCGAGGTGAAGGGGTACATGGCACTTCACCGCTCGACCCCGAAGGAGAGCGACGCCCACGACGCGGCGTTCCTACTGGCACGCGAGTCGGCGGAGCACGCCACGGCGCTCGCCGACATGAGCGGCGGAAGCAACGAGCCCTGGCACCGGACGAGCTCGGGCGGGCTGATTCGGAACATCGTGTACGGCTTCAACGATGGCCTCACCGCCAATTTCGGTCTGATCGCGGGCGTCATCGGCGCTACCACCACAGACTCGTTCCAGCCCGTCATAGTCGCGGGCGTAGCAGGCCTCATTGCGGACGCGCTGTCGATGGGGTCGAGCGGCTATCTGGCCGCCAAGAGCGAACAGGAGGTCTACGCGCACGAGATCGAGATGGAGAAGGACGAGATCGCACTCATGCCCGAGGTCGAGCGCGACGAGCTCGCGCTCCTGTACGAGGCGAAGGGCATCGACCCGGTCCACGCCAACGAGCTCGCTACGCAAATCATGGATCATCCTGCGCGCATGCTCGACGAGCACGTGCGGGAGGAACTCAAGATCGGTGAGCCGGAAATGTCGCCGCTGAACCAGGGCTGGATCACCGGCCTCGCGACCGGCGTCGGCGCGGTCATCCCGGTGGCTCCCTTCCTGTTCATTCAAACGGCAGCCGCGGCATGGGTCTCCTTGGTGGTATCCATGGCCGCGCATTTCGCCGTGGGCGCGGCGCGCGCGATGTTCACCGGTCGCGGCGTGATCCGCTCCGGCATGGACATGTTTGTCGTCGGCCTGGGCGTCGCCGCGTTGGGTTACTTGATCGGCGGCTGGGTGGGCACACTGCTCTAGCGGGCACCCGCGGACCTCGTCTTCAAGCCCCGCGCGGGTTCGCGTTAGATTGGCCCCCATGATATCCGTCAACAACCTGGACAAGGGGTTCGGCGACCAGACCCTGTTCGAGGGCGCCACCTTCCAGCTCAACGCGGGATCCCGCTATGGGCTGGTCGGCGCCAATGGCTCCGGCAAGACCACATTCCTCCAGATTCTGGGTGGCAGCACCGAGGCCAGCGGAGGCACGGTCTCTATGCCCAAGCGGCTCCGGTTGGGCACTCTCCTGCAGGACCAGTTCCTGTACGGAGACGAACCGATCTTGAACGTCGCCATGATGGGGAACACCGAACTGTGGGACGCGATCGTGGCCAAGGAGGCGCTGTTGGCGGCGGCGCACGAGTCCTTTGACGCCAATCGCTTCGGAGAGCTCGAGGAACTCGTGCAGCATCACGACGGCTACACCGCCGAATCCCGCGCCGCCACGATCCTGGAGGGGCTCGGCCTTCCGGCCAGCGTCCACCCCCAGCTGCTCAGCACGCTCTCGGGCGGCTTCAAGCTCCGCGTTTTGCTAGCGCAGGTGCTTGCCAGTGCACCCGACGTCCTGCTCCTCGACGAGCCGACGAACCACCTGGACATCCTCTCGATCCGATGGCTCGAAACGTTCATGCGCGACTTCCCGGGCCCCGTCGTCGTGATTTCCCACGACCACCAGTTCCTCGACGGGATCGCCACGCACATCCTCGACGTCGACTACGAGACGGTCATCCTTTATCACGGGAACTACA
>Ga0310121_10001500_pt1 | contig 23753 bp, 15 predicted proteins | sample CB27_Tmax_986_MG_FD_203504 | JGI IMG/M metagenome (GOLD analysis project Ga0310121, IMG submission 203504) | Marine microbial communities from Western Arctic Ocean, Canada - CB27_Tmax_986 | ecosystem: Environmental > Aquatic > Marine > Oceanic | place: Canada: Western Arctic Ocean | collected...
GTGGACCAATCCCGGGCCGGGCAGCACCGTGGGCAGCAGCGCAACGGCGGACGCGGGTTCATCGGCGGCTGCGGACGGGGACCCCGACATAGGGCGTTTTCGCATTACGCTGGATCCTACTGCAGGCCTTGGACCCCTATGGGAAAGGCACAACGGAACCGACTGGGAGACGTGGGTGGACAGCCGCGGCATGACGGATGGTACCAATCCGTTCAGCTCGGCGACCGATTTCCAGGTGCTGATCAACTACGACGGTGGCAACGACGCGTTGTCGCTCGATTATGTCCAGCTCAAGTGCGGCGGCGACATCCCGGTTGAGATGTCGTCGTTTGTTGTCGAGTAGGGAGCGGGTCCAGAGACTGCGGTGTGGAGTGCCGCGGGCAGGAGGGTTTGCTGCTTGGTCAAGCATCCGTGGAGCCAGGAATCGCCAGGGTCCTGTTGTGTTTGGCTTGATTTGGGCCTGCATATGGAATACAAGGCCCACGCACAGTGTTTGGTGAGGTCATGCGAAGTGGACGGGCCAATAGGGCGATTGTCCCGGGGTTGTCGGATCTTGAGAGGATTCACCATGAGGGGGACCAGGTAGTCGGGTTTGTCCTCGTGCGGCATCGAGCCGCCGCGCATAGCCTTGAGCAGTTGACCATTGATCCGGGAAGTTAAACTTAACAGGTTGGAAACAATGAAACACGGAATGGAGGTGATAAAATCAGAGCACGGTCCCTTTAGGCTGTAACGCCCAGCGGGACATGGGCAACGTCCGATTACGCTGAGAAATCCAGCCACGTGAATCGTTTGGGTTGTGATGTACCGATGCGGGCGTGGAGGATTTTGATCAGGCTGGTGGGAGGGGCGGAAATCCACTGCCCCCGCATAGATATTCTCCCTAGAGAGGAAAGACGAGATGCAACGTTCAACATGGACTTTCGCGTTTGTCGCATGCCTTGTGATGGCCATCGGTTCGTGGGCCGTGGCTCAGGACAATTCCTACGTCACCGAGGATTTCAATAGTTATGGCGGCGACGTCGCGAGCGCGGACTTCACGACAAGGTGGAACAATAACAACGCGACACTGGAGGAACTGGCACCCGGCGACTGGGCCCTGCGCATCCAGGACGCAGCCAGTTGGGGCAATGGAGTCGTGACGACCGCCACTTTCCCGCGCGGCGCCAACCTGCGCTGTACGTGGGCTTTTTGGCATGGATTCATGGCCATCGGGGACGCGGATAGCGGCGAGGCGGGAGAACAGGCGACCACTTGGGACTCGACCGCGCTGATGGCCCCGTTCCGCATGAGCGACCAGACCTCCAATTCATACGCGCGTCATGAGGCCGGCCTCGAGTACTTCTTACCCTCTGACCAGTGGCAAGACCTCGGGCTCGGGCCAACCAACGGCGGATTGAACAAGGGCATCGCCTGGAACGAATCAGGTGGGGTCCAAAACGGCGTACAATTGTCAGCGGCCTTCCAGCAGGCGGGGTTGGCGGCGGTGGATAAGAGCAGCGCCGTCTATGTGCGCGCAACACTGGGCGACGTTACCGGGGGCACGGCCGTGTGGTCCACCGACGGCGGCGCAACCTGGACGCAGATTACCACCAAGACCACGGGCGAAGTTATTGACACGCGTGGAGAAGCCGTCGGCAGCGTGGTTTTGACGGGTAATGACAATGCCAACAATGGCACCGTGGGCAATGCGGCCGGCTCTGTCACGGTCAGTGGAAATACGGACGTTTGGATCGGCTTCGCGTCGGGCGGGGGGGTCCTTTATGTCGATAACCTCTGGGTTCAGGACGATAACAACGGTTGTCCCGACTGTCCGGTTCCGGTTGAGCTTTCGGGCTTTGTCGTCGATTAACAAGCTTCGGGGACAAATGTCGTGACAGCATGAGGCGTTGGCGTCCACGGCCTTCGACCGGCCGTGGACGCCACCTTCTTCGGGTCTCGATGGTGGTGGAAATGAGAGATTAGAAGAAGAGGAGCTTTAGGGTTATTGGGTTGCTGATCGTCGTGGCGACGCCGGTTTTCTCGGCGGATGCATCGGCTTCAATTGCATGAAGTAAACTTGGACATGACAGGAGCAAGTGCAGTTTTAACATGAAAAGAATTCTTATATCGCTAAAGGTTTGGATTTGTTTGCTGATGATCGCCGCGCCGGTCGCGGCTGACCCTTTGTTTATTGACCGGTTCGACGATACGGTCGAGAACATCGGCACGCCCGAGGAGCCGATTTGGAGGCCCAATGGGGCGGTGTGGAACCACCGCCACGTCGGTGCCGCCGACATCCTGGGCGAAGGGGATTGGTTGATCGCCGGCGGAGACGGGGCAAGCGGGGCCAATGGATTTACGACTCTTCAAACGTTTCCTCGCGGCGAAAACCTGCGCTGCACGTACACGATCTGGCACCAAGAACGAATCGACTCCGGCGAGGGGGCTGAAAGCTCGTTTGGCTGCCTCGGCCCGTGGCGGCAGGATACCGATCTGTCCGAGATGTGGAACCGGGTCGAGGCCGGGTTCGACTGGGTCACGCCGGGGGTCGGATCGGGGCTGTCCCTTGATTTGTCGATGGGACTGGGCTTCTACGAACACGGTTTCTTCAACCTGCCCGAAATCGGCAACACGACCCAGGCCGGCGTGCGACTGGAGCAGGCCTTTCAGGACGCCATGCTGGCCAGTCTCGACGTCAAGACAAGCGCCGTCACCATCCGGGTCTGGCTCGGCAACGAGTCGGGCGCCTTTGGCGAATGGACCGTCGACGGCGGCCTGAACTGGAACCCATTGCGTTCGGAACAGACCGGCGTGATCGTCGATACGCGCGGCCTGCCGCCGCTGATGGTAATCGACCCGCCGTTCGGTTTGAAATGCCGCTTCCCGGCGGCCGATATGCTCGCCAGCAATAACGTGCCCGGCGGCCAGCAGGACGTCCACGTCGGTTTTGCGGTCGGTTTTGGCCAGTTTTTGATCGACGACGTCATCGTGGAGAACGACTCCAACACGTTGGGCGGAGAACCGGTAAACACGGCGCGGCATTGGACGTTTTACTAAATGCGGGATATCGCTCATTCGTGAGGGTGAAGATCGAGATGCCATCCCCCCCCATTCGGGCGCGAGGCGCGTTTAGCCCGTAACCGACAATAACGGAAAAAGAGGTGTAACAAAAATGCGACAGATCAAGGGGTTCACATTGATCGAACTGCTGATCGTGGTGGCGATTATTGCGATCCTGGCGGCCATCGCGGTCCCCAACTTCCTGGAGGCGCAGACACGCTCGAAGGTCTCACGTTGTAAGGCGGACATGCGCGCGATCGCGACCGCCATCGAGATCTACCGGGTGGATAACAACAATTACTTCCCCCCCGACCAGACCCGCCGGCCCAACCTGGTTGATTACGGAACGTGGGGCAACTTGGCTTCGCTTTGGTGGCTTCAGGTCAAGTGGTCGGCGGCTCGCGGAACGCCCCACCAGGAGGAACAAATGCTCGGGGCGTTTTTGACGACGCCGGTCACCTACATCACAAGCATTCCTGGAGATCCCTTTAACAGCAACATGGACGCCAATCGGGCGGTAAGAAATTGGGGTGCCGTGCCCCTGGAGGGAGCCGCGTTTTACTCGACCTGCATGAATAACTGCATCTTCAACGTAAAGACGGATAATACCACTATCGACGACGTCGAGTATCTCCTGTTTAACGTCGGACCTGATGCGGTTCTTGGCTTCGGCGGGTGGTCGGGGTCGGGGAGGAGCCCCCGGATCTGGAACATCACATTCCTGAATCTCTATGACCCGACCAACGGCACGGTGAGCACCGGCGACATCGCGTATGCCGGCAAGGGCGGGGGCTTTCAGAATTAGGCGTCTCGCCCGCTCCTACAGCGAGACGATGATCTTCGTCAGTTCCTCGATGTCCGTTTCTTCTTTTGGGACGTCCTTGACCTTCTTGCCGTGACTGAGGACGACGAAGCGGTAGGCGTGGTAGAGGTTGTGCGAGACCAGGACGCTGGAGATGCCCTCGGCCTTGAGCCGCAGGATGTATTCGAGCATCTTTTCGGTCTCGCGGATCGATAGGGTGCTGGTTGGCTCGTCGAGCAGCAGGATGTTTTTCTTGAAATAGACGGCGCGGGCGATGGCGACGGCCTGTTTCTGACCCCCCGAGAGTTCGCTGACGAGTTGGTTGGGCGAGACGATTCCCGCGATCCCGACCGTGTGTTCGAGGACCGGCATGGCAGTCAGCGCGGCTGTCGCGCCAATGCTATTGAGCATATCCCGCCGGTCCATCATCGCCTCCTTGAATTAATTTGCGTTTCAAAACCATAAAATCAATTTATCGTTTATATTCCGAAATGCGTGAAATAAATATCCGCCCATTCGCCTCATGCCCTAACCGTCCATATGGGAGACGACCAGCCCATTTGATGGTTGCCCTGCGTGACACGGGCGTAATAGTAGTCTCTATCCGCTCCTTGAGGAGTGGTATCCTCCCATTCCAGGCGCGCGCGCGAAAGCCGGACTCGGGCACGGCTTGGACAAACTGGACGGCCCCCTGATACGGACCGAAAGGAAGGGCGCAACGGCTTTCGCGCATGATCTCGTCGATGGAATTGAATAGAACGAGTTTGCCATCCAGACGGAGAGACAATCTGGCATCCTTGACGCCTTCGAGGTCCAAATCGATCTGTTTCAGACCGCCATAGATGCGACCGTCGTTCCCCTGATGGCCGCGATAGGCGGCGGTTGTCGATGTGACCTCGACCTTTTGGTTCCCAATGACCTTGACTTGATCATGGCCGGGCATTCGGAAATGGAGGTTATAGTCCCTGATCTTCCCTCCCTTGGCCTCAATTTCGATATTCCACGCCCGTTCCTTTCCTCCATGATAGCCCCACTCCACGCCAACCTTGAACCGCTTTGCGTCGCGCGCGGGGGCACCGCCAAGAAGCGACCACGTTTGGGCGAGGCTTCCGTTCTTTATGATTTCAACCGACTTCAAATGATCCCAGCCGTCGACGTCAATGCGTATCCGCCGGCGCTGATCATGACCGATGGGCATGATGCTCCCCATCGGTTGGTCGTTGAGGCGAAAGTCCAGACGCATGCGGTCGCCCGTCACGGCGTAAACGCGCCGTTTCCAGAACGATTCCCATAACGCCTCGCGGGTCAATTCCTCGGCGTGGACGGCCATCAAGCCCATATCATGCGACCCCGGCCATCCCTGATGATCATCGCTGGACGCCATGATGCCGAAGACGTGCCCCAGATCGAGCGCCCGTTGGACCGCGCCGGATTGACAGCGCGGTCCCATGCCGGGCCCATTATACGTCTTGGACCCCACGTGCGTCTCGGCGCACCCGTGATGCGAACAAATCTCGACCATGGGCGCCTTGCGGGTATCGAAGCCGCGCCAATCGAAACCCCTGTTGTGGCGGGGGTAAGCCGTGTGGTACGGAAAGACCATGGCTTGGACGCCGTCCAACGCGGCGTAGAGCTCGGCCAGCGAACGCGCATAGCGTATGGGCTCGTCGTCCTTCAGGTAATAAACATTGTGATCACCCCACTGGCGCGAGGACCATTCGTAACCCAAAAACGTGACGAACCTGCCCGATTCATGATTGCCCTGGATCAGAGTTTGAATCTCAAACCAACGCTCGCCGAGAGGCTGAACGATATAGCGCCAGCCATGAAAAACGTCGGGGCCCCAGGAGACCGTGTCGGGCAGCTGCGCGTGGTCGGAATAAGCGAAAAAGTCAAGATGGCTCCTGGCCCTGTCCATCAGGTGGGGCGGTTCTTGCCTCCCATCGCTGAAATTGGAGTGCGTGTGAATGTCGCCGAAATAGATGCTCATCCGAATTCGATCCTCGATAGATATTCGCGCGTGGATTTGGCGATGGGCAGAGGTGTATCGAAGGGGACCGAGTAGAGGTCCTGGTCGACGACCGCCCAACCCTTGAATTGAACTTCTTCAAGGATCCGCCGCAACGCCTCGAAATCGACTTCCCCTTTCCCCGGCGGGCAAAAGAGCCGGGCGTGGACGGCCCGAGGGTAGTGCATGGCCTCCGCCTCGACCACTTCCTTGCGGGTTTCGGGATTCACGTCCTTCAGATGCAAGTAACGTATCCGCGAATGGTGACGGCGCAGCAGCTCAACCGGATTGATGCCTCGATACGCCAAATGACCGGTGTCCAGGCAAAGCGAGACAAGGTTTGGGTCCGTCCGCTCAAGGAACGCTTCGATCTGGTCCCCATCCTGGATAGGAGATTCCGCGTGTGGCTGAATGGCCAGGCTTAGTTCGAACCGGCGTCTGAGCAACTCGGCCAACCTGTGCGTGGTGTCCAGTAGGCGTTCCCAATGGAATGGCGCTGGCGCTGTCAATGTCGGCCCAGGGAGAGTTCCTGCTGAGCGGCGGGAGACCCTCGGAACTTCGTCCTCGTGATCCAGGATATGCGCCCAAGCGTCGTAAAGCACCCGCGAACCATTGCCCGTGCGGCGCATCGTCCAGCGACGCGCACTCGACCGCCTGGCGCGACTGGACGGTCTCGGCGTCCGCGGCCGCCCGTTGATCAATCGTCCGCCGCGCCAAAACCGCCGGGGAGGGACGAGCCGCGAAGCGCCGTCAGCGTCAGTCGGATCAGCGGCGTTTTGTTTATCACATGCATGGTTCGTAGCCCCGCAATGAGGCGGAACGATCGACTTGTCAGCCCCAAACATCGACCGGCTCAATGCGACTCGCTCCAAAGGCCGCCTATGGCAAGGGAATAAGCTTCACCGCGACGAAACGCTGGACCGTGCGCGTCGGCGCGGTTTTTGACTTCAGATGTTCCCGTTCATACGTCGGAAAGATGTCCTGTTCGGTGTTGCGCGGGCTGATCTCAATCAGCGTTGGACCGCGAAACGTAAGGGTGTACGACATCCCGTTCATGTAAACCTTCTCGGTCCGTTCCTCGATGGGGAATTCCAATCGGATGACGTCGCCGGCTTCCAGGCCGTTCAGGATGACGCGGTGCTCGAGGCGGGCCGGGTCGGCCGGTTGATCGTTGACGAAAAACATTACCTCGTCCATCGCGAGCCAACCGGGGATGCGTACGATCGCGGTATGGGCCTTCTTGTTGCGCAGCACGACTTTGCCTTCATACGGAACATAACTGTCGATATCCATCCAGGCCGAAGCGCGATTGAGAAACAGGTTGACGGTGGCAACGCCCCGGTCAAAGCGAGTGATTCCGTGCCAGACGAAATAGAGACCCCACGGCCCGCTGCCGATACAGCAACCCGGCATCATCGGCGTGCGTCGGGGATAAAGATTGGTTGGTTCGGTCTGAAAAAACCCGCCGTAAAAGCGGTCCGCCCACTTCGCGCTTTCCGGATCGCCGCCCAAGAATCGTTGCATCTTCGCCTTGTCCATAAACTGGTTTTCGGCGAGTTGATTGCGCGCGATCGATTCGGCGTCGTCCCAATAGTCGCCCAGGCCGGCGTCGCTGAGCTTGACGGCCAGGACCGCCGAATCCGCGATGTTGCAGCTATCGCCAAAGGGGTAGGGATGAGGACTCCAGTCCTCGCGGTTGATGTACGTGGGGGACCAGCCCATGCCGGCCGTGGTATAGCGGCGCGAGTGTTCGTAACCCGACCGGACCATTTGCTTGAGCGCGTCGTCATCCTCGGCAAGCGCAAGGTTGAGCAGCGCCCATAGCGGAATCAAGTTGCCATGCAGGTGGCCGGTGAACATACCCTTTTCGACGTCGTCGTAGCTCTCGCCAGCGCTCTCTTGCCAAAACCCGGGCCTGAGCATGAAACGCTTGAGTCGATGGGCCATCTGGCGGGAGCGTGGGTCGCCGGTGTACGCATAACATTTGGCGAATGCTTGCAGCGGGGCGGCGTGATAGTATTTGACGGCCCCCTCGAACCCCTGCTTGTCCGATGTCGGTTCATTGCCGTCGAACGGAGGAAGCTTGCCCCGTCCTTCGGGGACCCAGGTTCCATCGGGTAGGTAGCAGTATTCGGGCGGGTAGAACGCGCGATCTTCGACCTTGATCGCCATCTTCTCGAAGCCGCGACACAGGGTCGTCAGATAATCGAGCCATTTCGCGTTGCCGTCGCGTTCATACCAGTTGGCCATGGCAAAGGCCACGAAGCCGATGTTGTCGGGAAAGCAGGAGCCTTTGGGCTTACCCAGGTCCTCGATCGGGCAATAGATCACGCCGTCGTCGGCCAGGCCGTCGAGATAAGACCTCATCGTGCCCAGTTCGACCCCCACTCCCTGGTCGCTGCCGCACATCGTCCTGGCCAGGGGCAGCGAAAAGAGATACTCGCAGGGCAGGTTCCACGTGAGCGCGTGAAGTTGGATCGGTTCCCGCCAAACGACGTTCGTCCAACTGTAATGATGTTGATCGGGATTGATGATGTTCACCATCGGATTGATCGCGGCGCGCGCACGCTCGGCCAGATCCAGCGTGTCGGGAACCGTCGCTTCGTAATACTGACCCGCCGGAACGAGGTTTGCCACATCGAGGACATCATCGGGATTCAGACTCGCCGCCGAAACGACCGATACCGCGAATAGCAGCCAATTGACATGGATGAACAATAACGCTAGAGCTGTCTTCATGGGCGTGCCTCTCTTTGTCGACGTGCTTGGTCGGCTTTGGATCAAGTTCACGGGGGGGCAATCACCATTTCAATGTTGTTGGTGACACGAACCGCGTGACCGAGGTCATCGGCGCCGCGTCGCGTCTCATAGTCTCTCGCTGATAGAGGGGCAGGCCGGGTCCCTCGGTGCGCGGATGGATATCGATCAGCGTGTTGCCGCGGAAATGGCAAGTGTAACGGTCGGGGTCCTCGGGCGGAGTCCACTGGCCGCCGCCCCGATTGCTGTACTCACACCACCCGCCCACGCGTCTCCACTTCAGCACGTAGCTTTCCTCGGATTCGGCGACGGGGAACTCAACGGTCAGCACCTGGCCGGGCGCGGTCCCTTCAAACAGCAAGTACCGGCCGAGGCGAATGGGCCGGGCCGATTCCTCGCCGACATGACACGCAACTTTTGTTTCATCGACCCACAGGGGAAGGCGAACGGCAATACGCTCCGCCGATTTGTTGCGGATGACAACCTTGCCCTCATAGGGGAGATAGCTGTCGATGTCCAGCCACGGCGACGCCCTGTTGAGCAACAGATTCACGCTCGCCGTTCCGTCTTCGAATTGCACGATGCTGTCCCAGGCGAAAAACAGCGCGACCGTACAGTTACCGGTGCAACAGATGGCCCGGATAAGCGCCACGGGAGGGACCAGGGTCGGGTGCGTCGCGTCGGAGATGAACGCCCCTACGTTTCGCTCGAGCACCCGTTCGGTGGTCTCCGGTTTCGGGTCCTGATTCGGATCGAGCGGCGGCATGGACTCGACGACTTGGCGCAGCGGCCCGGCGTCCACGATCTGCAGCTCCGTCAACGTGTTGCGCACGTACATGTCCGCGTCGTCCCAGTAATCGCCCACGCCAAGTCCACTGAGTTTAAGGGCCAGATACGTCATGTCGCCCGTCGCGCACATCTCGCCAAACAGACCGATGCGGGCAAGGCCGAAATTCTTGATATACTCATACCCGTCTCTGACAAACAGCTTGAGCCGCATGTCATTGGTTAACTCGGCATGCCAGATCAGACCCATCAAGGCCTGGGTGTAGGAATGGAGGTGTCCCATGAAATGGGCGCGATTAACGCCCGCCACGGCCTTCGGTTGGGCCTCGGCCCGCCAGAATCGCGGTTGACGAATAAAGTTGACCAGCTTCTGCGCCAATTCGAGCCATTGACGATCGCCGGTCATTTCGTGCCAACGGGCAAGCGACCGGATCGCGGAGCCGTGAACAAATAGCTGCCACACGTAGCCAAACTGTTTTTGCGTCGGCGGATCCGTATAGAACACGGCGGCGTCCTGAAACTGCCCGACCTCGCGATGCCCCCGCGCCATCAAATCGATTAGCTTTTCAACTTGCGCCGACGGACTTTGCTGCTGAAGAGCCATCAGCGCAAGCATCGCGCGCGACATGGCCGTGGGCGTTTTCCGGCCGGGATCGATGGCGTGAATCAACCCGTCCAGCATCTGTTGCTGAATGTCGAGGTTTTCGTCACTGCCCGACATGAGACGGGTCATGATCAACGATTCGGCGATCTTGCCCCAGTTTGCCGTACCGTTGCCACACCAGATCATATAGGGAGGATTGGCGTCGAAGCACGCGTGGACGTAATGGGCGTAGTCAGCCTCGGGATTCAAAAACTCGGTCAGACCTCGAACCGACAAACGGGCCCTCTCGGCCAGATCGAGTGTATCCGGGACCGTGGCCGTGTAGTATTCGCCCGATGGCATGATTCGTTCCGGGCCGAAGATGGATTCGGTCGGCGGATCCAGGCCAACTACCGTCTGCGAACAACATACGACGAGAAACACGGAAGAGAGGCAGAGCGATCGTTTATTCTGGGAAATCATACGTCCACTTCTCACGGAGGTGATGGCGGGAGATGAATCACATCCTCGCGATCAGTAAACAGTTTGGGCGCAGTGTCCACAATTATCAACTCAGAATAGAGTCCAGTGCGCCGCGTCCGTTTCGGTGACGATAAAAGTCGCCCGGTTCGGGCCGCTCCAATGGCCGCTGTGCCAAGCCCGCGCATATACTTGGATGGTTTCGGCCAGGATAAGCGGAGCGCTATAGGTTTGAGCGGATTCGGAGACGGCGCCGCCTGTCAGGCGCGGATCGCTGCCGTCAAGAGTATAGTAGATCGTCACGCCGGGCGGGGGCGTCGGGGGCGGACCGGCGCCAGGGGCGTAAGTCGCCTCGAGGCGTGGGAGGATCAGCAGGTCGGAGCTGTTCTGGGCATTGTTCAGTCCATGAATTGACAACACGTTCACGCCTTCGTGCAATTCTCCAATGAAATCCGTCAGACTAAAACTTTCAAATTCCGTGGCTCGTTGGTCGGGATGATCGGTCGTCGCCATGGAGTTCCATTGCGGCCACTGAGGCGCGAGACTGCTTGCCACCCGTCGGCCATTCAAGTAAGCGATAAAGCCATCGTCGTATTTCATTTTTAACGTCAAGCTCTCAATCGCGACCGTTTCATGACTCTCGAACGGAAGTCGGATATAAATCGACGTATTTCCATCGTACATGCCAGATTCGACATCCGTTAAGATCAGCGACTCATAGCCCGAAGATCGTTCGTATCCCATCCCCGTCGATCCACTCGCCCAATCACCGTCGTCAAAAATCTGGGTAAACCAAGCCGAATCCATCGATGAATCGTCGGGAATCAGATAGCGCCCGGCCGCTCCCTCCGCAACGAACGCACTCACCGAGGTTGACGAATCCTGTGCGCTGCCGTCCATGGTAAGCTCAAACCCGCTTGGGACAAAGCCGCCGTTGCGGTTGAAGATGGGCGGGTCGACAAACTGGCCGTCGAACCATTGAGCGCGGTCCAACAAGAATTGGCGCATGTAGCTGATTTCCTCCTCGTAGGTGTCGAACACGTTACGGTTAGGCCAAACGTATGTTCCGAGGATCGGCCAGCGGTCAAAATTGCGCTCAATCGCCTCGCCAAACAGTTCCACCGTGCCTTCAATGTCCGCGATCAATTGCTCATCAGACAAGAGGTCCCGGCGCAGTTCGGTCCAGCGATCGATCCAGCGTTGCATAAAGTCGGAATCGGCAAACATTCGTTCCCACCACATGTGTCCCACGACCGGGTAAAACCAACCCTCGGGTTCCCACGACCCGGGAAATCCGGGGATGTCGCCGTTGGCCAGCGCCAGATTGTAGTCCCAGGGGGGACCAATACTCATTTTCTCGCCGCGGTCTTTGATTAAGTACTGTCCGCTGAACTCATGGTTCTTGGCGATCTCTTGAATGATTTTCAGGTTTACGAAACTATCCGTCTCGACGTATTCAGTGTAGTGCTTTCCCGTTTCGGGATGCGTGAAATCGGCCGCGAACAGCGCATCTTCGAATTCATCCACGTAACCCTTTATCCATGCCATCTGGGAATCGGTGATTCGGAAACGGTCCGGATAAACCATCATGAATGGTCTGTCTCTTTTGGTATAGAAATCATAGGATTCGCCGGTTTTCAGATGATCCAGCTTGAAGATATACCCACCCGTAATCTCGGGCTAGCTCTCATCCGACGGATCAAGTCTTTCGACGTCAATCCGGTTGTTGTCGCGCTTGATCTTTTCCATGAGTTGATAGACTCCGACATAATCATCCATCGATACCGCGCCCCCGTCCATGTTGATAAAGACTTCGACGAAACGGTTGCGAATGGAACCATGACCGATCCGGCTGCTCCAGAGGAAGGCCAAGTGATTGCGCATTAGAGATTTGTCTGAATAAGGCGCGAAAAGAATCCAGTCGGATTCTTCAGGCAGGCCCAGCAAAGCAGTTTCCTTGTCGTCATTGTTTTCATCCCAGATTTCAATATTGTATTGCTTCTTGGGGAACCACTTGGAGCTGAATCCCCGCACCCGCATGCCCATGTGTCCCGAGAACTGGGGTGGGTCCGTTAAGGCCGATCGGCCTTGATCGGAGGGTTCGATGAAACTCGAATAAACCGGCCTGTTGGGATAGTTGGTCCATGGATCATCATCCTTGACGAAATCATAGCTCAGCGAATCGATCACCACGAGCGTCAGGTGGGTTTTAAATTCGGCCGCCTCCTGATCCAATCGTATATAGACCCGACTGTCCACGGGTCCGGCAAAGTCGCCCGCATCATACACGCGGGCCCGCACCCGGGTGGTCGTGTCTATCAGGATCGGCCCCGTGTAGGGCGTGGATTGGCGGGTTGGCTCCGAGGCATTCAAGGTGTAATGGACCATCGCGTCGGGTGAATCAGCCGAAAGCTCGAGATTGAACGGCTCGGCAAAGGCGCCGCCGGCTCGGGAAAACATCGGTGGAGGGACATAAGGGCCCATCCATCCTGAGTTGGGTCCGCCCGGAGTAGGCTGGTCGAAATAACCCGGATCAGCCCCACAAAGGCCGTATGAGACATCAGTCTGCTGGGGAGGATATACGGGGATGTACTCATGAGCGACGGTCGTTCCGTCCGGCATGACCAGCGCCAAGTACTCGCCGTCGCCGCTAAGCTTGAAGTTCGTGCGAAGCGCGGCGCCCGGAACGGCCCGATCCTTGTCCGAAGCGAAAATGACCAGATACCCTCCCGGCGGGACCATGACACTGGGAAAGCGCCATTTTGTCAGATCAAACGCCGAATCAGTCAAATGCCATCCGTCGAGATTTACCACCTCCGAGCCCGTATTGCAGATTTCAATCCAGTCAACAAAATCGCCTTCTGAGTCCGCCAGGATGGAATCGTTGATCGCCATAAATTCACTGATCAGGATTGGCGAGGACCCGGTGGGAGAGGGGCACGGGGTCGGCGTCGGTGTTGGGGTTGGAGAGGGTGTCGGGGGGCCAAAGTGAATCGAGTCGATATAATAATCGGAATCGATGAAAGGTATCGACGCGATTTCATCGACTGAATCGAACGTCCCGCGTAGCAGGCGATCGACCGCATAGCTCAGGTCCTGAAAAACCCCAGGGCCGTCGAGCGTGTATGAATACGTTCCGGCGTCTTGATCGAACACGAGGGTATGATCGACCCAAATGTTTAGGAAATCCTCGGGCAGGAGGTTCATTCCCGATGAGGAGAAAGGACCCCGCTCCCAGCCCGAGGGGCCGTAAATGGCGTGGTAATGATCCCCAAAACCCGCATTGATAAAGCCAAGGGTGAGAATCGGGTAGGCGCCGCCGTTGCCGCTCTGGGTATAATCATCCCCGAAGTGCATGAATTGCGTGGCGTTCGATCGATTCACCTGCGTTAGGAAAGTCGAGAAGCTGAATAAAATCTGGCCACTCTGGGGGATGCCGCTGACGCTCGTCCAAAGACGAACATCCTCAAAGAAGTTTGTCTGAGAATTGTAGCCACCCCCCGACCGACCGTCGACGAAGACTGAATGCGAACCCGTCCTGGCCTGAGCGGTCGACCAGGTCACGCCGCCGGCAAAATCGTTCGAGTTGGCCTTTAACCAGCGGCCGCTGGCAAATGGGTCGGTTTCAAAATCATCCGAAACGGGGAAGGATAGTTCCGCTCGCGGAGACGTGACGGACCCGGATCCTCCACAGCACACCATTCCCACAAGAATGTGCGCCACGAAATGCTTGTAAAGGGCGCTTGCCTGCATTGTCAATCCACATTTGCGCTCTTAACTTTGCACCCGACCACCGCGTCAGATCGACAGATAAACTGTTTTTACCATTCCAACTCGCGCTCCGGGGCGAAGCGGCGGAGTTTCCGGTGGCGGGTCTTGTTTTCCCGGTAGCGGTCCCGTTCATAATGCGGCATGTAAGGATGCGCCCCGCGCGGCTCAAGGGCCACAACGTCGTTGCCCTTGATCACGAGCGCATGGTTGACCTCTCCCAATTGCACGTTCGAAATGGTCCGTTCGCTGATTGGAAACATGAATGAAAAGACGTCGCCGGGCGAGCCCCGAGACGCGTTGACGTAACGGCCGTTCCAAGTTAGTCGCCGGGGCGTTCCGTTGACTTCACATCTGAAGGTTTCGCTTCCAGAGTCGATCCATTCCGGAGCGCGGACGGATACTTGTTCGCATGGTTGTTTGATCCTGACGTCGACCCGGCCCTCATAAGGGATGGCACTGTCCACGTCGGCCCACTTGGAGGCTCGGTTCATGAGCAGGTTGACGCGCAGTTGGCCCTCGTCGTAATCGAGGATGCCTTTCCACGCGTAATACAAGGCGCGCGTGGCGTTGCCGGTGCAACAGCCGGGTCCGTAGCCTCCGCCAGCCGTTTGCGTCTCCACGAGTTGATTGCGCGTCCAGCGGTCCACGTCGTCCCAGTAGTCGCCGGCCCCGGCGCGGGTGAGTTTGACGCCCAGGGCGACCATGTCGGCGAAACAACACGGTTCGCTCCATGTATGGGCAGCGCGAACGATTTCGGGAAACCATCCCAGCTCGAGCGAGCTGTAGGTGTTGGATTTGGCCCATTCGTAACCACGCTTGACGTAATCGATGAGTTCGCGGTCATCGACGGCCATGCCATGTTCAAGCATGTTGAGCAAACCGAGCGCGTGAGCGTGAAAGTGGCCGCCTTCGACAAATGGCTTCTGTTCGCGGTCCCACTGCACGAACCGCCCATCCTCGTCGAAATATTGGGAATGGTAGCGCAGGTAGTTGACGAGTTTCTCGTTGAGCTCGCGGGCCGGTTCATAACCGCTGGCGCGGTAATACTGCGCCAGGCCCTGAATGAATCGCCCGCCGAGTTCCTCGGCCGCCATATGAACCGGCTTGCCGGCTTCGGGCGGAACCTTGGCGCCTGGTTCGTAAATCCGCGTCGGGAGGTAACAGTAATCGCCCTTGTCGACCATCAACTCTGAGACACGGTCGACCATGCGATTGATCGTCTCCTCCCACATGGGATTCCTGTCGCGGAGGTAATAGATCGTCATCACGCCGAGAAGGCGGCCCTGGACAACCGTTTCCATAAAATGGCCGAGCGGATAACCGCGCAGGGGCACGATCCCGTCCGGGGTGCTCACCTGGGAACACCACACATACATGTTCTCGTCGGGGAGGTACGGCCTCTTCATGTAATACAGTCCGTCGGGACCGATGGATTTGAGCTGGGATTCCATCCAAACGCGATCGACGTGGTCATTCAGGTTGCTTCCCGACGCGGCGCGCATCAACGGCAGCGCCTCCCAATACTTAACGCCACAAACGTCACTGAAGGAGTGAACGCCGCCGCCGCTGAAATAGATTTCGTAATCCATCTCGGGATCGGTGTGACCCGTCAGGCACTCGATCGCGCGGGCGCAGCGCTCGGCGAGGTCCAGTGTATCGGGCACGGTGGATTCATAGCGCTCGCCCGTGTACGGGGGGATTTCGAACGCGGGGATATCCTCGCGCATGTATTCGATCTTCTGGGACCCCGCCGGTTCGTCGGCCGACGGTTCAATCACCGCGGGTGAGGCTTCGGCCCCTTCCGCGTGGAAGGGGCCCTCGTATTGAAGCATGGGATGGCCGGTGATGGCGGGGGCGCTGCCGGTGGACGCGATACTGAGATTATCCAGATAGTACTGGGCTTCCACGAATGGATTCGTCGAGAAGTAAGTCGTTCCGGTCTCACCCATTTTAGTCTTCGCCACTTGTCCCTCGAGCAGGCGATGCACCTCCCCGCCAAGCACCACCTCGTAGCGAAACGTCCCGCCGGTCTGATTGAACACCACGCGATGATGGATCCATTGTCCCAGGGGCGCCTCGATGACGTCGTGCCATCCGGCGCGGTCATGGACCGTCAGATAATCGCCCCTCAGGCCAAAGACACAACCATCGTAGCGATTCGAACCGGACTTGAGCGGGGTGGAGCCGACATAGAGATGGTGAGCGTAGTTGCCCGTCGTCTGGTTGAAATACGTGTCCCATTCCAGCGTTACGAAACCGCTTTGGGGGATGTCGTCGACGCCGATGGTACACGTCAGGTCGTAGTCGGGAACAATTCCGGCGCGGGGGCTGGAGAGAAAGCGCGATGGGCTGGCGGCGGGATCAATCGCCCAATGGAACCTGTCGGCCTGGACCTGCGTCCAGCGCGGCCCCGTCACCGGATCAAACGGATTGCTTTCGAAATCATCGTGGAACGGAAATGAAACGGTCCCCGCATTCACCCTGCCCGAAACGAGGGACACGGCGAGGAGCGCAAGCGCCGCGAGACGATGGATCACTTGTGATTTTCCGATTCGATTCATTTTTCGATTCCTCACCGGCGCTTCATCATCGAGTAGTATTGGCGGCAGGAAAGGATACGGACCTGCTTGCGCCTGGCGTGTTCCAGCACCCGGCTGATGATGGTGAGCTGCGGGTCTTCGCGGATGGTGCTGAAATCATGGACGCAGAGGCACCAGGTTAGATCGTTTTCAGCCACATGATCCAGTGACTGCAAAAGGTGGTCGAGGTACCCCTCGGTATCTTCCCAGCCATTGATCTCGCGGTAATGGCAATCCTGCCAGCCCTGGGCGGTGATTTCAAGCATGTCCGGGAATCCCTGCGGTTCGTACCAGAACGGCTGCACCTCGGCGGGGACGGGACCCCAGTCATGTTGGTTTCGCATATAGGTCCGTAGGAATTTGAAGCCGGCCTCTCGAAGGATCTGGAGCAGGTCCGGCCGGTCGCTCAGGCCGCGATAATAGCCGAACGGCCCGCAGATCCCGTCGGTTTGCACGCCCAGATGCTTCTGCATGGCGGCCGACGCCCTGGAAATATCCGCGATGATTTCCTCGGAGGAGCCTCCCGGCCAGACCTTGACCTGGCCATCGAATTGCTCGACCACCGTCTTGAGCCGGACATGGGTGTAGGTATGCTGCTGGAGGTCGAAGAGTTCGTTGCGAGCGGCCTTTTGGAAGGCCTCGACGTTCTTCTCCAGAACCTCGCCCAGGATAAAGAAGGTGCACGGGGCTTCGTGGCGGGTATGGACCTTATCGGCTATCGAGAGAAACTCGCGGGTGACGCCGTCCGGGTCGGCATAATGGTGGCCCCACCGGGCGCGCACAAGCGGGATGAGTCCTTCTACGTCGTAACCGATTAATAGTGTTCCAGCCATTGTTCCAATCCCGTTCGAACCTAACCCATTGCAAAGACAATTATCCCTCGACGGCAATCAGTGGCCACCTACGAAGGGATAGTTTATCCATGGATATCACATCTAAAACTTCGATTCCTCCCGGGCGCTTCACCATCGAATGATATCATCGGACACAAAACGCTCGCGCTTGACCCAGCGCGTCTGGTTGCCCCGATAATGCTCGCGCTGGTAAAGACCATGGTATTCCCCTGGCGGATCGATCAGGACCACGTCGTTTCCCTTGAGAACGAGCGTATAATCCGCCTTGCCGAGCCGGTGGTTGGTTACGGTGCGTTCGCGGATGGGAAAGGTCAATGTCACCACTTCGCCCGGGCCGCTCGATCCCACGTCAACGTAGCGCCCTTTCCAGCGGAATGATCGTGACTCACCATCGACCGAGCAGGCCACCTCCTCGCCGCCGGTCTCAATCCATTCGGGGACGCGGATCCAGAGTTGTTCAAGGGGCCGCTTGACTTTCACGTCGAGTCGACCGACGTAGGGGAGGTGGCTATGAACATCGGCCCATGCCGAAGCGCGGTTGAGCGGCAGGTTCACGCGCAGGCGGCCGTGAGCGTAATCGAGTATCCGCGCCCAGACGTAATAGATCGTCCGGGCCGAGTTGCCCGCGCAGCAGGCGGCCATCCCGGTCGGCGCGCCATACTCGATCCCGTAATCATTCCCCGTGCAGTAGCCGGTAAAGGTCCCCAGGTGGCGTCGCGCGACGTCTTCGGCCGTTTCGTTGTCGCTCACGGGTTTGGGCACGGCACTCGCGGCGGCCCGGTCGATCCAATCGGTTCGGGTGAACTGGCCTTCGGCGAACTGGTTGCGTAGCCAGCGGTCGGCATCGTCCCAGTAATCGCCTACCCCGGCTTCGGTGAGCTTCAAGGCCAAGGCGATCATATCGGCCACGCAGCACAATTCGCAGACCGGATAATCGGCCTGGGCCGATTCGGGGAACCAGCCGACCAGCGCCGAGCCGTAGGCGTTGTCTCGGGCCCATTCAAAACTCCGCCGCACAAAACCCATCAGCTCCTGGTCCCCCACCGCCAGTGCATAATCCAGCATCGCGAGCAGCCCGATCGTATGCGCGTGAAAGTGCCCGCCCACCTTCACGGTCCCGTCACCCGCGGGATAGACGAAGCGTCCATGCTCGTCGAAGAACTTTCCATGGTAGCGGAAGTAGTTGACGAGTTTGCCGGCCAGGCGGCGGGCCGATTCGTGACCGGTCGCCTGGTAAACCTGAGCGAATCCCTGGATCAGCCGCCCACCCAGTTCCTCGGCCCACATGCCCACCGGCATTTCGGCTTCGGGCGGCAGCTTGGCGTCGGGGACGAACAGGCGGGCCGGCAGGTAGGCGATATCCCCCTGCTCGATGACCAATTCCGAAAGCCGTTGGATCATTTGATCAATGGCATCCGTCCACAGCGGATTGCGATCGCGCAAGTGGTAGATCATGAGCGGCGCCAGGATGCGGCCCATCAGCACGGAGTCGGTGAACTGGTCGATCGTGCGGCCCCGGGGGCCCTCGATGGTCCCATCGGCCCAACAGATATTGGGACACCAGCTATACATGTCGCTCCCCTGAAGCCAGGGCCGACCCTGCGTGCTGATATAGTACAGGCCGTCCGGGCCGATCGATTTGAGAATGGACTCCATCCACGCGCGATCGACGTGTTCATTTACTCGGCTGCCGGTGATGGTGCGCAGGAGCGGCAACGCCTCCTGGTATTTGACGCTGCAGATGTCACTGAACTGGTGTCTCAAGACCGGCGGGTTCTGGTAAAAGAGCGAGACGAAATAAATGTCGTAATCCGAGTTGGGATCGGTCGTGCGGGTCAGGCCCTCGATCGCCAGGCGGGCTCGCTCGGCGATGTCATAAGTGTCGGGAACCAGGTCTTCGTATCGTTCCCCCATATAATCCGGGATTTCGAAGAAGGGGGCCTGTTCGCGCATGTATCCGATCTTGTTCTCGGCCGGTTGCGTGCCGGCCAACTGCGCCATGAACAGGACCGTCACAATCATTCCGGTCATCTTGAGATCGAGCCTGTTCATGGATCACCACCGAATCGTTTCGTCGGACGCGAAACGGGTAACTTTATGGAAGCGGGTTTTGCCGCTCCGATAATGTTCGCGTTGAAAGAGCGGATGATCTCTACCCGGCGGGTCCACGGAAACAACGTCACTGCCGCGGATGATGAATGTGTAGTCCTTCCCGCCAATGCGCTCGGCCACCGTCCGTTCGCTGATCGGGAATCGGACGGTGAGCGTCTCGCCCTTGGCCACGGGACCGCATTTCAAGTAGCGTCCGTCCCATTCGAGTTCGACGCGCGACTCGTTGCGGGAGGCCGATATTTCACCGCTTCCCGTTGCGATCCACTGCGGCACGCGAACGAGAACCTGGTCACAGGATTTTTTCACTTTGACGTCCACGCGGCCTTCATAGGGAACATGGCTGTGGATGTCGGCCCAGCGCGAGGCGCGATTCATGAGAAAATTTACGCGCAGCCGCCCATCTTCGTAATCCAGCATGTGTTCCCAGATGGTATAGAGCGTCCGTGCCGCGTTGCCGGTGCAGCAGTGCATGATCCCGTTGCGGACGACCCATTCGTTGGGCGTGATCCAGCCCGAGAAGGCGCCCAGGTTGCGTTCGATTGCACGCTCGGCGGTTTCGAATTCGCGCACGGGCGTTTCCGGCTCCTCGGAAGCGAGTCGATAGACCCAATCCGTCTCGGTGAGCTGGCCCTCGATAAACATATTGCGCGTCCAACGGTCCACGTCGTCCAGGTAATCGGCGAGTCCGGCGTCGGTCAGCTTGAGTGCGAGCGCGATCATGTCGGCGATGCCGCACAACTCGCAACTGGGATAATTGGGCCTCAGGTTCTCGGGGAACCAGCCGATGAGCGTCGAACTGGGGACGACCGTCTGCTCCAATCCGTATCGAAAACCACTGTGAACAAACTCCAAAAGCTCCTGGTCGCCGGTAGCCATGGCGTAGTCAAGCATCGAGAGCAACGTAATGGTGTAAGCGTGAAAGAAATCGATTTCGAACACGTCGGCCGGTCCGTCGATCCAGCGCGCCTCGTCGTCGAACCAGTTGATCCGGTATCGCATGAAATTGACCAACTTGCCGGCCAGCTCCTTGGCCGGCTCGTAACGGTTGACCCGATAGTATTGGGCCAGGCCCTGGATCAAGCGATTATTGCACTCCTCGCCGGTGATGTTCATCGGCATATCGAGGTCGCGTGGGACCTTGGCGCCGGGCGCGTAACCCGCCGCCGGATAGTACGCGTAATCTCCCTTGTCGATGGCAAGCTCCGCCCAGCGGTCGATCATCCGTTCGATCGTCTTGCGCCACACGCCGTTTTTGAAGATCGGATTATCGTCGCGCAGGTAGTAGATCGTCATCGCGCCGATGTAACGCCCCGCCAAGGGGTGGGTGAATTGTGTGATGCGCTCGTCGCCCAGTGGAAGCGAGGTGCCGTCTTCACGCCAGATGCCCGTGCTCATCCAGGCGTAGCCCCTGCGATAATAGGGCTTGCCGACCAGCGGCCAGTAGAAGAGTCCGTCGGGGCCGATCGACTTGAGGATCGACTCCATCCACACGCGGTCCACGTGGTTGTTTTGGTCGCTGCCCGTGATGAGACGCAGCAACGGCAAGGCCTCGGCGAATTTCATGTGGCACCAACTGCTGCAATCGGCCCGCATGACCGGCGGGTTGCGATAAGGGTCGCCATGACCGTAGCCCGTGAAGAAGTGGACCCAAAAAAAGATATCGTAGTCCCAGTCGGGATTGGTCGCCTCGGTCAGGCAGTTGATCGCCAGGCGGGCGCGTTCGGCGATGTCGATGGTGTCGGGGACCGTGTCCTCGTAATGGCGACCACGCAGCGGGGGGATTTCAAAATTTGGAATGTTCGGGCGGATGTAACCGATCTTGGTTTCCGTTGATTTCGCGGCCTCCTGCGCGATCGCCGGCCGCGGGGCGAGCATCATCCCGTTCAGCGCGACGATGAACATGATCGGTGTGGCGACGTTTCTCATGGAACGATCTTTTCTCAATGCTGAATCGTATTCTCACAAGCGAAACGTTTCACTTTGATGAACCTCGGCCGGCTCTCGCGATAATGCGCCCGCCTGAAGATGGGCACGTTTTCACCGCCGGGCTCGATCGACACGCAGTCGTTGCCCTTGAAAACCGCCTCGTACTTGTGCTCGTAACTCTCCAGCGTTACGGTCCGCTCCTCGATGGGGAATTCAAGGGTTATCACGTTGCCCGGCTCGGCCTTCCCCGCCACCAGGTACTGACCCTCCCACGAATAGGAACGCGCCTCCCCATCGACGCTACACTTGACCTTCTCTTTATCGATCCAGTTGTTCATCCGGACTTTCACCGATGCGCAGGGCTGCTTGATCGTCAAATCAACGCGCCCGGTGTAAGGGATATAGCTGTCGAGATCGGCCCAGGGGGAAGCGCGGTTGAGCAACAGATTGGCCGTCAAAACGCCGTCCTCGAAGTCTAGGATGCTTTCCCACGCGTAGTAGAGCGCGCGCGAACAGTTTCCCGTGCAGCAGGTGACGTAATACGTGTCGCCGAACAGGTCATTGGGCATGACGTGCAAGGACCAGGAACCGACCGAGCGCTCGGAAAGCCGATCGGTCAAGTGCGTGTAATCGACCGGCTCCGCCTTGGCTTTGCCGCGCTCGACCAGTTTGCGGCAATACTCTTCCACTTGATAAGGGCGCGTGCGTTGGGCCTCGATCAGGGTGTTGCGGGCAATGATATCGACGTCTTCCCAATCGGCCAGCCCGAGCTGCGCCAGCTTGACGGCGATGGCCGTCATGTCGGCGATCGAGCACCCTTCCATCGGATTGCGTCCCTGCCCGTTGACGTAGTACCCGATCTCAGGCAGCGCCTCGGAACGCGCGCCCGACTTCGCCACCTCGTACTGTTCCCGCGCGTAACGCGCCAGTTCCATGTCGCCGGTCGCCTGGGCCAGCTCGAGCATGGCGTGGATGCCCAGCGTGATACAGTGGAAGTGACTGCCCCACTTCTCGATGTATTCCGACTCGCGCATGTAGTTGGCCAGCCCCTGGGCCAGCTCGCGGGCCGGTTCGTAACCCGAAGCGCGATAATACTGAGACAGTCCCACGACCATCCACGTGTGCCACAGGGGAAAGTTTCGCTCGGTCTCCTCTTTGGACTGCTCCTTCATCGACTCGATCGCCCGGTCGATCTCCGCGCGCGGGACCTCCTCTTCGGGCAGGAACAGGAAACGCGGGAAGATCTTCGCGTCCCCCACGTCGATGGCCAGTTCGTTCATACGGTCGACGATCCGGCGCCCCGCCTCGTTCCAGGTCTCATCGCCCGTCATGCGATAATAGATCGAGAGCACCCCCAGGTGGCGCCCGTTGAGCGTCGGCAGATAGGTGTAGTGCCTGATCGTTGGGTTTTCGGTCACCCAGGGGTAGGCCTTGAATTTGTCCCAGGGCCGGCCGACGTTGGAAACGTAGATCAGGCCGTCGGGGCCGATCGACTTGAGTAGGTGGCTCGCCCAGGTCCGATCGATCTCGAATCCGACCTCGTTGCCGATCATCATCCGCATCAGCGGCAGGGACTCGCGGAACTTGGGCCACGCGCAGATATAATCGCCCCATCCCAAGGTCTGGCGGGGCGGGATTTGATCATAGAAGCCCCAGTCGAACGGCTCATAGTCCAGCTCGGGAACGGTCGTCGCCATCAGGTAATTCTCGACGAAAAGCCGTGCCCGTTCGGCCAGGTCACAGGTGTCGGGGACGATCGTATCGTAGGTCTTCCCCCGAGCTGTCGGCACCATTGCCGGCCCCGCGCCCGGGCGGATTTGCTCCAAGGGGGCGAGGGTCGCCGGCTTCTCGAACGGGGCCCCGGCCGAAAGCGGAACGACGGTCCCGGCCGATAAAGGCTCGGCCGCGGCCAGACCCGCCCAAATAGTCGAAAAACATATCAAAACGACCGGCGACGGTGACTCGCACAAGAGCCGCGACGGATGATTAGTCTTCATGGAGTTACCTCATTAAGTCTAATATTAAGAATGATTTATATTCCATCGTACAATTA
>Ga0310121_10001501_pt1 | contig 23738 bp, 24 predicted proteins | sample CB27_Tmax_986_MG_FD_203504 | JGI IMG/M metagenome (GOLD analysis project Ga0310121, IMG submission 203504) | Marine microbial communities from Western Arctic Ocean, Canada - CB27_Tmax_986 | ecosystem: Environmental > Aquatic > Marine > Oceanic | place: Canada: Western Arctic Ocean | collected...
GCAGATGGGGCTTGCGAGGCGAGATCAAGGCAGGAGGAGGAAGACGATGCCTGGACATCTTCGACGACGACCAACGCAGAGATCGTCCGCAACCCCCATCTGCCCTCCGGGTGGCGACGGGACGCGCCGATTTCTTTGTCGCTCCTCCTCCACTATGGCAAGGCATCGAGTTCGCCGTCCCTTCGCGAACTCGACCCGTCGCGCTCGCCACAAACGTTGCCGTATTTATGAAACGGTGTACTTAGGGTTCGGCCAAGAATAAGTTCGCAGAGTTCGTGCTCAGATTTGCGCCAGATTTGGTCGCGAACGATTGCGCGAAACCGAAGGCGTAGCCAGGTCGACGTTGAGGATTTCGCGATTGAGGAGCGGCCGAATCTGGTGGTAAAGATGAGCGCGAGAATGTGAAGTTATTCTTGGCCGAACCCTAAGGCTGCTGTAGAACTCAACAGGGGCGTGTCCCGGGGTCCGGAGGATCCCAAGCGTTCCAGTCTGAAAGATGCCAACCACAACAGAAGCATCTAGATTCGTGGCCTTCGAGGGCGTTGAAGGATCGGGCAAAGGCGTCCAGCTAAGGTTACTCGAACAAGAGTTCAGGAGTCGAAAACTCTCCTTCATATCAACCCGCGAGCCAGGTGGGACCCTCTTCGGATCGGACCTCAGGCAGATCCTACTAAGGACAGACGGACCGGCAAGAGAGCCTCTGGCGGAGCTTCTCCTCTATCTGGCAGACCGATATCAACATATCAAACAGGTCATCGAACCATCGCTGAATCAGGGTCTTCATGTCCTATGTGATCGTTACCATGATGCTACCCTGGCCTACCAAGGCCATGCCCGAGGACTTGGCTTCTCCAGGATCGACGAGTTGGCCAGGTTGCTCGACATTAGGATGCCGGACCTGACACTCGTCCTCGTCGTGGAAGTAGAGCTCGGATTGAGCCGAGCTCGGGAGAGAAACACCAAAGAAGGAAACCGAGACTACGGCCGCTTCGAGGCAGAGGATGTCGAGTTCCACCGGAAAGTTCAGGAAGGCTACAAGTTGCTGGCAGAACGCGAGGCGCACCGGATCACCCTGATTGACGCTTCCGGCACACCCCAGCAAGTCTTTCGGCGGGTTCTCGAGGCGATAAGACAGAGAGGAATCATCGGTGACAGCTGACCCGGGAAAATCGAAACGATCCAAAGCGGACCTCCCTGCTCCGGAGCAACCCAGTTTGGTCCGGCTCCAGGACTTTGTTGGAAATAACGTCCTGGTGGACCTGCTGCGGAGGGTTGCACTACCCCCAGCGTCCCTTTTCCGAGGTGCCGAGGGTGTCGGAAAAACCACTTTGTCCCTGAGCCTGGCAGCCCTGGAAAACTGCCGCAAGTCGGGCTCGGGAGATTTCTGCGGCGAATGTGAATCCTGCATCAAAATTGCCTCTGGAAACCATCCCGACGTCATCCTTTTTCAACCTGGAGGAGCCTCCATCAGTATCGACGCAATGCGGCGGTTGAGCCGGGAAGCGCAATTCCATCCCTTCCAAGGGAATATCCGAGTCTTCATTGTCGATCGGGCAGAACAAATGACCCAGGAGGCCGCCAACTCGATCTTGAAGACTCTGGAGGAGCCGCCGCCGACATCCCACATCATTCTGACAACCTGCTTTCCCGAACTCCTGCTGCCAACGATTCGCTCACGCTGCCAGAGTTTTCTTTTCCGCGGCCTTAGCCGGGAAGAGCTGAAGGTCTACCTGGAGTCTCACTGTGGACCGGACGACGCAGAGTACCGGGCTGCCTTTGCCAATGGGAGTGTCGGGACAGCCTTGAGCCTCGACTTGTCCAGGACCCAGGGGGACCGCGACCGCATGCTGGACCTCCTCTCCAACTGGGAGGACCGTCGATCGTTCGCGACCCTGTATCAAGTCTGTGAGGCTGAACCCATGCGAAGTGAACTCAAACAGCGGGAACGGGTCATTCACTACCTGGATCTCCTGAGACTGTTGGCCGAGGATCTCTACTTCATTGCCGTGGAGACCGAGGAACGAATCATCAACCACGACAGGCTACATCAACTCCGGCCGCTCTCAGGTCGCCTCCAGCTGGACTGGATACGAAATTTCATCTACCATATCGGAGAGGCTCGGTCAGACGTTGGGAAGAATGTGAATCCTCTGATCTGTTTCGAGACCCTCTGGCTCAGAAAAACAAACCGGCAAGGAGCATGAGCGGACAGCAGCAACTGGCAGTCAGATTTGGAACCGGGAAAGCTACCGGGAGGTTCCTGGCTGAGCAACTCGGCCTACGAGTTGGCGACCGTTGCGTCGTCTCAACCGACCGAGGTATCGAGGTCGGAGCAGTCCTCTCCGCGCGGAAGACGGACCGAAACACTGGCTCTGATTCGAAGATGCGAAAGGCTCTTCGCAAAGCGACAGAACGGGACCTCTATCTTTTCGAGAAGAAGAGCGATAGAGAAGAATCCACCTACGACCTCTGCCGGAAGCGGATCAAGACTCATAAACTCCCGATGAAATTGTCAGGAGTCGAGTGCGTTTTCGACAATAGTCGAGTCATCCTGTATTTCACCGCGAACGAACGTGTCGATTTCCGAGAGCTGGTCAAGGACCTGGCAAGAGAGCTTCGGACTCGCATCGAGATGCGACAGATCGGGGCTCGAGATGAGGCCAAGCTGGTTGGAGGCCTGGGCTGCTGTGGACTGGGCCAGAATTGCTCGGCTCTCTTCTTGAAGGAGCTCAAGTCCGTCAGTGTACGTACCGTGAAGCTTCAAGATCTGGGAATGAGTCTCAACCGACTTTCGGGGATGTGCGGCCGTTTGAAATGTTGCCTTAACTACGAAGTCGAAGGCCGGAAGCGCACTCCCTGTGAGAGCGGCGGCTGTGGAAAGCCAGCCAATTAGGCTTACTCCTCCCTTCCATAAACAGGGGTGATCCAAAACAGAACTACGACGGGGGTTTGGCCTTATGGCGGAGCTTCTTGGCCAGATCCTGGAATTGGGAAACGTCGTTTGATTCCGGATTGGCCTCGACAAAGTCCTCGCAAACAATAGCTGCCTCGAGAAAACTGAGCTGCTTCTCTAAAACCCTTACCAGCTTCCTGTAGGCCTTGGTCCCCTTAGCATGGTATCGGATGGCTTCCTCATAGCGTAACTGTGCTGCTTTGTAGTTTTCTCGCTTGAAGTAGAAGTCCCCAATAGTGATGCTCTTCCGTGCCTGGTCCGGGTCAGGCTCAACCGGCAGCTGCTCTTTCAGCGCCTGTTCCTCTCGATCTGCTCGAATTAAAACCGGCTTCCTCTTCCTCTGTTCCGGCTTGGACTTTCGAGCGGACTGCGCGGGCGGGCGGGCTTGCAACAGATCCTCGAAGGGCGAAAAAAGCAATGCAAAAAGACAACCTAGATACAGTGTGAAGCGCATCACTTAAAGGCAGTGTATTTCAGTCCCTTCGTCCTTGTCAAAGTGGACCTGGAAATGGTAAAGTTCTGGAAACACTGAGGCTCAACGTTCATCTGTCCTAGTCCAAATTTCTCGTGCGGGGTCATCGTAAGATGACTTCGGGGTTGGTTTGGCAAGGCTTGTGGTCGAGGCCAGAACGGCATTGGGTATCACAGGTCGAGAAGGCCGGTCGAGCCCAGCAGGGGGTGGGAAAGCTGTAGCAGATCGAATGTAGGAAACGGGTTTCGACTGCCAGTTGTTTTCGTTCTTATCAAAGGGAGACTTGTTCCAAGTGTGAGGTAGATATGGTTAATCGCAAGTTAATTCGTCCGTCCCTATCGCAACTGCGTGATCAGGGGTCATCGAAGTACGTAAATGCTCAGAAAAAGCGGGTCCCTCCCGAGCAGACAAACGCAGAACAATATTACTACTTGAAGCAAATGACCAATAAGACACCAATGGTGGTTAAGCTCCTAGATGGCGAAGAGCTTCACGGCGTCATCGAGTGGTACGATAAGCACTGCGTCAAGGTAAACCGAGTTGCTGAACCCAACGTCCTGATCCTAAAACACTCCATCAAGTACATGCACAAGGAGAACGACGACGCAGACGAAGAGTTCCTTGAAGACTCAATGGAAGCTTCCGAACCTTTCGCCTGAAGGCAGGTGCGTCCAGACATCACACGAGGAGGCCGACAGAGCGTAAATCAGCCAGGGCCGATGTTACGGCGGCTCAGTAGACCAGCACTGAGAAATGCTCAATGCTACTTCGTACGCTCTCTCTACAGCCCCGAGGTTCAGACCCACCAACTCACTGGTAGAGAAGGCAAAAGCTGCTTCCAGGGCAGCATAGAACGGCCTCAGCTCATGGAGTTCAAAAAGAGGAAGAAGGTACCCCCCCGCACTTAGAAACTGACACGAAAACAGGGACACCACAACCTCACAGGACTCCTCGAAAGGGTAGATTTCACAGAGGCGAATCTGGGAAAGCGTCATCTGCTCAATCGGATGAAGTTCGGAAAAAATCGGGCTGCGAACCCAATCGAAAAATCGATCAAGTGCCGGCGCAATCATCTGGGGAATTACGGGCGTGTGGTTGGGGCAGATCGGCACCATCGAAACCGCGCGAAGCGCTAAAGCTCCAGAAGAACCGGTGAGGCGATGAAGCTGGAGCAAATCTTCAATCTGAGCCGTAGTCGGGTCGAACTGCAGAAGAAGAAATTCCTGACTCACTTTGGTCCAGCTTGAAGGATCGACCTCTCGGATCTCCGCATAACGGCTGGAGCGTCCGGCCTTGGCCATTTCGAACTCCAGCAGATGTGGAAGCAATCGCTCACGGGTCAGGGCTGCGGGGTCTCGCTCCTGCTCGTCCAGCATCTCTTTTTTTCGATTCAGGGAAGCGAACTGAATAGAGGATCGCAAAGAAGGGGACATGGCCAGCCTAGTACAACGTTCTGTAAATACCGATACGTTTGTGGCGAGCGCGACGGGTCTAGTCCGCGAAGCGACGACGAACGCCATGCTCTGCCATAGTGAAGGAGGAGCGACAAAGGAATAGGCCCGTCCCGTGGCCACCCGTAGGGCAGATGGGGGTTGCGGACGATCTCTGCGTTGGTCGTCGTCGAAGATGGCCAAGCATCGCCTTCCTCCTCCTGCTTTGATCTCGCCTCACAAGCCCCACCGGAAAACCCGTAAACATCTGTGCTACAACGTACTAGTTTGAGGCGAGTTCGACCAGGGTACGGACGCCGAAGCCGGTGGCTCCAGTTCCCTCGACTGGGTCCTCATAGAGATCGACCCCGGCGATGTCTATATGGCACCAGGAAAACTCACCCACGAATTCTTGCAGAAACTTGGCGGCGGTTACGGCGCCTGCCGAGCGGCTTCCTGAGTTCTTGATATCGGCAATCCCGCTATCGAGATCCTTCCGATATTCATCGTCCAGGGGGAGTCTCCAGAACTTCTCCCCTGCCCGATCACCCGCGCTCTGGAGCCTTGCGCAAAGCTCATCGTTATTGGAAAAGAGGCCTGCTCGAATGTTCCCCAACGCAATAATACAGGCTCCGGTCAAGGTGGCGATGTCAACAACGTACTCTGGACTGAACTCGGACGCGTAGCAAAGGGCGTCGGCCAGAATGAGGCGTCCTTCTGCATCCGTGTTCACGATTTCCACCGTCTTTCCTCCCATCGAGCGAATCACATCCCCCGGACGCTGGGCGCGCCCACTGACCATATTCTCGACTGCCGGGATCAAGCCGATGACGTTTCTTTCAATCTGCAGTCTGGCGATAGCTTGCATCGCTGCCAGGACCGCGCAGGCGCCAGCCTTGTCCGCCTTCATATCCTTCATCGAGCCTGCAGATTTCAATGACAGCCCACCGCTGTCGAAGGTCACCCCCTTGCCCACGAAAACGATGGGTGGAGCATCGCTCTGCGGGTCCTTCAGATGCTTCAGGATGATGAACCTTGCAGGCTCGTCGCTTCCTTGCGCTACGGCCAGCAGGGTCTCCATCCCCATTTCCTGCATCTCCGGTTCACCAAGGACTTCAACCTCGAGACCCACCTTCTCGCCCAACACCCGAGATCTCTCTGCCAATCGACTGGGATTGATCTGATTTCCGGGCTGGTTGACCAGGGAGCGCGCCAGGTTGGTCGCCTCTCCCAGAATCTGACCACGACGAACCGCTTCCTCAAGCCCCTGCACATCACCCTCCGGCTCCTGGGCCAGGACGACTTCCTCGATAAAGGCCTTGGACTTGGCTACCGTCTTGTACTCGTCAGCAGAGTAGGCCGCTAGAACCACGCCCTCTGAGGTCGCCTGCGTGGCGGCCGCAACATCCCCCTCGATTCTGACAACAACGGCGACCCGCCGGAGCTTGTAGCCCTTGACCTGCCCGAAGACTCGGGCCACGGTTCTCCGAACGGCCTCAGAATCCCAACTGGCCCTCTTCCCGGCGCCGAGCAGAGCCAGACGCCGGGAGCGTACCCCCTGAGGTCGATGGATAATTGTGCACTGGTACCTTTTTCCCAGCCACTCCTCGGTTTCCCTTAACTCACTCACCAAACCGCCGAGTCCTTGATCAAGACCGGAAAAGAACTCTTCATCCAACCCCTCATCCTCGAAGAGTGGAATCACCAGCAAATCACATTCGATCTCATTCCAACTTCTGTGAGTCAATCGGACTTCCATCGATTATCTCCGTTTCAGCTCCATCTGAATGTCGCGATCCGCGCTCTTCCTCTTCGCCGTCTCACGCTTGTCGTAGAGTCGCTTTCCCCTTGCGACTCCAATTTCCACCTTGACCTTACCGTCTTTGAAATAGAGAACAATTGGAACGAGTGTAAAACCCTTCCTCTCAGTAACCCTAATCAACTTATTGATCTCCCGCCGATGAAGCAGCAGTTTCCGGGGACGAAGAGGCTCGTGATTTGACAGATTGCCATGCCGGTAGGGTGCGATATGACAACCCTCAAGCCACACCTCTCCGTTCTTCACTCGGGCATAGCTCTCCTTCAGGTTGACCTTGTGGTCTCGAATGGCCTTGACTTCAGTGCCCTGCAGGGCGAGTCCGGCTTCATAGCGATCCAAGATTTCGTAATTGAAGAATGCCTTCTTGTTGCGAACAACCACTTCGTCAGTCAACTACCAACTCCACTCAGGGGTCCACTAGCAATACGGAAGCAACAGACGTCGCCGTTTCACAAGCTGGAAACTCTGAAGAACATGCCGGGGTGACGGCCAGACAGGGACCAATAACAAGACGGATCATCTGCCTGAGAAAGAGCAACTTCTAGGGGACATCAGAGGTCGGAAAACGTCGTCTCGCGATCCTCGTACATCCTTCGATAATAGTCGAGATAGTCTCCGCTGCGTACCTGCTTGACCCATTCTTCGTTCTTCTGGTACCACAGGACGGTTTCCCGTAACCCCTCCTGGAAGCGTATCCGAGGTGCCCACCCGAACTCCTCGCGGGTGCCGCTACTGTCAACCGCATAACGCCTGTCATGCCCGGGCCGATCTTTGACGAACTGGATCAAGTCGGAAGATTTCCCGAGGATCTCGAGGATCAGGCGAACCACCTCCAGATTGGTCAGTTCGGCATCACCTCCAATATTGCAAACGGATCCCGGCCTCCCCCGATTCAGCACCTGCTCCAATGCCTGGCAATGGTCACGAACATGAATCCAGTCTCGGGTATATTTTCCGTCTCCATAGATCGGCAGCGGTTTCTCCTCGAATCCGTTGAGAACCATGAGAGGGATGAACTTCTCTGGGAACTGGAAAGGGCCATAGTTGTTCGAGCATCGAGTCGTGACAACATCCAATCCATAGGTCTGGTGATAGGCTCGCACCAGTAGATCAGCTGCCGCCTTGCTGGCAGCATAGGGGCTGTTGGGGCTGAGAGGACTTTCAACCTCAAACTTCCCAACCGACCCCAAGGAACCGTAGACCTCATCCGTGGAAATCTGAAGAAGGCGGCGGGCTTTCTTCTTTCGGAGCAACTCCAGAAGGACCTGCGTGCCTCGAATATTGGTCTGGACGAATTCAGACGAGTCCAGGATGCTTCTGTCGACGTGCGTCTCGGCAGCAAAGTTCACTACGGCATCCGTGTCGGGCTCAATGGCACTTTCCACCTGGTCGGCGGACGTAATATCTCCCTTGACGAAGCGGTACCGGCTATTTCCGGCCAAGTCGGAGAGGCTTTTCAGATTACCAGCATAGGTGAGGACATCGAAATTGATTACTTCGTAACCGGGCCGCTCCAGCAAATGGTGGATGAAGTTGGACCCGATAAAACCTGCTCCACCCGTAACAAACAGCTTCATTGCACTTCGTCCAATCTCTGCCCAGACTCGGGAAGGAACGTCGAGGAATTCAAGGTCTAGTCCGAACTTCCAAGTAACACGAGTCGCAAGGGAGGAATAAAGGCAAACAAAATCAACACTACAATTGGAGGCCGATCAAATCACAGTACGCCCACTTTGATCGGGGGTGTCTTCTCCTCGCGCGCGGCCACCAGCTTACTCGCTGAGAGCAGGGAACCAATGGTCCCGGCGTCCGTCCACCACCCATCGAGAATATCGTACGTCATTTCGCCCCAATCAATGTATTGATTGTTGACATCCGTGATCTCCAACTCACCCCGCCCCGAAGGGGAGAGAGTATCGATGATGTCGAACACCCGCTGATCGTACATGTAGATGCCTGTCACGGCATACTTGGAGGCAGGCTTTTGCGGCTTCTCGTCGATTCGTATGACCTGGCCTTGCGACAACTCAGGCACTCCGAAGCGTTCGGGGTCAGACACCTCCTTGAGCAGAATCTTGGCTCCCTTTCCACGCTCCTGAAATCGTTCCACGAAGGGACGAACAGATTTCTCCACGATATTGTCACCCAGAATCACCATCAGACTGGCGCCTTCTGAGAAATACCTGGCTAGCGAGAGCGCCTCGGCGATTCCACCCTCCCCTTCTTGATAGGCAAAGTGGAGCTGGCGCAGGCCGAATTCGTGCCCATCGCCAAGGAGCCGGAGAAAGTCCCCAGCATTGTTCCCCCCGGTTACCAACATGATGTCCTGGATCCCAGCATCCACCAGAGTCTCCAGTGGATAGTAGATCATCGGCTTGTGAAAGACCGGCAAGAGATGCTTGTTGGTTACTTTCGTGAGCGGGAGCAACCGGGTGCCTAGTCCCCCAGCGAGAATAACACCTTTCATCTTTACTCCCGGAGGATCTTACACGAGACGAGAGGACCCACGCAATCCGAGATAGAGCAGCTCGGTTTCATTCAGCTTCTTATCGAGCGTGAAGTGCTGTTCGACCCGTCGTCGCCCAGACTGCCGCACCTTCGATCTCAACTCATCCGACAGCAATAGCGGGCGAAGCCGTTCCGCCAGAGACTGGGAATCACCAGCTGCTGAGAGGAAGCCAGTCTCCCCGTCGAGCACCAACTCAGGGATGCCACCCACATCTGTTGCCACAACCGGTAGGGGGGTCGCCATAGCAGCCAGGATTGCAGAACTAAGGCCTTCTGAATCAGAGGCAAGACAGAAAATATCGAACTCCTTCATAAGAGCCTCGCTATCATTCCGGAATCCGGTAAAAATCACCCGGTCTCGAATCCCCAACTCAGTGGCCCTGTCGATCAACTCCCCCTTCAGAGGCCCGTCCCCCACAAATACGTAAGTGACCTCCGGAAACTCTGACCGCAGGAGCGCGGCCGCTTCCAGTACCGTACCATGCCCCTTTTCGGGGCTCAGGTGTGCTACCGTTCCCACAATCAGCCCGTCCCCACCTGAAAATAGGGAGCTCGCCTTGATCTTATCGATCCACGATACGTCGACTCCTTCGTAGATGACTTCGATCCGGTCGCGATCCACGCCATCCTGGATGAGAGTCTGCTGAATACTGGTGGAAACCGTAATAATTCTCTCCAGAAACAAGTTGTATTTCAGGTAACTAAATTTCGACCGAAGAGGAAAATTGACTCTTCGAGAACAAACCCGCAAAGGCGCCCTGCCCCAAAGAGATGCAAGCCCTCCGGCGAGGATTGGACGCGGGGTGTTGTAGTGGACGATGTCAGGAGCCCTACGTCTAAGCATGCTCAACAATCTTAGGGGCGCCAGCGGACTGAATTCACCTCGCTGGCAAAAGGGGTGGGCTGGGATCGAGCGCCGGAGCGCCTCCTTGGAGAGGGGAGACCCACGAGGAGCAGCCAAGTGCACTTCATGGCCACGCCCCTTCATACCCGTCATCAGGGTGACGAGTTGCTCCTGGCCTCCACGCCAGAACTCTTCCGTATCCACATAAAGAATCTTAAGCCGACTCATCTCAGGCTGGGGTGTCGTCGGCCTTCCTCTTCAACTGCAGCTCCCACAGCTTCAAATACTTGAAGAAAGTAGAAGTAGCCGAGAGCCCGGAGGCAGCCAGTCCCGGGACGCCATCGAGAAAGCCCAATCGTAGGCAGTAGTTCTTCACAAAAACCAACGGAGGTTGGAGCAGCAGGTGGGAAGGCCGAGCCCTGACGCCCCGATCGTAGTAGTCGGCCGCGGACAGAGAAGAAAATCGTTCTAGCTGGACCAGATACTCCTTCAGAGAGCTGTAGGTGAAATGGTAAAGCTCACCCTTGAGTCTGGCGATGCGCCCCCTGACTTTGAAGGACTCGTGGACGCGCCCTCCTTTCCATTCACCTTTAGAGCCTCGGAACAACCGCAGCTGCCAATCGGGATACCAGGTGGTGTGTTCGATCCAACGACCCAAAAAGTAGGTCTTGCGTGGGAGCAAATAGCCATTCACATCATCCTCGGCTTCCTCTTTCCATCGGCTGATCTCCCTCTGCAGTTCGGGGCTCAACACCTCATCTGCATCAAGACTGAGCACCCATTCGTGATTGGCCTGTTGGGTGGCGAATTGTTTCTGAGTACGATAACCCTCCCAGGGCCTCTGAAAAAACTGGTCTACGTACTGGCGGCAGATCTTCTCCGTGGCATCCGTGCTGAAGGAATCGACAACTATGATTTCGTCGCTCACCCCCTGGAGACTTCTCAAGGCAGCCTCGATCTTCTCCTCTTCGTTGAAGCTGACGAGGACAGCAGATACTTTATTCAACTCTGTAGCCCGGATTTCTCATGCCAAATCGTAGCGAAGCCGCCCAAGCACCGTCCTGGCACGGCCCGTGTCCAAGACCTCTGCAATTGTAAACCCTCGACCCATACTCCGTGAAGACGGAGTTGCTCCAACCCTGAAAGATAAAGAAGTTTCTGTAAACGTCCCCCAGCCGGGTGACTCCTCAGCGTTGGAAGTCTGGGTGTTTCTCGACCACTTCCTTCTCCCCGTAGTAGATCTGAATAGGTGCAGAACGATAGAAGGAATCAAGCAAGCGCGAAACATCGGTGTCCGACCTTCGGGACCTGTTTCGCTCTTCCTTTCTATGGTACCGAACCCTTCTCAACTCCTTCAACGAGCTCAGAAGTGAGCCATAGAAGCGGAAGTCGAGAAAGAATACCCGGGTAAAAAAGAGAACGAACAGCATCAACAGATGCGGGACCCAATACCTTGGTGAGTGAAGGTTGATCCAGTGAAAGAGCAGTCGATTTCTCAATGCGGCCGCTTTCACCTTATTCTTCTCGAAGTGCTTGTCTATGGTTGCGCTGATGCGGTGATGGGCGACGCTCCGCGGTTCGTAGTGAATCGTCCACCCCCTCTTCCAGCCCCGGTAGGAAAGATCCACGTCCTCCCAGTGGAAAGGCGACAGGAGCGGATTGAACCCTTCGAGTTCCTCCAGCTTCTTCCGACTGTACACAGAAAATCCACCAATGGCGCAAGCTGAAAGGAGCTGTCTGTTTTCGATCCAGCGGCCCGCCGTGGGTGCGGAAACGTCATAGTTGAAGTACATGCTCCAGAAACCTCTTCGAAAGCGGCCGAAGCGGCCGCCGGCCGTAAAAAGAGGCCGATCCCAAGCGAACACCTTGGCGGTGACGGCAAACACGCTGGGATCCTGGAAGTGAAGCGATTGATAGAGGAAGTAGCTCTTCTGGACTCGGACATCGTTGTTTAGAAGCGAGATCAAGGGATAGCGGCAGGATCGAAATCCGAAGTTGCAGGCCGCGGCAAATCCCTCATTGCGAGGCTTCGCTAATAGACGAACCTCGGGGAACTTCTCTGGAATGACTTCCAGAGTCTCGTCCGTACCCCCATCGTCAACGATCAATATTTCGGTACTGCTACCCGTTTCGTCTTCGTAGAATCTAGCGGCTGCCTGAATCGAAGGAAGCGTCTCCAGCAACAGCTGCAGTCCGTTCCAGGACGGGATCACGACACTGATTTCTGATCCCAGGTTCCGGTTCATAAGGGCCCTACCAGCCCAGTCAACTGCGGCAGGCTCACCTCGACCTCGATCCCAGGCCGGATGTGGCGGCGGTCTCCAGGCCGCCATGCGCCGAGCCAACGGCTCGACGGAAGAATACTTCGGCCTGGAGACCGAAGCAACGTCCGAGTTTCAGGTCAATAACGCCCCCAGCAGCGCTGCATCATTCAGGAGGAACCTTCCAAATCGGAGCTGCCAAGTTCGGCCCCTGATCAGGGCCCGCTCCCTCACGGTCACGGATCTGTCAACTGGCGATTCTTCATGATTATCTCGCCATTCGAAGTTCCCCTCGGAACCGTTCGCCGCACTTTCCCGGCAGCAGAGACGTTCAGACGATTCTCCCGAGTTTCAGCTTAGAGGAACAACGACCTTCCCGTCATCTCAGGCGGCTTCTCCAACTGGAGATACTCGAGCAGGGTGGCCCCGATGTCTTCCAGGGTACCTCCCTGACGCAGTTTTCCGCTGTAGTGATCGTCAACAAGAATGAAGGGCACCGGCTCAGTGGTATGGGCAGTGTGAGGCTGTTCCGTGCGAGGATCGATCATCAGCTCCGCGTTACCGTGGTCGGCCGTCAACATCATCACCCCTCCTATCTTCTTCAGCTGCTGATGGATCCGAGCGACGCACGCATCTACGACTTCTACCGCCTCGATGGTAGCGGATAACTTCCCGGTATGTCCCACCATATCCGCATTTGCGAAGTTCACGACGATGGCTTCAAAGAAGCCCCGATCCAGCTCGGCCAGCAGTCTGTCCGTGATCTGCACCGCGCTCATGGCGGGCTTCAAATCGTAGGTGGCGACCCTTGGAGACGGGATCAAGACCCGCTCCTCTCCAGGAAAAACCTGCTCCTCTCCCCCGTTGAAGAAATAGGTCACGTGCGCGTATTTCTCGGTTTCGGCCAATCGAAGATTGCGAATCTCACGCTGGCTGAAGATCTTGACAAGGGTGTGTTCCAGGCGAATCGGCGGAAAGGCAATTGGTGTGACGAAGGTGCGGTCGTACTCAGTCATCGTGAGAAAGAACTTGACGGGACCCTGCTTCAGACCAAAGTGGGAGAAGTCCACCTGCGTCAGGGCACGGGTAAGCTGCCGTGCTCGATCCGACCTGAAATTGAAGAAGACGGCGGCGTGATCTTCCTGCAATCTTCCGATCGGGTTACCCGTCTCGTCCGCGATCGTGAAGGGAATCAAGAACTCGTCAGTGACGCCGTTCTCATAGGACTGGGCGATACCGTCCAAAGGGTTCCGGTAGAGTCGGTCAGAACGTCCCTCGACAATGGCTCGATACGCCAGCTCGGTACGATCCCACCTGTTGTCCCGATCCATAGCGTAATAGCGACCTCCGACCGAGGCAACCTGACCGATTCCAATCTTCTGAACCTCTGCCTGCAATTGTTCCAGATAGCCGATACCACCGTTGCGCGACGTGTCTCTCCCATCGGTGATGGCGTGGATGTAGGCCTGCCGCACACCCGTCTCTCGGGCCAGACGGAGCAGAGCCAAGAGATGCCGGATATGACTATGGACCCCTCCATCGGAAACAAGACCAATCAGGTGTAACACCCGATCTTGCGCGGCCTCGAAAGTGGAGAGAATCTTCTTGTTCCGAAACAGGTCTCCGTTTTCGATAGCACGATCGATACGGCTAAGATCCTGATAGACGACCCTGCCTGCCCCGATATTGAGATGACCGACCTCGCTGTTGCCCATCTGCCCCTCGGGCAGACCAACCCGAGTCCCACTCGCGGTGAGAGACACCCAGGGATACCGGGAGTACAGTTCCTCGAAGGTGGGCAGTCTAGCTTGGGCAATCGCATTGCCCTCTCTGGACTCGCGTAGCCCCCAGCCGTCTAAGACTGCCAGCACAATTACAGGTGGCTTGATCATCGCAGCAGCTTCTCCCGACTGCTACTGCGAACGTTCGAGGCAGGAACACTCAGGCAAGCACAAAGGCAAGGGTGGGGCGCGAACCGCGTACCAGACCGCATCAGAGAAGCCTCTGGGGTGGTGAGTAGAGTGCTCTGCCGCCAAGCTCCTCCTCTATCCGCAACAGCTGATTGTACTTACTAATTCGATCGGATCGGCTGGCCGATCCGGTCTTGATCTGCCCCGCGTTGGTCCCCACAGCCAGATCGGAAATAAGTGGATCCTCCGACTCACCTGACCGATGAGAGATGACATTGCTATATCCGTGTTTTCGAGCCAGATCAATCGTCTCAAGCGTTTCCGTGAGCGTTCCAATCTGGTTGAGTTTGATCAGGATAGAGTTGGCCACTGCGTTATCGATTCCCCGTCTGAGGCGCTGTGCGTTGGTGACAAAAAGATCGTCGCCCACCAACTGAACGCGAGGTCCAAGCTCCTTCGTTAATGTGCTCCAGCCCTCCCAGTCGTCTTCCGCCAAACCATCCTCGATTGAGAAGATGGGGTATCGGTCCAGCCAGTCGCGGTAGAGCTCGACCATCTCATGGGCAGACCTCTCCGGTCCGCCCACCTTCTGAAACCGGTAAAGGCGCTTTTCGGGATGATAGAACTCACTGGCTGCGACATCAAGGGCAAGCCAGATGTCCTCCCCAGGTCGATAGCCAGCACTCTCTATTGCGACCAGGATGATTTCGATCGCCTCCTGATTCGACCCCAAACTGGGGGCAAATCCCCCTTCATCACCAACCGCTGTCTGGAGTCCCCTCTCCTCCAAGACCTTCTTCAAGTGATGGAAGGTCTCGACTCCCATCCTGAAAGCCTCTCGAAACGTCCCCCCCCCTACGGGGACAATCATAAACTCCTGAAAATCGAGGTTGTTGTCTGCGTGGGCTCCTCCGTTGAGAATGTTCATCATCGGAACGGGGAGATGGCAGGCTTCTTCCCCCCCCAGGTATCGGAATAGAGATAGTCCCTGGAAGGCGGCAGCGGCTCGGGCGCAGGCCAGGGAGACTGCCAGGATGGCATTGGCTCCCAACTTTTCCTTCGAAGTGCTCCCATCCAACTCGATCATGACTCGATCGATGCCAGCCTGCTCCAAGACTGACATCCCAACGAGTTGGGGGGCGATGATCGCCTGGATGTTGCCAACCGCCTTTTGGACACCCTTGCCCTGGAAGCGGTCCGCATCATCGTCACGCAGCTCCAGCGCCTCATACCGTCCGGTAGAGGCTCCAGAGGGGACGATCGCACTGCCCCGACAGCCCTGCTCAAGAAAAACCTCGGCTTCGACTGTAGGGTTCCCGCGCGAGTCAAAGACCTCTCTGGCTCGTATTTCAAGGATTAGAGACACGTTGGCTCTGTTAAGTATTCTAGCTAAGGCTAAGCTAAGTACACTAGAACGTAAATACTGCAACGTTTGTGGCGAGCGCGAAGGCGTCGAGTTCGCGAAGCGACGACGCTCTCGATGCTTCGTATCATGAAGAAGGAGCGACAAAGAAATCGGCCAGTCCCGTCGCCACCCGTAGGGCAGATGGGGGTTGCGGACGATCTCAGCATTCGTCGTCGTGGAAGATGGCCAAACATCGTCTTCCTCCTCCTGCCTTGATCTCGCCTCGCAAGCCCCATCTGCAAACGTTGCAATATTTACGTTCCAGTGTACTAAGCTAGCCGCCCCGCTTCCCTCGGCGAATGCGCTCTTCAATTCGCTCAACGCTGGCCTGAAGCTCGCCGCCAGGATGAAGTTGGTGCGCTTTTTTGTAGTTTTGCAGGGCTTTATCAAAGAGTTTCATCTTTTCGTAGATGTAGCCGAGACGGTCGTAAACCTCCCACTGGTCCGACAAGAGTTTCTCGCTTCGCAGGAAAGCCTCCTCTGAAGCCTTCAACTCTTCCAAGAAGAGATGAGCCAAGCCGAGATTGAACCAGGCCTGCCCATCCTCTGATTTGTCTCGAACGTAGCTGTTGAGAAGATCGGAGGCCTTTCGGTACTGCCCCTCCTCCAGAGATTGAACTGCCCGCTCAAACTCGATCCTGGCAAGGTACCTCTGGGCGTCCTTGGACTCGGGATCCAGGGCAAGGGCCTGCTTGAGGTAGGACTCTGCACCTGAATGGTTCTTGACCTGGTAGAGCGCCATCCCCAGCTCCAGCACGTCGACGAGCTCCCCTCGTTTGATGGAAACCGCCTTTTCCAGATCTGAGACCGCTCTCTCGAAATCGCCAGAATTGAAGTAGGCTGAACCGCGGGCGTGGTAGACCTCGTAACGATCCCGAGGTGAACGGAAGAAGCGCTCAGCCTTCAACAACGCTGCGATCGCTTCTCGATAGTTCCCCTTGTGGTAATAGGCAATGCCCAGACCATGATGGGAAAAGAACGTATCCTTCTTCAGCTCTAGAGCCTTCTCAAAGGCGGTGACTGCCTCTCCATAGTTTTTCGTTTCCAGGTAACACTTTCCCAGGATCCGATACCCGTTTTCGTAGTCTGGATTGGCCTCAACCAGCTGTTTGAACTCTGCAATCGCCTTCTCGTACTGTTGCTGCTTGTAGTAGGAGATCCCCTTCTGGAAATCTCCTTCGGCGAGCACTTGGCCCGACAAAAACAGCGTCAAGGCAACGAAACCGACCCTCTTCATGGCTCTCGGTTCAAGAAAAAACACTTCGTGGCAAGCTGCTATTCAAAGACTCCGAAGGCCTTCCACCTCTCGACATCGGCCTCGGTGGGAATCGATATGTTCGTGACCTGAAGTCCCTTCAAGACATCCAGGACATCAATCATGGCGTAGTAGGGCACATCAGGCAGGGTTTGGATGATCACGGGCTTGTTAGGGTTCTGCCCCATCTTCATCACGACGTAACCCTCCATAGACTCAAGGGTCATCGGGGATTTATCAACCAGGATCTGCTCTTCACCCACTACTTTGATGTGGATCGCCTCCTCGGGCTGAATGTCGAGCTGGGTGGGATCATCCTTGGGAAACGCGAACTGTAGTCCCTGAGTGGAAGTGAACACCGCCGTCAGCATAAAGAAGATAATGAGGAGGAAGGCAATGTCTGCCATCGACGAAGTCGGTATCTCAGATGTTTCCCTCTGTCTTCGCTTCACGGCTATCAGATCTCTCTCACCACTCTGCGATCAGTGAGAAGTCCGATCCGCCTGGCTCCGCTGTTGCGTAGCTGCTCCAGGACGCTGTCAACCATCTCATATCTGACCCCCCGGTCCGCTTTGATCAGGAATTCCTTTTGGGGGACTATCGCCACCATTCCTTCGACCAAAGGTCCAATATCGGAATAGGTTGCCAAAGGAAACGCGGGCTGCTCCCCGTCGGTAAAACTGAGTGTTCCGTCGAGTGAGATCGCAATGATCGCCGCGTCCTTGCTGAGCTCCGTGCGGATTTCGGATTGGGGCAGAGTGACAGATGTCTTCTCCGGAGAAAAGGAGGTCGTCAGCATGAAGAAGATGATCAGCAAGAAGGCGATGTCTGCCATGGACGCAGTCGGGATTTTGGGGGCGAGGGTGGCAATCTTCGGACGCTTCATCCAACTGTCCCCTGCGGCTCCTCCTCCACCTTGGCCTGTCCCTCTTCTCGATCTCTTTCCTCAATCTCGTTGAAGGTTTCCAACAACATTGAGGAACTCGTCTCCATGTCCAACCCCAGAACCGAGACCTTGTTCGTAAAATAATTATAAAAAGTCTGAACCGGAAACGCGATTGCGAGTCCGGTAGCCGTCGTGATCAATGCCTCAGAAATACCTCCAGCAACAGCCTGAGGGTTCCCGAGCCCGACCTCAGCCAGAGCCTCGAAGGAGGCAATCATTCCCGAAACCGTTCCCAAGAATCCCAACAGTGGCGCGACATTCGCTACGGTGGCCAGTATCCACAGACCCTTTTCCAGCTTGGACACCTCATGCAGGGCCACACTCTCCATCGCCTTTTCAATCTCGTCGTGCGACTTCCCATAGCGAAGCAGCCCAGATTTCAGAGTACTCGCTACAGGATGAGTATAGGACTCACACACCTCCAGTGATTGGCGGAAATCACCCTTCAGGAGCGCTTCCCGTACTGAGGAAAAGATGTCTGCTGTTGTTCCCTTGATCCGGTAGTACGTGATCATTCTTTCGCTGATGTAAACCAAGGCAAGAATCGAACATAAAAGCAGGGGCACCATCATGAAGCCCCCCCTTTGGAAGTAACTCCAGGCGGTTCCCCCGATTGCTAAAACCACTACGGTCTCCTTCCATTCTTCAAAGCCACTGTTTACCTGATAAAAGCCATACCGGCCTAGACCTTTTTGTTAGAGTGCGGAAATCGAACAAAGTATCATCTACTTAGGGTCTGCGCAAGAATAGCTTGGTAAAATTGGCGCTCAGATTTGCACCAGATTTGGCCGCGAACGATTGAGCGAAACCGCAGGCGTAGCCGAGTCTACGTTGAGGATTTCGCGATTGAGGAACGGCCGAAGATGGTGTGAAGATGAGATGCCAAAATGCCAAGTTATTTTTGCTCAGACCCTTAAGGAAAATCATCATTGCTTCGGCGAAGAGGGCAAGTCAAACCTCTTGGGCGCCCCGGTCGCACCATCCAAACACTCTGCTTTCACTCGACTTTGGGGCTCTGGATGACTGCATGTCAGGAGTTTGATTTCGGTCATCTTGCGCACGTGACAACTGCATTGCTGCCTCCTTGAACCCCGATCTGCCTCGATTTCCGAAAATCACCATTTTTCCGCAGGCGAAGGGGACTCAGCTGGGTCAAGACCTCTTGATTTCCAGCCGCTTCAACTTTTCGTTGAGGGTGGTGGGGTTGATGCGCAACAGACTTGCTGCCTTCTTCTGATTCCAGTCAGTCTTCTTCAGCGCAACCGTGATCAGGTTGCGCTCAAACTCGGTCACCAATTCTTTAAGGGAGACATTGCTTTCGCTCAGGCTGATACGCCCGAGGTTGACCGCAGTGGAGTCGAGGATTTCCCTTGGTAGCAGGGACCACGTAATTGGCCCTTCCTCTGGACAAAGCACGACTGCATGCTCAATCGCGTTCTCCAACTCACGGACATTGCCAGGCCAATCATAGTCCACCAATGCCTTCAATGTGTCTGGGTCCCAGGAGAGAGGAGAACGTTGGTTTTCTTCGCAAAACGCGGTAACAAAATGATCTACCAGAAGCGGTATGTCGTCCTTCCTATCTCGCAGAGGGGAAAGATTGATGCGTATGACATTCAACCGATAATAGAGATCCTCTCGGAATTCTCCTGCGCCCACAGCCTGCTTCAGATCGACGTTGCTGGCAGCCACAATCCGGACATCAACCTTGATATTCTCGAGACCTCCGACTCGGCGAAACTCGCGCTCTTGAATCACACGCAGCAGCTTGGATTGGATCTGCAGGGGGACGGTTGCGATCTCATCCAGAAAGATAGTGCCTGTGTCGGCGATCTCGAACAGGCCCTTCTTGGCCGAAGAGGCGCCGGTGAAGGCTCCCTTGACGTGGCCGAAGAGTTCGCTCTCCAGGAGTTCCGAGGGTATCGTTCCGCTGTTGACAGTAACGAAAGGTTCGTCCACTCGAGGGCTCAGATTGTGGATCGCCTTAGCAACCAGCTCCTTTCCAGTCCCGCTTTCTCCACCTATGAGAACGGTACTTCGACCCGGCCCAACCTGAGAAATCAGGTTGTAGATCTGTTGCATTGGCTCACTCTTGCCAATGAGATTCTGGAAGGTAGAACGCCCCCGGAACGTGGTCCGGAGCTGTCGATTCTCGATCTCGAGATTACGCTTATCAAGGCCGTTCTTTATGACCAGTAGTAACGCTTCGTTTCTGAAAGGCTTGGTGACGAAGTCGAAGGCACCCAATCTAGTGGCTTTGACGGCATTCTCGATGGAAGCGTAGGCGGTAATCATAACCACCACGAGATCCGGGTCCAGATCCAGCATCCCCTCCAGGGTACCCAGTCCATCCAAGCCAGGCAGCATTAGATCGAGTAGGACCAAGCCTACGGGTTCCTGTTGAATCCGCTCTAACCCATCTTCTCCGCTCGAACTGGTGATGACCCTATACCCAGCCTCTTGGAGGAGACGCGAGATCACGTCCCGCATGATCTCCTCATCGTCAACCAAAAGAATGCAGGGCTTTGGGGGCATCGACTTCAATGAACTCTTTTTATGGGAAAGTGTACCGTAAAGGTAGTGCCTTCTCCCACGTGGCTCTTGACGTTGATGTGTCCTGAATGTTCCTGGATGATGCCGTAGGATACTGAGAGACCAAGTCCCGTTCCCTTACCAACTTCCTTGGTTGTAAAAAACGGGTCATAGATCTGTTTGATGTTCTCTCTTGGAATGCCTCCGCCACTGTCTTTCACTTCGACAACCAACTGAGAATCCTCTTCGAAGGTCTTGACATCGATCTGACCGCCTTTGGGCATCGCATCTCTTGCATTCAGCAGCAGGTTGACGAACACCTGCTGAAGCCTGCCTCCATTTCCACGTGTGGAGGGCAAGCCTGGATCTAGATCCAGCTGCACTTCCACTCGATTCTGATGCATTTGATGCTGCAGCAGTTCCAACGTCTCCAACATCACCGAATTCAGGCTGACATCCGCCAAATCTCCGTCGCTGACCCGAGCAAAATTAACAAGGTTGTTGACAATGGTTGAGGCACGAAATACCTGCCTTTCGATCTGCTTCAGGTCATCATATCGCGGGTCTTCCGACGAGGTATTTCCCAGCAGCAACTGCGTATAACCTGAAATTCCAGCTAAAGGCGTGTTGACTTCATGGGCCACTCCGGCAGCGAGCAATCCAATCGAGGTCAGTTTTTCAGCTTGTAGAAGTTGATTCTCGAGCCGGACCTTCTCGGTGACATCATTGAAGACTAGAAGCGTCCCGGTCACAACATCATCGTGTACTACAAAGGGGGAAAGAGTGATATCGACCAGTTTTCCCTGCCCCCCACTCGCCTCGAGGTAGGTCTTGCGCAGGCGCCCCGTTTCCTTGGCAAGCCAGAAGGGCCCCTCCAATACTTCGCGAAGGGTTTCGAGTAGATCGGGCGGAAAGACATCTTCCAGATTTTCCCCAATTGCATCGGCCGAAGCGAGGCCATAGAGGGATTCCATCGAACTATTCCAAACCGTAATTTTTCCCTCAGAATCGACCACAATCACGCCGACCATGATGCTTTCGATCACGTTCTCGCTGTACAGTCTCATTCGCTGCAGTTCGCTTGCCTTCGCTTCCAGGGATCGGTAAAGGCCGGCATTGTCGAGAGCGATAGCAGCGTATCCGGATAGGGTTGCCACAAGATCTAGATCCTCACTGCTTAGAAGTCCGCTCTTGCCGCGTCTCCCCAATCCGAGAAATCCGATGACACGGCCGCGGAGTAGCAGTGGTTGCACATAGTAGAGTCCCCACTCGGCCAGCTTTCGCCGCAACAGGCCCACCTTCGCGTTCGGAGGTGAAAGAAAAATTGGACTTAACTGCCGATCAAAGTCGGAGAAAACGCTCTGGGGTACCTCTACATATCTAGATAGACCACCGCCCTCTGGGAGGTCGTGCGAGTGGTAGAGCCGATAAAGATCAGCCTCAGATCCCGACCTCAGAAACAGTGCAACGGCTGAGACATTCAGCGTCCGGAAGATTCGATCGGTTATCCTCTCGGCCAGACGCGGCAAGCTAATGTCTGAGCTCAAGGTCTTTCCGAACTCGGCGAAAGATCCGCGATAGTCGTACTCCTCTTTGTAGAAATGGCGATCCAGTCTTTCCTGGATACGATTCTTGATCGGAGCGAAGAGGAATGCCACAACCAGAGCGGAAACCGAAAAGAGCTCGAACCCGGAGCCTGAAAACAGACCCTGCAGGGCACGTCCGATCAGCAGTACCATCCCCACATAGAGCACCAGCAAGATCCAGCTCGCAAGAACGTAGGCCGCGCTCTCCCTGAAGATCAGCTCTACATCCATCAAGCGATATCGGATGATGGCGTATCCGAAACAAAGCGGTATCAGCGCTAGGCCGAGGATCGAAGCCTCCATCAACTTGAGGATCGGAAAACCCAGAAAATAGGGAACGACGTACAAGCAGGTAAAGGGAACCAAAGCGACTACTGTTCCATGCAAAACCCACTTCATCTGCTGCCGCCGTAACAGAGAAGTCGCACTCCTTCGGTTATAGGCCAAAGCCCAGACACCCAGCCCGAAAAATGCTCCGAAGTGGGCCAGGTGAAGAGCATCAAGAAACTGAGCTATCTCAGGATTTCGCGGCAACCCAAAGGGCTGAAGCAGACCCGAAAACCAGGCACTGTGCAGCGAAAGCAGAAGGAGAAAAGGTGCGTAGAGAATGCCCTTGAGTCGCGCGGCACCGCGAACGAAGGGAACAGGCTCTGGGAAAAAGCAGCAGAAGTGGAGGAACAAGGGCGGCAGCAAAAGCAGAGCGACCGCAGACGCCCAATAGATCAACAGGTCAAAGCTGTCAGCCCGCCCCGAGTACCTATACAGGTAAAGCACGAAGGAGACTAAGCAGATCAAGTAGAAGTGCAGTGCCCCTTCAGCCTTCCACGCCCGAAGGAAAATCAGAAGTCCGATTACTAGATGAACCAGGGCCACAAGCGTCAGAAAAATGTCTGTGCTCCCCAGTAGCCATCTCTCATCGAGAGAAAAAGCGTACCGAACCTCTACATCAGTCGATGCCTTTCGGACAAGATAGGCGACAGGAGTTCCCCGGGGCAGCGTCTCCAGCAGCATTTCGAGGGCTTCGGTATGGTCATCAAGGTCTCGAATCTCCACACCTGAGATCTCGACTAGCCGATCCCCTGCAGCCAAACCCGCTACCGCCCCCCCGGCCGATGGATCCTCTACTCTACCTACCACTAGGCCCGTGTCGGTCTCGCCCCACACCATTCCGTCCGAGGGCTGTCTCCACTCGGCCCGGTCCAGTAGATTTACGATCCCAAGATACAAGGCAGCAGCCGCCGAGATCAGCACCAGAAATATCTTGAGGCGGGAGCCTGGAATCATTTCAAAACCAACCCTTGCCCCCTTGTCGCCATCAGACCCGACGTCGCGGAAGGCACACGACAATCTACCAAAATCCTACTCCAGCGTAGTATAGCAATTTGGATGCCACTCCTGAGCCGAGGCTCCAAACTTCGACTCAAACCGCGGTTTCAAATAGAGATTCGGGTTCTCATTCAAGCCCATATCAGGTATCCAGGGAACTCCTCATCCAATTCTTTGGAGTGCATCCAAAGAGTTGGATTTCCCTAAGGGCTCTGTCATGAGGACAATAGACTGGAAACGATTTCAACTGGGATTTCCGCCGTTACCCAACTCGTGTGGGTTCTTCGACCCGGGCATCGGAAGGATGGGAAATGGATCCCGTCAGACCAAGCGAGGTCAATCCCAACGGGATTGCGTATTCCAACCCAGGGTTTCCGAACCCTGGGTTGTCGGTCCTCTCTCCCAGGAATCCACCCCAACGGGGTGCGATGAGCCGCAGTGGCTCGAACTAAGTCAAACCATGTTCGACAAACGGTGAGGCGTTTGGAAAG
>Ga0310121_10001502_pt1 | contig 23734 bp, 23 predicted proteins | sample CB27_Tmax_986_MG_FD_203504 | JGI IMG/M metagenome (GOLD analysis project Ga0310121, IMG submission 203504) | Marine microbial communities from Western Arctic Ocean, Canada - CB27_Tmax_986 | ecosystem: Environmental > Aquatic > Marine > Oceanic | place: Canada: Western Arctic Ocean | collected...
CGGCAGCACGGTTGATGCGGAAGCCGCTGGAGAGCTTCTCCAGCACCTTGCCCATCTTCAACCCGGTGACGGCCAGGTTGCGCTGCGCATTGATCGCAGCAACGTTCGTTGCGATCTGCATTGCCATTGGTGTTGTCCTCCCAATGTCGCCCCACCGTGACCGGCGAAGGCTCCCACCTTGATTGATATTTGGCGGGTATCCCCGTGTGTATCGGGGTGCAACCCGGGGACCTGGGGATCAGGCAGGTGGTCGGGCGGTTGCAGGGCGGTGACAAGCGCTCGGCCTCAGCGATTTCCCCCACCGCGGCCTGGGCAGCCCCCTAGGGCCTGACCCCTGGGGAGGTTCAAAGTTCAGAGGAGGAGCGAGGAGCGCAGCTTCCGGCGCAGCACTCCTGGGGGGAGCCCGCAAAGAGTGGCGAGCGAGTGACAGCTGGGGAGAGACCGTTGGAGGCCCGTGAGAACAGCCTCGATTTCGATGGACAGCGGGTGAACTGCGGGGGAATAGTGGGTGTCCAGTTCGTTGCAGAGGTGGACGTAGCGATGCCAGCAGCCCCCGGGATCTTCGTGATCGACGACGACCAGACGTTCCGCGAGGAGATCTGCGAGACCCTCGCCGAAGACGGTGTTTCCGTCGCCTACAGTGCGGGTCACGGGATCGAGACGCAGTACCGCTTCGCCGACGTGAAGCCCCCGGCCGTGCTCATCGCTGTCGAGGAGCCGATCGCGCGGGCGTTGGCGACCGTTTCGTTCGCGCGGGCGCTACTGCCCTACGTCCCGATCGTCGCCTACAGCACGACCAAGGACCCGAAGATCGCGCGCCGCCTGATGCAGGCGGGCGCGAGCGATCTCGTGCCCCTCCCTGCGACTCGCGAGGAGCTCGCGACGCTCGCGGCGAATCTGCCCCATCACACTGCGCTAGGGTTGGGCGCCCGCCCATCCGGGGCGCTGCCCGGCCCGCGGAAGGCGACTGCGAATGCGACCGTCATGGCCGTGGTCGGCCAGAAGGGCGGGGTCGGGAAAACTACGCTTTCGACGAATCTCGCGTCAGCGATCGCACGCGGGACGGACAGCTCGGTGCTGCTCATCGACCTCGATATCCGCTTCGGCGACGTGGGCGTAATGATGGACCTTCAGCCCGAGGTCACGGCCGCCGGCGCCGCACGCGAGATCGCGGAGCTCGATCGTGAGACCTTCCGCGATCTGCTCGTGGAGCACGAGTCGGGCGCCTACGTGCTCGCCGCGCCCGTGAGTCGCCGCCACTGGGTGACCGCGGAGGCAGCCGATGTCGCGGCGCTCGTGGACTTCGCCGCCCAGATGTTCGACTGCGTCATCCTGGACACCCCCGGCACGATGAACGGCCTCGTCGCCGCCGCGATCGGCCGTGCGACGCAGGTCGTCGCGGTTACGAGCGCGGACGTCACCAGCCCCAAGAACACGGATCTCCTCCTCCGCTACCTCGAAGCCGAGCGGAAGCCCCGCCACCGCGTCCTCGTCGCGCTCACGGAGACCGTTGCCGGCTTCACGGCTGATAAGGCGCGCGTCGAAGAAGCCCTGCAGACCCGGGTCGATTGGCAGATTCCCTACGACCGTGCGACTGCCGTCGGCTGTCAGACGGGCTCGCCGGTCGTGCTCTCGCACCCACGATCGCGGGCGTCGCAGAACTACCTGGAGCTCGCGGCCGGCCTCACCGGCCGCCCGATCGCGCCGCGCCCGGAGCGCCAGCGCCGCTGGCATCCGTTCGGCCGCGCGGGGCGGGCGCGTGCAACGCCACAGCACGCGGGTGCTACGCCGCGGGCCGGTGCGACACCGCGGGTGGGTGCTACACCGCGGCGGCGCAGCCTCGTCTCAGGTCGCGCCTAGCGCGCCGACGTTGCGCCAACCCAGGGCGGTGGCCAGGATGCGCGGGATGCGCGGGATGCGCGGGATGAGCGAGTTGCCGCGTCTCCTCCTCGCCAGCACCGACCCGGACGAACTTGCCGACCTGCGCGAGTTACTCGACGAGGCGTCCGTGGCATGCATCTCCCCGAGCGACGCTGGGGTGGCCTCGATCGAGCCGCCTGCGGGTGGCAGCTACGCCGACCGCGCGAGCCATCGCGCCCGCGCCTTCGCCGAGGCCAGCGGCGAGCGCGCGCTCGCGATCTGCGCTGGACTCGACGTGTACGCGCTCGATCTGGGTCCGGGTGCGCTGACGGAAACCTTCGCCGCGGGCCAATCGACCGAGGCCCGCTGCCAAGCGCTGCTCGAGCAGCTCGCAAAGACGCCAATTGGGCAGCGCATTGCCGTGGGGCGCGCGGCGGCCGCGCTGGCGACGCCCGGCTCCGCGGACGTCACCGTCACGACCTCGATCGTCGAGTGCGAGATTCCGCTGGAAGCCCGCGGCGACGGTGGCTATGGACTGGACGCGGTCACCCAGCTCGCCACCGGCCAGACCCTCGCCGAACTCCCCGCAGCCGACCGCAAGCGCCTCGGCCAACGGGGCAAGGCCGTGCGCTCGATCATCCCCAAGCTCAGCTGACCGGAGCCGCGCTAGCTCTCCGTCGCCCGCGCTTCGCGCCAGCGCGGCGCAGGCAGCGTTCCGCTCCGATAGGCTGCCAGCGCTTGCGCGATCGCTGCCTCGATCTCCGGCACGAACGCCTCGGTCGTGCCGTCGTTGTGGAAGACACGGTCGGCCGCAGGCGCGCGTTCCTGCCAGTCGCGGGCGGAGGCGAGGCGTTGCTCGGCTTCGCTGCGTTCAAGGTCCCGCGTCTGGATCAAGCGGGTGATTGCAGTCTCGTCCTCGGTGACCACGAGCCAGGCTGCGTGCGCCTTCGTCATATAGGCGTTCTCGAGCAGGTTCACGGCCTCGAGGACCGCGATCGCTTCGCTCGGCAACTCCATCGCCCAGCGGTCGAGCAGGGCCATGAAGTAGGCGGGGATATCGCCGATGGCCGTGCGCAGCGCTTCCATCCGCTCCGGCTTGCCGAAGACCTGGCTGCCGAGCACGCGCCGGTCGATGACGCCGTCGGCGCCGACGATCTCCGCGCCAAACTCGGCGACAACCCGCTCGAAGCCCGGCGTTCCCAGCGCGTACATGCGATGGACCTCGCGGTCGGCATCGACATGGAGGGCGCCGTGGGCTTCCGCGAGGTGCGTGCAAAGCAGGCTCTTCCCGGACGCGATCGAGCCGGTGACGCCGATAATGAGGGGCACGCCGTATTCTAGGCCGCCGAGTGTCGATGGATGCGGGCGATGCCACCAGAGCGATCCGGAGCTGCTTCCCCGAGCTGGGCGACCACGAGCTGCGCCCGCTGAGGAGCGGCCGCTCGCACTCGACCTTCGCCTACGGCGACAGCGTCTTCCGCTTTCCAGGGACCGCTGCCGATACCGTCCTGCTGCGTCGCGAGCTGCGGCTTCTCGCGGCGCTCGCGCCGGCGCTGCCGCTGCCTATCTCGACCCCCACACGGGTCGCGCAGTGGCGCGGGCGTCCCTTCGCCGGCGCTCCCTACCTCGCCGGCAAGCCGATCGCGACTGACGATCTTTTCGGGCCCCAAGGCGGCGAGATCGCCTGCGAGCTCGGGGAGTTCCTCTGGGCGCTCCATCGGTTCCCGCTGGAGCAGGCGGCCGTCGCGCTGCAGACGCCGCCAGACGCCGCCCCCGCGGACCCGCGGGAGTGGCTCGACAGGCTGCGCATGCGTGTGTTTCCGCGGCTCTCGCCGTCGCTGCGCATCGCCGTCGATGGTGGGGTCACGCGTTTCGCGAAGCTGGGGATCGTGCGGCCGCGTGCGCTCACCCACCACGACCTGGGGCGCCGTCACCTGCTCGTTCATGAGGGCCACCTTGCGGGCGTGATCGACTTCAGCGCCGCAGCGCTCGCTGATCCGGCAGTCGATTTTTCTGGGATCCTCGCCTGGGCCGGCTGGAACGGCGTCGACGATGTCGCCCGCTTCTATGACGGGCCGCTCGGACTCGAATTCGAGGAGCGAGTCGAGTTCGCCTACTGGACGTTGCCGCTCGGCTGGCTCGCCTTCGCTGTTGACCGCGAGAACGAGCCGCTGGTCGGTCGCGCCCGCTCCGAGCTGAGCATGCGCATGCAGCGCGCCGGGGTGATGCCCGCGGGCTGAGAGCGCTGGCGCTAGAATGCCCGCCACTCACGCGGGAGCGAGTCAGAGGGAGCGAGCTGTGGAGATCATGGGCAAGGTGGCGATCGTGACCGGCGGCGGTTCCGGTATCGGGCGCGCCACGGCGTGCGCCCTCGCCGCCGAAGGCGCGACCGTCGTCGTGGGCGACATCGATGCTGAGGGTGGTGAACAGACCGTCCAGGACATCGTCGCCGCCGAGGGCAAGGCCTCGTTCGTGCGGGCGGACGTCTCTCGCCCGGAGGGGATCACCGCCCTTTTCGCCGAGGCCGAGGCGGCCTACGGCGGGGTCGACATCGTCTACAACAACGCGGGCATCTCCAGTGGCGAACCGCACTGGCCCGAGGCGCCGCTCGAGCGCATTGCGGAGGAGTTCAACATCAACGCCACCGGCGTGATGATGGGCACCCGCGCCGCGATCGAGGCGCTTCGCAAGCGCGGGGGCGGTGTGATCATCAATACCGCCTCGACCGCCGCGGACGGCCACCTGGCCTTCGATCCCATGTACTCCGCGTCGAAGAAGGCGGTCGTCTCCTTCACGCAAAGCTGCGCCCCCCTGAAGGAGAGCGAGAACATCCGCGTCAACGCGGTGTCGCCGGGAATGGTGAAAACCGCTTTCCAGCGCAAGACCGGCGACGGCACGCGGCCCGCTTCCTGGCTCGCACCTGCGATCGAGCGTGCCGGCGACAACATCCTCCAGCCGGAGGCGATCGCGGCAGCGGTGCTCGACTTCATCCGCGACGATTCGAAGGCCGGCGAGGTTCGGACCGTTTCCGCCGGATAACGCCGCGGTATCATCTCAACAGCGCCCCAGAGCGCGAACGGCGAGGTCATGCCAGGGCCCCTGGACGACATCCGCGTTATCGATCTGAGCGAGGGCCCGATCGGCGGGCTCGCCACGATGGTGCTCGCCGATTTCGGTGCCGACGTGATCAAGATCGAGCGCCCCGGAGGCGATCCGTGGCGCTCGCTCGCGAACGCACCCGTGTGGCTGCGGGGTAAGCGCAGCGCCGTCCTCGACCTGAAGGACGACGCCGGACGAGCGGCGCTCGCGCCGCTCGTCGAGGGCGCCGACGTTGTCGTCACCGCGATGCGCCCGGGTGGGGCCGCTGCCCTCTCCTGCGATTACGAGCGGCTGGCCGCCATCAACCCGGCACTGGTGTACTGCTCGATCACAGGCTTCGGGCGCGAGGGCCCCTACGCGAACTACCCGGGCTACGAAGCAGTGGTCGCGGCGAAGATCGGGCGCATGCTCAACTTCAGCGGCCTGCCCGACCGGGAAGGCCCGGCCTACGCTGCGGTGCAGGCCGGATCGCACGCCTGCACGCAGGCGGCGATCCACGGGATCCTCGCGGCGCTCCTCGCCCGCGAAACGATCGGGAAGGGCCAGCTCGTGGAGACGAGCATCATGCAGGGCCTTTTCGCCTACGACCTCGGCGGTCTCTTCCGCCACCAACTCGCCGAGCGCCTGCCCGACCTCTTCGTAATCGACCCGCGGGCGATGGCCTCGATGATGCCGACGCTCAACTACCACTCCCTGCAGACGAAGGACGGCCGTTGGCTCCAGTTCGGGAATCTGATGGCGCACCTGTTCGACAACTACGTCGCGGCCGTCGGCCTCGATGATATCTATGCCGATCCGGACTACGAGGGTCCGCCCGCGCTCTGGTCGGAGGAGGCGCGCGAGCGTATGCGCGACCGTATGTTCGCGCGCATGCGTGAGCGCACTGCCGACGAATGGATGCGCCACTTCACCGAACACGGTGGCGTTGCCGCCACGCCCTTTCAGAGCACGCAGGAGGCGCTCGACGACCCGGATCTCGTGCTCAACGGTCACGTCGTCGAGCGGGACCACCCGAGTTTGGGCCGCGTTCGCCAGCTCGGTCCCCTCGCGCGGCTCACCGAGACGCCCGGCAGGGCAGGCGAAGCCGGCCCCGAACCCGGCGTGCACACTCATGAGGTGCTCGCGGAGGCTCCCCGCCCGCGGCCTCGAACAGGGGGAGTGAGGGCGACGAACGGCGCTGCCCCGGCGCCGCCCCTAGCGGGCGTCACCGTCCTCGAGTTCGCCACGATCATTGCGGCCCCGCTGGGGGTCGCCGTCCTTGCCGATCTCGGTGCGCGCGTGATCAAGGTCGAGCCCGTGGGCGGCGATCCCTTCCGGGGGATGGGGATCGGGTCGCTCGGCGCCGCCCGCGTGAACGGCAGCAAGGAGAGTATCGCCCTCGACCTCAAAACCGAGGCGGGCCAGAAGATCGTTCACGAACTGGCGCGGGACGCGGACATCCTCATCCACAACTACCGGCCTGGCGTGCCGGAGCGCCTCGGTATCGGCTATGAGGAACTGCAGGCGATCCGCCCGGAGCTGGTGTACGTCTCGGTGAACGGCTACGGGCGCGAGGGCCCGGGGGCCCACCGCCCCTCCACGCACCCTATCCCCGGCGCGGGCCTCGGGGGCGCGTTCCTCCAGGCCGGCGTGGGCATGCCTCCGGTCTGCGAGACGATTCCCGAGATGCGCGAGGTCGCGCGCAAGCTCTTTCGCGCGAACGAGCTCAACCCCGACCCCAACACCTCGATGGTCGTCGCTTCGGCGGCGCTGCTCGCGTTCTACGCCCGCGGGCGCTCGGGCGCGGGCCAGGAGGTCTTCGTCGACATGTTCGGGGCGAACGCCTACGCCAACGCCGATGACTTCGTTTCCTACGAAGGGAAGCCGCCGCGTCCTGCTCCCAGCCAAGACCTCTATGGGCTTGGCGCCACCTACCGGCTCTATCCGGCGGCCGCGGGCTGGGTCTTCCTCGGGCTCGTGCAGGAGCGCGAGTGGGATCTGTTCTGCACGCTCGTCGACCGGCCGGCGCTCACCGGCGACGCGCGTTTCGCGACGGCGGCGGGCCGTTCCGAACACGAGGCGGAGCTGGCGGAGCTGCTCGCCGCGCTCTTCCTCGAGCGCCCGGCGGACGATTGGGAAGCCTTGCTCGCCCCGAAGGGGCTGGGCTGCGTACGTGCGGATGGAGCGACGGTGGGCGAGTTCATCGCGACAGACGCACACGTGAGGGCGAACGGCCTGCGCGTGCCGGTTCACAACGCCAACTTCGGCGAGTACGAGCGCTACGGCCCCCTCACCGACTTCAGCGCCACGCCCCTCGAACTGGGCGGATTCCCGCTCGCGGGGGAGCAGAGCGATGCGATCCTGGGTGCACTCGGATATTCCGCCGAAGCGATCGTGCGGCTGCGCGAGGCGGGGGTCGTCTGGTCTGAAGCGCCCGCGCCGCTAGCCGCAGCCGCGGCCAAGGCCTAGATCAGCGCGGGATCTCCTTCGCCCGCCCAGCCCCCGTGAACGTCGCCCGCCCAGTCCCGTGAACGCCGCCCACCTCTGCCCCGTGAACGTCGCCCGCCCAGCCCCGTGAACGCCGCCCACCTATGCCATCATTCGAAGCGCATGTCGCAGCCCGCTACCGGTCGCCTCTTGGTCGCTACGCCGAACCTGGAAGAGCCAAACTTCCGCCGGACGGTCATCCTTCTCTGCGCGCATAGCGAGGAGGGCAGCTTCGGACTGGTTCTCAATCGCCCCCTGCCGGAGCGGGTCGCCGATCACCTCCCCGAATGGGGCGAGTTCGTCGGCGAACCGCCCGTGCTCTTCCGTGGCGGGCCCGTCGAGCGGGGCGCGGTCTTCGCGGTCGCTGCGGGTGACGATCTGCCGGTCGATCGCTGGGGCTTACGCGTGCGGCCAGGACTCGGGCTGATCGATCCCGCGAAGGGCCCCGCGTCCTTCGACGGCCGGCTCGCGCGAACGCGGTTCTTCGTGGGGTACGCCGGTTGGGGTGGAGGGCAGCTCGAGGGTGAGATCGCGGCGCATGGCTGGTTCGTCGTCGATGCAGACTTGGGCGACCCGTTCCACGAGCCTGAGGCGCTCTGGCGGGATGTTCTCCGGCGTCAGCGTGGTGAGCTGGCTCGCTACGCCAGCCACCCCCAAGCCCCGGGCCTCAACTGATGGCCTCGCTGGGCCGTGTGAGACGGTGCCGCGTCGCCTATTATCCGCTCAGCCCGACCGCTCCGAGTGAGTCATGACTACAGGTGACCGATCAGGCTCCGGCCCGCCGGAACAGCTCTCCCACTACCAGCTTGGCCGCCTCCTGGGGAGCGGGGGGATGGGCATGGTCTACGAGGCCACCGACCGCCGCGATGGCAGCCGGGTTGCGGTGAAGCTGCTCCATCCCCAGCTCTCCGTGGACGAGGCTTTACGGGAGCGCTTCGAGCGCGAAGCGCATGTCGCCGCCCTGCTGCGCTCGCCCTACACCGTGCATCTCCTCGGCTTCGGTGTGGTCGACGGCACGTACTACCTGGCCATGGAATTCATCGATGGTCAGACGGTCGCGGAGGCGATGGCGGATGCGCCCCTGCCCCCGGATCAGGCGCTGCCGATCGCCATCTCGGTTGCGCGTGCGCTCGAAGAGGCGGAGGCGCGGGGCGTCGTCCATCGCGACATCAAGCCCGAGAACATCATGCTCACGAGCGACGGCATGATGAAGGTCGCCGACTTCGGTATTGTGCGCCGCATGGACACGCCTTCGATGACGGTCACCGGTGGCTTCGTCGGCACGATGGCCTACGGCGCTCCGGAGCAGATGGGTGGCGCCCCTCGCGGCCACCCACGTGCCCGCGGCGACTCGCGTCGGGGGTTCGCTGCCAGCAGCCCCACCGCCCCCGCCGGCACCCCCGCCCCCAGCCGCTCCCGCGGGCAGGCGGTGGCCGCTCGTCGTGGGCGTCGCCCTGGTGGCGGCCGTTGGCGCTGCAGCGGTAGCGATCGTGCTGGCGCTGTCGCTCTGAGAAGCGATCGCGGCGAACGCGCTGACTGGTAGCATTGCCACTCATTCCAGACCGCTAGCCAAGGAGGATGCGATGCCCGCATACGTACTCGCTCAAGGAAACGTCCAGGACCGGGAGAAGCTGAACGAATACCTCGCCGCCGCGCCCGCGACGCTCGCCGGCGTCGACGTGAAGGTCCTCGTGCACTCGGAAAGCCCAGAGGTCATCGAGGGCGAGGTCACGAACAACCGCCACGTCCTGATGGAGTTCCCGGATGCGGCGGCGGCCAAGGCCTGGTACGACTCCGCCGGCTACGAGGCGATTCGTGGCCTTCGCATCGAGGCGTCGCCGGGCACGCTCGTGATCCTCGAGGGCCTGGGTTAGCCCCACCCCGGGGCCTAGATTGCCTTGATGCCCTGATACTCCTGGGCGAAGACACACTCCTGCAGCCCCCGGGCGGGCGGCCTGGTGGCGCAGCTCGTGACCCTCGGCCCCGCCGCCAGGATGGGATCTTCCGCTCACCCTGCGGCGGTGGCTCCTCCGGTCTGCGCGGCCGCCGGATCTTCGGCCCCGCCCGACCTCGACCGGGTGCGGCTGGGGGTGCACGGCGACGAGCTCGGAGTCGATCTGCGCACCGCCGGAGCGAGCGCGAAGGCGAAGCAGGCGAGCGACCACTGTTCTGTCGCCCGCGCGACCCCAGGGCGACTCCCACAGAGCCGCTCGATTCAGGATCCGCGTGGGGTGCGCGCGTCGCCGCGGAGAAAGCCGAAGGCTAGGCGTCGATGGATGCGCGGAGGGCGGCCAGGCGCCGCTTGTCGCGGTCGGCCTTGCCCGTGGCGATGGCGCCCTTCCTGGCCGCCCGGTCGAGAACGGAGTACGCCCGACTGAGGGCCTCGTCGTACTGGTCCCCGTCGCCGGCGGTGGCGGCTTCACGCACAGCACGGACCGCGGTCCGTGCTTCGGTGCGACGCACGCGCCCGCGCGTGCGTCGCTTGATCGATTGGCGCCAGCGCTTCAGCGCGGATTGCTTGTTGGCCATGGTCCCCTTCGCCTTGGAGGCCCGCTGATCTTAGGCACGCCATCGCGCTCGCGCAAAGTGCGGACGGGGTGGCAGGGGTTGCTTGCTCTGTTGACGGGGGGCAAGTATTCTTAGGAAGCGCTGGTCCATGAGCCCGGCTTCCCGTCGAAGCGCTCACCAGCCACACCTCAGATCCGAGGTCTCGCACCCAGTAGCCCCGCCACGATCGCGTACCGCTCGCCGCGGGCAGTAGGACTATTTCGATCGCACGCGCACCTGAATCCACCGCTCCCGCTGAATCCGAGAACGTCAGCCCCGCTGTTGACGCTCCTAGTGACGACCGCAAGCCGGCCGACGAGAAGCGGCCCTTGCTGGACATGGCCGAGCTCGAGGCCAGCACGCGGGAAACGCTGATCGGCGTCGCGAAGGAGTACGGCGTCGAAGGCGCTTCGACGCTCCGCAAACGCGACCTGATCTTCAAGCTCCTCCAGAGCCAGGCCGAGCACCGGGGCAACCTCTTCTCCGGCGGCTTCCTCGAGGTCTCCGACGACGGCAACTACGGCTTCCTCCGGAGCGACACCATGCTGCCGGGAGCGCACGACATCTACGTGGCGCAGTCGCAGCTGCGGCGCTTCGCGCTGCGCCCCGGCGATTACGTCACCGGTCAGATCCGCACGCCCCGAGACAACGAGAAGTACTACGGGCTGCTGAAGGTCGAGACCGTCAACGGCCTCGATCCGGAGGCCGCCAAGCGGCGCCCCTTCTTCGAGAACTTGACCGCGATCTTCCCCAATGAGCGCCTCGAGCTTGAGACCACGCCTGAGAACCTTACCCATCGCCTGATCGATCTGATCGCGCCCGTTGGGCGCGGGCAGCGCGCGCTCATCGTCTCGCCGCCGAAGGCGGGCAAGACGATGCTGCTGCAGAACATCGCCAACGGCATCACCACGAACCATCCCGACGTGCATCTGATGGTCGTCCTCATCGGGGAGCGCCCCGAAGAGGTCACGGACATGCGCCGCAGCGTGCGTGGCGAGGTCGCCAGCAGCACCTTTGATGAGCCGGTCGAAGACCACACGCGCGTTGCGGAGATGGCCTTCGAGCGCGCGAAGCGCCTGGTCGAGGGTGGCCAGGACGTCGTCATCCTGATGGATTCGATCACGCGGGCGACGCGTGCCTACAACCTCGCGCTGCCGCCCAGCGGAAAGACCCTCACTGGCGGCGTCGATCCGGTCGCGCTCTACCCCCCCAAGCGTCTCTTCGGCGCCGCGCGCAAGTGCGAGGAGGGTGGTTCGCTTACGGTCATCGCGACCTGCCTCGTCGATACGGGCAGCCGTATGGACGAGGTCATCTTCGAAGAGTTCAAGGGCACGGGGAATATGGAGTTGCGGCTCGACCGCAAGTTGGCCGATCGCCGCTTCTATCCCGCGATCGACATTCAGGCGAGTTCCACCCGCCGCGAGGAGCTTCTGCTCGACGAGAACACGCTGAAGGGCGTTTGGCTGGTCCGCCGGATGACGGCAATGATCTCGCAGAACTCGCCGAGCTCGCTCGAGGCGACCGAGCGGCTGCTCGAACGCCTCGGCCGCACCGAGACGAACGAGGAGTTCCTTGCGGGCCTCCGCACCGAGGTCTAGCCGCCCGCTCCATGCATCGCTTGCGCCCCGCTTCTGCGACCGTTTGACTCGTAGATAGCGGACTTCTTGGCAGCCCCCTATTGCACCTAGGGCCACCCTCCGGCAGTGTTCAGTGTTGGCGTTCCATGCGCTGATTAGGAGCCTATGCCTAGCCTGATCCCGAACGCGGTGACTATGAGTACGTGCTGAGCGCACGTCCCCTCGTGATCCCGCAGATGGCGCGCCGTACGCGCGTCCGCTCCCATGCCCACGCCCGTCTGCCCGGGCGCTTGGCCGTGCATGTGGTCGTGCTCGCGATTACCGCGCTGGTCGCCGTCTTCGCTGTTCGCGTGGCCGCCGATACCTCCGCCCCCAGCCTTGGGTCCTTGCCGTCCTTCCCGCTCTCCGGCGTCCGCGCCGCCGCGGCGACGACGGGTGACAGCTTCCTCCGCGCGGGCGTGAGTCACGGCACGAGCGAGTCGATGGCGAGACTTGAGCTGCGCTCCGACGTGGCCGGTATGCGCGCCACCGAGAACGTCGCCCCCCAGTCGTCGTTCACTGCGGGCATGGCGGCTGCGGCCGCGGTCTCGGACGATGCGGATGCGGGCGTGCGCCCCCTCGCCGAGATCATCGATCCGCTGCGGCCGTACACCCTGTACACGATTCGACCAGGAGACAGCTTGAACGCGTTTGCCGAGCGCTACGGCGTGCTCGTCGGCACGATTCTCGATAACAACCTCGAACTCGACGACAGCGGGCACGTCGAGGTGGGCCAGGAGATTCTGATTCCGCGGGCCGATGGCATCCTCCACAAGGCTGCCCACGGTGAGTCGATCAGCTCGATCGTCGACCAGTACGACAACATCGATGTCGGCACGGTGGTCGACTACCGTCCGAACGGCTTCCTCGACAGTACCGATGTCGAGGCGGGCCGCTTCGTTCTTCTCCCGGGAGCAGAACGAAAGCCGCCACCACCGCCGCCGGTCACGACACCGAGTGGGCGGGTGATCGTTGATTACGGCCCGCCGCCCCCGGGCGATGGCCTCTTCGGCTACCCCCTCGCGAACTGGAGCACGGTGAGCGATTCCTTCGGGACCGGGCGCGGATCCGGTCGTATCCACGAGGGCATCGACCTCGACCTCTGGTCCTTCCCGGCCTCGCCCGTCTACGCCGCCTGTTCGGGCGTTGTGACTCGCACGGAGTGGCTGACGTACAGCTACGGCTACCACGTCGTGATCGACTGCGGTGAGGGCTGGACCACCCTCTACGCGCACTTCTCCGAGATCATCGCGGTCCAGGGCAGTTTCGTGTCTGTGGGGGAGATGGTGGGCGTCTCCGGCTCCACCGGCTTTAGCACCGGTGAGCACCTCCACTTCGAAATTCGTCAGAACGGCGTCCCCTACGACCCTGCCGCCTACCTCGGCTTCTACTAGGGGAGTTCATCGTTCAGAGTTCAGAGAGAGACGGGGGCGCGTGGCGCGCGCGGAGTTCAGGGTTCAAAGTTCGAAGTTCAGAGAGAGGCCTTCTACTAGCGAGCCTCCGCCTCTCGGTCTCGATCGATACACTGCGCGAGCGCGCTTGCTTTGAGCAGGGCGCGCTGAGGAGCCACGAACTCGATGCGTGTTGGCACGGTGCGCGAGCGCAAGGACGGCGAGAATCGGGTCGCGCTCACCCCGGAGGCGGTCTACGCACTGGTAAGCGCCGGTAGCGAGGTGGTCCTGGAGGCCTCAGCTGGCGTTGGCGCCGGCTACGGGGACGCCGCGTACACGGCCGTCGGTGGGACGGTGGTCGCGGATGCTTCTGCGGTTTGGTCAACCAGCGACTTGGTCGTCAAGGTCAAGGAGCCGGTTCCGGCGGAGTACGACCAGCTCGTGCGACGCGATCCCCCGCCAACCCTCTTCACCTATCTCCATCTTGCCGCCGACCACCCCCTCACCGAGCAGCTGCTGGCTTCAGGCTGGACCACGCTTGCCTACGAGCTCGTGGCCCGTCCCGATGGCTCGCTGCCGCTCCTTGCGCCGATGTCCCAGGTGGCGGGGCACATGGCCGCTGAGGTCGGTGCGGGGCTGCTCAAACAGCCGGGCCCGGGGAAGGGCAAGCTGCTCGGCGGAATCGCAGGCGTGGCCGCAGGGAAGGTTGTGATCCTGGGCTCGGGCTCGGTCGCCACGGCGGCTGTGCGCGTTCTCCTCGGGAGCGAGGCGCGGATCGTCGTGATGTCCCGCGATCTTGCGAGGCTGAGCTACCTTCAGGAGCACTTCGGGGGGCGCATCACCACGCGCACCTCGTCCCCCCAGAGCGTGGCTGAGGAGCTGGAGGACGCGGATCTCGTGATTCTCGCCGTGCTCGTGCCCGGCGCAACTGCGCCCCGCGTGGTCACGCGCGAGATGCTGCGCCGGATGGAGCCGGGGGGTGTCCTCGTCGATGTCTCAATCGACCAGGGTGGCGCGGCCGAGACGAGCCGTCCCACGACCCACAGCGACCCCACGTATGTCGAAGAGGGAATCGTCCACTACTGTGTGACGAACATGCCTGGCGCCGTTCCCCATACCAGCACGCTCTCCCTGGCGAGTGCGACCCTGCCCTATATCGAAACGCTCGCGGCGCTCGGTACCGAGGCCGCCCTCGCGGCTGATCAGGACCTCGCGCGCGCTCTCAGCACGTACGCGGGGAGGCTCACCTCGGCCCCCGTCGCTACGGCGCTCGGCCTCGACGCCGCGCCCAACCCTTTCCTCGCAGGCTGAGGGTGGAGTTCAGGGTTCAGAGAGAGACGGGGGTGGAGTTCAGCGTTCAGCGTTCAGGGTTCAGAGAGAGACGGGCGCCGAAGGATCGTCGTACGCTGGCCCGAGTGAGATGACGGCTCTGCGGATGTCCGCGTGGGCTAACCCAAGGAGGCTCCTATGGCCGACTGGTTCGATGCGATCGACGAGGAGCGCCGCGCGCAGATCGAGGGCCAACCCCTCTTCTTCGTGGCGACGGCGCCAAGTGACCCCGGCGCTGGCTTTGCCAACCTCTCGCCCAAGGGCCGCTCGCCCCTGCGCGTGCTCACCCCGAAGCTCATCGGCTACCTCGACTACCCCGGGAGTGGGAACGAAACCGCGCGCCACACGGATGAGAACGGCCGCATCACGCTGATGGTCTGTAGCTTCGGGAAGCGCCCCGGGATCGTGCGGCTCTACGGCCAGGGACGTGCTGTGGCGGTCGATGATGCGGAGTTCCTGCGGCACCTCGAAGCGTTTCGGGCCGAACTGCATCCCTATGTGCGGCAGGCGTTTCTGATCGATATCGAGAAGCTCCAGACCTCGTGCGGCTACGCCGTCCCGCGGATGGACTACGTCGGCGAGCGAGATACCCTCGACCGCTGGTGCGAGCAGAAGCTGGAGCCGCGGGACATGGTTGAGGGTGTGCCCCAGCCGGGGGAGCTGCGCGAGCGCGTCAGCTGAGCGATCCGGGTTAGCTAGTCCAACAATGCGACCCCCCCCTTGGGATCGCGGTAACCTATCCAAAATGCCGGAGCCGACTCTACCGCACTCTTCGCCTGGAGATCCGGGGGGACATCGAGTTGCAAAACGCCGCGCGGCGGCTCTTGATCAAGCGGAGCGCCTCGTCGAGCAGGTTCACGCGCTGGTGTCGGAAGCTGGTGTGGTTGTAGACGGGCTTGAGGTGCTTCGGGAGTCCGTAGCGCGTCGTCACCGCGAAGAGCATCAACGGGGCTATGGTCGGATCGAGCCGAGGCGTCGCTTCAATGCACACGGAGACCCGGTGCGTGACGATCGCCCCAAGAACCTCTTGTTCATCGACGAGTCAGGGAAGGCGAAGGATCCGACTGATTCGCTGTTCGTTCTGGCCGGCGTTGCCTTGGAGGGCGATGCGGTCGACCAGTACGTGCAGGCTGCCGACCAATTGAAGCTAGAGTTCTTCGAAGACTTGGAGTTCACTTTCCATGCAATTGAGATGAACAATCTCAGGAGCCGCTACGGGTTTCAAGGCGATGACTCCCGACGCGATGACTTTTCCGAGCGTCTGGGGCAACTGATCGACGCGACACCGCATGTAGTGTTTGGCTCGGTACTTCGACGGGACGCGATCGGCCAGTTCACATCGACACCACCGGCTGACGACTACATCCCAGGCGATATGTACGTCTTCGCGCTCCAGTTGCTCCTCGAACGCTACGTAGATTATCTGGACCAGCAAGTTGAGCGACCAGTAGGCCAGATCGCGCTGGAAGCCCAGGGCCAGAAGGAGAATGCAGAGAACCAGCTCGCTCTAGCCCGCCTCTTGCTCCAGGGAACACAATGGGTCCCGGAGCGAGCCTTCCGATCGTACTTGCGGGTCGGCGTTGACTTCCATCCGAAGGCTGGCTCGCACCCCCTGGAGCTTGCCGATCTGACCGCGTACTCGCTTCGTGAGTGGGCCAGGAACGGCTTTCGCATTGAATCTGGACGGTGGGGCCTCTTGGGCTCTCGGGTCTATTGGCGAGACGATCGGAGGATGGGTAAGTTCGGGATCAAGGTTTGGCCAGACTATGACATCCGAGGTGCAGTCGAGGCGCATAGGGATAGCTTGCAAGAGCGACCCAATTAAAAGCGCCGCCGCTCGGGAGCAGCGGCGCCGACGCCAACGGGGCATCCACTAGGTATTAGCCTATCTGTTCGGGTAGTACCTGTCGATGAGTCGATGACCTATCTCGATCGTAAACAGTAGTCCGTGCTGGCTGGTTCTTGCTAGGCGGGGAGGGCCTGGCGCAGGCTCTCGATCGTCAGCCGCAGGCCCTCGTCGAGCGATATTTCGGGCTCCCAGCCGAAGGCCTGCCTTGCCGCCGTGGCGTCGACGTAGATCTTGCGAATGTCGCCGGGCCGGGGCGGCCCGTGGACCGCTGTGGTCGCATCGCCGGTGGCGTCCTGGAGGGCCCGGTGGAGCGCGTTCACGGACGTGCCCCGGCCCGTGCCGAGGTTGAAGACGCCGCCCGACCCCGCCGCCAAGGCGAGCACGTTCGCCCGCGCAAGGTCGCCGACATAGACATAATCCTTCTGCTGTTCGCCGTCGCCATCGATCGTGCAAGGCTCGGCGCGCAGCATGCGTTCGGCGAAGATGGCGACGACGCCAGCTTCGCCGTGAGGGTCCTGGCGCGGGCCGAACGCGTTGCCGTAGCGCAAGGTCGTCGATTCCAGCCCGGCTGTGCGGGCGACCATGCGCAGGTACTCCTCGCCGGCGAGCTTCGAGACCCCGTAGGGCGACTCTGGCTGCAGCGTGGCTCCCTCGGGTACGGGGAGAACCGCGGGCTGGCCGTAGGCCGTGCCGCCCGAGGACGAGTAGATGATCTTGCGCACCCCGTGGGCCGCAGCGGCGAGGGCGAGGTTGGCCGTGCCGCCACCGTTCACGGCGAGGTCGTACTCCGGATCCTTCGTGCTGACCTTCACGCTCGCCTGAGCGGCGTGATGGTTGATGACCTCCGGCTCGAGCGCGGCCACGAGATCGGTGAGCTCGGCGGCGCGGATGTCCATCTCGTGGAGCGTGGCCGCGTCGTTGAGGTTGTCGCGTCGCCCGGTCGAAAGGTCGTCGAGGACGTGGACTTCGTGTCCGGCTGCGACATACGCGTCGACGACATGCGAACCGACGAAGCCCGCGCCGCCCGTAACGAGAATCCTCATGCGATCGGCCCCACGCTCATGCTAGCCGCAGGCGCCCGGTTGGGCGAACGCGTCAGGCCTCGCGCAGCTTCGCCGCCCCCCAGCCGATGACCCCTGCCGTCGCCCCCGCCACCAACCCTCCCAGCACCATTGGCGCAATGAAGTCGGACATCGACGCGTCGGTCGTCATCTGCGCGTATTTGGCGACCGCGGCATTACCGGCGAACCCCGCCGCGCCTGAGGCCCAGCTCTCGAAGTCGAGGCCGTTCGCGCAGGCGTCGCAGCGGGCCGTGATCGGGCTTGGTTGCGCCACCTAGCCCTCGGTCGGAGCGCCGGTGGGCGTCGGGGTCGGCACGACGCTTCCGCCAGGTGTCGGCGACGCCTCGGTGGGCGGACCGGGCGCGGGCGTTGGGCTCGCCTCAGCTGGGATCGTGGGGAGTGGCGTTGGCGTTTCAGTTGGCGTGGGGGTCGGCGTCTCGGTGGGTGTGGGTGTGGGTGTGGGTGTGGTGGTGGGGCTGGCTTCCGGCGTCTCAGTTGTCGAAGGCGAGGCGCTCGCGTCGGGCGTGGGCGTCTGCGTGGCACCGGGAACGCGATCGCCGGCCACGGCCTCGGTGGGCGTGGGTGTGGGCGTGGTCGGAGGGGGCGCGGTGGCGGCGGGTTTCGCGTCCAGCGGTGCCGCGGTCGCCTCCGCGGTCGCGTCCCCCTCTGTGCTGGCGTTCTCGTCTTGCTCCGCCAGCACCTCGTTCGCGGAGGAGTCCAGGACCTCGACTTCCGCGCCGCCACCCTGAAGCTGTTGGATCAGCGTTGGCAGCCGCGAGGGCGAGGTTTGCTTGGGCGCCACAGGCGTGACCGCTCCCTCGAGAGGAATACCGAGGCATCCGCCCAGCAGGAGTGCGAACGCAAGCGCAGCAATTGTGCCCATCGTGGCGCGCGCAGCCGGTCTGGATTTACCCCGCATAGGTTCGAGGCTAGCTCTGGCCCGGGGCTGCGCCTATCGGGCGCGCCCCTGACCCGAGCGCCGCCGAGGCCCCATCCGCTATCGGACCGTTACCTCGACAAGCGACTCGAGCACGTAGGTGGTGCTGCCCTCGATGGCCTCGATCTCGACGGACAGGGTGATGCCGGCGAACTGGCGGCGGGCCGCGCCCGTGATGTTGTAGCGCCACTCGCCGGCGCCGTCGTCAATGCCCGCGTTCGCCACCGCATCCGCCTCCCAGGCCTCAGTCATGCCGTTCCAGTACATGCCATCGGCGCGCTGGATCGTGAAGCCCACGCTCTCCGGGGTGAGCGAACCGACGGTCGCGATAAACGCCAGGCGGCTGCGCGGTACCGGTATCTCCGAAGGCGGCTCGCTCAGCAGGAGCTGGTCCGAGGTGATCGTGGTCTCGGAAGGAGTCGGCGTTTCCGTGGGAGTGGGTGTCTCTGTGGGCGTAGGCGTGTTCGTGGCTGTCGAGGTGGGGGTCGGGGTGGGCGTGTCACTTGGCGTGGCTGTTGGGGTCGGCGTCGCGGTGTTGGTGGGCGTTGCCGTCGGGGTGTCGGTGGGCGTTGCCGTGGGCGTGGGCGTCTCTGTGGGCGTGGGTGTGGCTGTGGCTGTGGAGGTTGGAGTGGCGGTCGGAGGCGGCGTGGTGGGTGTCGCCGTAGGGGGTGGCGTGGTCGGTGTGGCAGTCGGGGGTGCCGGAGTGGAGGTGGGCGTGTTCGTCTGCGTCGGTGTCGGGGTCGAGCTGCTGCACTCAGGTGTCGGGGTGGGGTTTGGGGCGCCGGTATCGGCCACGTACTCGATCGTGAGCAGCGGCCGGTCCGCCGGTGTCGATGCATTGAAGCTGTAGAGGCTCAGATCATCATTGGCGGCGCCGTTCTGGCGGAGGCGGAACCCGAGGTTCGCCTCCCCGTTCGCCCAGGCTTGCACGATCGCAGCAACGTCGAAGGAGATCGTTGCGGTGCTACCGGCGGCGTACGCGACGGCCACGGGCTGGCGCCCCGTCAGCGCAATCGACACTCCGCTGTGGGTCGCGGCCGTGATCGCGCCCGCTATGCCCAGCGCTGGCGGCGTGCAGATGCGCTCGGCCACCAAGGTCCGAGCGAAGCCGCCCGCCTGTGCGACTTCGAAGGAGAGGCTGGCCGAAAGCACGATCGCTCCGGAGAGGGCGGGCAGCTCGTTCGCGAGCTCGAAGCGTAGGAGCGCGTCGTGACGGTCGCCTGCTGATAGCGACACCAGGAGCTGGTCAGACGTACCGTGACTCGTGCTCGGCGCTGCCTGACGGATGTAGGTGTCTTCGTAGCTGCCCGCGACGTCACCGCCCGCCGCCGAGGTCAGCGTGCTCGTGCTGGTGCTGTACGTGATCTCCAAGACCGGTGGCGTGCCGCCCCCTTCGGAGGAATCGAAGGCGAGCGCGTCGGTGGAGAAGCCGCACAACGACCAGCCGTTGTTGGCCGCTCGTGCGGCGCTGTCGGCGATATCCGCGGTGACGGTGAAGGAGGCGAGGGTCCCGACGGGGCCGGCGGCAGACACCGAGGTCCCGAGCTGGCAGCCGGACCAGGTGCTGTTGGCGCTGCTCCATGTGGCCTGTTCGTCCCACCCCGGGCTTGTCGGGATCTCGCCGATGAACACATCGACGGCGGCGGCGGGCGGTGTTGCCACCGCCACCCGCAGCACAGCCGCCGTAACCGTGGCGTCATCTGGGATCGACGAGAGGCCGAAGCGAATCGCCGACCACTTCTGGGCACCGGGGCTGCCATCGACTTCGAGCGTTGCGCCATCGTGACCGAGGCTCGGTTCGGCCTGGTCGATGTAGGTGTCGCTGCTGGGGCTGAGGACGACCATCTCTGTGCTGGGGACGGCCGCGTCCGCGCTGCCCCGACCCAGCGCGACGACGACCGGAAAGACGCCGAGAACGGCAAGCGCCACCGGCCCGGCGGCCCAGGCAGCCCGCCAGAACGCCGCGCGCGGTGCGCGCCTAACTGACCGTGTATGCGATCGAGACGCCATGTAGCTTCGAATCGGCTCCACCGGTCAGGTCGACGATGAGGAAGTACACGTTTGCGGTGTTATCGACGGTGTGTTGGAAGGCCTGCACGGTCTGCGGGGAGGGGCCGTCGCCGGAGCGGATCTCCACGAGATTGAAGACCTGGCCGGCATCCGTGCCGTTCGCGATGGGCGTGTAGTCGAGGCGCAGGTGCACCTCGCCGCTCGTCGCCATGAAGCCCCCGGTCATACTCGTGACCGTCGCGCCGTCCGGCAGGACCACCGGCGCGTAAAAGCGCTGGGAGGCGATATCGGTGCCCACGGGACTGAGCTGGTTGAACGTCTTCTCGTAGAGCGCGAGGTCGCTCGCGGGCTGGAAGGTGCTGGCCGCGATGGCGATGGTGCCCTGGTCCGACATGAGCGCGCCGCCGCCGGGGCCCTGGAGGTCGACGCCGTCCTCAGTCACGCGCAGCCAGATCGCGTCGCCGGTGTTCAGCATGGTGAGCGTGCTGGCGAAGCTCGGGGCTTCCGGCGCGTGCACCTCGTAAGCCCCGGCAATCGGATCCCAGCGGTACGCGATCGCGTATTTACCATCGATGCTGGAGAGCGCTTCCGCGGGTGGGGCGCTCGGGCCCATATAGGCGACGTTGTTCCAGCCCTGCACCAAGGGCGTCGCCTATATGGGCGAGACCATCGCTCCTGCGAGCGCGATCACCCCCAGAGTTGCCGCTGCTGCCAGTGCCGCCGCTCGCCGCATCCTCGACCCCCAAACGACATCCGCAAGCGCGGACATCCGGCTCAGCGTGAGCCTATGAGGTGGCGGTGACGGGCTGAATGCGGGCTCGCCCTAGGTTCGCCGCGGGCTTCCCCTACGTGCGAAGGGGATCACGTGGCGGAGTCGCGAAGGCCGGCGATCGAGGAGCAGGCCGCGGAGGCGCTTAAGCGACCCGCTTCGCGACGACGACATCGCGGTGGAGGTATCGACCGGGACCGCGACCGTCGGCTGAGTAGGCCTGGAATTCGCCGCCGCAGGTGATGAGCGTGATCCACTCCTCATCTTCGGGCCGGTCCGGCGGCGAGATGAGGTCGCCCATCGGGATCGTCGCGACGAGGTAGCGCTCGCGGAAGAAGACCTCGTAGACGTACTCCCGGCCGTCCTCCATCACCACGATGATCTCGTCGCCATGCTCCAGGTCGACGAGGTTGTAGAAGGGGCCCTGGATGTCCGGGTAGTAGTCGACGTGGGCCGAGAACACGGAATTCTTGCCGAAGCCCGGCTTCCCGTAGGTGTCGATGTCGTACCAGCCGACGTTGTGGGGGTTCTTGGGCACGTCGAGCTGATTCTGGGGCAGAAGAAGGCCGATGTTCTCGATCTCCGCCTCGACATCGAGGGAGGGCAGGCGCATTGCGGTGACCGCGCCATCGAACGGCCTTGGCGTCGGCGTCGGGCTGGGAACCGTGGTGGGCACCGTGGGGGTCCGGGTGGGCGCGTTCGTCGGCGGAGCCGTTGCTGTCGCCGTCGGCTCGGCGGCCACATCCGAACCCACGCTGTTGGCAGTTGGGCTGGGGTCGGGAGTGGTCGAATCGCTACCGCCGCACGCCGCACCGACAAGCAGCAGAGCCACGAGAAGGGTCGGGAGGGCCGCGGCCGGACGCCAACCTCGCACTGAAGATCCTCCCACGAAACGTCGGACGGCCCGCGGCCGCTTAGGAAGTGTATGCGACGGCTTAGTTTCAATCTGCAGCCCCGGTAAAGCCGTGACGACAGTCACGAAGAGGCTCCCCTGGTCCGCCGCCGGCTGATGACGACGCCCCCGGCCACCCCCAGCAACGTCAGCACAATCACGCCGATCGCAACGGGCAGCACCAGACCCGATCCGCCCTCATCGTCCCCCGGGCGGACGGCTGCGTTCGCTGTTCCGGCGCGGATGGCGGGGTCGTCGGTGGGCAGGGTGGTCGCGGGGAGGGGCGTGAAGCGCGCCTCCCCGGTTGCGGTCGCGTCCCGATCGATATCGCCCACCGGCGCAGGGCTCACGCTCACGCTTGGCAGGGCCAGCGGGGCGCCCGCTCCGACGTTCAAGTCGAGCTGCTGCGCGGCCGCCTGCCAGCTGCCCGATTCGTTCGCCGTGCGCCCATCGATGGTGAAGGTGACGGTGGCGCCGCTCGTCCCGCAGCCCGCACGCTGCGATTCGTGCACGACCAGCACGCTGTAGGCCGATACGCCATCCTGCATGATCGTCCCGCGCTCGCCGGCGGGCGACTGCGTGCAGTCGACGCCGTCGACGAACGCGCGGACCTCGGTGCCGCTGGGCACAGGCGCGCCTTCGATCGCGGCCGAGCCGAAGAAGGTCGCGGGAACGCCGGGCTGTGCGGCCACCAGGTGAGCGCCGCTGAGGAGCGCGAGCGCGAGCGCGGCGATCGCGACGAAGAGCCGGGCCACGCGCTTCTCCTGGCCCACCACGAGCGTGATCGTACGACGCAGTTTCGGCCCAGCCCATCGCCTCCCACCGGTTAGCCGTGTCTCACACCTCTGTGGTCAGCACACCTAGGGCTCCGCCCGCGCTCCCCGGGGGCGGCGCCCCGAGCCCGGCGGGCGGGCGCGGATCGGTCGCACCTTTGATGAAAGCGCCCTACCTTATGTTGAATCTCGCCCGAGGTGAGCGTGGCGTGGCACCCATCGGTGAGGCCCTGCGCGAAGCGCGCGAAGGCCTCGGACTAACCGTCGAGCAGGCAGCTATCGATACGCGCATCTCCGCGCGCTTCCTCGAGGCGTTGGAGATGGAGCGCTTCGAGGATCTGCCGGCGGATGTCTACGTGCGTGGTTTCATCCGCTCCTATGCGGCCTACCTTCAACTCGATCCCACCGCCCTCCTCGCCACCTTTGAGGACGCAGGCGATAGCCCCGACCCACCCATCGGCACTCCGATCGGCGCCCCCTTTGGTGGGCGGGGCCGGTCCTCGCCGCAGCGAACGGCCTCCGAGCCCGTGGTCGAGCCGTCCGAGGCGGGCCGCCGCGAGCGCGGCCCCGGGGTCGTCCCCGCGCAGGATGCCGGCCTGTTCGACCTGCCGGCGGGCGATCCCTGGCGCGGCGGGGGCGCGTTCGACGGCCGTCGGACGGGCGTGCTGGGCCCCCGGGGGCGCCGGGCGGGCGCCGGCCTCGCCGGAATGATCGCGCTGATCGGCGCCGGTGTCGTCGCCCTCGGCGTCATTGTGATCGGCCTGGTCGTGCTGCTTTCCGGGGGCGATGGCGGGAACGAGCCGGTGGCGCCCGTGCCGACGGCGACCCCCGCCACCGCCGCGACCGAGCCCGTCACCGTGATCGTGGTCGGCACAGCGACGCCCACCCCGGGGGCGGTTGCTACTGAGACGCCAGCGACGGCGTCGTCGGAGATGACGCCCACGCCCACGCCCGCGCCTACACCCGAGCCGGGCACCGCGACCGCAGTGCCGTCGCAGCCGACCTCCCCGCCCCCGCCCCCGCCGACCGCCACGCCGACACCGACCGAGACCCCGACGCCGCTGCCGACGGTGACACCGACGCCGGTGGCGCCAAGCCAGTTTGCGGAGTGCCAATCGGGAACCAACAATGTCCG
>Ga0310121_10001503_pt1 | contig 23729 bp, 16 predicted proteins | sample CB27_Tmax_986_MG_FD_203504 | JGI IMG/M metagenome (GOLD analysis project Ga0310121, IMG submission 203504) | Marine microbial communities from Western Arctic Ocean, Canada - CB27_Tmax_986 | ecosystem: Environmental > Aquatic > Marine > Oceanic | place: Canada: Western Arctic Ocean | collected...
GGCCGCGAGGTCGTCAACCACCAGTATCGGCTCCAGTGCCGATGCTTCCAACTCCGACCCGTACCCCGTCCGGACCAGAATGCCCTGTCCACCGAGCTCGAGCGCGGGCATCACGTCGGTGAGCTTGTCTCCGACGTAGTACGAGCGCGCCGGATCCAGACCGAGCTCTTCAGCCGCATCGAGGTACATGCCGGTCCCGGGCTTTCGGCATGGACAAGGACCGCCCAGATCCGGGTGATGCGGGCAAAAGCGCGTCATGTCGACGGCAACGCCCGCTTCTTCGAGCAGCGCGTCGAGCCGTGCCGCCACGGCTTGGTAGTCCTCAATCGAGTAGTAGCCGCGGGCGATCCCCGACTGGTTCGTGACGATTACGAGCGCGAAGCCCGCCTCTCGGAGCGCCGCCAGCGCCTCGAACGCGCCAGGTATGATCTGTACGCCGTCCGGGTCGGCGAGATACTCCCGTTCGATCATGATGGTCCCGTCGCGGTCGATGAACACCGCGGGCCGTAGCTCCGTCACGGGCTCGCCTCCCCCGACCATGCCTCGGTGACACGGCGAGCGAGGTCGTGCTCTTCATCGGTATCCACGGTACGGGGATCGAGCAGCACCCGCCCCTCGGCGATGCGCGCGATCACGGGGGGACGGCCACCGCGCAGGCGAGAAGCAAACGCTTCGGCCCCTTCCGGGTGGTCGAGCGCGAGCGCCCAGCCGGAGAGCTCCACTCCGGGGTAGGTGCCGCCACCCACCGTTCCCTTCGCTTCGACCAGCGCCCAGGACACGCCCGCGTCGCCGAGCCTCTCTGCGAGGGAGATCGCGCGCGCTTTCAGCTCCTGCTCGGTGGCCGACAGCATCCGCAGCGTGGGGATCTCGGCTCGTGCCCGTTCCGGATCCCGATACAGCTGGAGCGTCGCCTCTAGACCCGCCAGCGTGACCTTGTCGACACGGAGCGCACGACAGAGCGGATTCGCCCGCAACTGGGCGATGACGTCGGCCCCGCCGAGCAGGAGTCCGGCCTGGGGGCCCCCCAGGAGCTTGTCGCCCGAGACCGCAACGACGTCTGCACCACTCGAGAGCGAGTCGGCGGCCCGGGGCTCCTCGGGCAAAGCGAGCGCCTCGGCGCCGAGCATCAGCCCCGACCCCAAGTCGTGTAGAAGCGGGATGCTCTTGGCTCGAGCCGCGGCAGCGAGCGCATGCAACGGCGCCTCCTCCGTGAAGCCCGTGATCCTGAAGTTAGAGCGATGCACTTTAAGGATCGCCGCCACGTAACCATCTGCGCACGCTTCCTCAAAGTCGGTGACTCGGGTGCGGTTCGTACTCCCGACCTCCACCAGGGTAGCGCCGGACCGTTCGAGGATCTCGGGGATGCGAAAACCCCCACCGATCTCGACGAGCTCTCCTCGCGACACCGCCACACCGCGCCCGCGCGCCATCGTATTCAGCGCCAAGACGAGCGCGGCCGCGTTGTTGTTCACGACCAGCGCGTCGTCCGCGCCCGTGAGGTCGCACAGAAGCGACACGCAGTGGTCGTAGCGTGATCCCCGCCTGCCCTGTTCGAGGTCGTACTCGAGATTCGAGTACCCGCGCGCCGCACGTGCCATGGCGTCGCGAGCAGCGGCAGGAAGTGGAGCGCGCCCCAAGTTGGTATGCAGCACCACGCCCGTCGCGTTGATCACCGCGCGTAGCGACGGCTCGTCTTTCCGGACGAGGAGGTCCTCAACTCTAGCGGCATACAGTTCAGGGCCGTCGATGCCCGCGACTTCCTCACCGGACTTCACCTGCTCGCGCACGTCGGCGATGACCGAGCGAAGTGCCTCGCGTACCCGCGCGCGCGGGTACGCGCTCAGCAGCGCAGCGAACGACTCCTCTTCGAGCAGCACGTCGACGGACGGAATGGACCTCCTGGGGTCACTCATCGTGAGGTCCCGCTACCAGCGGTGGTGTCGGCGGCCATGCTCGTGTCCGGTACCGCGCCCGTGTCGGGAAGCGCTAGTGAGTCCTCGGCGAAAACGGCGTCCGTGGGCAAGTCGGGCGGTTGAAGGACGAGCGCGGCGCTCCCGCCACCGAGCGGTACGGCCGTGATGTTCCTCACGGCACTAACTACGAGCTGGTAGGGGCTGTTCGGCACGAGCGTTGCGCCGAGGATCGTGACGATCTGCCTCGAAGGCAGCCGTTCACCCCCCGGGCCGGTCTGCCCTCCTGCTCGGGTGACACCGGGGATGGGAGGTCTGGGCCGCGCCGTGGGTCGGCCGTCCAAGCCGGACGGGGCCACACGCCGGCCCGGACGCACCACCGGCTCCACCTCGGTGAGATCCGCCGCCGCAGGGTCGACGATCGTGACGGTGTCGGCTACGCTCGCGCTATCGGGATCCTCAACCGCGGCGCTGTCCCGTGCGGCGGCCTCAGCGTCTCGCAGCACCCCGTCGAGAGAGTCGCGGACCGCGAAAGAGTCTGCGATCTCCTCGGCGTACGCCACGTACTCGTGCTCGTGGAAGACACGCGCCGCGGCTACCCCCACGCTGTCTTCATCGAGCACGGTGACGATCACGGCGGCGAGCGGAAAGTCCGGATCCAGGTAGTCGTCGAACTCGATGAGCACGGTGATCGAATCCAGGGCCGTGACGCTCGTGACCCGTGCAGGCGTCGTGTCCGGCTGGAGCACGGGGATGTCCAGATAGAGCGTGTCGGCTTCGTGGACCAACTGCCGCTGCGCACCCTGAACCTCCATCAGGTCCACGGTGCCGTCGCGATTCCGGTCTGCGAACGCTGTGAGTTGGAAGCGGCCAGCGCGTCGCCCGTCGACCTCGAGTGCGGTGGGCACGAAGCGCAAGCCGAACACTCCATCGGTGTCGGTGATAGTCAGGTGTACGGACGAGTCACCCTCTGTAGCCACCGCGCGGACCTCGTAGTCCGGCGCGCTCTGTCCGGTTACCCGGTCCCAGACGATCCCCGCAATCGTCGTGGGCACGGGAGTCGGACCGGTCGAGAAAACGAGCTCGAATTGGTCACGCATCTGGTTGTTGAACAGGTCACGCACTACCGGCAGCAGCGTCACTCTATATACCCGGTCGGGCTCGAAGCCCCCGTCCACGTCGATCACGAGGCTGCGCCGCTCGTGGCGCACACGCACATTTCCCAAGCGCGGGGACACAACTACGGCATCGTTGAGGGCACCCCCATCGACTTGCTCGCTGATGCGCTCGTCGAAGTCGAAGCGAATCGAGCCCGAGAAGTCTGGAAGCACGGCAAACGTGTCCGGGGTGGTAGACACCACCACCGGGGGTCGGCGGTCCTCCGGGCCTCCCCGCGGTGACCCCTGCTGGGCACACGCGGCGACCAAGGCTATGGCCATCGCGACCGCGGCACCGGTGACGCCCCGCCGACCCCCCACAGGTGTGGGTAGAGTTAGGCCGGAACGCCGATCGGTGCTCAGAAGGCCCCACCCTCGAGCTCAGCCAGCTTCTCCTGCAGCTTACTCGCCTGCTCCTCGTACTGCGCGAGCTTGTCGCGCTCCTTTTGAACGACCTCCTCAGGCGCTCGGGACACGAAGTCGTCGTTGTCGAGCCCTTTCCCCGTGCCATCCGCCAATGCTTGCAGTCGCTCGATCTCCTCGCGCAACCTGGACCGCTCGCGATCGAGGTCGATGACGCCTTCCAGCGGCACGAACAGTTCGGTGCCCCCTCCGAGCACCGCGTGGGCACCGATACCCGAGCCCTCGCCTTCGTCCACGCCGCCGATGCGCGCCAGACGCTGGAGCGCGGCAGCCTGCGACCGGACCGTGAGCAACAGCCTGGAGTCACCGCCCGTGAGGCGAATCCGGAGGCGCTCGCCCTCGGCGACCCCATACTCCTTTCGCAGACGTCTAACCTCGACAATTAGCTCTCGCAGCGCGTCGAAGTCCCGCTCCGCGTCCTCGTCACGACGGCCGTCGCTGCCGTCCGGCCACGGCGCCACGATCAGATCCTCCGGGCGCTCCTCTCCCTCGGGCCACGGCAGTCGTGACCAGAGCTCGGAGGTCACAAAGGGCATGATGGGGTGCAGGAGCCGATACGAGTGGTCGAGCACGGTCACGAGCGTCGACCGCGCTGCCTCGCGGCTGGCGGCATCGGCGCCCTGGGCGAGGCGCGCTTTCACGAACTCGAGGTACCAGTCGCACACCTCGCCCCAGAAGAAGTGGTAGAGGCTCTCCGCGACGTCATGCAGACGGTAGCGTTCGAGCCCTCGGGTCGCGTTCTGCGCGGAGCTGCACACCCTAGACAGGATCCACCGATCTTCGAGTGCCAGGTCGCCCCCAGCCTCTGCGAGCGGTCTCACGGGGGCGTCGCCGAGACTCAGCAACGCGAAGCGGCCCGCGTTCCAGATCTTGTTCGCGAAGTTGCGTCCGTTCGCGAAAGCTCCCTCTACGTCTTCATGGTCCAGGCTGATATCCGTGCCCACCGCGGCCTGGCTCACGAGGGTGTAGCGCATGGCGTCCGCACCGTGGGTGTGCACGACTTCGAGCGGATCGATGCCGTTGCCCAGCGACTTGGACATCTTTCGTCCCTTCATGTCGCGGACAGTGCCGTGCAGGTACACCTCCGTGAACGGAGGCTCACCAAAGAACTCGTAGCCCATCATGATCATGCGGGAGACCCAGAAGAACAGGATCTCAGGCGCGGTGACCATGGCGTGACCGGGATAGAATGCCTCCACGTCCGTCGTCGTCTCAGGCCAGCCGAACACGGAGAACGGCCACAGCTGCGAGCTGAACCAGGTGTCGAGCACGTCAGGATCCTGCTCGAGCCCTGTCGAGCCGCATTTCGGGCACTCGCTCGGGTCCTCGCGGGAGACGATCTCGTCGCCGCAGGCGCAGTACCACACCGGGATCCGGTGCCCCCACCAGAGCTGCCGTGAAATACACCAGTCCCGGATGTTCTCCATCCAGTGCTCGTACACTCGCTGCCAGTGGCTGGGCGTGAACGTGATCGTGCCGTCCTGAGAGGCGCGCAGTGCGGGCTCCGCGAGCGGCTTCATCTTCACGAACCACTGCAGCGACAGACGCGGCTCCACCACGGTGTCGCAGCGGTAGCACAGAGGCAGCGAGTGCGTATGCTCGTCCTCACCGGCCAGCAGCCCCTGCTCCGCGAGAGCCGCCAGGACCGCGTTGCGCGCGTCGAAGCGATCCATGCCCTGCAACGCCTCGGGCACGTTGTCGTTCATGCTGGCTTCGGGCGTCATGACGTTGAGCATCTCGAGTCCCACCCTCTGCGCGATGTCGAAGTCGTTCGCGTCGTGCGCCGGCGTGAGCTTTACCATACCGGACCCGAATTTCGGGTCGACGTGGGCGTCCGAGACGATCGGGATCGTGCGGCCCGTGAGCGGCAGCTCGACATCTGCGCCGATGAGCGGCAGGTAGCGCTCGTCCTTGGGGTTCACGGCGACCCCGGTGTCTCCGAGCATCGTCTCGGGCCGGGTGGTCGAGACCGTGAGGTACCAACGACCGTCGTCGAGCTGCCCGACCGCGTCGGCTCCGGCCTTGGATGCCGCCCGCGCAGCTCCACTGGCCGACTCGTGTAGGGGGTAGCGAAGGCGCCAGAGGCTGCCCTGCGTGTCGTGACCCTCCGCCTCTTCGTTGGACAGCGCCGTCAGACACCGAGGACACCAGTTGATGATGTACTCGCCCCGGTAGACGAGGCCCTTCTCGTAGAGGTGCACGAACACCTCGCGCACTGCCCGGCTGAGGTCGTCGTCGAGCGTGAACCGAGTGCGGTCCCAGTCGCACGACGCGCCGATCGCTTTGAGTTGCTCGAGAATCGCCCCGCCGGTATCCCGCACATGGTCCCACACCGCCGTCACGAACCGCTCACGGCCCAGGTCGTCGCGATGACGTCCTTCCGCCGCGAGCTTGCGCTCGACCACGTTCTGCGTCGCGATGCCCGCGTGGTCCGTGCCGGGCACCCACAGGGAGGCGCGCCCCTGCATGCGCCGCCAGCGGATGAGCACGTCCTGGATCGTATTGTTGAGTCCGTGACCCATATGGAGCACCGCGGTCACGTTAGGCGGCGGAATCACGATCACATAGGGATCGGCGCCGTCCTCCAGTACCCGACTCGCCGGCACGTGGAAGTATCCGCCTTCCTGCCACTTCGCGTAACGGGCGGGCTCGATGGCCTGCGGGTCTAGCCGCGGCGCCAACTCTTGAGACACGTCAGCTCCGATCAATACGGGGGCCGATAACGAATTCTCTCGAAGCCAGAAAGATGGCGAGCCCTCGATGGCTTCGGAACCGCTATACGGCCTGGCGTTGGTGACGTTCCCTTGTTCCGGCGGACCAAGAGACGTCCGCTAGATGGAGCGTGACACGCACCTGGAGCCGCGGGCGCTCGGCTTCCGGAAAAAACGCGCGTCTCACGTGCGCGGCTTCGGTGCCCTCCGGCATCACGGCTCGCGCCGATTAGAACTCCTCTACCGGCACCGACAAAAAGGCCTCCGAGACCGTCGGACCGAAGTGGACACCGGAACAGCGAGCGACCTCGGAGATCGCGGCCGGATGCGCGCGCGCGCCGGTAAGCCCGATCGGACGTCATCGCGTCATAGGCGTCGCAGACCGCCATGATCTGTGCGATCATCGGAATGCGAACGCCAGACGACAACCCTTCCGGATATCCGCTGCCGTCCCACCGCTCGCGGTGGTAACGCGCACCCGTGGTCAGGTGCTGCAGCGACGGGATGCTCTCGAGGATTTCCGCCCCGTCCGCGGGATGAGCCTGAATGTACGCAAACTCCTCCTCGGTGAGCCGGGTCGTTTTGGTAAGAACCCTAAGGGGGACCGCCAGCTTGCCGAGGTCGTGGAGGTAGCCACCGGCCCACAACGTCGCCTTCATGAGGTCGTCCAGGCCCAGCTGATACGCGACCGCGACGACAAGCATCGCTACACGTTGCGAATGGCCACCTGTGTACGGGTCCTTAGCGTCTATGAGGTTCGAGACGATCCCGAGCAGTTGATCGCTGGAGAGTGGCGACACCTCGCCCGGCAACACATGCTCCGCAGACCTCAGGAGCTTGTGCCGGAACGCCGATGGCTCGTATCCGGGGATGTCGCCCCCGCGCGCTAGAGAGAGGTATGTCTCGCCGACTTCGGGTCCGAACTCAACGCCGATACCCTGCTCGATGACCTCGATGATGTCCTCGGAGCTGAGCGGCGGTCGCTCTTGTCGGAGCGCCGCAATGGTATCGGATATCCGCAGGATCTGTGCTCCGAGCGGAATCGCATCGCCGTCCAATCCGTCAGGGTACCCACTTCCGTCCCACCATTCGTGGTGGTGGTGCACTAGGGACGCCAGGACTTCGAGGTGCGGGATCTGCCTCACACGCTCCTCGGAGCGCACCGGATGCATGTCGACCCGCACACGCACGTCGGGGGGAAGCTCGGGAACCGGATTCTCCCAGGCGTCCTCGGCCAAACCGACCATGCCCATATCTGCGAGAACCGAGGCGAAGAACAGTTCCGAGCGCTCGGCCCTGGACAGGCCCATCTCCATCCCGATCTGGGTCGAGAGCATGGCGACCATCAGGCCGTGATCACGCAAATAGCCCTTCGCCGAGCCCATGACTTCGGTCAAGGCCTCGAGAAGACCTGCGTAAAACGCCCTACCAGACTCCGTTCCGGTCATTAGTGCGTGTTCCCAGCGGGTTCCACAAAATGCCGAATCGTAAAGATTCCGCTGGGCCGACCCCGGCCACCAGGGTTATCTATGCCCAGGGCTATCGGCACCTAAGGCTATCTGCGAGCGCGCGTCGTATCCGGTTGAGCCGCCGCCCGCTCGCGGTCACGCCGCTCGCGGATCGCTTCCTGGCGATCCTCCCACGCGTCTTCGACATCGCGGCGCGCGGTTTGGCGCAGGATCTCGTCCCACTGCCATTGCCGTTGGGCAACCTCGTCACGCTTGCCGACGGGGACGCCGAACAGGTGAGTCCCGGGTAGAACGACATCGCCCAGATAAATCCTGCCGTCGGCGACTCCCCAGCGCTTGCCGTCACCGTCGGTGAAGGTCCAATCGGTGAGCCGCGCCTCCGCCGCCTGTGCCGCTGCGACCGAGTCGGCCCAATCCGCTATTCGGCCACGGAGCGCAAGCTCCTCGCGCTGCTCCAGGCTCAGGTCGGTGAGCGACGGATCTATGGGCCTCCACAGACGTTCGTCGGTGAGCCGGGGACGGAGCAGTTCGGCCCCGGTCAGAGGCGGGGGCGTGAGGTCGAGTCCCCCTTCCGCCTCGAAGATCAACGGGGTCGGGGCCACTTCGGGCGACTCGATCTCCTGGATCTCATCCGGGTCGTCCGGCCGCTCGGGGTCCGTAGCCTGAGCCAGCTCGATGAGGACAAGCAACTCCAGAGCGTCAGAACTGCCCACGAAGTCAGGGAACGGGAGACGCGCATCGTTAGGCTCCAACGTGCCGTAGATCGGATACAAGCCGATTAGCAAGAGGTGGATCGCGATCGAGATGGCGGAGGACGTCCACACGACCCGGCGAGACCCGAGCCCCAACCGTTTTCGACCCGCGCCTTTCGTGTAACGCCACTGAGCCTGCATTCGTCTTCCTAAACCGCCAGCGCAGCCCCGTTCCTATCTACGAGAAGCCGACCGAGCCTCTGCGTCGCCTCAAACATGCGCTCCTCGGTGACCGTGAGCGCGATACGGAAGAAACCTTCTCCGCCGGTACCGAGCGCCCCTCCGGGCATGACGATCACGCCCTCCTGCTCGAGCGCCCTCGTCGCGAAAGCCCGCGACGACTCGCCTTCCGGGACCGGAACCCACACGTACATGGTTGCCTTGGGCTCGGTGGCAGCGAAATCGACCTTCCGCAGACCTCGGACCGCCGCGTCCCGACGCCGCTCGAGGGCGGCGACGTTGCCGGGCACCCACTCTTCCCAGCTCTCGAGCGCTGCGACGCCCGCGGCTTGGAGTCCGAGAAACTGCCCCGAATCCACGAACGATTTCACCTGCGAAAGCGCCGCGATGATATCGCGGTTCCCGGCCACCCACCCCAGCCGCCACCCCGTCATGTTGTAGGTCTTGGACAGGGAGTGAAATTCGACCGCTACGTCGCGAGCCCCGTCGAACTCGAGGATGCTGCGTGGCCGATACGCGTCGAAGGCGATCTCGGAGTACGCGTTGTCGTGTATGAGCACTGCTTCGCGCTCGGCGCAGAAGCGGATCGACTGCTCGAAGTAGTCGTCTGGGGCGGTCGCGGTGGTAGGGTTGTTGGGATAGTTCAGATACAGAAGCCGCGTGCGGGTCGCGACCGATTCGGAAAGCTCGTCGAGCGGGATCAAGAAGTCGTTCTCCTGGCGTAGCGCGACGAGGTGGGGCTCACCGCCCGCCAGTATCACGCCGCCCAGGTAGGACTGATAACCTGGATCAGGGATGACCGCCGTATCGCCTTCGTTAAGGAAGGCAAGCGGAAGGTGAGCGATGCCGTCCTTGGACCCGATGAGCGGCAGCACCTCGGCCCAAGGGTCCACGGTGACCTCGAATCTGCGCTGCATCCAACTGGCGATCTGCTCGCGGAAGTCGGGCAGCCCCACCTGGAACGGGTAGCGCGAGTAGGCGTTATCGCCCGCGACTTCGCGCAGCCGCTCGACCACCGCGGGCGGTGGATCCAAGCGCACGTCTCCGGCGCCGAGGTCGATCACGTCGACTCCTTCAGCTTCGAGTCTTGCGCGCGTCGTCCTCATCTCTGCAAGCGGATAATCCGGGAGCGCCTCGAAGCGTGTGCTGCGTCGCCTCATGCCTACTCCTCCCGGGCCCGATTCGCGACCTCGCCGACACCCGCGACGTGCACGACGACTTCGTCCCCATCGGCGAGCGGGCCAATCCCTGATGGCGTGCCCGTCGCAATGACGTCTCCAGGCTCGAGCGTCATGAAGCGCGTGATGTGTTCAAGCAGGGCGGGGATCGGGAAGACCATATCCTGCACGGGAGAGTCCTGACGCACGTCACCGTTGACGCGTGTTGTGAGGTGGAGCCCATCCAGGTCCACTTCCGCTAGGGGGGTCACCGAGCCGATGGGGCAGAACGTGTCGAAGCCCTTCGCTCGACTCCACTGCCCATCCGCGTTCTGGAGTTCGCGCGCGGTGACGTCATTCACGGGCGCGAGTCCGGCGACGTACTCCCAGGCAGCATCCGCGGCCACGTTTCGCGCACGGGCGCCGATCACGACTCCGATCTCTCCCTCGAAGTCCACTCGCCCCGCCCAGGTCGGCATGACGATGTCATCCCCCGCGCGGATGATGGCGGAGGGTGGCTTCAGGAAGATCAATGGCTCACTGGGAACGTCGTGGCCGAGCTCGGCCGCGTGCTTAGCATAGTTCTGCCCCACGCAGACGATCTTGGACGGAAACGGCAGGGACATCGAAGTCTCCTTGGAGAGGCGCCGGACTGCCTGGCATCGGAAGAGGCAGCCCGAACCTATGTCGGACGGCCTCCGGAGTCACCCTCGTAGAACGCCTCGAGCCGTCGGCGGACATCACTCCACGCGCCCTTGATGAACGGGGTATCCGGGAGCGAATCCCGCAGGTAACGTCCGTATCGCTTCGCCACGATACGATCATCCAGGAGGAGCACCGCTCCACGATCTGCTCGGGATCGGATGAGCCGCCCGAAGCCCTGTTTCAACCGCAGCGCGGCGTGGGGAAGCATGTACTGTTGGAAAGGATCCCCACCAGCGCGCTCCACCGCTTCCATGCGGGCCGCCGTGATCGGCTCGGTCGGCACGCGAAAGGGCAATTTCTGAATGATCAGGCCGCGTAGGGGATCCCCCGGTACGTCGACACCCTCCCAGAACGACGTCGTGCCCAGCAGGATGCCCCGTCCGTGCTCCACGAATCGACGCAAGAGCCGGTGGCGATCGCCCTCCCCTTGAACGAAGAGCGGCCAACGCTCAGCGGAGGCGTGGTAGCGGAGCAATTCGGCGACCTGGCGCAGCGCGGCGTGCGACGTGAAGAGCACGAAGAGCCCGCCGTCACTCATCTCAGCGAGTTCGCGAGTCACGTCCGCAGTCGCCACCTGAAACGCCTGCGCGCCGCCCTCCGCACCCGGTAAGTCTGTGGGCACACAAAAAACTGTCTGATGTTTGAAATCAAACGGCGACACCAAGATATGTTCTATGACCTCAGGTGGATTATCAGTACAGATGAGGTGCTGCTCGTCAAGTCCGAGGCGCGCCCGCAGGAAATCGAAGCTCTTGCGAGTCGACAGCGTCGCAGAGGTCAGGACCGTGGTCTCGGCCTTCGTGAAGAGTGCGTCCAGAAGGAGCCCTCCGAGATCGATGGGAGCGGCTGCCATCACGACGTTAGCCCGCTTCCCCCGACCACGGGTCTCCAACCAGCGCACGTAGGTGTCTGCCTCCTCCCCCGGAGCGAGCACGAGGCGCAGTCCGTGCATCGACGCCGCAAGACGTCGCTCCACCGAACGCAGGTCCAGCACACGCCCCTCCAGAGCCTCCGAGATCTCTTGATCGAGTTCGATGCGGGCCCGGAGCTCGGCGACCTCCTGCTCGAGCGCGCCCAGCGATGCCAGCGTCCCTGCCAGTCGCTCCCGAACGTCGTCGCGCTCTGCGGGCTCCCCGATGCCCGAGGGTCCGAGCCGGACACTGCCCCCGCCAGGAGGGACAAACGACTCGATCGTTTCGACGAAGCCCTCGACCTCGGCGCGGGCGCGAGACACCGCGGGGCGAACGCGGTTCTCCAACCTCTCGCGTAGCTCCTGGCTACTAGAAGATCCCGAGAGCGCCTCGTGAAACGCGGTGAGAATCCCTTTCCCCCGCCGGTCGAGCCTCGAGAGCATGCGGTAGAGGCTGCGGCGCGTGACCTCGACACCGAGATGGGACGTAGCGGCGTCTTCGATGTTGTGCGCCTCGTCCAATATGACCCTGTTGTAGACGGGAAGGACGGCGGACTGCGTGAAGTTCAGCGTGGCGTTCCGCACCGCGAGATCGGTGAACAGGAGGTGATGGTTCACGACGAGCAGCTCAGCGGACGCGGCCCGGCGGCGTGACTGCTGATAAAAGCATTGCTGGAAGTGCGCACACCGGCGGCGCAGACAGATGTCCGGATCGCTCCGGACCTCCTCCCAGGTCTCGGGCTCCGGCGTGAATGGGAGGTCCGAGAGGGACCCGTCATCCGTGGTGCCGATCCATTCCAGAAGCGCCCTCATCTCCTCAGAGCGATCGTCGTCGAAGAGCGATGTCTGCGCCTCAGCGGCGAGCAACGCCCGGCGTATCGACACGTAGTTGCCCCGACCCTTTACGAGCGCCCAGCGCACATCGCCGATCAGAGACTGCACGAGCGGCAGGTCCTTACCGGCGAGCTGTTCCTGGAGATTGATGGTATTGGTCGAGAGCACCGTCCGCTCTCCGTTCTCCTGCGCCCAGCGCGCGGCTGGAAGCAAGTACGCCAGAGACTTCCCGGTGCCGGTTCCCGCCTCGACGATCGCGACGCCTCCCTCGTTGAAGCGGTCGACAACGGTTCGCAGCATGTCCCGCTGCCCCGGGCGATCTTCATAACCGTCGAAGCGCTGCGCGAGACCGCCGCCTGGGCCGAGCACCTCGTGCAGCTCCTCGACCCGGAGCGGCACGCGCACACGCGGCAGCGGCGGTTCGACCACCACGTAGAGCCGCTCCACACCGTTGTCGACGATCGCGGTACCCAGGCCTTCTTGGTACAACTGCGCCGCGACCTGCATGTCCGCATCCGAGGGCTCGAGCACGCCCGAAGGGTGATTGTGCAGCATCACGCCACCCTCGTCGGCGTCGCGAGCGGCCACCAACACGGCCGCGAAGTTACCGCGAGCCACGGCACGAGGCTCGCGTATCACCCGCTCCTCATCCACGTGCGCGAGAAAGCACACTTCTCGTCCGCCGGCACGCTCGATCTCCGTCCTCAGTCGCGCCGAGCTTTCGGCTGACAGCTCGAGCGGCGTGGGAGGGGGCGGAGCCCGCTTGGGCGGCGCGTCCTCCGGTTCCAGCCCGTCGAGGCCGACGAGAGCCTCCTTGGGTATCCGCATCGGGAAGCCTTCGGGCACGTCCGTCATTGCACTACGTCTTCAGCTTCTTCTTCTTGGCAGCCGGGAAGAGCACGTTGTTCAGAATCAGACGGTAACCGGCGGAGTTAGGATGCAACGCGAGGTCGGTCGGGGGATCGCCGATCTGATGCTCGGGGTCCTCTGGGTCGTGCCCACCGAAGTATGTCCACGTTCCCTGCCCGAGGTTGCCGTGAACGTACTTGGCCCAGCCCTGCTCCTGCGCGAGCACGATGGTGCCGGACTGAAGGCGATCCTTCCGGAACGAGGTGGTCAGACCGTAGAAATCCGGCAACACCGACTGGTGGTTCTGCGTAAGCATCGCAGGCACCGGATCGAACTTTGCGGAGAAGTCGAAGAGCGTGTACACGCCGAGCTCCTTCCTCCACTGCGTATTCACCTGATGCGCGTCGATGTCAGAGAAGGAATTTACCGCAGGCGTTAGCTGGACCTGTGCGCGCTCGAACGCGAGGGTACGGCTCCAATCCATCTTGCTGGAGGCGTTCGGGTCCGGCGGCGTTCCGTCCGAGTACGCGGCGGCGATGTCGACCGAGCCCGCCGCGAGCGCGAGCTCGAGTGTCTCGGTGGCGGAACACATCGCGAACAGGAAGCCGCCGTTGTCGACGTAGTCCCGGATCTTCATCGCGATGTTCTTCTTGAGCTCCGGAACGTTACGGAAGCCACCTGCCCTCGCAACTTCCTGGTTGCGCGCGACCTCCTCCTGCAACCAGGGCGCACCGGCATAGCTGAGGTAGAACTTCGAGTACTGCCCGGTGAAGTCCTCATGGTGCAGGTGGATCCACTCGTACTCGTTCAGGTCCTGCTCGAGCACCTGGTAGTCCCAGATGGTCTCGTACTCGATGCCCGCGTAGTCTAGAACCATCGTGACGGCGTCGTCCCACGGCGTCGAGTTGGGCGGCGTATAGATAGCGACCTTGGGCGCGCGCTCGAGCGGCACGGCCTCCATGTTGGAGCCGTCGATCGTCGCGCGAATGCGCGCCTCGCCCGGCGTGTCCACCGTGACGATGGTGACTCCGCGAAGCGCCGCCTCGCGGCGGACGTCCGCGCGGTCCGGAAGCAAAAAGGAGCCACCCCGGTAGTTGAGCAGCCAATCCGCCGTTTCTTCCTGCTCCAACGTCCAGTACGTCAGGCCGTACGCTCGCAGATGGTTCCGCTGATCGCGATCCATGGGGACGAGCAGCCACTGAGCTGAGGCGGGGGGAGCCGCGAAAAGCCCCATGACCACGAAGGCTGCCGTGAATTTCACCGGCCCCGGCCCCGCAGCCTTTCGAGTTCGAGCCGCGCATCCGGCACTACCGCCGCGTTAGGACGCGAAGTGATGAGATGTTCGAGTAGGGCGATCGCAGCGGCGACCCCTGCGCTCGAGGCGGCCCGGTAGCGTGCGAGCGCCAGCGCTGCTTCGCCAACCTCCGGCGAATCGGGGAACTCGGTGAGAATACGTTCCCGGATCAGCGCAGCCTGGCTCGGAAGCTCTCCCCGCTCGGCGATGCGCGCGGCCTCGGCAAGCACGGGCGGACGTTCGTCCTGGCCGAGCGACTCCGCACTCTCAGTCAACGCACACACGGCCTCCGCGTACTGTCCCCTGTGCGCTCGCACCGCCGCCGTCGCGAGTAGCTCCGCTCCCTCCGGTGACAGGCGACCCACCAGGCCCACCAGCTGGATGACCTCCGTAGCGTCAGACGGCTCCAAGCCGGGCAGTGCGAGCAGGAGCCCCCGCCGGCCTTCCTCGACGTCACCCGCATCGAACAGCAGATACGCTCGCTCGACGCCGCTGCGGCGAGGCTGTGCCGGGGTGGAGGCGTCGCCGCCCAACTCGGACAAGGCCCAGGACGCCGTCTGCACCAGGTCCTTCTCGCGCGCCTGGCGCGCCACGTCCTTGAGGAACACCTCGCGCGCGCGTCCGTCCAGGTCGCTAGCCACCTCCTTCGACAGATCAAGCGCCTCTGGCTCCAGACCCAGTTCTAGCGCGATGCGCGCGCCCGCAAGTCGTCCCGGCACCAGGTCGGACCGCGCGAGGGAGCGGACGAGCCGGCGGCCGGCGGCGTCCCTACCCTGTGTCAGCCCCTGCACTCGCCGCGCGATCGCCGTGGTGCGGACGACATCGTCGCGGATCGCGCGAACCCACTCTTCGACGGCTCCGTCACTGTCGCCCATCGCCGCGAGCACGTCTCCGATTTCCATCGCGAGCGCGTCATCGCCGGCCGCCTCGCGACCTCTGCTAAGGACCTGCAGCACCCGATCGGGTCCGAAGGCACGCTCATACACACGGGCGACCTCTCGATACGGAACCTCGCTTGCGGGGTCCATCTCGAACCAGCGCTCGGCTTCGTCCTCGAGAGCAGCCAGCGAATCGAGTTCCATCAGGACGCGCAGCTTCAGGTACCGGACTCCCGACGAAGCCGCGTCACGTGCGATAAGCACATCCACAACACGGAGGATCTCGGCGGTCTCCCCCTTTGCGCGCAGCACGCGCTCCAGCGCGAACAGCCCACCGGCCGACGCAGGGACGGCCTCGAGCAATTGGCGCAAGACAGATTCCGCGCCGTCGAAGTCGCCTCGGGACTCCCGCGCCGCCGCGTCGCGCAGCAAGCGACCCTCGTCCGTCCCTCGACGGATCTGGCCGGTCGCGGGTGCCGAGCAGAGGAGGAGGAGCGTCAGCACCACCACTCCAGGCCCGAGCTGGCGTAGCGACATCACGACCGCCCTCCGCCCCCGGCGGCGGCGCGGTTGAGGCGCTCGAAATACTGAATGACGAGCTGCCGTACCGCAGGGCTCAGGCGTCGGAGCTGCGCCGCGTCCGGTATCCGGAAGCGTAAGGCGCCGAGTTGGTCCGCGCTGAGCGCCACGATCTCGCCGCGCTCGAACACACCGGGAGTCTCGGATTCCCGCTCGTCCGAAGACTCCGCGCGCTCGAGCGAACGTCCAGCGTCGAGAAGCCGGTGGAAGAGGCGCTCCTGACGCTGCGCGACTTCAGGCGTGAGGCGCCCCTGAGCGAGCTGCTCGGCGAGTGCTTCCCCTTCGGCCGCGAGTTGCTCTAGGTCTCCGAGCGACTCCTCCGCTCCCGACTGGTCCGCAAGTTCACCGAGATCGGACGCGACCGACTGCTGCCCCTGCGACATTTCTCGCAGCTGCTGCCGCAGCGCCTGCTCACCGAGCGCGAGCGTCATCAGCTGCCCGGTCTGGTTCATCAAGTCACCCTGCTCCTGCGCGAGCCGCTCGAGCTGCTGGGCCACGTCACCGGACTGCCCCTCGCCTTGCGGGCCCATCCCCTCCGCGCCGGCAATCGCCGCGAGCGCGAGCTGGTTGAGGTCTCCTATCGCCTGGCCTGCCCGCGCATGCGGCGAGGGTGTGAGGCCGCGGCGGGTCTGCATCGCCTCGATGGTATTCTGGATCGACTCCCTCGCGCGTCCCATCCGCGCGGACAGCTCGGGGTTCCCTTCCGTCGCCCCCGGCCCCACGCCTTTCAGGTTCTCGGCCAGGTTCTCGATCCCCTGCAGGATCGATGCCTCGTCGCTACGCATTCCCGCTACTTGCTCTTGGCTCGAGTCGCGCATGCGCTCGCGCAACTCCGTCTGCCGGCGCGCCAGCGAAAGCGCGTCATCCGCGGCTTGGTGGAGCGCAGCTTGGGCAGCCTCCGCCCTTTCCTCCGCCATCTGCTCCTGTGCGTGCCGCAGCTCCTCCGCGACCCGCTGTAGACGCTGCGCGGCCTCGTCCGCGCGTTCCGCGGCCTGTTGATTCTGACCCTGGTTCGCCTCCTGCTCGGATTGCTGCATCTGTTGCTGCGCCTGCTGCATTGACTCCCGCGCTTCCTGCACACCCACCGCCGCAGCCTGTTCATCGATCTCGCCCAGTCGCTGCTCGAGCCTCTCCATCTGAGACTCCAACTGTTCGGCGCGCGCTTCGAGGCCCTCTTGCTGTTCACCGCGCAGCTCAGGGTTGTCCTCCTCCTTCATGGCGTCGGCCAACGCCTCCTCCTGACGGGCGAGCTCCTCGACCTCGCTAGTTGTCGCCCGGAAATCTTGCCCCACCGCGGCCCGACGGAATCGTTCCAGAGCCTCCTCGAGTCGTTTGTGAAACTCTTCCTGCTGCTCCGCGAGATCACTCAGAGACCCGTTGGCCTCGCGCAGAGCGTCCTGATCCAACGCCTCGGCCATCTCTTCCATACGCTGCTGCAGGTAGCTCCCGGTCAGTTCCTCGAGTAGCTTCTGGAGCTCCTTGAGCTCTCTTGAGAGTTCTGGACCCGCCTGGCCGGCTTCCTCCATCATGCGCTCGAGCTCTCCGAGGGCGGCGCGCAATGAGTCGGCTGCAGCGCTCATCTCCACCTGATTGTCGATCGCCGCTTGCAGTACCTCACGCTGCTCGAACTCCGGCTGACCTTCGGCCCGAGTTCTGCGGGAATCCGGTTGCGAAGCGTTCTCGAGCGCCTGATCCCGATTCTCTTCAGCCCGACGGGCCGCTTCCTCCGCGAGCTGTGCGAGCCGCTCGGCGACGTCCTCGAGCTGCTGCTCCGCGGCACGCCGCATCTCGGCGGCGGCCGGCATGCGGAGCACGTACTCGCGCGTCGACGTGGCCTGGCCTGAAGGAGCGTTGTCGATCGCACGGGCGTAGTGGCGCACGGCGTCGCCGGGCAGGAGGCCCCAGCTCCTCAAGTCGAGAAGCGGACGAGCGAGCGCCCCGCGTGTGCCACCGAGGTGCAATACCTGTGTTACGGGCTCGTGGCGCTCACCGAACGCCGTGACTCTGTATGCCACGAGCTCCAGGCTCCGGAGGCCGTAGTCGTCGGTCGCTTCGATAATGAGCGGCTGGCGAAGGTCCAACGGCAGGGTCGTGTCACGTCCCGGCAGCTGGAATACCACGTGTGGCGGTGAGTCCGGCACGAGCGCGACCACGAGCGGTCGCGGCTGAATCTCGGCTGGATCGCCGTCGTCGTCTTGGAAGGACCACGAGAACGCGCCGTCCGCGCGTGGCGTCCACACCCCTTTAAAGCCGCTTCCCTCGACCTGGAGTTCGATCGCGGTCGCGCCGGTCGAGTCCTCCAGGGCTGCGCGCGTAAGTGGGCGGCTCGCGCGTCCCTCCAGCGTGAGACGGGACCCGCTGGGGAGACGCAACGGAGGCGGGTCACCATGATACTCATCCGGCAGCAGGCCGGTGTGCGCAGGGTACACGACGCCGAGAACGAGATCGCTCACGAAGAGTGGGTCGATCGGCGTGATCAGATACGTCTCGGTCTCGCTGCCGTCGTCCCCTTGGACTCGATACTCGATCGGCGAAGCTATGGCTTCGAAGACATGCGAGGCCCGTTCCTGCGTCAGCTCTAGCCTCTCGTTTCGCGCGACGTCGCCCGCGGCCTGCCACGACACGAGCACCGTAGCCCGTCCGGGGGCCTCGATGGTGAGCCCGACGTCCGAGCCGCGCAGGACCTCCACGTTCCCGGGCGTGACCACAATCGAAGACAGCACGGGCTCCTTCATGAGTCCGAACGGGGACGACAGGCCCGCCCACGCCCCGAGCGATCGATCAGGCGTAGCCACTGCCAGGCCAACCGCGAGGACCGCTAGCACCGAGAATGCGGTGAGGCCCCGCCGTGTCCAGACGTCGAGCGCCGCGCCCAACTCACCGGATAGGAGCGCCGGCGAGCGCCCGCCGAGCCCCGCAACCGCTCGTTCAGCCGCCCGCGCCGCAAGCGCGCGAGAAACGCCGGGCGGCATCTCGCGTGACAGCTCCAAGGTGCCGCGTACGACGCCCGGACGTAGACCCGCGGCTCGCTCGATCTCCTCCGAGAGCGGAGCTTCCGCCAACCATCGCATCGCCCCGACCCGATGCGCCCACAGTGCGGCAACCACGAGCGCCAGGACCACCGCGTCCAATTGCGCGGGCATGTCGCTTCCTTGGCGCCAGCCCTCAGGACCCGCGAGTATCCATGCCGCGATCAGCACGAGCCCGACGAGGGCGGCCACCCAGACGCTCAATGCGATCGCGGCTCGCCTCCTCAGGTGACCACGAACCCCCTGGACCCAGCCGTCCAGCCGCTTGCCGGCCGGACTCACGACACCGCCTGACCCAGCACGTACAGAAACAGGTTCACGCCCATGCGAAGCGCCGCCTCACGAAGGTCTTCCGCGTCACCGTGAACGTCTTCGTCTTCCCAACCATCTCCCAGATCCGATTCATACGAGTAGAACACGAGCAACCGCCCTTCGTGAAAGACCCCGAAGGCCTGCGGAGGGTCGCCGTCATGCTCGTGAATTTTCGGCAGCCCTTCCGGAAAGTCGTAGAACGTATGGAAGACCGGGTGATCGGCGGGGATCTCCGTCAGCTCAGCGTCAGGAAAGATCTGGGCGATCTCCTCGCGGAACGACTCGTCGAGACCGTAGTTGTCGTCGGCGTGGAGAAAGCCCCCCGACATGAGATACTTCCTCAACTGGACGCGCTCCGCAGCTGAGAAGCGCACGTCACCGTGCCCGGTCATGTATAGGTAGGGGTGGTCGTACAGCGCGGGATCGAGCGGTCGGATGTTGATCTCTCGACGGGCGACCACGATCCCGGTCCGCTCCCGGATGGCGGCGAGCAGATTCGGCAACGACGACGGGTTCGCGTACCAGTCGCCGCCGCCCTCGTACCGTAGGCGCGCGATGGTGATCGAGTCGCTCGGGGCGGGTTCGAAGCGTCCGTCACTAGACGTCAGAAGTGTCGCCAGGAGGATCCAGGTCATGCGTAGGTCTTCAGTCCACCAAAATTAGTCGGAGTCGTGGACGATACGGTACGCGTCGTTACGCGATAGGTCGAGGCGGTGAGCGATCTCCTTCGCCGCAGCCGACGGCGTCACGCCCTCGGCGGCGAGCTCCCGTGCCAATCCTCGCGCGGCGTCCAGCCTCGACGCACGGTCCACCTCGGACACGCCGGAGTCCCCGGGAGCCACAACGACAGTGACCTCGCCCCTGGGCGGATCTTCCCGGTAGTGTGACGCGACCTCGGCGAGGCTTCCTCGCCGGAGCTCCTCATGTACCTTGGTCAACTCACGCGCCACCGCGACCGCCCTCTCCGGCCCGCACTCCCTCGCGAGATCCTCGAGCAGACGCACGATACGTTGTGGAGACTCGAAGAGCACTACGGTCTCGGTGCTGGCGGCTACCCTCTTGAGCAGCGCCTGCCTCGACTTCCCTTTTCGGTCAGGAAAACCGAGGAAGAGAAACCGTCCCGTGGACAGCCCGGACGCGACCAGAGCGGCGAGCACCGCCGAGGGACCCGGAATCGGGACGACCGCATATCCGGCCTCGTGTACGGCAGCGACGAGGGTCGCACCGGGATCGGACACCAACGGCGTGCCCGCGTCGGAAACGAGCGCGAGATCCTCACCCGCATCGAGCCATCCCAGGACGCGCTCGATGCGTCCCCGCTCGTTGTGGGCGTGCAACGACACGAGAGGCGCCTTGGCACCCACGTGGGCGGTGAGCACACGGGAACGCCGCGTGTCCTCCGCGAGGATCCGGTGCACCGCACGGAGCGTCTCCCCCGCTCTGGGACTCACGTCCGCGAGGTTCCCGATGGGCGTGCTCACGAGGTATAGGGTGGCCACGCGGGAAGTCTACATGTGTTCTAGGATTTTCTCCTCCAGGTGCGGACGCGGAACCGCGCCGATCACCTTGTCGACGAGCTCCCCGTCTTTGAAGAACAGGATGCTCGGAATCGACGTCACCCTAAAGCGCGTCGTCACGCTCGGGTTGGTGTCCACGTCGAGCTTGCCGACCCGCAGCCCCTTCTCCTGGTACTCTCCGGCGAGCTCCTCGACGATCGGTGAAACCATCCTGCACGGGCCACACCAGGTCGCCCAGAAGTCGATCATTTGCAGCCCCTCACCACCCTCGACCTCCTCCGCGAAGTTCGCGTCGGTAATTTCGATAATCGCATCACTCGTTGCCATCCCGGCTCTCCTTATCAGCTTACATCCATGTTTCAATCATTCGAGGCCAGCCGCCCACTGGACCACGTTGGCATAGCCGTACATTCCTTGGAAGAGGCGTGCCGCCTCTTCGAGGTCCTGCTCGGGAAGGCCAGCTCCCGGCCTGAAGTGCTAGAGGCCCAAGGAGTCCGCGTCGCCTTCGTCGGCGCTGTCGAACTCCTGGAGCCACTGGGCTCGGATACCCCCATCGGTCGTTTCCTCGAACGTCGGGGTCCGGGACTCCACCACTTCGCGTACCGCACCGACGACGTCGAATCCGAACTTGCTCGCCTTGAGGCGCAAGACATCGAACTCGCCGACCGGGTCCCGCGCCCGGGTGCCAAGGGACATCTAGTCGCTTTCCTGCACCCCTCCAGCACCCAGGGCGTGCTCATCGAGCTAGTCCAGCACTCACTCTAGTCCCTCGCGGCCCCCGGTACCTAACAAACCCGTGGAGGTTCCCACGAGTGCGGAAGCCTACCTTCCCGTCATCACACGCTCTAGACCGACCTCCTGCACGAGCCACCGTCCTCCGCTCGCCTGGACGACTAGAAACGGCACGTCGTCGACCGACTGACCATTGATTGTGAGCGTGACCACGACGCCCGTGGTTGGTATGTCGCGGCCCGCGACCATCTCCTCGCGCACAATTCGGTAGTTCTCGTGGCGCAGTATGGAGGAGATGGCATCCATGCGGATCTCGACGTCCTGTCGGGTCGTGCATGCCGCACCTCCAAACCACGACCCGATCTTCTTGAACATGCAGCCGAATGAACTGCCGGTCTCCATTACCGGCCCGTCCGGCGTCCCGAAGAGGCGGCCCATCCCCTGCAAGTCTCGCGAGTTCGCCGCCTGAAGGAAGCGCTCCACCGAAAGCTGGGGCGCGACCGCCGCCGCCGCGGGCTGCATCACCTGGGTCGTGCACGACGCCGGCACGATGGCGACAGCTAGCAATGCCAGATGGCCTGGTCCGAACACGCGGGTTGATCCACTCATCGCCACTCCTGGTACGCGGTTGGAGAAGGCCACCCGAATGTCGATAAAACCGCTAGGGGCAGGAAGCCCTAGTAGCGGGCACCGCCGCTGAAGGCGCTTGAGCAGAAGCTTCCCTAGTGGGCCGCTATTTCGCGGTCGTTCACACGCCAACCAGAGCGTCCGGGGGCACCGCCTCAAAGCCGAGTCCATCACTCGTCTCGCACGTATCGACCACGATTCGCGTTCCCTCGGCGACCTCTTCGTCGAGCAGGAACAGCGCCAGGGGGTCCAGGATCGAGCGTTGAATCGCCCTCTTCAACGGTCGCGCGCCAAATACCGGGTCGTACCCCTCGGTCGCGAGGTAGCGCTTCGCGGCCGCGGAGACATCGAGAACGAAGCCCAAGTCGGTCACCTGCCCGATGACTCGATCGAGCTGCAGATCAACGATCCGGGTGAGATCCTCCACACCGAGCGGGCGGAACACGACCACGTCGTCCACGCGGTTCAGGAACTCGGGCCGGAAGTGCTGGTGGAGCTGAGCCCGGACCGCGACTTCCACGTCCTCCCAGTCAGTGTCCCCCGAGACCTCCAGAATGTACTGGCTTCCGATGTTCGACGTCATGATGATCACGACGTTGCGGAAGTCAACCGTCCGCCCCTGCGCGTCGGTCAGCCGTCCGTCGTCGAGGATCTGCAGCAAGACGTTGAACACGTCCGCGTGAGCTTTCTCGATCTCGTCGAAAAGCACGACTGCGTGCGGTCTGCGGCGGACAGCTTCCGTGAGCTGGCCCCCTTCCTCGTAGCCCACGTAGCCGGGAGGCGCCCCGATGAGACGGGCTACCGCATGCTTTTCCATGTACTCCGACATGTCGATGCGGACCATCGCGCGCTCATCATCGAAGATGAACTCGGCAAGCGTACGCGCGGTTTCAGTCTTTCCTACACCCGTCGGTCCGAGGAAGATGAAGGAGCCGATCGGCCGATCAGGATCCTGGAGTCCTGCGCGGGATCGGCGCACCGCGTTCGAGACCGCGCGAACGGCTTCCACCTGCCCGATGACTCGGGCACCGAGGTGCTGCTCTAACTGCACCAGCCGCTGACGCTCCGACTCCATCAGTCGCGTCACCGGGATGCCTGTCCACTCCGCGACGACCCCGGCGATGTCGTCGGCATCGACCTCTTCCTTCAGGAACCGCTTGTCCTTCTGGAGTTCCGAGAGGCGTTGTGCAAGCGCGTCGATCTCGGCCTCGGAGGTCGGGATCTCCCCATAGTTGATCTCGGCGGCCCGGTTCAACTCACCTGTGCGCGTCGCACGGTCCACCGCCACCCGCAACTCCTCCACACGCGTCCGCAGCTCTTGAATCTGTTCGATGACGTCTTTTTCGGCCTGCCAACGCGCCTTCATGCCCTGGCTCTTCTCGCGCAGCTCGGCGAGGTCGGACTCGATCACACGACGGCGCTCACGCGCAGGCCCATCGGACTCGGCCAGTAGCGCCTGCCGCTCGATCTCGAGCTGGACGATGCGCCTCTCGACCTCATCGATCTCCTGTGGTAGCGAGTCGATCTCGATGCGCAGCTGACTAGACGCCTCATCGATGAGGTCGATCGCCTTGTCGGGCAGGAATCGGCCCCCGATGTATCGGTCCGAGAGCTTCGCCGCAGCGATGATCGCGTCGTCAGTGATGCGGACACCGTGATGGACCTCGTAGCGCTCCTTCAGGCCGCGTAGGATCGCGACTGTGT
>Ga0310121_10001505_pt1 | contig 23687 bp, 15 predicted proteins | sample CB27_Tmax_986_MG_FD_203504 | JGI IMG/M metagenome (GOLD analysis project Ga0310121, IMG submission 203504) | Marine microbial communities from Western Arctic Ocean, Canada - CB27_Tmax_986 | ecosystem: Environmental > Aquatic > Marine > Oceanic | place: Canada: Western Arctic Ocean | collected...
AACAACTGATCACCATGCGAATAAACCGCCTGGACAGGCACCTTCAGTGCGTCGGGCACGTAGGCACACTCGATCGTGACCGAGGAGGTCAAGCCACTCCTAAGTCCCGACGGAGCATTGTCCACTTTGACGAAGGCTTTGTATTCCTTGACGTTAGCCTTCCGCCAACCACTCGGCTCGGCATACAGGTTGACCCTTTCGACGGTGCCTCGCAGTACCACGTCTCCCATACCGACCGGAGAGATCTTTGCCGGTAAGCCCTTGGCAACGAACTGAATAAGTGACTCATTGATGGTAATTTCGACCTGCATGGAGCTAGAATCAGGAATTTCGACGATCGCTTGCCGCTCACGAACCACCGCACCCTCTTCGACGATAAAATTATCATTACCGTGGCGGTCGCGTTCGTGAGCATACATCACGACGCCGTCTTGAGGAGCAGTGATGGTGCACTTGGCGATCTGATCCTCAATGTCTTTGAGCTTGCTGAGCTCGAGTTGATAGCTACTTTGATTCGCTTCCCACTTAGCTTTGGCGATTAAAATGTCGCCCTCTAATTGGGAGACCGTCTTGGCCTTCGTAAGTTCATCGAGCACCCTCAGTTTGGTATGGGCGGCTTCGAGTTCCTTCTTCGACTTCTCGACAGCAAATTCATCGGCTTCGAGTTGCAGCTCGTTCACGTAGCCCTTGGTTGCCAACTTCTTGCTATACTCGTAATACTCTTTCGCCCGGTTAAGATTCTCTTCGGCAACAAAGACTTCGCTTTCAATCGTTTGCCGAGCTTCCAGATAGGTACCTTCTAAATACTCACGTTTGGCGATCAAGGCAGTTTGGTAAATGTTATCGGCTTCGATCACGAGCGCTTCGACACTGTTGCAAGAGATTTGCTGCGTCGTACGTTCTGAATCGAGAGCAGAAGAGTCGAGTTCGACAATGAATTCACCAGCCTTGACGACACTACCTTCCGGTATAATCCGCAGGATGGCTACGCCGGGGGTATTTTTGGATTTTACTTCTGAACGAATTTCGACGACCCCAGCCGATTTGATTTCCCCACGCTCGGTCACGTTGAGCACAAAGTCATCGCGCGTGATCTCATGCAAGATCGCATCAATGTCTTCAGAGTGGGTAGAACTCTCGTCCCAAAACTGCCGACCTCCAAAGTATGCAGCCAGACCTAACGCCGATAAAACGAGTAATGTCGTTACACCGCTGGCACCCACACGGGATCCAACACAGAAATGAGCGGTGCGTTTGTTTAGAGCCATTTGAGTTACCTGCGGTTACTGTCTGTTGCCCGCCAGCTTTCGTGTCTCTTTGCAAGAGACCTCTGCATGAATTATAGGCTTGCGGCCGCGCCGTGTCAGGTCGAGGTCTTAAAGCAGGTCTTCGTCGGGTGTCCCTTTTTCAGAGCCCTCTTTTCAGAGCCGTCGGGCACTGGAATACCGGTACAACGAACCCAAACACGCCCCGGCGACACGAACTCGTCGAAATGACTCGGGTAGATTACCTAGTCATTCGTTGGGCGCCGGCAGGGGCCGAGGCAGTGTGGGCAATTTTTCCTGCGCATCGATAGTCCAAGGCATCTCGGCCGAGATGAGCTTGATATCTGCGTCAGTCTTACTTGAGCTAAGTGGCTGCTGATCTGGAGTTGGTAACGGCTCTCCCTCCTCAATCGTCTCTTCTGGTGGGACTTGGTCGGGGATAACGGTCTCGGGGTAGCTCAGTTTGACAGGCTCCCTGAGCAGCTTCGCCATCACTTCGGGCCCGAGGTCGCTCGAATTTAGCGGTAGGTCAATCAAATAGGTTTCCAGCGGAATCTTGTTTTCCATACGCAATCCGTTCGGCTGAAGTTCCATGACGCCCAGATCGACCTCCAAGTTCATCCGCTGGACTTGGTAGTTTACCCAAACGCTAAGAAAATCGTTCTGAACATTCAGCAGATCGGACAGCGACTGCACCAGGTCGCGGGCTGTGGTGCTGCCAAACTGCGTGGTCGCACCTGGTTTGGGGGGCTCGCTAAGTCGCAATTGCGTCAGATCGACTTGAGAGACGGCGACCAATACGGCTGCACGTCGAAGCTCGAAGTTGATTTCATTCAAACGTATTTGCCGGAGTCTATTCCTCAAGCCCTGATAGACACGGTCGCGAAACAGATAGTAGCTGCGCCGAGCCTGCTGGTATTCGATCAATGCCTGGCGATAGACGTTACGTTCGGCCAGCCGAGTCAGCGGAGCGTCGAATTCCAAACCGACTCGGAGCCGACCATTGGTGCCGCGGAAACGGAAGGGATTGTCGCCCACGTTACCTAAGTCGCCACTGAATACGACATCCAAATTGCTTTCCAGATCGTTCGCATTAAAGTAGATCAACCGCCACGAATCGACCAGACTCGCTCGCGCATTCATCCAGTCGCGCCGATAATTGCTAGCGATCGCGAGTGCTTGTTGAGAAGAAAGATCAACAGGCGAGAAGTCGATCGCATCCAAACGAGCACTAGCCTGGGAGAGCGTGAGTTCGAGTAATTGCCCCGACAACTTGCTTAAGACAGTGATCAGGTCGTCCAAAGATTTTCGAGGTTCTAACGGAGAAGAGCTCGTGAGTGTTTCAAGCTGTCGGCAACTTTTTGAGAGCTGGGACTCCAGCGATTTCAACTCCGTTTGACGCTTGTCCACACGACTGACGAGCTGCTCGGGGCTAAACAGCGAAGGATCGATGTTGGCATCACGTACTTCAGGCCGATCTGCCAGTCGAGTCAAGTTTTCGCTGCGCTGGGGAAGTGCCTCTTCCAAGAGTTTGAAATCTGCCCGAACCGCTGCCAGCCGCTCTAAGACCTGAGCCTTAATTTGTCCTAGAGTCGCCAGGTAGTCAGCAAGCTGTGCTGCCAATCCGCTGTCGACAACCTCGTTGCCATTCGCCGGCAGGTTGGGCACAACAAGTTCTTCTACTGCGGGTCGCTCGCCGGCCCTCTGAGCGTGGTCTTCGCGTAATTGCCGTAGTCCCGAGAGCATGTCGGCAACGTCTTGCTGAAGAGCATCAAGCGTCGGGTCCAGCAGGTTGAGGCGGTCGAGCATCGTGTCACTAAGCTTCACATTGAGTTCGGGAGGTAAGCCAATGGTCACCTTGAAGTTCTCTAGGGTCGTCGTGAATGCGTTTTCGGACCTAAGCAACTGGCTCTGCGCGTTGTAGAGAGCCTGACGTGCGAGGTCGACCTGAAATCGGTCGATTCTTCCGGCATCGTTGGAAGCCGCGAGTTGGAGCACACTGTCGCGTAAGGCGCTGACATTGGCTCGTTGGTTTCGGAGTACCTGAGTCGATTGCAGCAGCCCAAGATAACCGCCGGCTCCTTCGGCACCGGCCCCGCCAGTATTGCCACCATTGCCTCCTCCCCCGTTCCCGCCGCCGCCGCCACCAACACGACCAAAGCCGCCGCCGCCAACGCCCGAAAATCCTTCCAAGCCGCTGCCACCGAAGAAGCCGCCCCGTCGCGATGGACCCTGTCCCGGATCTCCACCGGAAAAGATACTTACGTAAAAGGTGCGCCGGAACCGTTCCATTTGACGCACGTTGGCCAACAGCGCTCGCTCGGAAATTGTTAAGCGCTCCAACACCCGCCCCCGTCCACTGGCGCGCAGCAACGGCTGAAAAATCGAAAAGTCCAGCAGCGTATTGCTCGAATAGTCATCCGGTCCAGCAAACTGCCAGACCAACGAATTGGCCAGACCGACGACCAGCTGGCCACCCGTGGCGGTCAGTTTTTGGGCTCGTAGCCGATTGCCCAGTGTGGAGGGGCTGACCTCCAGCAGACTGGAAGGTGCGCCCGTGCCGCTACGCGCTTCGCCATCGGCGGTAGCGAAGATGCTTGAACCACCGAAGAACTGCGTATCAAAGCGGAATCGTTCGAAAGTGACATCCAAGGCGGAGAGGTAGAGCTCTTCCAATTGCGATTGATAGTTCGACGATTCCAACAGGGACAATTCCACAGCGCCCTGAAGATCGAGAACGACTTGGCCATGCTCATCGTAGGGCAGATGTTCTAACCAGCCTGGATTCTCAACGAACGGCGTGCGCGGTAGGCATTTCCAGCACTTCTCGCCTTTCTTGCAGTCGATACAATTCATCAGCTGATGCGACGTCGGGTCGTCCGGCGGCATCGGCTCGCAATCGGGATTATTGGGATCGTACATTCTTGAACGCGGATCGATAGCGATGCGAAATTCGCCCGGCGGCAGGCCTAAGGCGGTCGATTTGAGGTCGACCATGCAGTTCACATCACGGTCGGCTTGCCGGCGATAAAACGAAGGCGGGCGACAACCGAGCGCTGAAAAAGCAAGCAACAGTAGGCAAATTCGAGTGACAGCACAGCCAAACTCGTGATGACGTTTCATGCTGCGTCCTCCCGCTGAGAAGCTATGCGGGCGTCGATCAAGTCCGAAAATACCCAGCCACGACTTTGCAATCCGACCGTCGTAACGATCGGCTCCAAACGTTCGCGACCGCTCGGCGTGAGCTGCCAAAGTTGTCGTCGCCGGTCGTTGTTGTCGGTGACCGGCGTTAGGACTTGTTGAATTCGGAGTTTTTCTACAATGGCGCTGACTTGTGCAGGCGAAATTCCCGATTGATCGGCTAACGCGGACTGCTCGATGCTAGCATCCTCCGAATCAGCCATTCTCTCACGCACCAGCCACAGCAGGCGAAATTCGGTCTCACTGAAGTCGTAGTCGCGCAGCGCAGCTGTGAGGCTGCGCGCGAGGGTGCGACAGGTTGCAATGAAGCGACAGGCCGTATCAAGACGCCGGTTGTCGTCGGGAAAAGACATTGCTCTGCTAGCGATAGCGCGAAAGATGAGGCAGCAAAATAGATGAGGCCGCAAAGCGGAGGCGATACTTCACCCTTGAATAGTTCGGAACCGAACGGTTCGAACTTGAATGAAATATGCGGGCTAAGCCCGCTTCGTTGTCGCGCAGCCGGAACGGCCTGCGAATTTAATACGTCTCCACGTCTCGGGCGCGAAGCCAGCCAGCTCCTGAGTCGCCGACTTCCGTGTGCAGCCAATCGTTGCGTTTTTCCAGGACGACGAATTCTGTGCCTTCGTCCAGTGGATTGGTGAAGGCTGCCTGGTAAGATTCGGAGTTGCCTTTTCGAGCAATCGCTTCGCGAGACGTCACGACACCGCGGGTGGTCCGGTCGAATCGATGCCAATCCCAGCCCGTCGATAGGGCCAAGAGCAAACAGAGCAGACCGAAACCCAACGACAAACGATGCCGAACCGTCGGGTGCGCGATTCGTGGACTGAGCAGTGCTATGATTAAGACTACCGCTAACAAGCAAGTCGTAAGCAGAAACTTTTCCCGGTAACTGAGCCAGTCTTGCCAAAAGAAAACGTATCCGATCACTCTGGGGCCCGACTCTGGTTCGACAAGGCCACCGCTGGCCGTCAGTGCATTCCGCAAGTTCGCGACAAGATACGGATCACGCGGGCGATATCGCTGAGCTTGTCGATACGACGCGATTGCGTGCCCGATCTTGCCTGCGCGCATCCACGCATTGCCCCGATTGTAGAAAACCGCTCCCGACGCAAAAGTGTCACCGCCAATCTGACCGTACTGGTTGGCGACACGGGCAAACTCGTCGGGAGACGTGGCCCGCTGAAACGCCTGTTCAGCTGCCTGGAACTTTCGCACCGCTTCCAGGTCGGGAGTCGCGCCGCAGCCGCCTGCAAGGAGTCCGACTGAGACAAGTAGCGCCGTTGCCGCCCTTCCAAAAACCGGGAAGCTTCGCCGCGATTTCCGCAGTTCCGTAAGGAGCTGACCGACAATTGTCGACGCGTCGGAGTGTAATTGGGTCGCTCCGTTAGCGGCGGCTCCGTAGCGTGCCGCATCGCACTGGTTAAGCAACACTTGCGTTCTATTGCGGAGTGATTCTTCGACGCCAAGGATTTCTAGTCTTTCGGCGACGTCACGCACCGTCAACCCTGCTTCGAGCACGTCCGCATAGTCCGCGATGAGCCCAGTGATTGCTCTGCGCAGCGATTCGCACGTTTCAGCCGCGGCGCCAGACGCCAGCTGGGCAGCCGCATCATCAAGAGCGGCTTGCGCACGCGGCGCGGCGGAACGTTTCCGGAGTAGACTGGGGTCTTCGCGAATTCGCTGAATGCGTCGAAGAGTCAGCGATGCAGCGACCCAGCCGACGAGCATCCCGGCCCAACCAGCTAGCCAGCGACCGGGACGAACGATTTCATTGCGGAGAGAATTTAGATTCGACTCGTTGGCGAAGATGCCGCCTTCGCTCGCTTCAAGTTTTTCTCGAGGCGTCGTACTGGGGTTTGGCGCCGATACGATCTCCTCGTTGGTAAGAGTTTCGCTCTCGCGAATCGTAATTGGAATCGGGTCGGTATAGATTGTGACGTACTGCTCGGTTTCAACGTCGAAGTAGGAGACTGGAATCTTCGGAAATTCAGTCAAGTCGGAATTTAGCGGTCGCAAACTGTAGGTAAATCGGCGGGCGCCCGCCTGCGAATCTTCGGTCGCGTCATAGGTACGGAAGGCGCCATCAACTCCAAGCAGCATTGCGATCTTCGGCGGCCGGGCTTCGGCAAGCGTTCCCTTGCCGGTCAGCGTGACCGTCAAAGTCATCGGATCTCCGACGCGGGCTGCAGTCGGGGCAATTTCTGCTTGCACTTCGAAGCTACCGATCGCGTTGACGTAAGAGTCGGAGCGCCCCTCGAGCGGCGGCTCCTTGACGTTAACTTCCAAACCTGGTGCGACCACGTAGAGATGGCGGCCAGCCAGTTGCCCGTTTTCCATCTTGTCCGCAAACGTGCCTTTCAAGGTGACTGAATTGAATTTGTACTTTCCCTGCTTCTGAGGAATCAGCCGGCGCGTGAATCGATACTCCCAATAGCCGGCATCCACGCCGCTCGCGTCTTTGTGAGTTGCACGTTTGGGTTGCGGATGAAACCCAGTCGCGTCGCTGTCAAACAGTGAGAACACCGATGACGTTCCGATGTTATTGATCTGGACGCCATGCCCTCTGCGGCTAATGAGTGGCTCAAGAATCTCGCGCCATCCCCGCGCCGGCTCAATGCCATCCGGAATTCGGTTGTCTGAGAGCCACGAAGCATCCAGCTCTGGAGGCTTCGGTTGAACCGTCAGCGGGTCGCGGTCGTTGAGTTCACCCGGTAGGTCCTTCACGGCGATCGTGAGTGTCAGCTCAAAGGGCTGCATTGGATAGAGACTCGAGCGATCAGCGGTGAAGGTGAGAATGACCGCATCCTGATCATCAGGTCGATTCACTTGTAACGCTATTCCCCGACCGGTAAGGACAACGCCACCAATCTTTGCCGTCGGAGCTGGAATCGTGATCTTGCCGCTGCGGAGTGGCCTCAGTCGATAGTTGTATTGCCGACCGCGTCGGACAACCTCACTGCGCCGTCCGTTGATAATCGTGATTTGACGCGAGTCGAGCGACTTCTCGCCGGCAGCTGTCACTTCAAAGTCGTCAAAACCGGCGAGTACCGGGGCCGTGGGCTCGTCTGTGTGATTGACTGTCACGCGATACAGAACCGACTCGCCCTCGTAGATCTCTTGCTTGGCAATCTCGACGATCAACTCGGGATCTTGCGCAGCAAGGTCGACCGCCGCCCCTAACAGGCTCAAACTGGTCAGCCATAGGATCGCAAGGCTTCTTGTCCGACTATTCATGCTGCTGTTCTACCAGTCTCGATCGACGCCGACACGGCCACCGACCATTTGCTGAAGTTGCTTTTGCAGATCGCGATGCTCGCGCTCGCGCTGGCGGGCTCGCCGCAGCACCGACATGGCGCGCTGCTGTGGCGATTCACCCGTCTGCGGCGGGTCTTGGGCAGCTGATTGCGACGGCTGCTGCTCGGGAGCTTGGCTTTGATCTTCCTGATTCCCGTCATCGCCCGGCTGGTCATCTTGCTGTTGATCCTCTTGCTGCTGATTTTCCTGAGCCAGCGGCTCAGCGATCTCGCGCAACAGCTGCTGAGCTTGCTGTTGGTCGGGAAAAGCGCCATTCGGGTCTGACTTGCCTAGTTGCGTTGCTGCGGACGAGCAGTGTTGCTCTACCTTGGGCGCCAGCTCAATGGCCTTGATGAGCGACTGTTGCAGTGCCTCGAGCTGAGCATTTCCGCCGTCAGTCGACGCATGGGGTGTCGCCTGATCGTCGTCGTTGGCGTGAGCCGTGCCCGCCCCAGATGGCTGCGATGGTGCAGCCTGCAGTTGGGCCTCCACACCTGGGAGCTCCGACTCTGCCTTGAGGCTAAGCATCCGGCTCCAGTCCGTGACTCTGGACTGTCGCCATTGCAGCTCTGGATAGTCGGCCTGCGACTTCGAATCAGCGGCCGCACTGTCTGGTGTCTCCTCGTCGGCGGAATCCCTTGCATCGCTGGAATCCGACGCCTGGTCTTGGGTCATTGCCACGGATGTCGCCGTGAGCTGATCTTGCTGCTGCACCGCGCGCTGCAACACGCCCGAGAATGGCGCCACAGCCATGAATATTTGATTCAACTGATCGAGTACGTCGCGCTGCCGCGCCGCCGCTTTGCTGAACTGGCCAGCCTCGATGGTGGACGCCGCGTCGATCATCATGGAACCTGCTTCGCCCGCCAATTGTGATAGCAGATTGCGAGCCTGCTCCATCTGACCGGCGTTGGCCGGATCGGAATTCGGATCGCTGGCCCCGGGCTGCGGTTGCTGAGGGGCTTGGAATTGCTCTGCAATTTTGGCCTGGAGTGGTTCGATCTCTTCCTGCAACTTGGCTTGCTCCTCGGAGGTGTCGTGCAAGGTTTGTCGTCGCTGAGGAGAGTCTGCCTCATCCGTCAAAACGCGGACCGTCGATCTCAGCGCCAGCTGACGCTGCCGAATCATCGCGAGAAATTCGATCAGTCCCATCTCTTCTCGAGCTGTGTCCCGATCTTGCTCTTCCCACTGTGCCTCGATGTTTTTGACAAATAACCTTATCAATTCGAGGTTGTGCCGCGCATCGGCGTGATCGCTGTCGATTTGCAAACAGTCGCGATAGTGTCCTGCAGCGGCGAGCAACAGCGCAAGTCCTTGCTGACGTTGTTCTGGAGCCGCCGAGACGGGCTGATCACCCAACGCCGCACGTCCTTGAACAGCTGACTGCGAGCCGAGATTGTAGTGCGACCGCGCGGCCAGGTCGGTGTCACGGGCCAGCGCGGACTGTTGGAACAAGGCGCGTGCCTTCTCACCATCTCCAGCAGCGGCCAGCGCGCACGCACGATCGAAGGTAATAGCCAGGTTTTCCGGCTCGGCAACGTCGGCCTCCATGAACGCTTTGCCGGCGGCCTCGAAGTCTAGGTTCGCAAAGTGGCGAATCCCCTCTCGGACTCTCTTGACGGCGGTCGACGTTGAGCCGAACCCGAGCGAAAAGGCGATACCTACCACCACCACGGCAGCCAGCGGCCTGGTTCTCCCATGGAAGCCTCTGGTGAAGCAACTCACGCTATCACCTCCCGATCGAGAGTGGTCGGGGTGCGGGAGCGGGGGATCAGCATTTCCGTCAACAGCAGCGCCACGGCGATACCGCCGAATAACTGAAACTGCTCGCCATACCTTTTTCGCTTTTCGGCATGGATTTCTCCGCGCGTGAGCTTGGTAAGGTGCTGGTCATAGATGCTACCAAGGTCATAAGCTTTCGTTCTCGCTGGCACATAAGCGCCAGACGTGGCCAGCGCAATTTCCTTAAGCAGTCGCTCATCCATCTTCGACCAAACTTCCTGCCCCTCATGCTTTACGAATGCCAGGCTGCCAGCTTGATTGCGTCTAGGAATGCGGGCCCCTTCACCCGTATCACCCAGCCCCACGGTAATGATGCGAATGTTCCGTTCCGCGGCCTGTCTCGCCGCCTCCGCGGGGAATGAGTCGTGATCCTCGCCGTCGGTGATCAGTACGACTACCTGATCGCGGTCGCGCTGCGTTTCCATCGACTCCATCGCTTTGCGGATTGCATCACCAATCAGACTGCCACCGCGAGGCGCACTTTCGGGATCGACGCCGTCGAGCACCATTCGAAAAAATCCGTGATCGGTCGTTAAGGGAACGAGTTCCACTGGAGCCCCAGCGAAAGCAATCAGACCGACACGGTCGCCTTTGAGCTTGCTGAGCAGGTCGAGAATGTCTGACTTGGCCCGATCAAGCCGATTCGGGGCGACATCCTCGGCGAGCATTGATCGAGAAACGTCGAGCAAGACAAACAGGTCAACACCGCGCGAGGAAACTTCTTCAAAAAAAACCCCGAACCGTGGGCGAGCCGCGGCGACGATCAAACATGCGACCGCCAGCATCATCACCGTCGCCTTGATCCACGTTCGGCCGGAGCGGATAGCAGGCATCAATCGATCCACCATGGCGGAATCAGCGAACTGTCTGGCGGTCGCCATCCGTTTCCGGTGCGCGTAGACCGGCGCCGCACCCACGAGAGGCACGAGCCAGAGAGCAAACAGTAGTGAGGGCGATTCCCAGATCATTGGCAGGTCAAATCATTGGCAGGAAGGTATCGGCTGCGTTACGGCAAGCCTCGAAATCGTGTCGAACCGAGGGCGATGTGCATCAGCACGCAGGCAATGCCAGGCAACATCAAAGTTTGAAAGGCTTCTCGGTATTCCGTGTAGAGACGTCCTTCGGTTGCTGTTTTCTCGAGCCGGTCAATCTCGGCGTAAACTTCTGCGAGTGCCTCGGTGTTCTGCGCGTTGAAGTATCGGCCACTGGTCTTTTCAGAAAGCATTTTGAGAGTCTCTTCGTCGAGTCGCACTGTCTGTGCGCGCAACACTTTCCGACCGAATGCATCGATCGCTGGAAACGGTGCGGTGCCAGTACTGCCGACTCCGATGGAGTAGATGCGGATGCCAAAGGCGGCCGCCGCTTCGGCGGCTTCTTCGGGCGTCACGACCCCAGCGGTGTTTTCGCCATCAGATAAGAGCACAATGACCCGGCTCTTCGATTCGATGTCTTTCAACCGATCAACGGCCACGGCAATTGCATCGCCGATGGCGGTCGCCTGCTCTTCCTGCCAGAGTTGCTGGTTAATCACGCGTCCCTGTTTGTCACTCACCGGTTCGGCGATCTTCACGGTGTCGAGCACTTCGAGCAATGCCCCATGATCAAGCGTTGGTGGACACTTCGCGTCGGCGAACCCTCCGAATACGACCAACCCGACCAAGTCGTCTGGCCGTCCATTGAATCCACCTTCGCCGGCGACGAATTGGCGAAACACATGTTTGACCGCGTCGAGCCGATTCACTCGCTCGCCCGCAAGTGGGAAGTCAAGCGCCTGCATCGAGCCGGAGCGATCGATGCACATCTGGATGGCAATGCCTTCTGAGCGAATTCGGAACTCTTCCCGACCTGACTGCGGCCGAGCGAGCGCCATAACGATCAGTACCATACCGGTCATCCGCAGCCAAGGGAGAAAGCGTTTCAGGCGCTGAGCGAACGTTACGGGCAGACCACCGAACAGTTCCACATTGGAATAGAGCACGGCCGTGCTACGTTCTCGACGGAGCGACAGCAGACTTATGCCGATTACGGGTAGGAGCAACCCGAGCCAAATCGGATCTTGGAACCTAAAAGTACTCACGCGGCAACCTCCTTGGCGGCGCTGCGCTTGAGCCGAATGAATTCCCCTGCGCGCTCGAAGCTAGCCTCGATGTCGGCCGCGGCCGGCCGAAATGCCGCAAATTTCACCAAGTCCGCCGATTCAAGGAAATCACGCAGACGCTGCCGGTCCTCATCGATGAAAACAGCTTCGTCGACAATCTCTCGCAGAAACTCCTCGGTTGTCTGCTCGGGCGCTTGCACTCCGGTCGAGCGTTCAATGTATCGCCGCACGACGCCGGTCAGCTCGACGTAGAACGCCTTGACGTCAGACTCCGCCAGCTTCCGCTGGACCATCTGTTCGAGCTCGAGCCAGGCAAGTTCCTGAGGAGACAATTGCGGCTCACTGGCAACGCGTCGCCGTCGCGCCCTCCAGACCACGGCACCTGCTATGGCCAGTGCGCCGACCAGCAGAAGGAAACCGGTCCAGGAAAACCATCCGCTGGCAGGCAATTCGACTGGCCCCGCCAGAGGGCGCAGATCGGCAAGCGTCGGAGCCTTGTCGCCAAGCATCGTAGTTACTTCGACTGTGAGGGCCTCCGATTCGATCGTATGCGGCTTGCCGTCGCCCTGGTCACGTTCGTCATAAAACCGAACAGCAATGGGAGCGACGGTCAGCTTTCCAGCCCGCGTCGGTTCCAGCGTGTAGACCTGTCGGATGACGTCGGTCTCACCGTCGACCTCTAACATCGGCTCGTGAAAATCTCGGATCAGGAAATCGCCGACGGCTTCACCAAACGGCGGCTTCTCAACGCGAACGCCCCGCTCCGCCCGAATGGTAAGCATGAGCTGCGGCTGGTCGGAGAGTTGCGGGCTCGCGGGGGAAACTTCCACGATGAATTTCACGGGGCCGCGTTCGACTTCGCAGCGAACAGCCTCACCAACGGAAGTATCCGTTGGTGTGCGACCGGCGTCACCGAGTGTTTCGCAACCCACAGTCAACATCAAGAGCATCAGCAGCGCAGCGCCGGCCCAGCTTCGCAGTAAGAAATAGCGACGCTGTGAGAAACTGCGACGCAGCGAGAAACGTCGCCGCATTACGCATTGTGAAGCTTGCGCTACGTCAGTCAAGAGAGCACTCACTCCGGATCCTCCATCGCCGACTCTTCCTTCGACCCATCGCCGGCCGACGACGACCGAACCGATTCATCAGACGGTGGGGCAACGATCTGTACGTCATAACGCGACATCAGGTCGCCCGACAACTTTTGCGTGAGTTCCTGATATTTTCGTCGCCGATAATCGGCTTCTACACGTAACCGAATCTGTGACAAGGGGGGTGTCGTGGCGGGGGTCTTTGATTCAACTAGGACCAGTATCTTTTCGTCTCCGACGGTAAGTGGCGTTCGCGTCCAATCGCCCTCGGCCAGCTCGAACAGCGCGGCTGTGTCGCCAAGTCGAAGATGGGATTGCCCCTCAACGATCCGAATCGACGCGGTGTCTTCGTCGGCACCGGCCTGACCGATGAGACTTCGAAAGGCCTCAGCCGACTGAATCGCTGACGAAAAATCTTCGGACGCCTGATCACCAGACAGAGGTAACACGACGACCGAAGCGGTTTCCGGTCGGCGATAGTCGGATCGGTGGGCGGCGTAGAACGATTCGACGTCAACGTCACTCGGCTGAATCTTCGTTAGCTCGCGGGACAGGAAATGGCTAGCGAGAAGTTCCGTTTCGAAGAAGTCACGGGCCTGTTGAAACGCCTCTTCCCGGTCAATCTTTAGCTCTCTCGCGCGGCGACTGAACAGTTCGCGTTGGATGATATCGTGTAGCGCTCGCTCCCTCGCTTCGCCAGATTCGTATTGAGAAAGCAGCTGCTCACGGCCGAGTTGAAACTGGCCGCCCGGTTGCATTGCTAACAGGCGGTCGATGGTCCGTTCAATCATCCGGTCGAGGTCGGCTTCGGTGAATGTCTCGCCCGCAAATCTTGCCAGCACCTTGCCCTGAGCGCTCTCGCTACCACCGACCTCAACCTGGCGAGACAGTTCACGTCCGACCTCACCGTAACTGCCGAGGCGCCGCAGACATTCCACAATTTTCACGCCCGCTTTGGAATGAATGTCCTCCTCTTCGCCGACTAGCTGCTGAGCTTCGATCAGCGCTGACACGGCTCCGCTGAAGTCTTCGGCGTCAAGAAGTAGCCTGCCGATGCGGTATAACACCGGCGCTCGATCAGCTGCGGCCGGCGATAGCGCAAGATAATCACGCCATGCCGACGCTGCCTCAGCTGCCAAGCTGCGGTCTTCGAGCGCGATGGCCGTCGCGCGGATTCTATCAAGTCGTTCCGGCCCGCTGCCGCCGCTCCCTTTTGGAGTACTTCCGGTTAGCAACAATCCGACGGCAACGAGCGTCAAGATCTGCAGGAATCCGAGCAACCAGACTCCTGGCAGCGAGCTCCGCCGCCCAACGAGCCTGGACGGCGGATCGCCAAGTTGCAGGCTAGGTTTGTCTGACATCATCGAAACCGCCTTTCTCGTGATGCGAAGAATCGTCGCAGACTTGTTGCATACGGTTCCCTGGTGCTGACCTCGAGTTGGTCGACGCCCACTCGTCGCAGCCCGGCCGACAATTCTTCGGTCCGCTCGGACGTCTGCTGTTGAAACAAATCTCGGACACGAGCGTGTCGTGTATCGACCTCGACGATTTCGCCTGTCTCCGCATCTCGAAAATTGATGAAACCAACATCCGGAAGTTCACGTTCTCGGGGATCGGATACAGTGATGCCAACCAAATCGTGCCGACCATTGGAAACGACCAGCGCTTGTCTCGAAGCTTCGGTCTGAAAATCGCTGACCATGAAGACCACACTGCGGCGTTTCTGGACACGGTTGAAGAATCGCAATGCATTGTCCAGACTTGTTTGTCGCGGCACCGGCTTGACAGAAACCATCTCGCGAATCAGCCGCAAGACGTTTGCTTTGCCTTTACGTGCGGGAAAATAGTTTTGCACCTCATCGGCGAACAGCAGCAGACCGGCCTTGTCATTGTTTTTCAGCGCCGAAAACATCAGGAGCGCGACCATCTCAATCATTACCTCGAGTTTCGACTGATCACCCGTGCCAAAGGCGCCCGACGCGGACACGTCCAGCAGAAACATCACCGTGAGCTCGCGTTCCTCGCTAAACCGCTTGATGAACGGAGCGCCAGCGCGGGCAGTGACATTCCAATCGATTGTGCGGATGTCGTCGCCCGGCTGGTACTCGCGGACTTCGTCAAATTCCATGCCTCGGCCACGGAAGAGACTGCGATACTGACCTGCAAGCAGGTCGTTGACCGAGCGATTCGCCACGATCTGAATCCGCTGCACTTTGCGAAGAATTTCGGTAACCGTCTGTTCAGCCATAGGTAACGCTCTTACGGAACGGGCACAGTAGTCAGGACTTCGCTGATGACATCTTCGCTGGTCATCTGCTCGGCTTCGGCTTCGTAGGTGAGGATCACACGGTGCCGAAGCACGTCGTAGGCGACGTCCTTGACATCTTGAGGAGTGACATACGCACGACTGTTGAGGAAAGCGTTCGCGCGAGCTCCGACGCCCAGGAAGATGGTCGCCCGCGGCGACGCTCCAAATTCGATTAACGGGGCGACATTCTTTAAATTGAACTCTTCTGGTGCGCGCGTCGCCTTGACGATCGAAACGATGTAGTCCTTGACCTGATCGTCGATATAAATCATCCGCACGACATCTTGCATGTCGAAAATATCTGTCGGGGTGAGCACCTCCTGAATCGGACGGGCTGTCTCTTCCAGGGCCTGATCGAGGATTTTGCGTTCGTCCTCTGGCTTCGGATAGGTGATCTTCACTTTGAGCATGAAGCGGTCGACCTGAGCTTCGGGCAGCGGATACGTGCCCTCCTGCTCAATGGGATTCTGAGTCGCCAGTACCAGGAACGGCCTCTCCAGAGAAAAGGTCTGGTCGCCGATCGTGACTTGCCGCTCCTGCATCGCTTCAAGTAGCGCTGACTGCACCTTGGATGGAGCCCGGTTGATTTCATCCGCGAGGATCAGATTCGCGAAGATCGGCCCTTTCCGCGTGGTGAACGAGCCATCGGCAGGAACATAGATCATCGTCCCCACAAGATCGGCAGGCAGTAGGTCGGGCGTAAATTGAATACGACGAAAACGGACAGCGAGCGCTTTGGCGAGCGCCGTGATCACCGTCGTTTTCGCTAGTCCAGGCACACCTTCGAGCAGCACATGGCCGCCGCTCAGCAACCCGATCAACAACCGCGAAATCATCTCTTCCTGTCCAAAGATCGCCTTACCTAATTCGCCCCTCAGACGGTGCGTCAGTTCAGCCTTTTCCACTACCCGATCTTTTGTTTGCTGAATATCTGGGTGCATCTTCCCTTTCCCTGAGAGCAGGTATCACTTATCTATTCCGCTTCGGCAATCCTTTGGCCCTAATATACCAGTAGTGCTAGCGGAATGGGCGAGCGAAACAATTACTCTTCAATTGAGTCTGATTTTCGCCTTGCAACGCTTAGAACACCGATAACTTGGCAGCGGTTACCGGCCCATCAGTAAGAGAATAATAATCGAGACTGATATCGGATTCAATTGGTTGCTGCCCTCCGCTCGAGAATTATTATCCTGATCCGGGCTAGCCTGCCGCCAACTCTAGCAACGCGATTTCTGGCGGGCAGTTCAGCCGGAGCGGTGTCTTGCCGCAGATCCCGCGGGTGACGTGCATCACCGTGCTACGGCGACGGAAAACGCCGCAAGCGTAACGTGTACCGTAGTTGCTTGGGCAGGCGATCGGACCAAGCAGCGGAAATCGTATTTGGCCACCATGCGTGTGCCCGGCGAATGCCAAATCTGCCTCTTGGTCACAAGCCCAATTGAACTGATCGGGCGTGTGCAATAGCATCAGTTTGAGCGGCAACTGCTCGGAATCCTTCGACGGTACTGCGGAAAGATCAGCAACTTGTGGGCCCCAGGGCCGCTCGTTGCCCGCCAAGATGACCGGGGCTCCGTTCCAGTCCTTCTCAATCCAGCATCCGCTTAGGCAAGTCAGCCCCTGGTCCCGGAGCAATTGACGCGTGCGATCGGTGTCGACGTAAAAGTCGTGATTGCCCATGATAAAAAAGACACCTTGTTTGGCTCGCAATCTGCCTAGCGAATCGGCCAGCCAGGGCCAGCAGGCTTCTTGCTCCACCAGGTCCCCGGTAATCACGATGGCGTCGGCCTGTAGCTGATTGACTTGCTCGGCAACGACTTCGTACCACTTGGGACCAATCCGCCCTGTCATGTGCAGATCGCTGATGTGAGCGATTTTCAGCCCTTCGTGATGCGCACTTAGACGCGGAATCGCCAGACGTTTGTGGTCGACAGTAAGTTGGAAAACTTGATTGCCGGGAACCTTCGCCAACAGCTGGGAAAATTTGCCGTGGAATTCGTCCTTACTTAGCGGTAAAGCGATATTTAGATTTTCTTGACGTCCCTGGAGTAGCGTACGCGGATCATCCCTGCCGAGCGAGTTAACGCCGCAGATGATCAGCTTAAAAAACCCCCAAATCGCACAAAGAAAGACGTAGCTACGTAGCCAGAGTAGTTTTGGATGCGAGGAATGGACTGTGGTCAAATCTAGTTGATTCCAAGTCGCAACGACCAAGACTGGTACTGCCAAGAAAGTAAACATGCAAAGCATGGTCGCCCCATCGACGAGCTTGCGAGGACCGGGCCAAGCATGGAGTCGGTTTACGACGTCGACCCACCAATAGCCATGCCCGAGAGTAGCAAGCAACACAAGACCAATCAAAAACCCAATCAAAAACAATGACGACACATCTGATCCTTGATTCTGATCTTTTAAAAAAGGTGGTTTGATTGAGATCGGCTGCACAGAGGCCAGAAGCACCAAGGCCATGGGCACAGGCAATGGGGCGGGACGGATGGAGCGAGGGACGAATTGAGAGATTGAGGAACTTGTTCTCCAGAGACTCGGCGAAGGAGGACGGAGTGACGGAGGGGTGCGGTGAAGGCTGGATTAGATGTCGACTGGCGGCGACGGCCGATCGCTCGAAACGATCTCTTCAACAGCGCTCACCAATTGGTCCAAGCGGAACGGCTTGTAGAGCACGCTGCGGAGTCCCGCCTGACGGGCTTTGACAATGGAGTGGTCCGGGTCATAGCCGAATCCAGTCATCAACACCAGCGGCGTGTTTTCGGAGACTTCCTTCAGTTGACATAGCAACTCATAGCCGTTCATATCGGGCAGTTTAATGTCGGCAATAATCACATCGTAGGTCGTATCGGCACCAAGATTTCGTACTAGCGAACAGGCCGTATTCGCATCGTGAGCGGTTTCGACGATACAATGATAACGCTCAAGCAATTCATGGGCGGCGGAGCGCACCGACTCGTCTGTATCGACGACCAAAATCCTCTTGCCAGCCAAGGTCGGTCGAGATTCGGTTTCGTCAAGGTTGGGGCTAGCGACCGTCGGAGCCATGCTCTGGCCGACCTTCTGGATGACACGTTTAATGTCGCGCGCGTTGCGAAGAATGCCCTGCAATCGCTCGACAACATCGGCCTCGTGGCCGATGTATCGCTCCATAACCTTAACAGCGTCGTTGAGGATTTCGTCCACCGGCAAGGCAACCGCGCTGTGAATGGCCTCAACGCTGGCGGCCGCAGTGCTCGCCTTCTCGGCGACGAGCAACTCAAGAGTGTTCAAGGCGACCGCGACATTTCTGGCAAAAATCTCTAAGAATTGCAAATCACTTTCTGAAAAAGCATTCGGTTCGGGGCTCTCGACGTTGAGAGTACCAATCACTTGTTCGTGTAGCATCAGCGGCACTGTCAACGAACTGCGTGCTCCTTCAGAGCCTTCAATGTAGAGCGGATCCTCGGTCGTGTGCTCGCAGACGTAACTCTTGCCAGTGGCGGCGACAAAACCGGTGACTCCGTTACCCTCGGTCGATACGTAAAGCCTGCGACTTGCGGCCAAGGGGACAAATCCAACACTCATGATTGGGATGAGTTCTCCGGTATCTTGCTGCAACATGCGGATTTCTAGCACATCCAATTGCAGCACATCTTGCGTGCATTGAAGAATGTTGGACTTGAGCAACTCGATGCGCTCATCGATCGAGAGGTTCGCAATTTCATCGGTCGTTAGATCGGCAAGTTCCACACCGGCTTGATGGATCGCGGCAAGCTTTTGTTGCTGCAACACCTCTTCACTCACGTCGTGCACCGTCACCACAAGATTCTGCGGAGAGTCATGGCCGACCTCCAAGACTGGGGCAGCGTGAATCTGATAATACCGATTGTCGACACTGCGGAGAGTCGAGGCGCTAACTTTACGGGTCGAAAGTGCAGTGTGGAACGGACAGAAATCTGGGCCGAGGATCTCAGGACTGCCGAGCACGGAATAAAAATTCTCGCCAACCACGTCGTCCCGGCCGCACCACGTACAGAGACGGCCGTTGCTCCACAGGATCGTGTTCTCACTATCGAGCATCACCACTCCGTCGGGCATCTCTTGCAGCAGGCGGTCGTTGCGGATGAGCTGGGCAACATCGGTCGCGCCGACGAAATGATCGGCGTCGCAATAAACGGCCACGTAGTCGTCGCGAGAAAGTTCGGAGACGACCCGCACAGGAGAGAGTACTTCGACGATCTCAACATCGTCGCCCAAGTGGCCGCGTAAATCGATCAGCTTGTCATGCGTACCGCCAAGGTAGAGAACCTTCGGCCGAGACGAGGGATAGTCGGCATCGGTTGGGACATCGGTAGGCGACACGATCGATTTTGACACTGTCTTTCTTCCGAGTGCCAAGTTGAGGGCGGCTGCTTCCACGAGTGTTAATTTTCTAGGCGAGCTAGTGCTTTGTCAGTATTAATCCTATTTGACAAAGCACTCGGCTGCTTTCCGCACATACACCCTGCAGTATACGTGCCAGATGACCAGCCAACAAGTTTAGAGACTGCTACTACTATTGACTTCGGACGGCTCGCACACTGTTAGTGAGCTATCTCCAACAAAAAATGGATGGAATCGTCAGAACTCACGCCGCCCGCCCGCAATTCCTGGAGGACCCCGCATGTTCTGGAGGACCCCGCATATCCGGGAGGACCCTACAATTCCGGGTAGACCCCGCAATTCTGGGAGGACCTCGCCCGGCCAGCGCGAACAAACCGGAGAAACTGAACTGCCCAGTCCCACTCCCAGCGGGTACAATGCTAGGTTCCCCATGTTCTCTCTGGCCTCGCTAAGCGAGTCAAGACTGGATACCCGCCCGCTGGATGACGGCGTTGGCATGCCGTTGTTCTGTCATGCCGTCGTGAGATCACTCCACATTTAACACCTTGTTTCCGCCTCCGAATGAATCTTGCCAGCACACCACTCTCGACCGCTCAGCTACGCAACGTTGCCATTATTGCCCACGTTGACCACGGCAAAACGACGCTTGTTGATCAGTTACTCTATCAGTCGGGCCAATTCAGTAACGCCGAGCTAGACAAACTGGCGGGTGGTCAGCATGGTCTGATTTTTGACTCGAACGACTTAGAGCGTGAACGGGGCATTACGATTTTCAGTAAGAACTGCGCGGTGCGCTATAGTAGCGAAGCTGGTGAGGATTACCGGATCAATCTGATCGACACGCCTGGCCATGCCGATTTTGGCGGCGAGGTCGAACGGGTGCTCGGCATGGCCAGCGGTACCATCTTGATGGTCGACGCTTACGAAGGGCCGATGCCTCAAACGCGGTTTGTCTTGGAAAAGTCGCTAAAACATGGATTGCGGCCGATTATCGTGGTCAACAAGGTCGACCGCGTCGACGCTCGTCCGCTGGAAGTGGTCGACGAAGTTTTCGATTTGCTGGTCGATCTCGACGCGCCCGACGAAATGTTGGAATTCCCCACGATTTTCGCCTCGGCCAAGGAGGGATGGGCCACGCTCGACTTGGCGCAGTCGAGCGAAACGATGCAGCCGTTGTTCGAGACAATCTTGAAATATGTTCCGTCCCCCGAGATTGGCTTGGAAGACGCGCCTCTGCGGCTACAAATCACCACGCTTGATTACTCGGATTACGTGGGCCGAATTGCCATCGGTAGAGTCCACGAAGGGGTGGTGCGGAAACGGCAGCGTGTGACGATCTTCGACCGGAATGGAAATCGATCGGAACGACAAATCGGCCAGGTGCTGGCGTTTGACGGGCTGGGACGCGAAGAAGTTCAACAGGTGGCCGCCGGCGACCTTTGTGCTTTGGTCGGCCTAGAGCCGGTCGAAATTGGCGATACCGTCGCCGACCCCAGTTGCACCGAACCGCTGCCGCCAGTGACAATTGACCAGCCGACGCTACACATGACCTTCCGGGTCAGTGACGGTCCTCTTGCAGGCCGTGAGGGCAAATATGTCACGAGTCGGCAGATTTCTGAGCGATTACAAAAAGAACTTCGCTCGAACGTCGCCCTGCAAGTCGCTGCCGGCGATACTCAAGAGCAATTTCGCGTATCGGGCCGCGGTCTGATGCATTTGGGAATTCTGATCGAGAATATGCGCCGCGAGGGGTTTGAGCTATGCGTTGGTAAGCCGCAGGTAATCTATCGTGAAGTCGATGGCGTGCGCTGCGAGCCGATCGAGCAATTGGTGATCGACTGTCCCGAAGCATGCCAAAGTGCCGTGATGTCGCTGGTCGGCGACCGGCGAGCAACTATGACAAGACTCAGCCAAAGGCGCCCATCATCTGAAAGCAACGGGGGTGGCGGATTCGTGCATATGAAATTTACGATTCCCTCGCGTTCACTCATGGGATTAAGGAGCCGGATGCTCAATGCCACCCAAGGTCAGGCGATCATGCACCACACTCTCATTGCCTACGAGCCGGTCCGCGGCACGGTTCCCAGTCGGGGGCCGGGTGTGTTGTTGGCCAATGAGGCCGGAATGGTCACGGCCTACGCGTTGGACGCTCTCTACGATCGCGGCGAGTTCTTTATTAGCCCGGGTGATCAGGTCTACGAAGGCCAGGTGGTGGGCGAGAATTGCCGCGCTGGCGATTTGGTAGTCAACGTCGTCAAGGGAAAAAAGTTGACCAATATGCGCGCCGCCGGCAAGGACGACAACAGTCAGGTCCGCCCAGTTCGCGAAATGTCTCTGGAAGCCTGCCTGGAATACATCGAAGACGACGAACTGGTCGAAGTCACGCCCAGCGGCGTACGGTTACGAAAAATCTTACTGCAAGAATCCGATCGACGTCGAGCGGGCCGCAGGGCCGCTAGCTCTTAAATCTCTTACGACCGTTATAATGCGCGCTCACGAGTGAGCGCGACGTATTGACTTCTGCGGCAAATATCGGCTCTGCGCTAAGGTTCGGCCAATCGCAAGCTATGTTTTGATTACGTACGGTCGGTGCGTAATCAAACCTAATACTGATACTTGCGATCATTTTTCGGGAGTCGTCCGATGCAATCGAATTTAATACGAGACCGTCGTGCCCCTCAGTCCAGCCGAGGTGTATCGTTCATTGAATTTGTTGGCTGCCTGGCGGCGATGGGCGGAGGACTTGTTCTTGGGTCGATCTATTTGGGCCTCGATGTCAAGGCGATGGCAGTCGGGATTCTCGAAAAAGCCGACATTGAAGTTCCAGCGATCTTAAGCGCAGGCGCTCCAATCAACGAGGACTCCCGCGCTGACGAAACTTCGACAGAGCAGAATTCGCCAACCACATCCTTCGAAACAACCACCGACGAAATAACCACCGACAACCAGATCGGAGCACCTGCCCCGCAGCCGGAAAAAAAGGCGGCGACCGACGGCGAATCCGAGACCGCTACTTCTGTCCGAAAACAGCTGACTGACGCCGATAGACAGCACGCTACGCGCGCCTGTTGGCTCGCGTTGGACCAGTCCGTTCATGCAGAGTCGACCAATCGATCGAAGACGATCGACGATACCCAAAGTTGGCATTTATTCGACTATTTGCTGCATCGCCATGCGGGGCACCAAAAAGTGGTCGAAAGAATCGAACAACTTGACCAACAAGGCGTCGATCAGCGATTGTGGATGCATGTCCAGCAGCTACTCGCTTGGCACGAAACCGGCGCCAGGCTCTATGACCGAGCGAGCCAACTTCTCACCGACTCGCCCGCAGGTAAGCTCGCGGGCCCGCTCGCCCAGAGTTGGCAAAGCGCCTCAACTCAGCATCGGATGGAAGAGAAGCTGCTCCTCGCAAAGCATGCCGCCATCGCCAGTTATCTTGAGCATTCTCACAAACTGCCTGCCCCGACGGAGCTGGGAAACCAACAATAGCGGCGCAACGGTTCCTGTCCGAGTTTTCTTAGACTGGCTGATCAACAGATAAGTGCTCTCAAAATAGGGCTAGCCCACTCTACAAGGTAGGCTCTGCACTTTCCTGTCCCCGCTTGCTGTCTCGCCCTGCATTGCTTCCGCTGAGCCGGCAAATTAACATAGAGAGTCTCACTTGGAAGAATCGCTTTACTGAATGCTGGAGGGGACGTGTGATGATAAGTTTTTCCAAATACTTGCTAGTAGGACTATTGGTCGCAAGCATGACTGTGGACTGTGCCGCTACGGGGCGTCTGTTTCGACGCAAGTGTGCTCGACGGAGCTGTGCTGAGCAGGTTTGTGCTGGGCAGGTTTGTGCTGGGCGAAGTTGCGACTCGTCTGCTCCTGTTTCGGCGTGCCGCACTGCAGCCGCAGCGCAGCCGAGTGCTGCCGCGTTTTCCTCGGTCGCCTCCCAGGTCAATCGCGACAGCTGCGGGCCAGCTACGGAACCATTTATCGCTGAGACGACGTGCCCCGCTTTCTCAGCCGCCACCGAGTTCGAGTCGGCATCACGGCTGGAGACTCATGGGTTGGTCCTACCTGCTCCAACACCGATCGAGACAATTGGTCCGAAGAGTGGTGGTCCGGAGACGGGCGAGCACGACCCACCAGGCAGTCGGATTGTCAGTCCAATCGATCTGCCAGCAAACCAGCCCATCGTCGCGCCCGCTCCTGTGGCCGCTGCGAAAGCGATTGATACTCCGACTGCATCATTGGGTTCGTCAACAGAGTCATCAACAGAGTCATCAACT
>Ga0310121_10001506_pt1 | contig 23684 bp, 15 predicted proteins | sample CB27_Tmax_986_MG_FD_203504 | JGI IMG/M metagenome (GOLD analysis project Ga0310121, IMG submission 203504) | Marine microbial communities from Western Arctic Ocean, Canada - CB27_Tmax_986 | ecosystem: Environmental > Aquatic > Marine > Oceanic | place: Canada: Western Arctic Ocean | collected...
TCGGCACCTCGCACGTCGGGGGGGGCACATTCTGCAGAAGCAACGTACTTGTGGTGTCGGTCGCCGTGAATGTCAAGGAATGCGTGGCCCATGCGTTGTCTGCCCCTGCGGGCACGGGCGGCACGACTACGTCGGTGGCGAGGTCGCCAACCTCGACGTGAATAAGGGCCCCGAGACCGCTCCAACCGATGGCCCCAAAAATAAGCTCGTAACCTTCGCCGACCTCGGTCGGGAAGGACTGCGTGACACCACCCATTAGAGCGGATTCCCCGATGTGCAAGGCCTCCCGTCCCTGGAGTACGGGGATGCTCCCCGCAGCACGCGGAACGCCGATAACAGGAAGAGGTCTGCCGATCACGGTCCAGGCCCCGAGCGGCTCACCCGGAAAAACGGTGAGGTGCGTATCGGGGACGGGTGCGAGGCCGACTTCGAACCCCCCGTCCATAAGCAGATTGGCCTGAGCCGGGGCGACGACGATCAACAGCGCAGCGGCTGCAACAAGACAGGCGTGTCGCATCATTGGAAAGTCCTTTCAAGGTCGCTTCCGACCTGGGCATTGCAGGGTCGGGTTCTAGGAGATTGGGCAGTGTGGTAACGAGTTCACCACAAACGACAGGTAGAGGAAAGAGAGGAAAACGCCATTCGCCAATTCTCCGCGATGTCTCCGCGATGAACGAGGCAAAACGGTCTTCTGTTAGCGTCGCCCTGGAGCGGAGTGAAGAATTGAATTTCCATCCCGATGCAAGTCATCAGGTTCCGACCTCACTCATCGTAAGATATCGGCGCGGAATCAGTTCTCATGGCCAAATAAGCTGCTACAGCACCGACTCGAGGGCGTCTAAAAACGAGTGAACGTAAGCAAGATTTCTGATGACTTCTCGTTAAGCTTACTCGGCGGCACCAGTCCGATGTCGCTCCTTCGGGGCTGAGAGTTTGTTGCGGCTATCTTTCCGTGGGCTTGCGGCCCACGGCTAAACGATTTCACCACTACGTGGCTACTAACCTGTCAATTGAAGTTTAGCCGTGGGCTTGCGCCCACGGCTAAACGATTTCACCACTACGTGGCTACTAACCTGTCAATTGAAGATGGGACAGGGTGTCCTAAGTGCCTGAGTGAACGACCTTGGACTAGCTTCTGACCCGCTCGACTAGCTCCTCCGGCGCCGCGTTGCCGCTGCTGCGAGGATGCCGCAACCGAGCAAGGCCAACGTCGTTGGTTCGGGAACGACCGACACCGCATCAATCGTTACTGCGCCGGGGTTTTCGCCCGGCCCCGCGCTCGTCTCATTCTGCAGGATCAATGTGCTTGTGGGGTCGGTCGCCGTGAATGTCAAGGAATGCGTGGTCCATTCGGAGGGAATCTGAGCGACATCCGTGACGAGGTCGCCAACCTCGACGTGGACGGTGGCGGGTTCGCCGGCCCAACCGATACCGCTAAAGTGCAGCTGGTATTCGACACCGACTGCAGTGGGGAAGGACTGCATGACGCCATTGTTTGAACGGAATTCTCCAAGATGTAGCACCTCATCACCTTCAAACGGTGGAACTCCGGTAGCATCGAAGGGAGTTCCGAGCATGGCGACTTGTTTCTCTCCAATGACGGTCCAAGCCCCGAGCGGATCACCCGTCGGGACGATCGCGAACGTATTCGGTCCGGCTGTGAGACCGAGCTCGAAACCTCCGTCTGAAATAAGGTTGGCCTGAGCCGCAGGGCCTATCATCAACAACAGAACGGTGGCCACCAGGCCTAAAAGCAGCGTATGGTTTCTCATTAGATCTCCTCCCTCGGTGGTGAACTCGGTGGTGAACTTAAAGGATGTTAGGTATGGTTTGGGTGTAAACGCCATTGGGAAAGTGAGTGCAGCGGAAAAGTCAATTCCCACGCTCAATAAAGTATGGTATAATTGCCTGGCAAACGGTTGTCAAGCATCGGATTCAATAAAATTCAGGAGATCATGAGGATCTACCCCACTGGCGGGCTAGAAACCTCGGGTAGGAAACCCCCTCCGGCTCCATCTTGAACTAGTGGGAATTCGACTTTGCGCCCCACCTTGCTGCTACTGGTTGTCGTTCTGTTTGTAGCATCCTTAGTCGCGGTAGGAGCTTACGTGCAGACTGGTCAATCCGAGCGGGAGCCACCGGTCGCAACTCGAGCGGCAGCGTCGCAGAACGGCAAGCCGCCTCAGAGTCGAACGGCTCGATCTGAGGCAATCAACGTGGAGCCGGCCACAATCCGGCTAACCCCCATCCACACCTCGCACCCTTCGGGCCTACACCATCTTGTGGCTCAGCAACTCGATGGGGACGACCCAGCTGCGGCCGGCTGGAGGAGTGAGGTGCTGAGCGATGCCGCAGGCAGACAACTGAAGTTGATCGCCAGCGCGATTGAAGCGCCTGCGCGAATCGATGACTCCCAACTCGGGAAAATCGCCGCGGACGACTTTCACTGCGGCCCACTTTGGCCGGCCACGATGCAGCCGGTGTTCGAGGACGCGTCGTTCACGGTCCACCGTGAAGCGGCATCTCTTGAACGTAGCAGCCCAGCGGCGGGCGCCGGGCGGGGTCCTGCCGCGCTCGCCGCGGCACTTGAGAGACTCCTCGGATCGGGGGGCGCCGCCGGCGCCCGGCGGGCACGCTTCAAGCTGTTTGGCATCGATCAAGGCGAGAAGCATTTCACGACACGCGCCTACGCAGAAGTGACCCAATTCAACAGCGACGGGGCCATCCAGCAGAACTCGGTTTGGACCTGCTCATGGATGGTTCCTGCTGCCGACCAGCCGCCCCGGCTACGGGAGATTGAAGTTACCCAATGCGAGGAGGTTCGTTTTCGTGGCGGCGGGGAGACTCTGTTTGTCGACTGCACCGAGGCGCTGTTGAGCCAGAATGATTGCTATCGGCAGCAAATCCTGCCCGGGATTGAGCACTGGCTGCGGCGCATTTCCAAGCTCCAGTCCATGACTCGGCATGGGTACCATGGACTCGCAATAGGCGATGTGAATGGCGATGGCTTAGACGACGTTTACATGCTCGACGCGGGCGGGCTCCCCAACCGGCTGTTTGTCCAAAACGACGATGGCACGGCGACCGATCGCGGCGCCGAGGCAGGCGTCGATTGGCTCGAATACTGCACCGCAGCACTTTTCGTCGATTTGGACAACGACAGCGACCAAGATTTGATCGTCGCCTCGCGGCCCATGTTGCTCATCGCCCGAAACAACGGCCAGGGAAAGTTTGCCGTGGCGATGCGCCTGCGTTTGGTGGGGGATCCACACGGCATTTCTGCTGCCGACTATGACCAGGACGGCGATCTAGACATTTATATATGCGGCTACAGCGGTGACGGAGGTGTCAAAAGGCTCCCCACGCCCATCCCATTCCGAGATGCGGCCAACGGTGGACGCAACGTGCTGCTCAAGAACGAGGGCCAATTCCGATTCAGCAACGCAACAAAAGCAGTCGGCCTGGACCAGGACAACACGCGGTTCAGCTTCGCCGCAGCCTGGGAGGACTATGACAACGATGGCGATATGGATCTCTATGTCGCCAACGACTTCGGTCGCAACTGTCTTTATCGTAATGACGCAGGGCGATTCACGAACGTCGCCGCCCAAGCCGGCGTGGAGGATATTGCCACCGGAATGTCGGTGAGTTGGGGCGATTTCAATCGAGATGGCGCCCTCGACTTGTATGTCGGCAACATGTTCTCGGCCGCCGGCAATCGCGTCACCTACCAGCGGCAATTTGCGCATGGAAAATCGGACGATTTCCTGACGGACATTCAGCGGATGACCCGGGGAAACACGCTCTTCGAGAACTCGCATGACGGCACTTTCGTGGACGTCAGCGAGCAGGCCGACGTGACCATGGGGCGATGGGCCTGGGCGTCGCGGTTTGCAGATCTCAACAACGATGGGTGGCAGGACTTGCTTGTTGCCAATGGTTTCGTTTCGACCGCGGATTCGGGCGACTTGTGAAGTTTCTTTTGGCGGCAGGTCGTGCCGCAATCCCCCGACGGATTTAGCGCCAGCCAAACACCGAGCTCGTATCTGGCGGCCTGGCAGGCCATCGGAGAGCTCCTGCATCAAGGCCGACCCTGGAGTGGCCATGAGAGGCATTGCGCTTTTCTGAACACGGGCGGGCAGCGATTTGCGAACGTCTCGGCCGTGACGGGCCTTGATTTTACCGATGACGGCCGAGGACTGGCGCTGGCCGACTGGGACCTCGACGGCGATCTCGACGTTTGGCTTGCCAACCGTACCGGGCCAAGGCTGCGGTGGATGCGCAATGAAACCGAGCCCGGGGACCGGTTTGTCGCGTTTCGTCTGGAAGGCACGACCAGTAATCGTGATGCGATCGGCAGCCGTGTTGAAGTGCGACTTCGTGCCCCGAACGACGCAAACGCAAAGCTCGTGCAAACGCTGCAGGCGGGCGACGCGTTTCTCTCGCAATCGAGTAAATGGCTCCACTTCGGCCTCGGGCCACGCGCCACGGTACGTGACGTCATGATTCGCTGGCCCGACAACAAGCAAGAGACTTTTACGGGCGCCGAGCGCGGCGGCCGGTATGTACTGAAGCAGGGCACGGGCGTCGCCGGGCCATGGCAACTGCCTGCACGATCGATCGAGCTCAAACCGTCGGACCCGCCGCCGTTTCAGTCGCGCGAGGCCGCGCGTGTCGTCTTGTCTCAACCGATCCCACTTCCCGTTCTAGAGTACGACAACGCCACGAACGATCAGCGGACACCAGTCGCACCGCGCAATGGCAAGCCGCTGTTGGTCACCTTATGGGCGAGCTGGTGCACACCCTGTATCGAGGAACTGCGCGCGCTTACCGAGCAGCAGCAGCGACTGGACGCGGCGGGCATCGAAATCTTGGCGCTGAGCGTTGACTCCGCTGCCGAAGGAGCGGAGGGGGGCCGCCAGGCGGCCATGAAGCTAATGAAGCGGATTGAATTTCCGCAGGGATTCGGTTTCGCGACTCCGACCATGCTGGATAAGCTTCAGCGACTGCTCGATGCGCTGTTTGCCACGCATGTTCAGCTCGCTGTGCCGACGAGTTTCCTGTTAGATCGGGAGGGACATCTGGCCGTAATCTATCGTGGTCCAGTGCATGTCGATGAGCTGCTGGAGGATGTGCGGCACACCTCGGCGACGGTCAAAGACCGCCGCGATCGGGCCGTACCTTTGGCGGGTCGGTGGTACACGCAGCCAGGCCGATTCCAACTCGATCAGCTGGCAGCCGCTTATACGGAAGCTTATCCTGACGATGCCGAGCGATACCTGAAGCTCGCGCTGCGGGCCTCGGAAGCCGATCGCGGCATTGACCGCGTTAGAGACGAGCGCGTCCGAATCCACCTTCGCTTAGCGCACCTGGCACAGCGCCAGGGACGGTTTCTGGATGTTGTCACCACCGCGAACCGAGCACTCGCCGAGCAGCCGGACAATGTCGACGCGATGCTCTTCGCCGCCGAGGCGCTCCGCCGTTTGGGCCGCAACGACGAAGCCATTGACATGTACCTGAAACTGCTGCGGCTGGATCCTGACCGGGCGCAGACGCGGTACAACTTGGCCGGCCTATTGGCTCGGGTCGGACGCACAAGAGAGGCCATCGAACAGTTCCGCCTGGCCATTCGCATCAACCCGCAATTTGCAACCGCGCTGCATGATCTGGGACGATTGCTGGCACGTGAAAACAGGCTGGAGGAAGCTGCGGATCGGTTCGGCCAGGCGGTCGACGTCGACCCGGCCCGATTGACCGCCCGACTCGATCTTGCCGCCCTTTGCCAGCGACTCGGCCGCGTCGATGAGGCACGATCGCAATATGAGCAAGTTCTGGACAAACGACCAGAACATGCGGCTGCCCAACTAGCATTTGCCGAGCTACTCCGCAAGCAAGGCAGTTTTGCCAAGGCCTGCACGCATTACCGGCAATCCCTACAAGTGAAGGGGGATCAACCAATCGCGCACTTCGGCATGGCAATGGCGGAGTACGGGCTGGGAGAGACGGCAAAAACGGTCGAACATCTCCGCGCCGCACTGCGCCTCAACCCTGACTACATGGCGGCCGCAAACAATCTGGCTTGGCTGTTGGCAACGCATCCTGACGATCCGATCCGTGATGGTAAAGAGGCCGTAGCTTTGGCGGATCGCGTGCTGGAAGCGGCTGGGAGAGAAACACCCCAACTGTTAGATACGCTCGCTGCTGCGCAGGCCGAGGCAGGTGATTTTGAAGCCGCCGTCGCTACCGCGGAGAAGGCCGCTCGCTTGGCAAGAGCGGGTGGCCAGGGTGAACTTGCGGCTGACATTCAATCGCGGTTGAAAAAATACCGTGACGGCCACCCCCACCGTGCGGAACCGTGAGACCGTGCTGTAGTGGCATGGCCGGCTCGTCACTCCGTCACAGCACGACGTGTAAGCCATTTCGCGCTAGCCTAAGTTACGCTGATGTGCTTAGCACAAAATTTTCTTATCCCGAAGAAACGGCAAATCGGGTTGATTGTTTTTGTAAGTCGTTTGCCATCGGTTGAAGTTGGGTATCGGTTTGCTGAATCGGGTTGTAGTGAAGACCAACCCGTCTTGCGTTGAAATCTTGTCATGCGATCCTATGCGTCAAGCAGTGAAGGATCGGTATGTTTCTGCGACGCTTTCAGCGACGAAAGAATGGCAAGGATCATGTGTATTGGGCCTTGGTCGAATCGTATCGCACAGCACGAGGATCGCGGCAACGCATCGTTTCCTATTTGGGTGAACTCCAAGAGAGCGAGCAAAGTGGTTGGGCGCAACTGTCACGCAAGCTCAACGGCCAACCTACATCCCAGCGGACATTCTTCGATCCGCCAGCCGCGGAAGACGCGTGCGACGATGAGCTAGTGCTTGTTCACTTAAAAGGCATTCGGCTCGAACGATTGCGAGACTTCGGCGACGTTTGGCTTGCACTAGGCCTGTGGCGCATGCTCGGTGTGGACCGATTGTTGCAAGATCATATACGTGAAGGACGTGAGGAAATCCCGTGGTCTGTGGTCGCGGCCATTCTTGTGATCGCACGCTTCTGCGAACCATCCAGTGAGTTACACATCGAAACAACTTGGTATCGCAATACGGCGTTGACAGACCTACTGGGGGTGGCCCCAGAGAAAGTCCACACCGACCGGCTGTATGCGGGACTAGACGAACTGTTGCCACACAAAGAGTCGATTGAGAAGCATCTGATCGAACAAAACTGGTCACAGGTTGAAGAAGGTGTGGAAGTCAAACTTGTCGCCTCACCCGATGGTGAGGAAAGATACATCGTAGCGCGCAGCGCTGAGCGTCGCGAAAAAGAAAAAGCAATGCATGAACGATTCATCGGTCGCATGGAAAACGGTCTGAAGAAATTGCAAGCCGCCATGAAGAGTGGGCGACTGAAAGACGAAACGCTCGCTCATCGTCGGCTCGGTCGACTTCAAGGACAAAACTCTCGCGCTGCCAAAGCCTTTGACGTCACCATCGAACGATTACCTAAGCCAGTAGACAAAGCACACCTCCGTATCCACTGGACGCGCAACAAAGCGTGGACGGATTGGGCCACACTATCGGAAGGCTGTTATCTCCTTCGCAGTAATTTGACGCACATGGATGCCGCCACGTTGTGGAAGCATTACATTCAACTCACCGAGGCTGAATGGGCCTTTCGCATTACCAAAGATGAGTTGGTACTTCGGCCGATTTGGCACCACAAAGAAGACCGCGTGAAGGCGCATATCCTGGTATGTTTCTTGGCCTATGTGTTGTGGAAGACGCTTGCTGGCTGGATGCACAAAAGTGGTTTGGGCGACGCACCGCGGAGCGTCCTGAACGAACTGACGAAAATCAAAAGCGGCGATGTCGTTCTGCCCGCCCAAAATGCCGACGGCAGCTCACCTCGGGTCATCCGCCTGCGATGTGTCACTGAACCTGACGCGGAGCAGAAGTTACTGCTCCACCGTCTCGGACTAACCTTGCCAAAACGACTCCGCTCGACCGTAGATGCGACCCAAATGTAGTGAAGACTTTGCCCAAAAATCGACGTAAGTCCTTATTTCATGGGCGATCGGCCGGATAACTCCGTAAGTCGGGCTAGGACTTTGCCAGAGGACCGCAGCACGCCGCTTGCAACCTATCCGAGACAAGGTTACACTGATCTGAAGTTCTATGCGCAGCCGTCACTTAGGGGACGTGTGAAATGTATCGCAAAGGCTTTACACTTGTTGAATTGCTGGTCGTGATTGCGATTATCGGCATCCTGGTGGGGCTACTGCTCCCGGCCGTGCAAGCGGCACGGGAATCGGCTCGGCAAACCCAGTGCCGCAATCACCTCAAGCAACTTGGACTCGGCGTCTTGCTACATCACTCCGCCCATCGGCGGTTCCCGACAGGTGGTTGGGTGTGCCGTACCGTGGGCGATCCGGATGCCGGCTATGGCGTCGAACAGCCTGGAGGATGGTATTACAACATCCTCGACTACATTGAGAAAGGCGCCATCCGTTCCCAAGGAGCCGGTGAGGCCCCGAATCGCAAGCGGTTCACCTGGACACGTGCCGTGGAGCGGCCGATCGAGATCGCTTTCTGCCCATCCCGCCGGCCACCCGCCGCTTATCCGCACGCTCCTTACTATGTGGGCGTGAGGTGGGATAACATTGGTGCAACGCGGGCGCTCGCACGGAACGACTACGCCATCAACGCGGGCGACACGCTCGTTCGGCATGGTTACGGCGACTACTCTGATTTCACCGGAATCGCCTTTCACAAAAGCCTGATCAAGATCAAGGACGTCACCGACGGCACGACGAAGACGTACTTGGCCGGCGAAAAGTACATCAACCCCGATAGTTATGACGCGGGGACCTCTTGGGGCGACGACTGCTGCGTCTACAGCGGAGCCGACTGGGACATCCAGCGATGGACGCATATTCGGTATCGACCATTGCACGACCGACCTGGATTTGCTGCTCCAGAACGGTTTGGCAGCGCCCATCCCGGAGGACTCAACTTTGTCCTGTGCGACGGGTCGGTTCGAACGGTCAATTATGAGATCGATCCGATTACCCATCGACTTCTCGGCAATCGAAACGATGGAATGACCTTCGGGGAAGATTTTTGAGGCAACTGCGTCACGCCCCACCGGTGTCGTAGGACAGCTCATCCTGGCCACGCCACCGCCGAGCTCCCTTGGTGGAGTGATGATTCTGCACTAGGAAGACCGTGATGACGCGTCGTTCGTTATTTTTCTGTCTTGCTGCAATCCTAACCGTTTGCGGTTGCTCCAATCGGTCAGGCCGAGTGGACACGCCCGATGTCGACCCGGTCCAGGCGAGTCAGGCTGCGGTGGAGCTCTACGACGCCAATAGCGATGGGAAACTCGACCAGGAGGAACTGAAGCAGTGTCCGGCCATTCTCCATCGTATTGGTAAATACGATACCGATTCAGACGGCCAGGTCAGTGCCGAAGAAATCGCAGCGCGGATGGAAGATTGGTATGAGACGCGGGTCGGCATGATGACATTGAACTGTCGGGTGACGCTCGACGGCGCACCTTTAATCGGCGCCGAGGTCCGGCTCACTCCTGAGCCCTTCCTGGCGCCGGTCATCAAACCGGCCTCCGGCGTCACAGAGGCTGGTGGCCTGGCGTTTCTCAGCATTGCCCCAGAGGATCGACCTGCCGACCTGCAGATGCTCGAAGGGGTCCACATCGGGCTCTACAAGGCGCAGATCACTCATCCCAGCAAGAATCTACCTGCCAAGTACAACACCGCATCCACCCTCGGCCACGAGATCGCTTACAAAGATCAGGTTGGCGGGATCGGTTTTGAGTTGAGATCGCGGTGACGACTTTTTCTGCCGGCGCAGACGAGTTTCTGCTAGGGCAGACGAGTGTCCAAACGTGCGGACGTCCTGCCGCTCCTGCTACATCAAGTCTTTGCCGAACCAAACTCGTTTTGCAAGACTGCTTGGTTCGCGCGAAAATACACCGTGGTTGGTCCCCTCCGTAACCTTCACTCCCCGCTGCGGCATATGGCGAATCGTCGCCCGGTCATCTTGGCTCTGCTGCTCTTCGCGCCCTTAGGTTTGGCGAGTCGTGCTGCAGACACGTCGCCGGATACGAGTCCGAGCGACGACTCGGATTTCTTCGAGTCGCGGATTCGGCCTTTGCTGTCCAGCCGCTGCTGGGGATGCCACAGTAGCGACGATCCCGAAAGCGGTCTTCGTCTCGATTCGCGATCCTCGATGCTCCTTGGTGGTACACGGGGTACGGCGATCGTGCCGGGCAAGCCTGAGGAAAGCTTGCTCATCCACGCCGTCAACCACGGCGAAGAACTCCAGATGCCGCCCAAGCGGAAACTCTCGCCTCGGCAGATCGCCGATCTTACCGAATGGATTGAACGCGGCGCGACGTGGCCAGGCGCAACGGACGTATCGACTTCTGCCGTGCAGCCCCGCTGAGCCGAGTTCGAACTCACTGAGGAGGATCGCCAATTCTGGTCCTTTGTCGCGCCGCGCGAAGCAAAACTACCACAGGTGGAAGATATCGACTGGTGCCAGCGTCCGATCGATCGTTTTATTCTCAGCAACCTCGAGTCGCACGGCCTGAGTGCTGCAGCGCCGGCTACCAAAAGGAAGCTCATCCGACGAGTGACGTTCGGGCTGATCGGACTCCCACCAACGCCTCAACAAGTTGATGCGTTCTTGTCCGACAACTCGCCCGACGCGTTCGCCAAGGTGGTCGACCGACTGCTCGCATCCCCTCATTACGGTGAGCATTGGGGCCGTCACTGGATGGACGTCGTACGATACGCGGATTCCAACGGACTGGATGAGAATCTAGCTTACGCGCACGCATATCGATACCGCGACTACATCATCCGCTCATTTAATACAGATAAACCGTTCGATCAATTCCTCCGCGAACAAGTCGCCGGTGACCTCTTGCCAGCAGCACCCGCAGAGTCGGAACAGGAGCGGATTGATCGCCTTGTTGCCACTGGGGTGTACGGCATTGGGCCGAAGATGCTGGCAGACGATGATCCGCGCAAAAAGGAACTCGACACAATCGACGAACTCATACGTACATTTGGCCGCGGACTGCTGGGGCTCACACTCGACTGCGCCCGCTGCCACGATCATAAATTCGATCCCATTTCTACCCGAGATTACTACGCGCTGGCAGGCATGTTTAAGTCGACGCGCCTCATGGAGTCCTTTGGTTCGCTGAACGATACTGTCGCCCGCTGGCACCTCAATACGATCGCCACTGGTGAACAACAGGCTCAGTACGATAGGCAGCAAGAGGAGATTCACAACGCGAGCAAGTCCATTGAAGCTTTAGTCGCTGACGCGAATCAGCAATTGCTCCAAAAGGAGAGATTGCGGGCTCCCCGCTACCTCGCCGTGGCCTCCCAATACGTTCTGATCGATGGCCGGGCAATGGTAGACGGCCGCGTCACGCTCGGTGATCAGGCGATGTCGCGATCTCTGGCCGTGCCTCACATCCTCCGCGAAGCCGAAGACTATCAGCGGGGCAGTGTTGCCGTATTGCACGATTCGTGGGGCGAAGGAATCGGAATCGTCAGTCAGAAAGGTGATGACCATAGCGCCGAGTATGACCTGGATCTGCCCGCAGCGGGCCGCTACCAACTCGAACTTCGCAAAAGTATGGACTAGACACGGGGCGGAGCGGGGCGCATGCTGTTACAACGGGGGGGCCTTCAGAGCCGGGAAACGTTTTTAGGCACCCTCCAAATGAGTAATCCCGGCTAACCCTTGGTTCGCATCCTGGTGGAGAATGTGGCGATGCGGCGTTGCCAAAACATTGCCCGACGATCTCTCGTTGTGGCTGCGGCAGTCGCGGCCCCTTTGGCGCTGATCGGGGCTCCCGCCTCCTTGGCTGAAGAGGGGCCCGCTGCGACTCCCGTTGGGTCTCGCGCTGGTTCTCCCGAGGGCGCAATTCCTCGGGACGATGTGGACGAACATTGGGCGTTCCGGAGAATCGTTGATCCGCCGCTGCCGGACGTGGCCCGCCAAGATTGGCTTCAATCGCCCTGGGACGGTTTCGTATTGGCCCGGCTAGAGGCGGCCAAGCTTGCGCCGGCGCCCCCGGCCGATCGCCGGACGCTCATTCGCCGCGCCACGTTCGATCTCATTGGCCTGCCGCCGACTCCGCAGGAAGTAGCCGAATTTGTCCAAGACGATGCTCCTGATGCTTTTGCCAAAGTCGTCGATCGTCTGCTCGCGTCGCCCCACTATGGCGAACGGTGGGGTAGGCATTGGCTCGATGTGGCCCGCTATGGCGACTGCAACGGCGCCGACGAGAGCCATCCTTTTCCTCACGCGCACCATTACCGTAACTACGTGATCGACGCGCTGAACGCCGATTTACCGTACGACGACTTCATCCGCGAACAGCTTGCAGGCGACTTGGAGCCAATTGACATTACGTCGCGCGAGCCCGGTGCGCAGCTCGTTGCGACAGGTTTCTTGACACTGGCAACGAAGATTCTCGCCGAACAAGATAACGACAAGATGTTCGCCGACATCGTCGATGAGCAGGTCGACACGGTGGGCCGCGCCTTGATGGGATTGACGCTCGGCTGCGCACGGTGCCACGACCACAAATTTGATCCGATCACGCAGGAGGACTACTACGCCCTGGCCGGAATCTTTCATAGCACCAAGACGATGGAATCGCCGGGCGCCATGCTCGTGCGGAAGATCGAGACCAAGGACTATCTAGCAGCGAAGCCCGCCTTCGACGAGAAATTGCAGCAGCTCCAGGAGCAGTGCGACGAAGCTGACGCGAAGGAAGCAGAGCTGTTGGCCGCAACGCCGCACATCGTCAGGGAAGCAGAAGACCACCAACGGGGCAACGTCGTCGTCGACCGCGAGAAGTACGGTGTCGGCATTGGCATCATTGGCGATCCAGGTCGAGCCCAGATGAACTACGTCGAGTACGAGTTCAAAATCTTTGAGGCGGGCGCTTACCAGCTCGCCATTCGCTATGCAGCCGCCGATCCTCGGCCCGCCGTGCTGACAGTCAATGGAGAGAAGATCACCGAAGACGCGGTCGGCGAAACTTCCGGCGGCTGGATGCCAGAACATCAACGCTGGTTTCGGGAAGCTTTGCTGACGCTGCCAGCAGGCTTGACGACAATCCGGCTTGATTGCGAACCACTGCTCCCGCATATCGATAAGATTCGGCTCGTTGCGGCAGGTGAAACTGAGTGGCGGGCAGCCGCCGAGGCGTCGGCGAAGGCTCACCAAGAGCTGCAAGCGCACCGCGCAGCCGCGCCGCAGCCGCTGCTCGTCTACGCTACGAAGGAGGGGGAGGTCAGGAACGTCCGGCTCCATAACCGGGGGAGTCATCTCGATTTGGGCGACGAGACGTCGCGGGGGTTTCCCGGGGTACTGGCGGGAGCCCAGCAGCCGCCACTGCCCGAGGATGAAAGTGGCCGCCGGCAATTGGGCGACTGGCTGGTCAGCCCCGACAATCCGCTGACCGCTCGGGTGATGGTCAATCGCATCTGGCGGTGGCACTTCGGCGCAGGGATCGTCGGTACGCCCGACAATTTTGGCCTGATGGGAGAATTGCCGACGCACCCTGAGCTCCTTGATTACTTAGCAAGCCGCTTCATCGAGAGCGGTTGGTCGATCAAGGCGATGCATCGGTTGATCATGCACAGCAGCACCTATCAGCTCTCCAGCGGCGACGTGGCGGGCGCTGCGCAGACCGATCCCGACAACCGCCTGCTATGGCGTTACAACCGGCGACGGCTGGAAGTGGAAGCGATCCGCGATGCGATGCTGCAGGTATCAGGTCGCCTCGACCGCACCTACGGCGGTGCGCCGCTGGAATTGGAAACGTTCGGCCTCTCGCCGGAGGCCTTGGCTACCAATGAGGCGTATTACAACAATTCACCGCGCCGGAGCGTTTACTTACCGGTGTTGCGCACCAACGTTTATGACTTTTTCACGCTGTTCGATTTCGCCAACCCCGACTTCACGACGGGGGATCGGGTAACGACGACGGTGCCGACCCAAGCGTTGATGTTGCTCAACAGTCCGCTGCTAGCGGAGCTGGCTGCGGAGTTGGCCGACGACGTGCTGCAGAATGCTAGTTTCGGCGATGACGGAGCGCGACTCGATGAAATCTACGTCCGGATGTTCAGCCGTCCCCCGACTGACGCGGAGCGAGCAGCGACCGAGCGATTCCTGGAAGGCTTTGCCACCGGGCGCGAGAGCGAACAGCCGGCAAGCGGCGACCCTCAACGTGACGCCTGGTACGCCCTTTGCGAAACGCTCTTGGCCAGTAGCGAGTTCCTTTACATTAACTAATTCTTTTTTTCGGACCCTTAGCAGTGACACCCTCCATAACCTACTCATCGCTGAGTCGCCGCCAGATGCTCGGCCGGTTTTGCGCCGGCTTTGGCGGCATCGCCGCCAGCGCCATGTTGGCGGAAGTGGCCGCGTCTGCCGGCGCGGTCAACAATCGCGTGGCGCCCCAGTCCCCCCAACTGCTGGCCCGTGCAAAAAGGATCATTTTCTTGTTCATGCAGGGCGGCCCGTCGCACGTTGACACCTTCGATTACAAGCCGCAGCTGCAAAAAGACGAAGGCAAACCGCCGCCATTTGAGCGGACGCGTGTACAGTTTGCCGACCGCGGCAACTTGATGGGCTCGCCCTGGAAGTTTCGCCAAACCGGCGAGAGCGGCATCTGGATGAGCTCGCTCTGGCAACACTTGCCGCAGGTTGCCGACGAGCTCTGCATGATCCATTCGGTGTGCGAAACCAACGTGGCGCATGGCGGGGCGACGATGAAGCTGCATACGGGGGACGAGACGCTCGTGCGGCCCAGTATGGGCGCTTGGATTAGTTACGGTCTCGGCACGGAAAACCAAAATCTGCCGGGCTTCGTCACGATCTGTCCCTCCAGCATTCATGGCGGCGTGAACAACTATGGCGCTGCCTTCTTGCCGGCAGTCCATCAGGGCGTGCCACTCGGCACGCCTGGCTACCCCAATATGAAAGCTCGCGACGCACAGTTTCGCTTTGCGGAGCCCCGCCGGTCGACGCGTGAGCAGCGTCGGCAGTTGGAACTGCTCCATGAATTGTCGCGCAATCAGGTGGCTCGCCAGGGTCCCGACGCGGAACTGGAAGCGCGGCTGCAATCGTTCGAGCTGGCGTTCCGCATGCAGGCGGCCGCGCCAGAAGTCCTCGACATCCGCGATGAAGCCCGACATACCCGCGCGCTGTATGGAATGGACGAGGAGCCGACGGCCGATTTTGGCCTGCAATGCCTCTTAGCACGGCGCTTCGCCGAACGGGGCGTCCGCTTTATTCAGGTCAATCACGCCCATTCGTTGGGGTTCAACAACGAGCAATGGGATCAGCACACGTTCCTTAAGAAAGGCCACGACATCAACGCCGCGGAGGTCGACAAGCCGATCACCGGGTTGCTTCTCGATCTGAAAGCGCGCGGGCTGCTGGAGGATACGCTCGTGTGGTGGGGCGGCGAGTTCGGCCGCACCCCGACCACCGAAGTCAGCACCAAGGGCGGAGCCGTGGGGCGCGACCATCACACCGATGGCTTCACCATGTGGCTGGCAGGGGGCGGCGTTCGCGGCGGGCTCCGTTACGGAAAGACCGACGAATACGGCTACTACACGGTCGAGAATCGCTGCACGATCCACGATCTGCACGCGACGCTACTACACATTCTAGGGCTCGATCACACCGACCTCACGTACGAGTACGCCGGCCGCGACTTCCGCTTGACCGACGTCTTTGGCAACGTCGCCCACGACGTGTTGAGCTAGCCCGAATATTTCTCACGAATCCGGCTCCCAAGATGCTTCACCGCGTTGCGCTGCAGGCGTAGTCGGGTGTTACGCTGAATAGAACGAGAGCTTATCGCGATCAAGCTCGATTCCGTGACCCGGTCGATCCGGCGCGATCGCGAAACCATCTTCGAAGCGGACTGGCTCGATGGCGATTTCGTTCCACACCAGATCTGAGAACTCAAGGCACAAGCATTCGGGCAAACTGGCAGCAAGATGAACTCCCAGTTCCAGAATCGTATTGCCGAGTGAAACGGGCACGCCAAAGTCGGCGGCTAACCATGCGGCGGCTCGCGTGGCGCTGATTGAATCGTGCACGTTTAGAACGTCGACGGCGTTGTGCTCCAGTAATCTCCGTTTACCGGAATACCCAAGGTACTCGCCAGTGTTCACGCGCGTAAACGAAAGCTCGGCGCATAATCGCGCATAGCCTTCGTAATCGTCGCGCGTGATTGGATCTTCGATCCAGAAGATTTCGTGGCCCGCGTCGCGGTATGTGTTCATGCGAATCAGCGTTTCCTTGACCGACCAGGCTTCGTTGGCATCAACCATCAGGCGGATGTCTTCGCCCATCACTTCTTTGACGATCGCCAGTCGCCGCAAGTCCCAAGCGATGTCCGGGTGACCGACTTTGGTTTTGACTGCCGCGCCGAAACCGAGTTCGCGAAAACGTTCCAGCTTTGCGCGAAACTCGGCGTCATCGAGACGAAAAGCGAGCGTGCTGGCATACGCCGCCACGCGCGGATTATCGCCGCCAAGCACTTGATACAAAGGCTGTTGCTGCTGTTTACCAATCAAATCCCACAGCGCGGTTTCAACGGGCGGCGTCAAGTAACCCGCGCCCACATTGCCGCCGCGCGGTCGCGTAATCCTCTGAGCCAATCCGATCGGCGATCCGCCGACCAAACTCGGCCAAACTCCATATTCAAATTGCGTTTTCAAATCATCTAGACTTGCCGTTGGCAACCCCTGTTGGATTTGAAAGCCAACGCCGGAATGACCTTGATCCGTATGCAACTCGACAACGGTCATCCAATGATCGACGAAGCGAACTTGCGAATCGCCGATCGGCTCGCGCAGCGGCAGATGGAGTCGGTGGAGTGTGTAGTCAGTGATCTTCACGAATAACGCCTTGGTATTTACGGCTTAAAGAAGTAAGTGATCAGTGTTTGCACACCGAGCCCGGTCATCACGATCCCGGCGATCAATGTTACCACCCACAGAAATCGACTCATCCTCAACGCTCGCGGCAACCGCGCATGATCAGTCCACAACATCGCAAAACACCACAAACCGCACAGCGTTGCGCCGCCGATTATGGCGCCCAGCAACATCCGGCTCACCACGTTTCCAGCGATTTGTTCTGGCAACCAGATGACGATTAAGCCGCCGCCGTAGCAATAAGCCACGGTGAGATTCCGCCAGATCGGCACGTGGCGGTCTTTCGTCCATTTTGGCAGCAGGGCGCGTGCGCTTTCGACCACGGTATAGCGATAGATTTCGAACGCTCCATATAATGTGCCGATGAACGCCAGGAAAACACCGCCCCGATAAACCGAGACAAGCTGCGGATGCAGCTGCGTGAAAAAGGACTCCTGTTTGGATAGCAGATCATCGTTATCGGGGATCGTTTGTGCAGGATTCAGCAGCAGGGCGCCGAGCAGAGCGAACAACAGCGTTACTAGAATCACGCCGGTGAACGATATTCCTATGTCAAGCATTGCCGCACGCGTCCAAATTTTGGCGCGGGCAACCTGCCGGTGGTCGATATTCTCCAGCGCTTCGCGTGAAGCGACTTCGCCACCGGCAAGTCCCCACTTTTTAGCACGGATCATTCCGATGTAACCGATGTAATCGTACGTTCCGCCGCCAACAGCGCTCAGATAAAGGGCAACTTCCAGCCAGGGACTGCCAGAGAATGTCTGCGGGGAAACCGTCTCGACCCACGGCTCAAAATCGGGCACAATCGGAACGAACAGTCCAGAGAGAAAGTCGACCATGCTCGGCTGACAGACAACCACAGAGACAAAGGCGCAGACAACGATCAGGCCGAGTGCGACCGCCGAGACACGTTCCAATATTTTCAGAGTCGAACTGATCGCCAATATAAAACATGTTGTCAGAACAGCACTGCCCCAAAAATTATCCCAGAATTCGAAGCCGCCGTATGGTCCGACCGCTTTACCACTCATCGACAGGTCCGACAGGATGCGAAGATAGCCGCCAAGAATCTCCGAGATGCCCGAAAACGCAATCGGCATCACCATCACCGTCGGTAACGCGATCAGCAACGGAAACCACAACGGCGGGCCAGGGATCGCTTTCCAACTGACCATCGGATGCTCGCCCGTGAGCGTCAGGTGTCGGGCGGCAACGTAAACCTGAACCGCCTTGAACAGACCTGCCACCAGAAAGCACCACAACAACTGATAGCCGAAAATCGCACCACTTCGCGAAGCCCAAACCAACTCGCCGCTGCCGATCGTTACCGACGCGATGATCAAGCCGGGACCGACGAACGTGAAAGCGCTGCGAAAGCCGAGCGACGCTAAATGCTGTGGCGGTTCCGGGAACAACTCTTTGGAATCGGTCAAGTTTTCGCCTCCCATGGCCTGTGGCTGGCTCGCTCGTGTGTGAGTATGATAACAGACTGACAACGGACTTTGGAATATCAAGCGTGCGATAATCCAGGGGGGAGAAGAGGATCATCATGACTGGGAAGACGACGCAGACAGCTGTCCCTAGCAAAAACCTCATGTGAACTCAGAAAAGGAAAGAAACCTCCTGGGCGTGGCAGTTCAGCAGTATAGGAACAAGGTAATGCGCGAGAACGACGATTCTTTTTTTACGATGCTCCCTATCACTAACAATAGAGAATAGCATTACGTCGATCTAAATTCTTGCTCATCACGCAGCGCGCGCATGGATACTGCATATCCCTTTATCAGCGATCGTTGTAATCTGGCCATCCTGCCTTGGAGGTCCGCGCTCCCGGAAGCTTGTCGAGTTAATATCCAGCAATAAACACACCGGTTTGCTCGGTTTGACGGGATTCGCTTCGGTTCTTCTGCTCCGGTAGCATGGTTGCACATTGCACTCCATGGTACTGTAGCAGTTGAAAGACACGGAGATATGAATTTCACCGGAAAACGGCTTAGCATCCCCTTTGGGTGTAGCCGAACGGATGTCAGCCATCCATCGGCCGATATGTCGAAGAATTGAGAAACGATAGAACTGATGGAGTGTTGAATAACATAGCTCGAGAGTATTGATGTCTGTAATCTCGAGTAAGTGGTTGTTTAGGAATGTTCGCCATGTCTGCGTGGGAGGCTTGTGTTTTCTCGCCATATATTTTGCAACGGTTCTTTCAGCCACATCAAAGCCCAGCAAGCGTAGTTCCGACTCAATCCGCGGCGCGCCCCAAGTAAGGTTCTCGCAGCACATTAGTCGGATCAGTTTGCGAATCTCTTCGTGAATCGGTGGCCGGCCCGGATTGCGGGACCTTGATTTCCAGCACCTACAGAGCCGAAATCCCTGTCGACGCCACCGGGTGACTGTCTCCGGTTTGACAATCAACAGTGCTGAGCGCCAATCGTGCCAAATCGCCGAGAGTAAGACCCAGAACACGCGGTCGCGGGGCCGTAGATTTGGACGTTTCCCCGATTGCTCGAGCACCGCCAGCTGTTGGTGCAGCGCCAGATTCTCTAGGGCCAAGTGAAATCTGACAACAACCAAAGTTTTAAGACTCGACACTATTGCCTTAAAGGCACTCATGTCCAAACTCCTTACCAGCTAACAATACGGGCATTCTAACTGCTGGAAGTACCTTACTGCAATCGACGCAAGTCCTTACTATCAAGCCTGGACGGAGTTTTTGCTAGGCACAAGTACACATCGTCGAGTTTCACTATCTGGAAGACCTGGCCCGCGATCGCGTCTACGAGTTCTGCTACATCTGCACGACGAACAAGATCAAAGGGACGACCGCCGGCTTCACGCTACGGCCGCTGGCGCTCAGGTGATCCCGGCTGCTCACCAGAAAGCCACGAAGACGACATAGAAACTGATCGCGGTAATGAAAATTGCGTAAAGTTCTGGAATCGCCCACGGCGGGACCTTGTTGTGAAACGGATGTTCCCGGAATTCCGGTAGCGATTCACGACTTCTTTCCAGCCATCCCGTTTGCCGAACTTGTTGGATTTCGTCTTCTTTCTGGGAGCGCCAAGAAAGTGACGCGGCCAGGATTGCGATGGACGTGATTAAAAACGACCAGCAGAGCGCCGCCCAACGGTCGGTCAGCCATGCCGGAACACCGTCAAGTTCGTAAAGCCATCCAATGTGTCGGGATTCGCGATCATAAAGTGCGAACACACCGTAGGCGGAACCCACCAACAGACCGATCATACCGCTGCGACGATGCACACTTGTGAATGCACCGATCACGTACATCGCAAACAAAGGCGTCACGAAGACGGGAATCAAGGTTGTCAAGGCGTCAAGCATGTTGCGTTGCATGGCAATGAAAGGGAGGTACAGGAAGCCAATCAACAAGACGCCAGCCGTGGCCCAGCGTCCCACAATCACATAGTGTTCGTCGGTTTTGTTGGGTGCAAACAGCCGCGCGTAGATGTCGCGGGTAAAGATTGCCGACAACGCCGAGCCCATGGAATCGACGGTGCTAACCGCGGAAGCGACAACCGCGGCGACGACCAGTCCCTTTAGTCCTATCCCCATATATTCCTTGATGAGTTGCGGATAGATTTCATCCGGTTTCACCAGTTCGTCCGCGGACAATGATCGGCCGAAGACTCCCAGACAGGCCAGGGCGATCATGACTGGCAGGCTGATGCCGACACCGACACACGCCGCCATCTTCATGTCCCAAATCGATCTTGCTCCCATGAGGCGCATCGTTTGCGTGTGATTGACGACCCAGTAGCCACCACCGATGATCGACCAGCCGAGAACGACGACGTATGCGCCCGGATTAAACCGTTTTCCACCCATGGAGAATTGAAAAGGTGTGTAATCTCCGTCGCTGCCATCGTAATGACCGATATGGGTAAGGCGTTCCAAATTCCCGTTCGGCTCAGCTTGACCCTGCGACTGAGCTGTCAAATTTTCGATAGCGCCCGACCAACCACCGGCAGCTTGCCAGACGGCACAAAAGATGACCGCCACGCCTACCATCATCACCAGCCCCTGGAGGGCATCCGTCCACACGACCGATCGCAGGCCGCCCCAGGCCGTATAAATACCGGAACAGATCACCAGCACGACGATTAATATCCAAGCCTGGTTGGGCGATAGAACATCGAGTCCGGTTAGGAGCAAATAGACGGACCAGAGCATTAACCCGAGCATGGTGGTGCGGTATTGAATTTGAATCAGCGCGCTCAGGATCCTGGCACCGATACCGAATCGGGCCTCAAGATATTCGGCGTTGGTATAGAGTCCCGCTCGATACATCCGAGGCACGATGTAGAATCCGGCCAGAATTCCCCCGAGAATACTTCCCAGGGAATAGACACTCAGAATGTGTAGGCCGGTCGCATAGGTTTTTCCCGCGACGGAAACGATATCTGCGTTATCGACGTTGGTCGCGAACATCGACATTCCGATTGCCCACCAGGGAAGCGCGCGACGTCCCAGAAACCATTCGCTACTGCTATGCGTTCCCCGCGCCAAATAGAATCCGTACGCGATGATGCCGCCATTGAGTAGGGCGACAATAATCCAGTCAACGGGATGCATTGAATTTGTATATCAGAAGAGCGCACCGGCGCGGCGACCTACCAAGAATCACCTACTGAACTTCGAATTACTTTCGGATTGAAGTTTGGAATCTCCGTATCTTTCGGGAAATAGGGGCGTTGGAGGTTTTTGAATTGAACGTGCTTCACCGTTGCCGGCGTGCTGCCGGGGGTGCCCAGTATGAAATAGGACTTATATACGCCGTCGTATCCCACGCGAAAATTCATCGGATTCTTTACCACGATGAATTTTGCCGAAAGTGGATCTAGTTGCATCGACCGGAACTGTTCATCCGCCCAATCGTACGTCGCGTGAGTGGTGATCAGGATCTGAATCGCACCTACCGTAAAGACGGCCGACGGTCCCATGTTTCCGGTCTGGCCCTTGTAGATTCCCTCCGAGTAGGTAAACGTTCCGTCGCTGGTTTTGGCAACGGTGCCGGTAACGTGAAGTGGCGATCCCCATTGCGGATCTAGAGAATGTCCAAGTTGCAGCGTCAATTCTCCGCCCGCGCCGGCGCTATGACAGGCCTGGGCTGCCGCCGGGTCAACCACCGGGACCAACGATGGTTGATCCGAGCACAACTCAACGAGTGATTTTAGCGTGGTCACGTTATCGCCGGCCGCACCGCCTCCACAGCAGTCGGCGACTTCCGCCAAGAGGACAGGGCCACCTTCGATCTCCAACCCTTCGTTGATTGCTTCGGCTGGGGAGTAAACGTCGGCCTCCAACTTGAATCTTCGCGCCCAGTAAAGCTGGGCGATTTGAGCCGCTATACTCGCGGCTTTTTCCATATTGTCGTTCGTGATGACCAGCCCACCGCCACCCATCTCGGGAAGATCTAGATACGGATGGACCAGGAACGCACTGGTCGAAAGAACATCGGAATCGTTTTCAAACGATTTTGCGAATCGCATTATTTCGGCGAAGGGAGCGTCACCCTCGGTCCCGCTGTGTACCCCTCCAACGATCACAGGTGCTTTCGCGAGTGCCATCGTAGGTTTTACTTCACCTTGCAGTGTTCTCAACAGCAAATCCGCTCCGCGTTGACCGGTAGTGACTGCATCACGGTGTGGATAGGTTTCCCATGCGACCAGCGCATTTGCTGACCGAACCATGGCCTCCGTCACATGGGCGTGCAGATCGAGGGTAGCCACAATCGGGATTTCGACGCCCACAATAGATCGCACCGCCGCCAAGAGATCCCCCTCGATATCGCCCGCATTTTCGGCCGAAGCCGAGCCATGCAGGGCAAGCAAAACGCCATCGACAGGCAGGGACTGTCGCAGACGATCAAGCATTTCAGTCTTTAATTGGCCATAACAGTCGGCAGTCAACGGACCGCTGGAACATGAAATCGCTACCAACAGTGGAGCAATTTCGGCAGATTGTTGACGTAGCGTATCCAGCATTCCGCCAACCGTACCCTCTTGCAGCGACAATACGGCGTCACCGCGACAGAGTTCGCTTCGTTCGAAGAAGTCGATCGATGTGGGAACGCCGCCTAAATGATTGCATTCAATGAACAATGAACCAACAGCGACACGGTGGGAGTTGTTACTAATCATGACGGATACCTAACAAACGGTGAGCCGAATAGTTAATGCGACATTGCACCATCTCCCAGGGCGGCTGTAAAGGCATTCGTTCCTTGGAGCGGGCGTTTGTTCCCCGTAACGGCCATCTGTTCCCGGTTATTCGAGTCCGATCTTAACTTGTAACCTATTGTCCTGCTGTGGGAAGGTCGTTCACCCGGCAGTTCTGTCCCGTTCCGTCGAGTTCTCTCCAATCGAATTAGCCCTTGTTCCCAACGACGCTGAGGTAAGATATAAGTCAAGACCTGATCCCAGATTCTCTTAGCTTGCAAACCGAAACTTTCGCATTGGTATCGTTCCCGAGGACGAGTCATTCCACCGATATTCCCGACTAAGCCCGTGACTCGTTTCGTGGCTTCGGCTCCGTTCATCACGTCGAAAGGGGATTAACTCCATGCTGCAGGCTCACTTGAAAATACTCTTGGCTGTTCTTGCGGCCGGGGCAACGCCGTTAAGGATAATTTTTATGCGGCTGTGGATAGTATTTCTTT